>Ga0315282_10015251_pt1 | contig 11358 bp, 8 predicted proteins | sample YL17G07_20_MG_FD_203693 | JGI IMG/M metagenome (GOLD analysis project Ga0315282, IMG submission 203693) | Sediment microbial communities from Yellowstone Lake, YNP, Wyoming, USA - YL17G07_20 | ecosystem: Environmental > Aquatic > Freshwater > Lake > Sediment | place: USA: Wyoming | collected...
ACAGGGCAGGGCGGCTGTCGCCGGTCTCTGCCCGGTACTTTTGCAGGACGCTGTATCCGACGGCCGTGTGAGTGTCCATCAGATATCCCTGCGATTCGAAGACTTCCCTGATAGCTTGGAGAGTTTCCGCGCTGTCCGCAAAGCCCCCGTAAAAGAGGGATTGAAGTTGTTCCAGGGCACTCGAAGAAAGGGCATACCAGCCCCGGGCAGATAGCTTTTCCATCCACTCCAAAACCACCGTGGCATCCCTCCCCGCCAGCTCGAAGAGCAGGCGCTCCAGGTTGGAAGAGATGAGAATATCCATGGAGGGGGATTCGGTCTTGTAGAATTCGCGCCGCCGGTCATAGACCCCCGTGCGGATGAAATCTGCCAGGACCTTGTTGATGTTGGAGGCGCAGATCAGCCGGGCTACGGGCAGACCGCAGCGGATCGCATAATAGGCAGCGAGAATGTTACCGAAATTTCCCGTGGGAACGCAGATATTCACCGGCTGTTCAAGACGGATTTCCCCGGCCCGCACAAGCTCCTCATAGGCCGTATAATAGTAGACGATCTGCGGGGCCAGCCGTCCCCAGTTGATGGAATTGGCCGAAGAGAGCCTGAAATTATAGAAGGCCAATTTTTTTTGGATACCCGGGTCGGCGAAGATCCGCTTGACGCCGAATTGGGCATCGTCAAAATTTCCTTTTACCGCGCAGACCCCGACGTTAGACCCTCTCTGGGTTACCATTTGCAGCCGCTGGATCTCACTGACCCCCTCGTGGGGGTAAAAAACGAACAGCCGCACTCCTTCTACACCGGCAAAGCCTTCCAGGGCGGCTTTTCCCGTATCCCCCGAAGTGGCCACAAGAATGACGACTTCATACTTTTCCGGTTCGACCTGGAGGGCGAGGGAAAGCAAGCGCGGCATCAGCTGGAGGGCGATGTCTTTGAAAGCCAGCGTTGGGCCGTGCCATAGTTCAACGACCGTCGTGTTCCCCTTTAACAATCTGACCGGAACCGTAAGGGGGGAATCGAAGTTCTCGGCGTATGCCTTCTGGCAGGCCATGGAGAGTTCGGCTGGAGTGTAATCAGTTAGAAAAGCCTGCAGAATCTTCGCTGCCCGCGTGGCATATCGGACATCGGAGCCGAGGGAGACCTCTGGACCCAGAGAAGGAAAGGTTGAGGGAATGTAGAGCCCATTGTCATCCGCGAGCCCTTTGATGATTGCCTTTTTGGAAGAGATCGGCGGGGCAATACCTCGGGTGCTCACATATTCCATGGAATTTGACCTCAGGGGGAAGCATTCAGCTTTCAGCAGATAACAGTAACCAAACACCTGATAGTAACCAATCACCAATACCCAATGACCAAACACCCAATCAGTTCCAAACACCAACAACCAAGCATCAATAACCAATAACCAGATAAATTCCAATACCCAATGACCAATACCCGATTATTTGGTTTGATTATTGGTGATTGGCTTATTGGTTATTGTTTGGTCATTGGAATTTGATTATTGGTGATTGTTTTTTCCCCGCGTTCTCTGCCCGCCAGCGGTGAAAGGCGGTCTTTACATTCCCAGTTTTTTCATAAGTTCCTGGGAGACTTCCTGGACCCCGGGGCGGCCGTCCAGCTCGACAATCTTAAACCGGGCGGCCCCCTTCCCGGGTTTCTCTTTGAAATAATCCACTGCCGCCAGGGTACCATTTTCTTTGTTGTAATAAATCTCGTGCCGCTTGCCGATGGCCACTTCATCCTGATCATCGGACCGTGTCTTCAACTCCCCGCCGCAGACCCGGCAGACCGTCTTCCCGTTTTTCTGCGCTGGGTTTATGGCCTCGATAAAAATGTTATTGGGGTGGTTGTTATCGTTGACGCAAAGCCTCCGCCCCATGATGCGGTCCTTGGCCGTCTGGCGGTCGAGCACGATCTCGACCACGCAATTCAGCTCCAGGCCCGCTTTGGTTAAGGCCCCGTCGAGCTGCCTGGCCTGATTGACATTCCTCGGAAACCCGTCGAGCAGCCATCCCCTGGCGCAGTCGGGCTGTTTCAGACGGTCCAGAATCATGGGGATGGTGATATCGTCGGGGACCAACTCTCCCCGGTCGATATATTTTTTGGCCTTGTTTCCCAGCTCCGTCCCTTTGGATATATTTTCCCGGAAGATGACCCCGGACTCAACATGCTGCAGGTTAAATTTTTTTTGTAAAATGGCCCCCTGCGTGCCCTTTCCGCTCCCGTTGGGGCCGAACAACAGAATATTCATGATTCTCTCCTTTCCATTTTTTGAACGCCCAATAAAAAACCCGGGCCAAGAAAACCCATCCTCTTCAGGATTTTATCAGCAACATAGCAAATAGGATAAATTATTGCAAATGGTTGTCGGGAAGGGTCTGCGTTTGACCTCCACCCCATTCTTCGCCTATAATTGATCTTGGGGCTTGAATTGACTGCAGAACTCCCAGCTCCAAAGAAGAAGAGCATACCGCATAGAAGAAGGAGATCGCACCTTGGCCCATCCAACGCACACCAGCTATGATGAAGTTCCTTACGAATTTCTCGCTTTCCCCTTATCCTACCCCGATCGGCTGGCGACCATCGCCACCCTCTTTGGCATGAAGCCCCAACCTGCGGCCCGCTGCCGCCTGCTTGAACTGGGCTGCGCCAGGGGCGGCAATCTTATCCCCATGGCCATCAACCTGCCGGGGAGTCAGTTTCTGGGTGTAGACTTCTCTGCCCGGCAGATCGCCGACGGCCAGGCGGTGATCGAAAAACTGGGCCTGAAGAACATTGAACTTCGCCAGGCCAACATCCAGGACATCGACGAAAGCCTCGGCCTGTTCGACTACATCATCTGCCATGGCGTCTATTCCTGGGTTTCCCACGAGGTCCAAAACAAGATCCTTTCCATCTGTTCAAAGAACCTGAAGCCGATGGGCGTTGCTTACGTCAGCTACAACGTCTACCCTGGCTGGCATATGCTGCAGATGATCCGGGACATGATGATTTACCACGCCAGCCGGTTCTCCAGACCTGCGGACCGTGTCGCCCAGGCGCGGGCCCTGCTCGACTTTCTATCCCAGTCTGTCCCCTCTCAACTCAATACTTACAGCGCCCTGCTCAAGGAGTCCCTTGAGACGTTGCGCAAGCAGTCCGATATTTACCTCCTTCATGAATACCTCGAAGAGTACAACGAGCCCCTCTACTTTTACCAGTTCGTCGAACGAGCCGCCGCTGCCGGGCTTAATTTCCTGGGGGAGTCTAATCTTTCGGAGATGCTGATTTCTCGCTTCGCCCCGGAGGTCCAGAAAACCCTCCAAAAAATCTCCCTGGACATCGTCCATACGGAACAGTACATGGACTTCCTGGGCCGGAGAATCTTCCGCCAGACCCTGCTCTGCCACCAGAACATTTCCTTTACCCGGACCCTCAAACCGGCAAGTCTCCAGGGAATGCTTATTACCGCCACCTGCAAACCCGTCTCGGATAACCCCAATTATTCCACCGTGGGCCCCGAAAAATTCCAAGGCTCTATTGGACACGTTACCCTTTCCGATCCTTATCTCAAGACTGCCCTGGCGATGTTACTCGAGGCAGTGCCCATGCCTCTGGCTTTCGACGACCTCCTGGCTGCTGCTCGCCAGCGCGTCGGCGGAACCGAAGCCAGCCCCGTCTCCAGAGAAGACGATTTCCAGGCCCTGGGCAACCTCATCCTGCATTGCTTCACTTTCGGGCTGGTCGGTCTCCAGCTCACCCCACCCGCTTTCACCGCAACCCTGAGCGAAAAACCCACGGCCTATCCGCTGGCGAGGCTCCAGAGCGAATTAACCAATCTTGTGATCAATGCCCGCCATGAAATTCTCAGTCTCAATGATTTTGACCGGTGGGTCCTTCGAACTCTTGATGGTACGCACAACCAGATCTCGATCGTTGAGGTCCTTCTGGATCTGATGGTCCGGGGTGCCCTCGTCGCCCGGGAGAGTGGCCAGCCCGTCCAGGATCGAGACCGCTTACGGGCCATCGTCGAGAAGCAGCTTTCCATGAGCCTCGATCATTTCTCCAGACACGCCCTTCTCGTCAGATGAAATGGGCGGCATATCGAGTTGCCGGAAAAGGCCGTTTTTCAGCCTGATCTTAATCGCCCACTTCAGAAGCCGGATCCGGGCGGTTATTCCTTCCCTTGTCGCCCATACACCTGGGCCACAATGCCCGGGTGAGGGCTAAAACCAGAGGCGGACGGGATCTTGAGCTTTCTTGACAACCCCTTTGGAGATTTGTTATGGAGGGGAAACCCGCATGCTCTTAGGTGAAGGCATGCCAGAATAAGGTGAGGTATTTCCATCATGAATCGGAGAAAAAGGAAAGTTACGATTTCGGCAGCTTCCTGGCATCGAGACGAGGTGAAGCTCCTCGAAGAGATGGGCCTTTCAGTCAAAATCATTCCGGACAGGGCGGATGCCCTCTTTCAGGCTGAGGTGCAGGAGTCTGACGCCCTGATTGTCGGGCTGCCGCCGGTCAGCCGCCAGACCATGGAGGATGCCGCCCATCTTGTCATCGTTGCCCGCCATGGAGTTGGATATGATAACGTGAATGTCGATGCAGCCACTGAGCTGGGCATCGTTGTGACGAATACCCCGGGGGTGAATTCGGACGCCGTGGCCGAATTTACCTTTGGTCTGATCCTGGCCCTGGTGCGCCAGATTCCCCATGGATGGGAGGAGATGAAAAACGGGGGCTGGCGCCATTCCCAATTCTATGGTCTGGACCTGAGGGGAAAAACTCTGAGCATCATCGGGCTTGGACGGATTGGCAGCCGGGTGAGCAAGCTGGGCGCTGCCTTCGGAATGAAAGTCCTGGCATGTGACCCGTATATCCCCCCCGAAAGCTTTCAAAATGCCGGCGCCCAGCCCGTTTCCAGGGAAGAAGCGATTTGCCGGGGAGATTTTTTAACCCTGCACACTCCCCTGACCGAGGAGACGCGAAAGATGATCGGCAGCCGGGAGCTGGCCGCGATGAAGCCCACAGCCTTCCTCATCAACACCTCCCGGGGAGGGGTGGTGGATGACAAAGCCCTGATCGAGGCTCTGGACAAGGGGGTTCTTTCCGGGGCCGCGATTGATGTGTTTGAAGAAGAGCCCCCGAAGGATCAAAGCCTGGTCGAACACCCGAAAATTTTGACCACACCCCATCTGGCCGGGTTGACGAACGAGGCGATGTATCGCATGTACATGGGGGCCTCCGAACAGGTGGCCTACGCCCTGAGAGGGGAGAGGCCGCCATACGCAGTGAACGAGCCCCAAAACCCGAGATACCTAACGGCATAGCAGAGGGACATACGGGACGAGGGGCGAGGGCAAGAAAGGCCGTCCCTATTTTGTCACGCGTCCCAGGTTTCGCTATGCTCTCGGCGCTTTCCGGGAAATAATGGCCAGCAAATTTTTTACCCCCATTTTTTCTCTATTTTTTTCCCTTGCGATCGGTGGGCTTTCTGCTTTTGCTCAATTAGAACCCCAGGGCATTGCGGACCCGCTTAACGGAAAGCGCATCGTCATCGACCCCGGGCATGGGGGAGAATATCATGGAGCCGTTGGTCAGGCCGGTCTCAAAGAATCTGAAGTTAACTTGGCTGTAGCCCTGCACCTTTGGGGAATGCTCAAAGCTGCCGGGGCCGATGCAGTACTCACCCGCACCTCCAACTCGAGCCTCCTGCCCCCCGGAGCGGGAGGCCTGGTTGAAGACCTGAATGCCCGGGCGGAAATGGCCATCCTGCCCCCGGCCCATCTTTTCGTCAGCATCCACCATAACTCGAATATTTACCAGCCGGAGAAAGACCAGAGCGAAGTTTATTATAAACTTACCGACCCCAACGCTTCGCTGGATTTCGCCCGGGAACTGCATAAAGAATTTCAAAAACGCCTGGGCCTGCCCAGGAATTTTCTATTGGCGGGGAATTACCGCCTCCTCCGCCTCCACCCGGGACCGGCTGTCCTGGGTGAGTCATGCTACCTGTCGAACGAAAAGAGGGAGGCCGAGCTTCAGACTCTGCCCGCCATTAAAGCCGAAGCGGAAGCCTATTACGCCGCCATCTTCAATTATTTCCAGAAAGGCCAGCCCTCAATCTATGGCCTTTATCCCAACCTGGTCATTCTCTCCCGGGCCCGGCCGACCGTGGAAGCTTTCCTCCGTGATTCGGAGGGGGGGAGGGGCATTGACCCCGCGACCATTGTTTCTACTATCGACGGAGGAATTGTCGAGCATCACTTCGATCCTCAATCCGGCAGGTTGACCTTCCATCCAGCGGTTTCCCTCCGCAATGGCCCGCATTCATTCCGCATCGAAGCCCGGAACCGCCTGGGCAATGCAGCCCTGGCGAAAGAGTCTTCCTTTTTCATCTCCCTTCCTCCCTCGAAAATCCAGCTTCAACTTTATCCTCCTGAACTTCCCTCCTGGGAGGGCGGGTTTTTGAGCATCGGGGCCGAGGTATTCGATGAAAACGGGAACCCCGTTGCGGACGGGTGGCCGGTAAAATTTGCCGCGACCGGGGGAGAACTCCTCCACCCCGAGGCATTGACGAGAAACGGGAAGGCTATCGCTTACCTCATCTCTCCTCCCCCCGTTTCATCCCTGTCCGTCTTTGTCCGCGTTCAGGGAGCCGAAACCCGCAAAGAGGTGAAGGCCGGGAAATGGGAAGGCGGGATCCTCATTATGGATTTTAAGGATGAGAAAGGGGATCCCCTGGAAGATGTCCTGGTTTCTTTCGAACAGAATGTATCTCTTTCCTCGGATATACACGGCAGGGGAATCTACTTACCCGCCCAAGGCAGCAAAGTTTTTCTTACTGCCCGCAAACCTGGCTATGCATCGGTGTCGGCGGAGATCAATGTGCCCCGGGGAAAGACCGTAAAGAAATCTTTCTATCTGGAACCGCAGGAGGGAGGGGTTTTTTTCGGGAAATCTTTCATGATAGATCCTGAATTCGAGGGAGAGGAAGGAGAAGGGATCGGCCAGGCCCAGGTCGAAAGCGCGAGAACCAGCCTTGCCACGGCCACTGCTCTTCAGTCCCTCCTGAAAGAATCCGGGGCGCGCGTGGCCCTCACTCACACTTCGGCCACCCCTTTCACAGCCCTGAAGAGGCTGCTGGCCGTTTCTTCCTCGCAGGCCGATTATCTCGTCATTCTGGGCCACCGAAAAAACCTTCCGCACGTAGGCCATTATTACCGCAGCATTGAAGGGGAAAACTTAGCCAGGTCGGTTCGCCGGTCGATGGTCGCCGACCTGGGGTACGAAAAAATCAATATCGGGGAGAGTCTGGATTATCTGATCATCCAGAGCAGTATGCCCGCGGTTTTCGTCAACCTCTCCCGGCCCGAGGGGAGGGAGATGGAAAATCGGCCTCAGCAGGAAGCAAAGGCCATCTACCGGGGAATCCTAAATTTTCTCAAAGAAGTTAGGCAAAAAAATTCCCGCGCCTCTGGCCAGTAACAGACGCCCACCCTGAGCCCTAATCTTACACTTACGCTGACACTAACTTACGGGGGAGGGAGCCCCGAGAATCTGCCTCAGGACTTCTTCATGCTCCTTTTTCACCAGGGCGATCACCTGATCATCCTCAAGGAACTCTGTATCGCCCCGGGGGATGATGACTTCTTCCCCCCGGATGATCGTGATGAACAGAGTGCCTTTAGGGAGGACAAGCTCCTGGATCTTTTTATTGATCACCTGAGAGCCCGGCGAGATGAAAGTCTCGACGATCTCTACATTCCCCCCGCGAATGGTCAGCAAGGGCATGAGCAGATCGTGGGCTTTGACTTGTTCCTGAATGAGGGAGTTGATCAGCTTGGTGGCGCTCACCGTGGCGTCGATTCCCAAACTCCAGAACGTTTCCTCGTTTCTCGGGTTGTTCACCCGGGCGATCGTCCGAGGGCCCAGGAACATCATCTTGGACAACTGGCAGACTACCAGGTTATCCTCATCGTGGCCCGTGGCCGCGACGATGGCATCGGCGCGGTTGGCCCCGGCTTCGCTCAGCGTCTCCATGGTCGAGCCGTCTCCTAACATGATGGATTCGCCCAGCTCATCCATCAGGGCCGCAACCTTGGTCCTGTCTTTCTCCACCAGCATGACCTCGTGCCCCTGGGAGAGGAGAAGTTTGCCCAGATGATAACCCACTTTGCCTGCGCCGATGATGATGACGTACATTGTGCCGCTCCTGAAGTAATGAATTCCCTACCCGATCCCTCTCCGGGCACTTGTAGAGCTGCCGCCTGCAACGTCTCTACAATTTGGTATCTCGCTGCATGCTCCTACACTGGATTCCAGTCCCGCCGAAGGCACTGTCGCAACAAGACGCTGCTCCTACGAGGTGTTGGCTGATTTAGTTCGGTAAGAGCAGTCTCCAGCCCCAACGCTGTCTCTCACAAATGGCGCTCCTCCATAGGGGAAATGGCGAAAGAGGGCTACCCCCAACTGTCAAGTCTTAAGCATCGATAAGACTGCCTCCAGGGTCAAGTGCGTTGGACAGACGGTCTCCAGGCCGAGTTCGCGGTAGGCCCCGGCCAGGATGGGGTCGTAGATGCGGGTGATCACCCTCGGGACCTTGAACTTGTTTTTCACCCACTGGGCGATCATGATGTTCACATTGTCCCTGTCCGTAACCGCCACGAAGACATCAGCCTTCTCTTCGAAGGCCCGCTGCATGTTATCCTCGCTGAAACCACTGCCCGTGAGGCACTCCCCTTTGAAGTTGGGGCCCATCTTCTTGAAAGCATCCCGGTCCCAATCCAATATGACGATGCGATGACCGGCTTGAGAAAGTTGCTCAGCCAGCCGGGACCCCAATTTCCCGCACCCCAAAATGACCACCCGCATCTTCTTTACCCCCTCTCAAATCTTCGGGCAGGGAGAAGCGATCTTTACGCCTTGGCCTCCTTTGTGACCCGGTCGATTACCAGTTCACAGGGCGCCCTTCTGAGGAGCACATCCATCGTCCGGGTGAAGGCTTCATAAGCCAGCCCGATCCCGGCCTTCATTCCGACGACAATCATGTCCACTTCTTGCTCGGCCGCGGCCCGGACGATCTCCTCCCCGGCTACCCGGGCGCGGAGGACCTGGACCTTGGATGGAAGCTTGTGAAGGTCCACGATGGTCCTGGCCATTTCCAGGGCGTCGCTGGCTTTGGCTTCTGCTTCCGGCATGGGGGCTCCCAGGGGCAGGGTCCGCGGGACTTCAAGGAGATAGGTAAGGAGAATCTCGGCATTCTGGTCTTCTCCAAGGCGGCAGGCTAATTCCACTTCCCTGCCGGAAAACTCAGCCCCCAGAGCGGGAACCAGAATGCGCTTGATGGCTCCCACCGAGACCCGCGCCCTGGCCACAGAAGCAGAAACATAAGGCGGAACCCTGAACATCCACCAGATAAGTCCCCCCATGGAGGCGGCAAAGACAAAAGCTAAGAGAGCCCCTAAAAAGGTAATATGGAGTTCAGAGGCCATGCCCTTTTCCTCTACCTTGAAAGTAATCCCGGATCATTCTGATTCGAAAAAGGCCAAAGAGCAAAATGGCCACTCCAAAGATCATAGAAGGAACAGCCCACTTCACGAAAACCGTCTGATAGAGAATATAAACCCCTAAACCCACCATGAGGGCGGTTGTGATCATCTGGAAGTAATCCCGCCATCCCGGCTGCTCAGGGACTTTTGTTGCTCTTAACAACGGCTTTTCCCTTTTCCCGTTTGTCCCTTTCAGCCAGGGCGAGATTGTATCGTTCGAGCAGGTCAAACTCTTCCGCCGAGGTCAATATTCTTTTTTGTTCCGCCTCCCAGTCATGTTTCAGGCTGCCAAACAAAGGATAACTTTTCTTTTTGCGGAAGAAAAAAAAGTAAACCAGGCACCCCCCAACCCATGCCGGCCCGGCAATGCGCCCGATTTCATGGGTCAGGATGACTTCAAACAGGATCATGCCGACCCCCATCATGCCGATAAATCCCAGAATGGGAATATCCACGGTCCTCCCCTTATGGTTCCACTTGATGTTCAGGGGCATCTTGTAAGGCCGCGGGGTGTAAGGGTCGGAGAAGCGAAGTTTGATCATCGAGATGAAAACCAGGATGTAACCCAGGGTGGCCCCGAAAGCGTACATATTCCCCAGTGTATCCATGGCGCTGGGCGTGAGAAAGGCCAGGACTGCCTCAATCATCCCGACAATGGAAAAGAAGACGATCGTCCGGACCGGGGTCTGATATTTCGGATGGACCTTGTCAAACCAGGGGGTCAGCAGGTGAAGTTCGCTCATGGAATAGGTGAGCCGGGAGGCGCTCATGACGCCGCTGTTCGCGGAGATCAGCAGGATCGTCGCCCCAAGGATGGCCGCAAAGGGCCCGGCGATCACCCCGATTAAAGGAATGGCATGGGCGAGTTTGGCAACCGGGTCTCCCTGGGGGAATTCCTGCCAGGGAAGGATGCCGAGGCCCATGGTGGAGAAGGCCAGGGCAAAAATAAATACCGTAAATATAAGTGTGATGGAGGTGCGGGGGATGATCGTCGCCGGCCTTCTCGTCTCCTGGGCTGCCTGGGAAATGGATTCCAGGCCCACAAAGGAGATGATCGCCAGCGAAGAGCCGTACATGAATTCCTTCAGGGTGGGAAACTGGGTGTTCCACTGCAGGACGAAGAGCTCCGGTTTCCACGCAAAAAGAAAACCAAAAATAATGATGGAGGATTCGGTAATGATGTCAATGGCTCCGATGATCTCATTGAAAAGAGAGGACTCCCGGATCCCTTTAATGTTGAGCCAGATGAGGAAAACGATGAGAACCAGGCACTCTGCGGCCCACACAGGATTCACTTTTTTAAAAATCCAGATATCTATGGCAAAATGTTCCGGAGGAACGCCCAGGACGTAGGGCATGAAAAAATTTATATAGCCGGCGGAGGCGGTCGCAAAAAGGGCGATGTCGATGGTATAGTCCAGAAGAAGGGCTACCCCGGCCACGTAACCCCAAAAATCCCCCAGCCCCCTCAGAGTAAAGTACTGGCCTCCGCCCGCAACTGGATAGGCAGAGGCCATCTCCGTATAGGCGAGTCCGATCATGATATAGACGAGCCCGGCCACCAGGAAGGCGAGGCTGGCCGCTCCGTGGGCCGCGGCCATCACCAGGCCAAGGGCGGCGTAGATATCCGCGCCCACGTCGGCATAGCCCCACATGAAGGAGCCCCAGACGGTCACGTCGCGCCGGAGCTCAGCTTTTGCCTCGGTTCCCGCTTTTCCTGGAGTCCCTTCTCCCTGGTTGAGCATTGCCAGCCTCAAAAAGTTCCAAAACCTTTCCTCTAAGAATGTTTAATTGCCCTATTTAACGCCCAACTTTTACTCCATTTTAG
>Ga0315282_10015252_pt1 | contig 11357 bp, 11 predicted proteins | sample YL17G07_20_MG_FD_203693 | JGI IMG/M metagenome (GOLD analysis project Ga0315282, IMG submission 203693) | Sediment microbial communities from Yellowstone Lake, YNP, Wyoming, USA - YL17G07_20 | ecosystem: Environmental > Aquatic > Freshwater > Lake > Sediment | place: USA: Wyoming | collected...
TGGGATAACGGATGTTTTTTACCCCGACTTTATTGATCTCGATTCTTCGATGATCCCTCTGATTCTGAATATCATTCATAGTTACCTCCCGAAATAGGTGGCGCTGGAGGTCTCCGACTCCCAAGCGGTCACCTTTTTGAGGGTACCGGGATGCCCCTTCAACTCACTTTTCAGTCTCTCAAAGATATATTTTGCGATATTTTCAGAAGAAGGTTCAATCCCTGAAAAAAAAGGGAGATCATTGAGGTAGGTGTGATCCAAGGGCTTCAAGACTTTTTCCAGCTTCTGTTTCAAGATTCCGAAATCGATCACCACCCCGTCCTTCCCTAATCGGTTGGACACAACAGAGACCTCCACCTTCCAATTGTGACCATGAAGCTCTTCGCACTTTCCCTGAAGATAACGTAATCGGTGGGCACCGGAGAAGTGGGAGTGAACGGCAATCTCATACATGGCTACTTTCCTTTCTATAAATATCACAGGGTAGGGAACGCATGGATGCGTTCTCTACCACGTTCAATCCACTAATATTATCCTTACATCCATGACATTGGTGTGGGTGGGTCCTGTGATCAAAAGGTCTCCCAATTTTTGAAAAAATGGGTAGGCATCGTTGTTCTCGAGATGCGCCTTCGGATTCAGACCCATGGTTTTCGCTCTACGGACGGTGGTATGGTCAGCCAGCGCACCTGAGGCATCGGTGGGTCCGTCCGTTCCGTCTGTTCCTCCACTCAGAAGGACGACCTTTTCAACCCCGCTGATCTCTAAGGCACCTGCCAAGACAAATTCCTGGTTTCTTCCCCCGAGACCCTTGCCCTTTATGGTAACGGTGGTTTCGCCGCCCGATAGAATGCAGGCAGGTCTTGGGATTGGGTTGCCGCTGGAAATCACTTCTTTTGCCACGGCCGTATGAAATCGAGACGCCTCTCGCGTCTCCCCCTCGATCGAAGAAGAGAGGATGAGGGTGTTAAACCCGAGGGATTCAGCTTCTTTCTTTGCCTCTCGGAGGGCAAGAATGTTCGATCCGATAAGGATGTTGGAGACCTTCTCGAAGGCCACCTCTCCCGGCTTGGGTGTCTCCTCAACTTTCCCTTCTTGTCCTGATTGGAGATGTTTTCGAATGGAGGGCGCGATTTCGTTAAGCAAACCGTACTTTTTCAAAATCTCCCAGGCCTCTTCAAAGGTCGAGGGATCGGGAACAGTGGGGCCGGAGCCTATGACATCCAATTGGTCTCCGACGACGTCGGACAAAATGAGCGCGATGACTGTGGAAGGATAGGCCCACTTCGCAACCCATCCTCCTTTCATCCAGGAGATATGCTTCCGAACGGTGTTGATCTCCTTGATATCCGCTCCACTATCCAGGAGGAGTTGAGTCACCTCCTGTTTTTCTTTCAGTTCAATGCCGTCCGCCGGAAATGGGAGGAGAGCTGAGCCGCCGCCTGAAAGGAGAAAAATCACCAAATCGTTTGGTCCGGATTCTTTCAGCAGGCGCTGGATTTTTCTTGCTCCCTCGTAGCCCTTTCGATCGGGAATGGGATGCCCGGCCTCGATAATTTGAGTTTGTTTGAGCGGGAGAAGATGTCCATATTTCGTGGTGATCACTCCCTTTGTCATCCGGTCTCCGAAGAGTTCTTCAATCGCCCGGGCCATTGAACTAGAGGCCTTCCCGGTGCCGACAAGAACTATTTTATGAAAGGCTTTTAAATCAAAAATCTTTTCTGAATCCCCTTGCATCTTGATTGATAGACGATCCCTTTCAATTCGAATTCTCTCTTTCAGGATTTTGGATGGATCGACTGCTGAGAGCGCTTTTGAAAAGATGGCCTTCGCCGTTCTCTTCATTTCATCCAGGGAAAAAGCTTCCAAAGTTAAGTCCTCCAGTTTAACTATTTGAAATTTATAACTCTATCCCCTCCTTTAGTCAATCCTCAAGTTGTACACTTCTCCCCCTTTCTGTTATATTACGGTAGTGAAATTTTAGAGGGATTTGAAGAATAGATGGAACTTCCTTTCCGATACATCCTGACCGTCTCAGAACTCACCCAAGAGATCAAGGATATTCTTGAAGATAAATTTTCCGATGTCTGGGTCGAGGGAGAAATTTCAAACCTCCGGATCCCCCCCTCTCGACACATCTACTTTACCTTGAAAGACGATTTCAGCCAGGTTCGTGCCGTCCTGTTTAGAATGCAAGCCCGAACGCTTCGTTTCGTCCCCGAAGACGGGCTTCACGTCGTTTGCAAAGGAAGGGTCAGCCTTTATGAAAAGAGGGGAGACTATCAATTGATCTTGGAATCGGTAGAGCCCAAAGGAATAGGGGCTCTCCAACTGGCTCTTCTCCAATTGAAAGAGAAGCTTGAGAAAGAAGGACTTTTTGATCCGGCCAAAAAAAAACCGATCCCAATGGTGCCGCGAAGGATCGGGATCATTACGTCCCCTACCGGAGCCGTCATCCAAGATATGCTCCATATTCTCGAAAGGAGGTTTGAAAATCTACATATCACTCTTTATCCGGTCCGAGTTCAGGGGGAGGGGGCTTCCTCAGAGATCGCTGAGGCCATAGACTACTTTAATAAATGGATGAAGGTCGATGTCATCATCGTCGGCCGGGGCGGCGGGTCGATCGAGGATTTATGGGCTTTTAATGAGGAGCCGGTGGCTAGGGCGATTTACCACTCCAAGATCCCCATCATCTCTGCCGTAGGCCATGAGACCGATTACACCATCGCAGATTTTGTAGCCGATTTAAGAGCACCCACACCCTCTGCGGCGGCAGAATTGGTGGTCAGGGATAAAAGGGAGATAGGAAACACGCTTCACTATCTGGAAGGTGGTTTGGAAAGTCATATACTCCAAACTTTACAGGGATATCGAACCCATTTGTCCCATCTGAGAAAGATCTTTAAAGAGCCTGGGAAGAAGGTCGAAGAATATTTTTTGAGGGTTGATGATTTTGGGAACCGGCTCCGCCTTTTAACCTCCTGGACTCTCAAGAGAAAGGAAGAGAAGTGCCTGCGTATCGGTGAAAGCCTGTTTCTTCGAAATCCAATCCAAAGAGTAAAAACCTTTCGATCCTTTATTTCGGACGCCAAAAAACGCTTGGGGCAAAACATCAAATTTTCGGTCGGGATTCAACGGCAGAGGGTTGCTGGGATTTTAGGCAAGCTGGATTCGTTAAGCCCCCTTTCTATCCTTCAACGGGGGTACAGCATTGCGCGCAAGCTTCCTTCGTTACAAATTTTAAGAGAGGCGACCCAAGTGGAAGAGGGAGACAAAGTGGAAGTGAGACTCTACCGGGGGACCCTGCTGTGTGGTGTGGAAAAAGCGGAAAAGGCTTGACGATCACAGGATTGAAGATTTACAATTAAATTTTAAAACAAATTCTGAGCCTCTGTCCCGGGGCTTAGGGTAGGCCGGGCAGACGAGGGGTGGGAATGCCAAAGGAAAAGTTTGAAGACGCCCTCAATAAACTGGAGAAGATCGTTTCTAAATTAGAGGAAGGGGATATTCCTCTGGAAGAATCTTTGAAACTCTTTGAAGAAGGAATCCGGCTTTCGCGATTTTGCAACCAGAAGCTGGATGAGGCGGAGAAGAAAGTGGAGATTCTTTCGAAGGGCAAGGATGGAATGCTGAAGGCACGTCCGTTTGATCCTTCGGCAAGCTCAGGACGGGCTCCTTCGGGGAACTTAGGGGAAGCTCCTCGGGCTGACTCGGATGAGGAAGAGGAAGAATAGGGTTGACCCATGACGAAAGTGTTGGATCAAATAGGTGGCTCGCATGATGTTAAAAAATTGGACCCTGAAGAGTTGGAACAACTCTGCCATGAGATACGGGAAGAGATTATTTCCATTGTTTCAATAAACGGAGGACACCTGGCTTCGAATCTGGGAGTGGTGGAGTTGACCACTGCCCTCCACTATGTTTTCGACTTTCCAAGGGATAAAGTCGTGTGGGATGTGGGCCATCAAAGTTACGTCCATAAGCTTTTGACAGGGAGAAAAGATCGCTTTCACACCCTGAGACAATACGAAGGGATGAGCGGTTTCCCGAAGAGGGAGGAGAGCCCTTACGATGCCTTCGATTCCGGCCACAGCGGCACCTCCATCTCCTCAGCGCTTGGAATGGCGGAGGCCCGAAGGCTCAAAGGTGAAGAGGGAAAGGTCATCGCCGTGATCGGGGACGGGTCCATGACCGCAGGCCTTGCCTTCGAGGGCCTCAATCAGGCAGGACATATTGATCAAGATCTCATTGTCATCCTGAATGACAATGAGATGTCCATCTCCCGCAACGTGGGGGCTCTCTCCTCTTATCTCAATCGACTCATGACGGGTCAATTCGCGAACCGGTTCCGAAATGAAATAAAGAATTTTTTGGAAAGCCTTCCTCCTCGGATCGGGAAGAAACTCCTTCGTTTTGCCAAACAGGCAGAGGAGTCGTTAAAGGGTCTCGTAATGCCCGGACTCCTTTTCGAGGAATTGGGTCTGCAATATATTGGCCCTATCGACGGCCACCGTATGGATTATTTGATCGAGACGTTTCAGAATATCAAGAAACTGAGGGGACCCATTCTCGTCCATGTGATCACCCAAAAAGGAAAGGGGTATCCCCCCGCAGAGACGAGTCCCGACCAATTTCATGGTGTCCCGCCCTTTGTCATTGAGACCGGTGAATTCAGAAGCAATCAAAAAAATCCTCCGAGTTATACGGATGTTTTTGGCGAAACGCTTTGCCAATTGGCGAAGGAGAATCGGCGGCTGATCGCTATCACGGCCGCCATGCAGAGCGGAACAGGTCTGGAGGAATTTGCGAGGCAGTTCCCCGATCGATTTTATGATATCGGCATCGCCGAACAGCATGCGGTTACTTTTGCGGCAGGGCTTGCCCTCGAAGGGATGAAGCCTGTGGTTGCCATTTATTCCACTTTTTTACAGAGGGCCTACGACCAGGTCCTTCAGGATGTTTGCCTGCAAAACCTTCCGGTGGTCTTTGCATTGGACCGCGGGGGAATCGTGGGAGAAGATGGTCCCACCCATCAGGGTCTTTTTGACTTCTCCTATCTCCGGCACATCCCCAATCTTGTCATCATGGTTCCCAAGGATGAAAATGAATTTCAGCACATGATCAAGACCGCGACGGAGTGTCCCTTCCCCACAGCATTCCGGTATCCGAGGGGAAAAGGAGTGGGGGTGAAGAGAGAGGTGTCCCTTCAGCCGATCGATATTGGAAAAGGAGAAGTCCTGAGAGAGGGTCAGGATATTCTCATCATCGCCATTGGTTCCACGGTTTATCCCTCACTTCGTGCCGCAGAGAGGCTGGTGGGTGAGGGAATTCGGGCAGCCGTGATCAACAGCCGGTTTCTTAAACCCCTGGACGGAACCCTTCTTTGCGATTGGGCGAAAAGGACCGGCAAAGTTCTCACCGTTGAGGAGAATGTCCTCCAGGGAGGTTTTGGAAGCGCGGTGCTTGAGCTTTTTCAAGAGAGAGGTTTGATTTCCGTCCAAGTGAAGCGTTTGGGAATTCCTGACATCTTCTTAGAACATGGGCCGCAGGCTCTGCTCAGAGAAAAATATGGGATTGACGAGAATGGAATCATAAAGGGGGCAAAGAAGATGTTTGAGGAAGAATGGTCAGGGTCCGCTTCTACGAGCCAGTCTGAAACCTCCGTGAGCGAAAATTTTCCTGATCCCAAATAGATTCCGGCGATTTGCGAATCCCTAAACGGATAGGAAGCCTGGTCAAACTCGTCCCTGTGAGACGGTGACAAAAGAGCGTCTTGACAAACTTTTGGTGGACAGGGGGATAGTCCAAGGCCGTGAGAGAGCTAGAGCCATGATCATGGCGGGGAAAGTGGCTGTCGAAGGGAGGAGGATTGATAAACCCGGGGTTCAAATAAATGTAGAAGCCCGGCTCCAGCTTCAAGGAGAAGATTCCTCTTATGTGAGTCGGGGAGGCGAGAAGATGGAAGGGGCCCTCAAGGCATTTGGCATTGATCCCAAAGGGATGGTGGTGATGGATGTGGGGGCTTCCACAGGAGGGTTCACAGATTGTATCCTCCAAAAAGGGGCAGAAAAGGTTTACGCCGTGGATGTGGGGTACGGACAACTGGCATGGAAACTTCAAAAAGATGCCAGGGTTGTGAACCTGGAGAGGAGAAACATCCGTTATTTGCGAAGGGAAGAGGTGGAGGAAGAAATAGATTTGATCCTCATCGATACCTCCTTCATCTCCATCGAAAAATTTCTTTCTCACCTCCTTGGATTTCTTAAAAAGAGAGGTGCCATCCTCGGCCTCCTCAAACCCCAATTCGAGGTCGGAAGGGGAGAAGTGGGCAAAGGAGGGGTGGTCAGGGACAAGGCGTTGCATGAAAAAGTGATCGATCGAATTTCATACTTCAGTCGAGGGCTGGGACTGAAGATACTGGGTGTGGCCGAATCTCCGTTGCTCGGCCCAAAAGGGAATAAAGAGTTTTTCATCTACCTGAAAAAAGAAAATGGAATGAATGGGAAAACCGAAGGAACCCGAACCGGCTAAACTTTTTGTGAGCCTCATTGCCTCAGGAGATGACATCTTTCACCAGGGGGTCAAAGACCTTCGTTCAACCTTTGGGGAGACGGATACGATCAGCGAAAGATTCCCCTTTGATTTTACCGACTATTACACAAACGAGATGGGAAAGCCTCTTTTCCGCCACTTCATGACCTTCGGACGCCTCATTCCCATTCCCATCCTCCCCGATGTTAAGCTGGCTACCAATCGGCTCGAAGAAAAATATGCGGGGCTTAATCGAAACCGTCGAATCAACATCGACCCGGGGTACCTTTGTTTGGAGCATGTGATCCTCGCCACGACCAAAGGGTATACCCATCGACCCTATCTCCGGGACGGCATCTATGCCGATTTAACATTAATCTATCGGAATAAGTCGTTTCAACCATTGGAGTGGACCTATCCTGATTATCGAACAGAGGCAGTCATCACACTCTTTAACCAATCCAGAAATAAATACCTGGAAGATTTGAGAGGGAGAAAAAACCGTTCATGTTGAAATCGATGACAGGTTTCGGAAGGGCAGAAGGGGCGACGACCTTAGGGAAGGTGGTCGTGGAGTCTCGGTCGGTCAATCACCGGTACTGTGACATCAACATCAAGCTCCCTAAGCGTCTGAGCCTTTTTGAAAACCGTGTCAAGGAGATCGTCCGATCGCAGGTATCGAGAGGAAGGATCGATGTGTCGCTCAGGCTGGATGGCGTCGGAGAGGAAAGAGTTCAACTCAGTGTGGACCTTGATCTTGCCGAACAGTATTACCGGGTTCTTTGTGACCTGAAGGAGAGGCTTCAACTGAAAGATGAGGTCACTTTGGCTTTGCTGGCCGGAGCGAAGGACTTGATCACGGCAAAAGAGGAATCGGGGGATATAGAGCCTTACTGGCAGGAGGTCCTTCCGATCCTGAAGCAATCTTTCAAAAATATGGACGACATGAAGCGGTTAGAAGGAGAATCCCTTACCAAAGATCTCCAACAGCGATTGGAGCATATTGCTCAACAGCTGCAAATAATTAAACAGAAATTTCCCTCCCGCCTCAAAGCCACCTTCACCCGGCTTCATGACAGACTTCGATCCCTTTTGGAGGGGATGGAGACCGATCCCTTGCGTTTTCAACAGGAGGTAGGCTTCCTGGCAGAACGGATGGACATCACCGAAGAGATTGTCCGGGGAGAAAGTCATCTGGCTCAATTTGGCACCCTCCTGGGGGGGAATGAACCGGTGGGCCGCAAAATGGATTTTTTGCTTCAGGAGATCAACCGAGAGATCAACACCGTCAGTGCCAAGGCCAATGACGCAGAGATCTCCCAGAACGTTGTAGAAATTAAGTCCGAGCTGGAAAAGATTCGAGAACAGGTACAAAACATCGAATGAGTCTTGTCTACGAAAAGGGGTCGGGGTTCAAGCACGAGATGAGGGGAAAAGGGGGAGGATTTGTTTTTATCATTTCTGCACCGTCGGGCGCGGGGAAGACCACGTTGGTCAGAGAGGTGATCCGGCAGTTGCCTGGCCTTCAATTCTCTGTTTCCTTTACCACCCGTTTACCCCGGCCCAATGAGAAAGAGGGAGAGGACTATCATTTCGTCTCCCACTCCGACTTCCAAAAAATGGTGGAAAGAAACGAATTTTTAGAGTGGGCAGAGGTATTGGGGAACCGTTACGGGACGCCCCGGCCTGATTTGAAAAAATTGGAGTCAGAAGGAATAGACCTCATTCTCGATATCGATACGCAGGGAGCGAAGAAGGTGAAAAATGAGATTGGCCAGCCCGTGTTGATCTTCCTCCTGCCTCCTTCTCTAAAAGTCCTGAGAGAGCGATTGATCAATAGGGGGGTGGACTCTCTGGAGATGGTCAAGTTTAGATTGTCGAGTGCCAGAAAGGATATGGAAGAGGCCAGCGGGTACCATTATGTAATCGTCAATGACAGCGTTGAAGAGGCTGTTGAGAAATTGAAGGCGGTCATCATCGCAGAAAGGTGTCGGAGGAGGAAGCATTTGATCCTCGAAGAAAATAAAAGAGAATGGGAGGAAAAGGATGGCTAGAATAACGGTAGAAGATTGTCTGAAAAAGGTGGAAAGCCGGTTTGAGCTGGTGGTTTTGGCGGCCAGAAGGGCGAAGATGATCATGAAGGGCGCCAAGCCATTGGTCGATACAGATAACCGGTCCATTGTCACCGCTCTCCGGGAGGTGGCTGCTGGAAAGGTGAAGTTCAAACGTCCTGAAGACGGGGAAAAGGGGAACGAACCTTCCGACAATGACGCATGAAAAGAAGTCTCGGGGACATGAAAGAGGCGGAGGGCATTCAGGGCACCGGATTGATCGCAGACCCCATCTATCACTACATGGTGATGACCGACCGGGTAGAAGGGGAGAGAACAGAAAGGGATGTGATCGACGCCCCCTGGGTCCAACGGCTTCGACGCATTTTCCAACTGCAGAGTGCCCGCTGGGTATTCCCCACGGCCGAGCATACTCGTTTTCAACACTCCCTCGGGACCATGCACGTCGCAGGGACTTTCTCTGAGCAGCTTTATCCCTCTCTCTTCAAGATTTTCAAAGCAGACCTTCCTTCCTTTCCATATGTGGACGAGCTCCTTCGCCTGGCGGGACTCCTTCACGATACCGGACACGGCCCCTTCTGTCATTTCTTTGATGAACAATATCTTTCACGGTTCCGCACCAACCATGAGGAGATCGGCCAGCATATCATCCGGGAGAAAATTTCACCCCTCCTAAAGGGAATTCGGCGGAGTCCCCACGGGCGATTTGAAAAAGCTGAAGTCCTTGATTCGGAACAGATCGCCTTCCTGATTAAGAGACCTCAAAAGAGGGAAGGACGGAGGCATCCAAAGTGGTTGAATTTCCTGCAGCAGCTCTTCCGGGGAATCTTTACCTTCGATAATATCGATTATGTGTTGCGGGATGCCTACATGACTGGCGTCTCCATCGGTCCCGTGGATTGGAGGCGGCTCTTTTATTACACCTCCTTTTGCAAAGAGGGTTTAATTTTGGATAAGAGAGGAATGGATGCATTGGCCATGTTTCTTAATGCCCGTCTCTATCTTTATTCCAATGTCTATTATCATCGCACCACCCGCTCCATTGATCTTCAGTTGCAAGAGATTTTTAAAGAGACAATGGAAATTCTCTGTCCCTTCCATCCCGCGGAGGAGATAGACCGATACCTCTCCCTCACGGACTGGTTCGTGATGGAAAAAGTATCGGAGTGGAAAGGATCCTTGTCACCCCGGGAAAGACGATTGGGAGAAAAGTGGGCGGAGGTCCTTTCGAGGAAGTTGAGATGGAGCAGCGTCTTTGAAGAGAAGCTCACATTGCGAGAGATGGAAATGGGACGACCGATTTTTTTAAAACCCGAAGAGGTGAAGCAGAGGATCAAGACCTTTTTGCCAAATCGCCTGAAAGAGATAGAATTCCATGTGGATATGGCCCACCATGACCCCAGGCCCCTCAATCCATGGCATGAATCGGAGGAGGGGACCCTTCTGATCTTCGACCCGGGGTCAAAAAGAATATCGAGGGAACCCCTCCGAAGCTTATTTCAGTATATTCCTGCCAAAGTCGCCATCTGTCGGGTCTATGCCCCGACCCATCGTTTCGACAGGGAACTGGGCCGGGCTGCGCGTCGTGCCCTTGCTTCAGGCGGATACGCGGAGAGCTTTGAGACGAATATGTAAAGAAGCTCTTCCGGCTATCGTGTGGGTGGCGCTCCCCCTCTTGTAACCCCCTCGATTCCCCCTTAATTTAAGGGGGGGGGTGAAGGGGGTTGCGAGGTGTTAACCCACAAGAAACACGGTAGAGCCTACAAAGATAAGACTTCCGGAGCGGAAGCCTATGCAAGCCAAATTCCGATTTTGAAAATTGGCATTCGGAGTGAAACGGAGAAATCTCATCGTTTTCAACGAGATTGCTACGGACGAAGCAACCTTGCACATGCGAAAGAATGAGAAACGGGTTTTTGTTCCCCACGTCGAGATTTGGATGCAAGAGGAATCTTGTCTAAGGGGGCAGGCCGTGTTAAAATTAACAGGAGTGTCGTTAAGCATTCATGATTAGTTTCCGAGTTTGGCAATTAGAAAAAGCTTAGGAGAAGAGAGAGATCGTGGGCGCAGGGAAGAACGGCTATCAGAAGCAAGCGATGGGTATCTACCAATTTATCAGTGAACATCTTTACTTCAACCGTCCGGATATGGAGATCAAAGGGGAGCGCTTTAATTCGGCGATCCTGTTGAGCCTTCTCACGGGGCTGAAGAAGGGAAAGGAATTGATCATTGGAGAGCCGGGCTTGGGGAAGACGACTTCGGCAGAATATGTCTCTTGCCTCCTTTACCAATTTCCATTGGGGGTGATCTGGGGAAGTGAGGTGTCAGGCCACCCGGAACAAACGGAAGAAAAAATGATTGGCAGACCGGATTTGGGCAAATTGAACCGAGGCGAGGAGGATGTGGTGTGGACCAATTTTTCCCAAATCCCGGTGAAAATTGTAGATGAGATCAACCGCCTTCCGGAAACGAAACAGAGCATGATCTTGGACGGGGTGGATCGGGGGAACTGGGAATACCTCAACGAGATGATCATTAATGATGAATACTGCCTTTTTGCTACCGCCAATTATCAAGATGGAGGAACCAATACCATCATCGCTCCATTAGTGGATCGATTCGACGTCATGGTGGAATCGAGATACCCGGGGGCCAATCTCTCTTTTCTGATTGGGAAGGACAAGCGGAAAGATCATGCCCTGAGGCATCCCAAGTATGAAAAGGATCTCTATCAGGTCCTAAAATCCAAGA
>Ga0315282_10015253_pt1 | contig 11356 bp, 6 predicted proteins | sample YL17G07_20_MG_FD_203693 | JGI IMG/M metagenome (GOLD analysis project Ga0315282, IMG submission 203693) | Sediment microbial communities from Yellowstone Lake, YNP, Wyoming, USA - YL17G07_20 | ecosystem: Environmental > Aquatic > Freshwater > Lake > Sediment | place: USA: Wyoming | collected...
TGCAGGACGACCTGGAGCTGGAGGGCTATGGCGTTGAGGTCGTCGACAACGGCACCGTGGCACTCAAACGCATGCTGGAAGGAGAGTTCGATCTCATCCTGCTCGATGTGATGCTGCCGGGCGCGGACGGCTTCACCATCTGCCGCGAGGCGCGCATGAAGGGCATCCGCACTCCCATTGTCATGCTCACGGCCAAAGGGCAGGAGGTGGACAAGGTCGTGGGACTGGAGCTCGGCGCCGACGATTACGTTACGAAACCGTTCAGCCCGCGGGAACTCCTCGCCCGCATCAAGGCCGTGCTGCGACGCGGCCACGACGAGCCGAAGCGCGTCAGCAACTACCATTTCGCCGATTTAACGGTCGATTTCGGACGGTTTGAGGTCTTGCGAAAAGGCGAGAAAATCGACCTGACCGCCATGGAGTTCAAGCTGCTGCGTGCCTTCCTGGAACACCGCGGTCAGGTTCTCACGATCGATGAGCTTCTTCAGGAGGTTTGGGGCAAGGATGTCTTCCTGACCGACCGCGTAATCTACACGCATGTCAACAACTTGCGCAGCAAGATTGAGGAGGACCCTCACAATCCCAAGCTTCTGATCAGCGTCCGGGGAATTGGCTACCGCTTTGACGGATGAGTCCACCGGAGTATGGCGGCCTGTCATGACTGAAGCTTGAAAGAAGTATGACCTGGGCTTGGAGCAAACGCCCGACTTACTCCGATACATTGGGCTCAAGTCCAGGAGGTAGAAATGAAAAACGTCACATTCATTTTGATCATCACAGTGTTGCTGGCAGGCGCTCCGCTGCTGGCGAATCCGCCGACGCAACAGAGCCGGTCAGCAGATGTTCTGTTGGGCGCCGCCCTTCACCAGGAGGAGGTGGAGGGAAACCTCGAAGCGGCAATCGCGACCTATAAGAAGATCCTCGCAGAGTATCCAGACAACAGGCCGTTGGCAGCCAAAGCCCTGCTCCAGATGGGCCAGTGCTACGAGAAGTTGGGCAAAACCGAGGCACGCAAAGCCTACCAGAGAGTGATCGACAACTATTCCGACCAGCAAAGCGAAGTTGCGCTGGCGCGGGAAGCAATCGCCAGGCTTTCCAAAGCATTAGTGGAGGTTGCTGCCAAACCCCGTTTCACGAAGATTCGCATTCCTACGAAACTTTCAACGCTCGGAGTTGGGGCCTTGTCGCCCGACGGTGGAAGATTCGCATTTGCTTCTGAAGGCAGCATTTGGGTCGTGCCGGTTCACGGGAAGGTGGATCCCGACATCTCAGGCGAGCCTCTGAAGCTGACTGAATCGATGCCAGATTGGGTCGTTGCCCCTGCCTGGTCTGGAGATGGCAAATGGATAGCCTTCAATCACATTGACGAGGACCACGCATCGATCTATGTGGTCCCATCAGAAGGAGGCCAAACTAAGCAAATCTCCGTCAAGGCATACCGTAGCAACCAAACTTACGATGGTCGCCTTAGCCTTTCGCCCGACGGGAAGCTACTCGCTTTCGCCTCTACCAAGAAGCAAGAGAAAGGTGAAGGAGAAGCACTTCGAATCTACACTGTTCCTGTTGAGGGCGGCGCTGCCAAGCCATTGACCGATACCTATACCCGCGAACCAGAATTCTCTCCCGATGGAAGCAAGATAGCCTACGTGAGGATCCGCTACCTGAAACCGTGGGAGACGTGCAGCGATGTGTGGGTCATGCCGGTTCAGGGGGGGCCTCCAGTCCAGGTCGCCGATGTTCCGAATCGCGCAAGAAGTCCCGTGTGGTCACCCGACGGCAAGATGATTGCCTTCCTCACCGAAGCCAGCCGAGACTGCACGAGCAGAGAGCTTTGGATCGTGCCCGTATCGGAGCGAGGCAAGCCTGTGGCCGCGCCGACCAAAATTGGCCTTCCGAACTGGACATGTCATTTGCTGGGAGGATGGACTTCGGAGAACAAGATTGCTCTCTTTTTCCCGAGCCCCGAGCATGAGGCCATCTACACGGTTCCTGCATCCGGGGGCAAAGCGACTCAGGTTACGCCCTCAGGCCTTGCGTTTCACCCCAGGTGGTCGCCTGACGGAAAGAGGATCTACTACAGGTCGGGCCTTGGAGAGCTGGCTTTCGTCCCCACGGGAGGAGGTGAACGCTCCTTAATTCTCAAGCGCTCCGATCCCGTGGTAATAGAGGCTACACCTGGGGGCGGAAACGCCATTTCGCCAGATGGGAAGAAAATCGTCTTCTCCGGATTCCAGAAAGGTCTGGAGGGAGTGCATATCTGGACAATTCCTGTCGGAGGAGGGGAGCCGACCCGGTTGACGACCCCACCCACGGATAACCGATTTCCTTGCTGGTCCCCTGACGGGAACACCATAGCTTTTATCAGTGGTAGGAAGACTGAAGAGAACATCTTCCTCTCGCACATCTATACAATTCCCGCGGAAGGCGGAGAAGTCAGGCAACTCACCTCTGAATCAGATAGGGTCGCTTGGTCAACCATAGCATGGTCACCGGACGGGAAGTTGCTTGCCTATTTCTCCAGGGACATGACGATCAAAGTCATTCCTGCTGCGGGTGGAGAATCTCGAGACGTGGTGAAGGTAGGCCCCACAACCCCTCACTCAGGGCTGGCTTGGTCCCCCGATAGCAAGAGGCTGGCCTACACGCCAAAAGGAAGCATCTGGATCGCTACACTGGATGGGGGAACTCCCACAGAGGTCAAGACGGGTCTGGATGCAGAGGCATTCCACATGGCGTGGTCACCAGATGGAGAAAAGCTAGCTTTCAGTGCCGCAAGGGGCGGATTGGAAGAACCGGAGCTTTGGCTCATGGAAGACTTCCTGCCCCCGGCGGCCAGCTCGAAATAAGGATGGTCTTGGGGAGGGGATAGAGGAAACCGTGCTCGCTCCCCTTCCCAGCCTGCTTGCTGCAAGACCAAACGCTCGAGTCCGAAGAAGACTCGAAGCTTGGGTTAGAGGCCGAAGGCCATGAACACGACATGGGTGGATGCACAATTCGTGCTCGATTTCTATCAAGCCTTTCTCACCCTGCTGGTCTGGCTTCTGGCAACTTTCGCCTGCCTCGGCGTCTTGGCCGCAGTCATGTTTCTATGCTGGGAATGTTCCCACCCTTTTGCCCGATCAGCCGGCGCCATGGTTGACCAAATAGCACGTACACCGTAGGGAGGTAAACGGTCATGAAAAAGATCTCCATCCTCATCATTTTTGGATTGCTCGTAGCGCTGGGCGCGGGATTCGCCGCGCCGCAGAGCGGCCACGATCTGTTTCAAAAGGCGCTGGTGAAGGAGCGCACGGAAGGCAACCTCGAAGGGGCCATCCAGCTTTACCAGCGCATCGTGCGGGACTTCTCGGATGACCGCCCGCTGGCCGCCAAGGCCCTGCTTCAAATGGGCCAGTGCTACGAGAAGCTAGGCAAAGACGAAGCGCGCAAGGCTTACGAGCGCGTCCTGAGGGACTATGCCGACCAGAACGAGGCCGCGGAGCAAGCCCGCACGCGGCTCGCCGCCCTGCGCAAGCCCTCAGGCGTCAGCAAAGAACCGGCGTTTGCGACGCGGCAAGTCTGGACTACTCCTGACATGGGGAATATCGAGGGAGCACCCTCTCCCGACGGGAAATATCTCTCCTTTGTGGACTGGGACACTGGGGACTTGGCCATTCGGGCCCTCGAAAGCGGGACAAACCGCCGCCTCACGAACAAGGGTCCCTGGGAGAAGTCTGACGAGTTCGCCCTATTCTCCCGATGGTCTCCCGACGGCAAGCAGATCGCTTACGACTGGTACGACGGCAAATGCTGTGTTGACCTGCGGGTCGTCGCGCTGAACGGGGAAAAGCCGCGGGTTCTCGCCAAGAACGATGAGTGGATGCAAACCTACGATTGGTCACCGGATGGCAAGCAAATTCTCACATTCCTCGAAACGAAAGGTGGCACACGTCAGATTGTGCTCGTGTCAGCCGCGGATGGGGCGACCAAAGTTGTCAAGACCTTCGAACGACGCGGGCGCTTCCCTCAAGTCATGCGCTTTTCGCGCGACGGGCACTACATTGCCTACGACCAGCCGCAGGAAGAGAACGCTCTCGAGCACGACATCTTCCTGATCTCGGTCGATGGCAGTAATGAAGTCCCCTTGGTCAAGCACCCGGCCCAGGATCTCTTCCTCGGGTGGCCGCCTGACGGGAAGGGAATTCTCTTTGCCAGCGAGCGGACTGGATCTCTGGATATGTGGTTTCTCCCCGTCTCGGCGGGGAAAGCTCAAGGCGGGCCTGAACTCGTCAAGAGAGGCGTAGAACAGATTGTACCCTTGGGATTCACTCAGAACGGGTCTTTCTACTACGCGCAAGGGCAGTGGATGCTTGACGTCTATGTCGCCAGGATGGACCGCGAGAGCGGCAAAATCCTCGCACCACCCGAGAAGGCGATCAGACGTTTTGAGGGTGCGAATTCCTGGCCACAGTATTCTCCCGACGGGAAGTATCTGGCCTATGTTTCGACCCGGAGTCGCGCGTTCCAGGCTGCCGTCCGCCCCAATATCCTCTGTATTCGCTCGCTTGAGACCGGCAAAGAGCAGGAATTCTCCACTAAATTCATGCGGCTTGCCGGCACTCATTGGGCTCCAGATGGCCAATCTATCTATCTCGCCGCTTGGGATTACCAGGGTGCGGGAATCTACCGGGTGGACGTTCAGAGCGGCGAGTTTAGCTCGGTTTTGCGAGTGGACCGACCCACCCAAGGATTTGCTCACGAAGTCTCCCCTCATGGGAGGCTTCTCATTTATGAGCGCAGAGATAAACCGACACCGGAGGAGCCATACCGAATCCTCAGCCGGGACCTCATGACCGGCGAAGAAAAGCAACTCTACGCGGGTGACCCCGATTCTGGCCGCCTCAGCATCTCCCTTTCTCCTGACGGTCGGTGGCTAGCCTTCATGAACTTGAGCAAGAAGAAAGTCCTCCGAGGAATGCCCGCCAGCGGCGGGAGCCACGGGACCTGCTGCGATTCGAGGAAAATAGGAGCTTCTTCGGTTGGATCGAATGGACCGCCGACGGGAAGTACATACTCTTTCCAAGGGTGCACCCCGCGAAAGACAAGCCGGGGTTCGCCTTGTGGCGGATTGCCGTGGATGGTGGAGAACCTCAAGAACTCAACCTGGTGATGGCCAACTTCGAGAACCTGAGCGTTCATCCAGACGGGGAACATCTTACGCTTTCCTCGCCCGGTTTCACGGGGAAGTCTCCGGCGGTCTGGGTCATGGAGAACTTCCTGCCGCCAGCAGCGGGTAGCCCGAAGTAACGATGGTCTTGGGGAGGGGATGAGAAAACCCATACTCGCTCCCCTCCCCAGCATCCTTGCTTGAAGACCACGCGCTTGATTCCGAAAAGGACTCGAAGTTTGGGTTGGAAGCCGCAGGCCATGGACACGGCGTGGGTGGACGCGCAAATCGTGCTCGATTTCTATCAAACCTTCCTCATGCTGCTGGTCCGGCTTCTCGCGAGCTTCGCCTGCCTTGGGATCCTCGCCTCCGTGATGTTTCTTTGTGTGGAATGTGCCGCCCCTTTGCCGGATCTCCGAGCCGCTCCCTGAAACCTCCCAGCGAGATTGCCGTCCGGCTGTGAAGCGATTCATCCGCCTCGCCCCCCTTCAGCCCCGCTTACAGCGCGTCGCGCGCCGCATGAACTTCGCGGAAGGCGTCCTCGCGTTGGGTTGCCTGCCGGTGCCGCCAAGGACGGAGACCGACAACGGACATTCTTACCATTTCGCGGCCAGCCCAACCGCTGCCCGACCGGACGGCGCAAGTGCATGATTTACTTCATCAAACATCGGCGCCTGTCAACATGGCCGAATTGAAATAAGTTGACATCGGCGGCTTGTCATCTCTTGCGTATTGCGCGACCATAAAGAACAGACCTACGGTGGCCCCAACGCCGGAGAGACTCTTCCTTCGGCCTGATTTCGATCTGGGGAGGTCACCATGACAGACAACACCATTCGCCCCCATGAGCAGCCACTCGAATCCTGGAAAGAGATTGCTGCTTACTTGAAACGAGATGTCCGCACGGTCATCCGGTGGGAGAAGTCGGAAAGCTTGCCGGTGCATCGCCAGATGCACCAAGCGCGCGGCAGTGTGTTTGCCTATCCGAGCGAGCTTGAGGCCTGGAAAGGGAGGCGCGAGCTGCGCCTGGATACGGCTCCTCTGATTACTCCCTGGCGACGCGCCGCCTCCGCGGTGGGATTTGCCCTGGTTCTGCTGGTCGCTTTAGGAACCGTCTCCAGCGGGCCGATCCTTTCTCCGACCCGCGCCGCGGCCCAGCAGGTCAAAGGAATCATCACGCGACAAGTCTGGGCAGGCGCCGGCGAGGATTTCCTTGGCGCTCCTACCCCTGACGGCCGCTATCTGACTTTGCAGGATTGGGAGAGCCAGGATCTGGCGGTCCGCGACCTCGCCACGGGCCAGAAAAGACGGCTTACAAACAAGGATCCCCGGTCCCTCGAGTTCGCAATGCTCTCCGTGCCCTCGCCTGATGGTAAGGAGGTAGCCTACGGCTGGTACAACAAGGACAACTTCTATGACCTGCGCATCGTCGGGTTGGACGGGTCTAACCCGCGTGTTCTTTATGCTAGTGCCGAGGTGGAATACCTGGATCCCACCGACTGGTCCCCGGACGGCAAGAACATACTGGCAATCTTCAACCGAAAGGACAAAAGCAACCAGATCGTCCTGCTTTCCGTAATGGATGGCTCTGTGCGGGTGTTAAAAACCTTCGAACGGGAATCACCCCAGCGGGGGCGCTTTTCCCCGGACGGCCGCTATATCGCTTACGACTTCCCACAGCGGCCCCGCTCCTCGAATGAGCATGACATTTTTCTGCTTGCCCTGGACGGGGGCCGCGAAATGCCGGTGGTTCAGCACCCAGCCAATGATGTGGTTTTCGACTGGACGCCGGATGGCAAAAGAATCTTGTTCGGCAGCGACCGTAGCGGGACCATGGGCGCCTGGTGGATTCAGGTCGCCGATGGCGAGCCTAAGGGAACACCCGAGCTGGTCAAACCTGACCTGGGGCAAGATGTTAGGCCCATGGGCTTCACGCAGGACGGTTCTTACTACTACTCGGTTCAGACGGGGATGAGCGATGTGTACATCGCCGAGCTTGATCTTGCGACCGGCAAGCTCCTGGCTGCGCCGCGCCCGGCCACCGAGCGCTTCGTGGGCTCCAATAGTAGTCCCGACTGGTCGTCTGATGGCCGGCAGCTTTTGTATCTTTCGAAGCGCGGTCCCGGGGCGTGGGGAGCCAGGGCGATTTGCGTCCGCGACGCCGAAAGCGGGGAGGTGCGCGAACTCGCCTCCAAGCTCGACCGGGTAGTCTCTGTCCGCTGGTTCCCTGACGGCCGGTCCTTGCTTGCTGCCGCAGAACATCCCAGCGGTGAGTTCGGCCCCTTCCGCATCGATGTTCAAACCGGCGACTTCGAGCGTGTGGACCTGCGGAGTCCCCTGGGTTGGGGGGCAGCTTGGTCCCCTGACGGCAAGGCAATTTTCTACCATCAGTGGAACAACACCACCAAAACCGCTTCCATTGTGGCGCGGGACCTCGCAACCCGTCAGGAGAAGGAACTCTATAGCATCGCCGAGCTCTCCTACCATTTCTGTGCTGGCGTGGCTCTCTCCCGCGACGGACAGCAGTTGGCCTTTGCGGTCCGCGAGGCGGAGAGCGGATCAAAGGTCCTCAAAGTCCTGCCGGCAGCAGGAGGAAAAGCGCGTGACTTGCTGCGCGGAGCGCAACTGCCATTCCCTGGCTCGGTGGCCTGGGCGCCTGACGGCCAGAGCGTGCTCTTCGTCAAGCAGCCCAGCCCCAGTGATTCGAAAACCGAGCTGTGGCGGATCCCTGTCCAGGGCGGCGAACCCCGAAAGCTGGATCTCACAGCAGAAAACATGCGCGAACTGTGCGTCCATCCGGATGGCCGGGACATCGCGTACACCGCCGGGGAGGACAGACAGGAGGTCTGGGTGATGGAGAACTTCCTGCCGCCCTTTCAAGCCTCACAACAGCAGTGATGCGAGGGGGGGCGAAGCGAGCCCTTCGCTTCGTCCCCCCCTCGCCTGGTACTGCTCGCCGCGTGGATTCATGGCACGGCGGGGCGCATCAGCTTGGCAGCAGGTACGGTCGAGGCCGCGGTTACCGCTCGAGCTTGAAGCCGATCTTGAGCGTGACCTGGAATTCCTGGACTTTGCCGTCCGCGATGCGGCCGCGCTCTTCGACAACTTCAAACCAGTCCATGCGGCGCACCGTCTTGGCCGCTTCTTCCACACCCGTCTTGACGGCTTCGGCAAAACTTACCGGCGACGTGCCGACAATTTCGGTAATCTTGTAAACGCCTGCCATGTTGATGAGCCTCCCTCCAGTGAGATGCAGCTTGACACGGCCTGCATTTTACCCTTAACTGCCGGAAAGCCAACGGGCCTATACTGAGGCTCCTGCAAAATCGCCTGGCAACCCTGGAGGAACTCAAAATGGTTCTCTCATCGCGCATCACATATTTGGTTGTGAGCATCATTTGTATGACAGGGTTGGCGCTCGCACAAGGACTCAAAGCGCCACCGACCCGCGTGGAGAACTTTCGTGAGGTTCTGCACGGCGTCGAGCTGGTCGATCCTTACGGCTGGCTGAATGACCTCCAGAGTCCCGAAGCGCGGGCCTGGATCAATGCGCAGAATGCCTACACCCACTCGGTGCTTGACCCCCTTCCTTCGCGTGAGGCGATTAGCAAGCGACTCCAAGAACTGATGGTTTACGACACCGTGGGCGCACCGGAAGAGCGCGGCGGGCGCTACTTCTTCTCCAAGCGCGTCGCGGGCCAAGACCAGCCGGTGTTGTACGTCCGCACGGGTCGGGACGGCAAGGACGAGGCGCTGATTGATCCCCGGAAGCTGAGCGACGATCCTTCCACCGTCGCTCTGCTCTATGGTGTCTCCCGCGACGGCAAGCTGGTGGCTTTTGCGGTGCGCCAGGGCGGTCAGGACGAGGTCGAGATCCGTTGCCGCGAAGTCGACTCGCGACGCGATTTGGCCGACCGCCTCCCGAAGGGTCTGTATTCCGAATCGATCGAGTTCACGAGCGACGCCCGCGGCTTCTACTACGCTCGCCGCTCGCGCGAGACGGGCAGCCGGATTCTCTATCATGCGCTCGACACCGACCCGGCCCGCGACATCGAAGTCTTCGGCCAGGGCACGACCATCGACCAGTTCGTCTCACCCGACATCTCCGAGGACGGAAACACGCTCCTTTTCGTCGTCCAGCACGGCTGGGCGAAGACGGAAATCTTCATAAAGGACCTCAAGGCCGACGGCGCGGTCCAGCCGCTCGTCACGGGCATCGACGCCAACTTCCAACTGCGTTGGGCGGGCGACCGAAAGCTTGCTCTGATGACGGCCTGGAAAGCGCCCCGGCGTCACGTGCTTCTGGTTGATCTCGACCGCCCCGCACCCGAGAACTGGCGCGAAGTCGTGCCGGAATCATCCGACAGCATCGAGAGCTTCTCCGTGGTGGGCGGCAAGCTGTTCGTCCGCTACCTCCACAACGTCACGAGCGTGATCAAGGAATTCGCGCTCGACGGCAAGCCGCTCGGGGAAGTCAAGCTGCCGGGGCTCGGCTCAGGCAGCCTCTTCGGCCGCTGGACCAGCCCCGAAGGCGTGCTGACGTTCACTTCGTTCATCACGCCGTTCTCGATCTCGCTCTACGACGCGGGCACCGGCTCGACCCAGCTCTGGTTCCAGGCCAAAGTGCCAATTCAATCCGAGCAGTTTGAAACCGAGCAAGTTTGGCACAACTCGAAAGACGGCACGCGCGTGCCGATGTTTCTGGTTCACAAGAAGGGCCTCAAGCCCGACGGTAATCGGCCCGTGCTCCTCTACGGCTACGGTGGGTTCAACGTCAGCCTGACGCCGCGCTTTACGCCCGCCGCCGCACTGTGGGCCGAGCACGACGGCGTCTATGCACTCGCCAACATCCGCGGCGGAGGCGAGTTTGGTGAAGCGTGGCACCGCGCCGGAATGCTCGATAAGAAGCAGAACGTCTTCGACGACTTCATTGCCGCCGCGGAGTGGCTGATCGCCAACAAGTACACGAACCCGTCGCGCCTCGCCATCGAAGGCGGCAGCAACGGCGGACTACTGATGGGGGCGTCGCTCACCCAGCGGCCGGACCTCTGCCGGGCTGTGCTCTGCCACTACCCCGACCTCGACATGGTCCGCTACTACCGCTTCACCAAAAACAACAACCCGCCGGCGCTGCTCGAATACGGCAACGCGGCCATCCCCGAGCAGTTCAAGTTTCTCTACGCTTACTCGCCCTACGAGCACGTGAAGCCCGGCACCAAGTACCCGGCGATTCTCTTCACCACCGGCGACGGCGATACGCGCGTGCCACCGCAACAAGCATGTAAGATGGCCGCGAAAATCCAGGCCGCAACGGCCTCGGGCTTGCCCGTGCTGCTTCGCTACGACGTCGGCTCCGGCCACGCTGGCGGCAGGCCGCTCTCGAAGGCCATCGAAGACATGGCCGCCGAGTTTGCGTTCCTGTTTTCGCAGCTGGGAATGGGGCAGCCCCTCAGTAAACAATAGCCCGCGATGGCGCGTTCGTGGGCTTTCCCTCGGAACCCAGAAGCGGGGGACTCGTCTGCGCTGAATCCATACGTGGACATTCATTCCGAGTGCAGCTAATGAGGCTGCATTTTTCCCTCAGAAGTCCTATATTGGGCGCCTGCACTCAAGACTGCTTTCGTCCGGGGGTTTCTCATGGTGGATGTGGTGACGTTTGGGGAGGCGATGATTCGGCTCGCGCCGCCGAATTATCAGCGGCTGGAGCAGACCGACACGCTCGACGTGCAGGTGGGAGGCGGTGAGCTGAACGTCGCGGTGGGTGTCGCGCGGCTGGGGCTCAAGAGCGCCTGGGTGTCGCGCCTGCCGAAGAATGCGCTCGGGCGGTTGATGCTCAACCGCGTGCGCCAGGCGGGCGTGGACGCCTCGCATATCGCTTGGGCCGATGGCGACCGCATGGGACTTTACTTTGTCGAGTTCGGCGCGGCACCGCGCGCGAGTTCCGTCCTGTATGACCGTGCGCACTCGGCCATCAGCGCCATCAAGCCGGACGAGGTTGATTGGAAAAAGGTAATGGAAGGCGCCAAGTGGTTCCACACGAGCGGCATCACGCCGGCGCTGAGCGATTCAGCGGCCACCGTCACACGCGAAGCGCTCGTCGCGGCGAAGCAGGCAGGCCTGACGGTGAGCTATGACCTGAACTATCGCGGCAAGCTGTGGTCACCGGACAAGGCGCAGGCCGTGCAGGAGCCGCTGATGGACTACGTGGAC
>Ga0315282_10015254_pt1 | contig 11355 bp, 6 predicted proteins | sample YL17G07_20_MG_FD_203693 | JGI IMG/M metagenome (GOLD analysis project Ga0315282, IMG submission 203693) | Sediment microbial communities from Yellowstone Lake, YNP, Wyoming, USA - YL17G07_20 | ecosystem: Environmental > Aquatic > Freshwater > Lake > Sediment | place: USA: Wyoming | collected...
AACTAGTACGCGTGATTCTCGGCCTGGCGGCTGGCCTGGGAGGAGGGGCGGTTTCTTGAGAGGGCCACAGCGGGCAAGGTTGCTCAGCAGGGAGGGGGAGGGAGGCAAGGTCGCCCAGCGGAGATGCCGGAGGGAAATGTCGCCCAGCAGGGCCGCCGGGCGCTACGGGGGAGCGGCGGACGGGGCGTCCGCGCCACCCCTCGCTTGCCCACCCCCTTCTTCTGCCGGGGCCGCAGTCCGGAGAGTGTACTAGTGTGCGCATAAACTAGTACGCGTGATTCTCGGCCTGGCGGCTGGCCTGGGGGGAGGGGCGGTTTCTTGAGAGGGCCACAGCGGGCAAGGTTGCTCAGCAGGGAGGGGGAGGGAGGCAAGGTCGCCCGGCGGAGATGCCGGAGGGGAAGGTCGCCCGGCGGAGATGCCGGGCGCTACAGATAGGGGTGGCTAGCAGCCGCCTACCGTAGTGATTTCTCAGGACGACGGCGGCAAGGTTGCCGCCACTACCGCAGGCAGGACCGCCTGAAGTGCCGCAGGCAGGACCGCCTGAAGTGCCGCAGGCAGGACCGCCTGAAGTGCCGCAGGCGGGGACGCCTGCGCTACGGGCAGAGCGGCGGGCAGGGCCATCCGCCCCACCAAATGATGGGCGCGCGTCGCATGTCTGCGGCCCCTACGGCCGCGGGCGCGGGCCGCAGCTCTGCGGCCCCTACGGAGGGGGCGGCTAACTGTTCTTGAAGTCCGAGGGGGAGATGCGCTTGAGGAAGTCGAGGAACTCCTCCTCATCGTCGGGACCGGCCGGGTGCTCAGCCTCCGGCTCCTGGTCGTCCTCCTCGTCGTCTTCCAGGGCGCCGGGCTCGCTCAGCTCCACGAACTTGATGCCGTACATCAGGTCTTCGTCGACGAAGATGCGCACGTTTTCGCGCAGGGCGAGGGCGATGGCGTCCGAGGGACGGCTGTCCACTTCCATGGTGCGGCCGTCGTGCTCCAGGATCAGCGTGGCGAAGTAGGTCTTGCTCTCCAGGCGGTCGATCACCACGCGGTCGATGTGCGCCCCCAGCTGGTGCAGCACGCTCACGAAGAGGTCGTGGGTGAGGGGCCGCGGGGCGTTGCGGCGGATGGCGGCCAGCTCGATGCTGCTCGCTTCGAGCTCGCCGATCCAAACCGGCAGGTACTTCTCCTTGCGGACGTCCTTGAGGAAGATCACCGGCGACTTGTTCCGGTGGTCGTACCGCAGGTCGAAGAAGTCGACTAACGCCAGAGACATCCCGCCGAATTATACCATCGTAGGGGGCTAGTTATGCTTGCCGCGCGCTCTCCACATCTAGTCCCACTGCGGCCTGCGTCACACCCGTGCCCATCGGGCGGGCGCACGCGGGGCGTATAATACGCGTCTCGCCGCGGCCTGCTTTAGGTGCGCGGCTACCCTCGTTTCCGTCAGGAGGAGCAGTGCGTCTGGCCAGCACGGGCGGCTTAGCCTGCGCATGGCGGCCTGTGCCGCCGGGAGGCGCTCATGCTTAAGCTGGCGCAGATCGAGCTCTTGGGGTTCAAGAGCTTCCCCCACAAGACGGTGATCGACCTGGAGGCGGGGGTGAACTGCGTCGTGGGGCCCAACGGCAGCGGGAAGAGCAACATCGCCGACGCCATCCTGTTCGCCTTCGGCTGCCAGTCCAGCCGCGAGCTGCGCACCGGGCGCTTCTCCGGCCTGATCTTCGCCGGCACGGACCAGCTTAGGCCCTTGAACCTGGCCAGCGTGACGCTGCACTTCGTGCGCACCGAGAACGGCGGGCCGCCGGTGGACGACCTGCTGATGGGCTTAAGCCGGTTTGACGAGGAGCTTGAGCTGCCGGACGTGGCGGCGGCCAGCCTGCCGGCGGGCAGCCAGCTCCTACGCAACACTGCGCCGGGCGGCAGCGATGTGGCGGCGGCTGACGCTGGTGCGGCTGGCGGGCCGGAAAGTGCGGAGGCGGCGGAGGGCGCGTATCCGGCGCCGCTCGTGCGGCAGCTGATGGAGATGCGCCCCGGGGACACCCTCAGCCTGACGCGGCGCGTGTTCCGCGACGGGAGCGGCGGCTACTACCTCGGCGACGAGCCGGTGCGGCTGAAGGACGTGGACGCGCTGTTCAACCACTTCCACCTGGGGCGCACGTCGGCTTTCGCCATCAGCCAGGGCGAGGTGGAGAAGAAGATCCTCGAAACGCCGCAGGAGCTGCGGGAGTGGCTGGCCGAGGCTACGGGGGTGGCGCTGCTGCTGCAGCAGAAGAGCCGGGCGCAACTGCGGCTGAAGCGCACCCAGGCCAACCTGGAGCGGCTGGACGACATCCGCCACGAGACGCGCACTCTGGTCGCCGGGCTGGCGGACCAGCGCGTGAGCGCGGAGCGGCACCTGGCGCTGGCGGCGCAGCTTCGCGCGGTGGAGCTGTTCGAGATCCGGCGCGAGGTGGAGGCGGCTCAGCGGCAGCAGGAGTCGGCGGCGAAGGCGCTCGTTGAGCTAGGCGAGCGGCTGGCGGCGGCGCAGGCGGAACTGGAGGAGCTTGGCAGGCGCCAGGCCGGGACAGCCCAGGCGCAGGTCGAGACCGAGCGCGCCATCGAGGAGGCTGAGGAGGAGCAGGCGGCGCTGCGCGAACAGGCCGCGCGCGCCGAGCGTGAGATGGCCGTGGCGCGCCAGGCCGCCGCCGCCGCGGCGCAGGCGATCAGCCGGGCCATCGAGGATCGGGCCGACCTGGAGCAGCAACTGGCGCAAGTGCAGGCCGCGCTGGAGGCGAACGACAGCGAGTGTCGGCAGGCGCGGGATGAGCTGGGCATGGCGGCGGACATGGAGGAGCGGCTGAAGGGCGAACTGGCGGAGGCCCAGGCTCAGGTGGAGGGCATCGCGGTCGAGCAGGCGGGGCTGGCCAGCGCAGGCTTCGACTTGGCCCAGGAGGAGGTGCGCTTAAGCAACGAGCTTAACGCGCTGGCGCGCCATGAGCAGCACCTGCTGAGCCAGGCCGTGGCGCGGGAGCGGTACCTGGCGGCGGCCCAGGAGCAGCTCGCCAGCCTGCAGGGCGACATGCAAGCCGAGGAGGAGCGGTCCGCCGCGGCACAGCGCGAGGCGGAAGGGCTGCGGGAGGCCGCCGCCGGACACATCGCCGCGCTGGCAGCGCTGTCGGAAGAGGCCGGCCAGGCCACGGACAGCATCGAGGCGCTGCGGCGCAGGCATGCCGAGCTGGCCGCCCGGCGCGCTGCGCTGGCCGAGCTGGGCAGCGCGGGGGGTAGCCTGGCGGAGGGTCGGAGGCTGCTTCGCGAGAGCGCTGAGCTTGGAGGGGCGCTGCACAGCCTGGAGGACGTCGCATTCCCGCCGGAGCTGCGCCCAGCGTTCACGCGCCTGCTGGCTCACTTCGCCGATGCGCTCATCGCGCCGGCGGCGGTGCGCGGCGAGGCCTACGCCCGCCTGCGCGAGGCGGGAAGCGAGGCGCTGCTTCTCACGGCGGAGGGCACGCCCGTGCTCAGCAAGCGCTCGCTCTGGCGGCGCATCACCGCTGCGCCGGAGGTGCTTGCCGCCCTGTACGGCGTGCTCGGCGACGTGGCGATGGCGGAAAGCGTGGCGGAGGCGGAGGCGCTGCTGGATGCCGAGCCCACTCTGTCCGGCGTGGTGCTGGCCGACGGCATGGCGCTGATCTGCCGCGGCTACGCCTATCTCGGCGCGCCGTCGGCGGAGGCGGCGCTGCACGTCGCCCGGGGCAGCGACCTGGCGCAGGTGGACAGCGACGCGGCGGCTGTCGACCAGCAGCTTGCCGAGGCAGAGGGGCGGCTGGGAGCCTTGCGCTCGCAGCAGGCGGAGGTGCAGCGGGCGCGGGATGATGCGGCGGCGAAGCTGGCTGCGGCGGAAGAGCGCGGGCGCAGCGCAGCGGCGCTGGCCGCTCGCATCCGCCAGGACGTGGCCGACCGCGAGGCGGAGGCGGAGCTGCTCAAGCGGCATCACGCCGAGCTGATGGCGGAGCGCGAGAAGGCGGAAGCTGAGCAGCGCGCGCTGGCGGAGCGGCTGGCGCAGGCCCGGCAGGAGCACGCCCTGCTCACTGCGCGGCTGGAGGAGCACGACCGCGCGCGCCATGAGGCCGAGGCGCTGCTCGATGAGCGCCGCCGGGCACTAGCCTCCGCGTCAACGGCGCATGAGCTTGCCCGCCAGCGGCTGCGCCACGTGGAGCAGGCGGGGCTGGACCTGGCCGAGCGGACAAGCAACCTGCGCCATCGCCTGGGGCAGGTGGAGGCACGGCTGGAGGCGCTCACGGCGGAACAGGAGGAGATGGCGGGGGCCGCGGAGCGGGCGAAGGCCGAAGCGGCCGAGGCGGGCCGGGCTCTGGATGTGGTGGCGCTTCGGAGCGTGGCATTGCGCGAGCGGCGCGGCGAGCTCACCCGCGAGGCCGCTGAACTGCAGGCGCAGGCCACTCAGGCGGCAGCGGCCATCTCGCGCCTGGAGCAGGACTCTGTGGCGCTGAGCGGGCAGCGCGAGCGGGCAGTGGAGCGGGTGGCGCAGTGGCTTTCCGAGCTGCGCGAGCGCTTCAACATGACGCTCAGCGAGCTTGTCGGCGATCCGGCGGTGAGTGAGCCGCCGCCCGGCCTTGACTTCGACGTGAGCGAGGCGGGCCGCGGCAAGCTGCGCGACGAGCGCGCGCGGCTGAGCGCCGAGCTTAGTGAGCTGGGCGCCGTGAATCTGCTCGCCATCGAGCAGCACGAGCAGTACAGCGCGCGCTTAAGCTTCCTCGACGGCCAGGCGGAGGAACTGGCGCGCGCGGTGGGGGATCTAGAGCGGCTGGTGGTCGACCTGGACAAGACGACCGAGCGGCAGTACCGCGAGAGCCTGCGGCGCATCGAGGCGCGGTTCAACGAGATCTACCTGCGGCTCTTCGGCGGCGGGTGGGCGCGGCTGCGTTTCGAGGCGCCGGAGCAGCTCATCGAGAGCGGCGTGGAGGCGGAGGTGATGCTGCCCGCGGGGCGGCGCCACAGCCTGCGCAGCCTCTCCGGCGGCCAGCGCAGCCTGATCTTCCTCGCGCTGTTCTTCGCCGTGCACAGCGTGCGCAGCCCGGGGTTCTGCATCCTCGACGAGGTGGACGCGGCGCTCGACGACGCGAACGTGGAGCTGTTCACGCGGCTGCTGCGCGACTTCGCGCTCACCGAGCAGTTCGTGGTGATCACGCACAACAAGTCGACGATGGAGACGGCGGACAGGCTCATCGGCGTGGTGAGCCGGCCCAAGGGCGTGAGCAACCTGCTCAGCGTAAACCTGAAGGAAGCTCGCCGCCTCGTCGACCGCGGCGCGGCGTAGGGCGTCCTACTGCCCGAAGGCCAAGAGCCCCTCAGAGACTCCAATGTAGACCGTACCGTCCGCTCCGATCGCCGGGCTAGAAGCTCCTGCCTTGTAGCTCCAACTTAGCGTACCGTCCGGGTTGATTGCGTATAGGTTAACGTAGGAGCTCCCCACATACACCGTGCCATCTGCCCCAATTGCCGGGCTGGAGATCACGCTGTCTCCCGTGGTGTAGGTCCACTTGAGGGTTCCGTCTGGATTGATTGCGTAGAGGAGGTCGTTACCACTTCCAATGTACACAGTACCGTCCATGCCAATTGCAGGACTGGAAACCACATTGTCACCTATGGGGTAGCACCACTGCAGAGATCCGTCCGGATTGATCGCGTAGAGCTTCTTGTCGTAGCCGCCGACATAGACCGTACCATCTGCGCCAATCGCCGGGCTGGAATACACCGAGTCTCCGGTCGCGTAGGTCCACTTCAACGATCCATCTGGCTCGACCGCGTAGACGTTCTTGTCATCACTGCCCACGTAGACCACTCCGTCTGCACCTAGAGCCGGACTGGAAGACACACCGCCTCCCGTGGCGTAGCTCCACTTCAACGATCCGTCAGGATTGATCGCGTAGAGGCTACTGTCATGGCTACCGACATAGACGGTTCCGTCCGCACCGATCGCCGGACTGGAGTTCACATAATCCCCAGTCGGGTAGTACCACTTCAACGACCCATCGGGGTTGATTGCGTATAATCTGTTATCTTCGCTGCCAACGTAGACCGTCCCATCAGCCCCAACCGCGGGGCCGGAGAGCACAACAATGGGGTAGGTCCACTTGAGTGTTCCATCACGGTTGGTCGCGATGAAATTGGGGTCGCTCCTTCCTAGGTAGACCGTTCCGTCCACCCCAATTGCCGGGCCCTCACACGGCTGGGCATGTACCATCATGGCGTACGTCCACTTCACATGGTTCGTTTGCGCGCCAATGTATGGGCTGCGATGCGTGTGCCTCGGGTCATGCCCGAACATCCACCAGGCGCTTGGACCGGTGAGGACCTCATTGGCCCGCACCGGCGTCTGCGCGATTGAGCACGCCCCGCTGTCGTCCGTTACCCGCACCCGCGCCTTCCATGCCCCCGGGGCGCCGTAGCCATGCTGGGCGGTGCTCGAATCGCCGTAGGCATCCCAAGCGCCGTCGCCGTCGAAATCCCATTCGTACTTGACGATGCTGCCGTCCGGATCGCTCGAACCGCTGGCGTCAAACCGCACCGTTAGCGGCGCGTCGCCATATTCCGGTGAAGCTGTCAGCACCGCCGTTGGAGGCTGGCTGGGAGGCCGGACGGTGCGCAGGCTGAGCTGCTGCACCGCCGCGCTCGAACCGCCGGAGACCACCACCACGACGTAGAGGTCGCCGCTGGCTGAGGTGTACTGCGAGTCGTCCAGCGCCAGCGTCTTGCTCTGCGCGTACGGCCCGTTCAGGCGCCAGCGGTGCAGGGCGTAGTCCGACAGCGCGATCCAGGCGCTGCTGCCCTGCGGCAGTGCAAGCACCACCGCCACGCTGTCCAGCGCCCGCGTGCCCACATTGAAGCGGTACATCCCCCACTCGAACCCGCCCACCGCGCTGACGAGCGACAGCGCCGTCCCCTGCACCGTCGCGCCTGCGCTTATCTGGTACACATCGCTGCCGTTGAGCAGCGTCTCGGTGAGAATGCTCGCGCCGCGGGATGCAGGAATCGGCGGAAGCACGCCCGCTCCCTGCGAGTCGTCCTTTGGGCCCACGCTCCCGCTGCCTGAGCAGGCAGCAAGCGCGATTTCAGCCAGCACCGCCAGAGCGGTGGTGAAGACCCGTATCCTTCCCACTTCGCTCCCCCTGGGAACTTGGGTTACCGCTATATGTTAACATCTAAACGCCGCGCTGTGGCGTTGGCTCGCAGGATTATGTCGGCGGCAGGGGGCGCCAAAGGCGCCCCGCTACGGACGGGGATGGGCGACCTATCGGTCGCCCCCAGGGCGGGCAGGGACACCCGCCCTCCCGATGCAAAGCGGGATGCGGCTGCCAGCCCTACCGGGCGAAGCATGGCTTCGCCCCTACGATGGCGGACACAGCGGTCCGCCCTACCCGCGGCCTGGCTAGCCCTTGCCCGGGACCTTGATCACTTCGGGCGGCTTCTCCTTGTGGGGCGGGAAGTAGCTGTAGTCGTTCTTGGGCGGCTCCGGGGCGGGCGGCGCGGTCTCAGCAGGCGGGGCCTCGGGGGCGGCCTCAGCCACGGGGAAGCCCACGGGCTCCATCGCCTGGCAGTTGCCCGGGCAATCCGGCAGCGGGCACGGGCAGCAGGTCATGTCGTAGGGCAGCTGCCCCGCCGGCCAGACGTTGCCCCAGGTGTTAGGGTCCATCGCCGCCTCGAGGTCGCGCTTCAGCCCGCCGTCGATCACGGCGTAGCCGTACCACGTCGGGTCGGACAGCACCAGCGCCCACTGCGCGCACTGGCCGTACTGGCACATCTGCTTCAGCCAGTCCACCTCGCAGTCGTTGAACCGCCAGGCGAACTTCCAGCGGTAGGCCTGGGCGACCGGGTCGTAGGTGATGTCCTCGATCACTACCTTGCGCGGATAGTAGAGGTAGTGGCTGTTCACGTTCATGTTGAAGCCGTGGTACTTGTAGTCGGTGCAGTACAGTGCACTGTCGCCGGCCTTGCACTGTTTCTCCGGGCACTCGTTGCAGGGATAGCAGTCCTTGGGAGCCGGGGGTGCGCACTCCGTGCAGGTGTCGCACTTCGCCGCGGCCTTATTTGCGCACTTGTCGCAGCCGCAGGGGCGCTCTTTGAGCTGCGGGCCGCAAACGTACCTGCCGCGCTTCTCGTACTGGTAGAGGAAGTCGCGGACCGCGCGGTCCTCCTTGTCCTGGACCTTGGGCAGCCCGAACTCCAGGTAGAACTTGTCCTTGAAGTTCCACAGGTAGTTGCGGAAGTAGGGGTTATCGCGCCGGTCGGCGTAGTCGTGAGTCTTGTCGTTGTCCACCGCGAACCAGACCCAGCTGATCACCTCGCCGCACTGGGGCGTGACCTCGGCGTAGTAGTCGATCACCTGCTGCAGCAGATCCGGCTCGCAGATGTAGTACTCGTCGATCAGCCGCTGGATGTGGTCGCGCACCATGTCGCGGGTGAAGAAGAACGCCGAAACGGTGAACCCGTGGCAGCGGTCGTGCCAGACCATCACCGAGTGCTTGGGGTAGTACATCCGCTCCAGGTTGAACTCGCCCTGGGTGCGCTTGACCACGGGGAAGCGGAAGTCCGCCAAGGTGAGCGGGCTGTAACCGACGACCTCCGTGGGAAGCTGGTGGAAGCTGTGGAACTCCGGCGGCTTGTTGATGTCCGCCAGATTGCTCTCGATGCTGCTGTATTCCGGCCCCTGGTAGAGCGGGAGGCCTGTGACGTCGCTTCTGCCGGCCACCGCCTGCTGCTGGGCGGCCGGCTCATTGTCCCCGGCGGCGGGTTTGTCCTGGGCCACAGCCAGCCCGCACGCGAGGACGCTCATCATCAACCCAACCAAAAGACAGCGCATGCCATCGCTCCGGACGTGTGAGTTACGCTACTGTCGGAGAGTGCATTCTAGCAGTTGGCGGGCAAAACGGCAAATGCGCCTGCCTCTTGTGACAGGCGAGATCCCCCCGGGCAGGCTATCCCTTCCGGCCGCCCATGGGCGGGGCGCCGCCGCCGGGCTTAGTGGGCTTGGGCTTCTCCACCTTCGGCTGCGGCGGGGGCGGCTTGGCGGTGCTGGCGCCCTTCACGCCGAGATCGGCCAGGTTCGCCACCGCGCCCTTGTCCATGCAGATGTGCAGCGGCAGGGGCGCCTGGGGGTCCACCTCCATCAGGTCGCCGCGCTTGTACTGCTGGGCCACGGCGATGGCGCGCTTGGTGTGCGGGTTCCAGACGGTGATCCCCAGCTCAGCCGCCATCTTCAGGCGCTCCGCCGCGCCCGCCTGGTTGAGGGAGTCGTTGGGCAGGGGCTCGCGGTCGCTCATGAACAGCACAAGGTTGTAGTACTGGGGTAGCACCGACTCCAGAAAGTACATCACCTGGGCGGCGAACAGGCTGTCCGGCCAGAACTTCCCGCCCTGGGGCGTGCCCATCCCCTGCGTCCACTTCACGCTCGGATGCTCGTCCACGTGCTCGCAGTACGTGCCGTCAGGGGCGAACATCACCAGCTGGAGCATGTCGCCGTTCACGTAGTAGAAGATGTCGCCGGCGGTGAACGGCTTAATCGCCCGCGGGTCCACCCGGGGCACGGTCTGCAGGGGCGTCGGCTCCGGGCCTTCGAGAAAGCCGCTGGGCACCCCCCCGCTGTTCCCGCCGCCTTGCGCCGAACCACCCCCGGCGCCTTGCTCGTCCCCACCGCCGCCGGCGGAGCCGCCGCCCTCCTCGCCGCCAGCGCCCTGCCCGCCTGCTTGGCCACTCTGCCCGGGAAGCTGCTCCGGCTGGGTGATCGTGTCGGTGACTCCGGGGATCTCCGCCGTAGTGAAGTCCTTGCCCTGGGGCTCATAGATCACCGCGTCCAGCGTGCGGCCGGTGAAGATGTTCGCCACGTCCAGATTCCACGCCTCGGAGTTGTAGAGGTCGTAGAAGCCCTTCGGGTACTCGTTGTGGCGCAGGGAATAGGCCAGGGCGTTGAGCGCGATGGCGTTCAGCTGCGCAGTCGCGCGGGCGCGAAACTCGTCCCGCGTCATGTGCGTGCCGGGGATCATCCCGATCGTCACCTCGGGCCCGACGTTCTCCTTCTCGTCCTGCGCCCCCGCCAGCAACCACAGCGCTCCGAGAAGCAGCACGATGCTCAGGCTAGACTTGGCTCTTCTGCTCATAGGTGCTCTGCGCGGCCTCGTCGATTTCCTTCTGCGTCTGCCGCGCAACATATTGACTGTACTTAGCGAACTGGCGTTCGCGGACCTTCTCCAGAACCTTCTTCTCCCGTCGCTTGGCGGTCAGCCGCTCCCGCGCCTCGCGCAGCTCCTGGCGCCGCCGGGCGACGTTCTGGGCGCAGGCCACGGCTTGGTCGCGCATGATCATCGCGTAGCGCTCCAGGCTGAGCAGGATCGTCGGGTCGGCCTGGGCGAGGCGCAGCTGCATCAGCTCGTCGTAGGCATTGTTGAGCGCCTCGCGCGCGTCGAGCAGCGCCTGCTCCGCGATGCGCAGCCCCTCCTGCGCCTGGGCGAGCTGCTGGCGCAAGGAGTCGAGCTCCATCCCCCGCAGGTTCTCGAGGGTCTTAAGGCGGAAGCGGAACTTGCGCATCGGCCCCGACTGATCCTACAGCATGCAGCACCCGGCGACGTGGCTTTACTGACCGCGTGGGCGGGGACGGTCCCCGCCCCTATCGGGCAGCAGGCAGTTGCCACTAGCCAGTTGTCAGTAGGCAGAAGGCAGTTGGCAGTAGGCAGTGGGCGGGAGGCGAGAGGCGACGTTAGGGGCCGGGCACCGTCCCGGCCCGCCATGGCCAGTAGTCGGTTGCCAGTCGTCAGTAGGCAGTAGGCGGAAGGCAGTAGGCGGAGATAGGGGCCGGGCACTGTCCCGGCCCTGCCGCCGCAGGGGCGACCGAGAGGTCGCCCTCTCTTTCGTAGCACCCGGCGTCCCGCCCCGCGGTGGCACAGGCGGGTGGCAGCCGCCGCGAAGAGGGACTGGGCGAGTAGGGGGAATGCAGCCGATGGGCAATCGTGTTGGTCAAGAAATCACTGTCTGAGACTCAGTCTCAATCTCAACAAGCTGAGATCATCCATGAAATGCGTGGTGCGGACGGCGGCGGGATGGCTGAGGACGATGGCTCGGGGTTCGCACGCGGGCGGCGCGGGCCGCATTTCTGCGCACCCTACGAAACGCGGGCCGCCCACGGGCGGCCCCTACCTGTCCCCTGTTCCCTGTTCCCTCGTTTCCGGCGGCAGGGACGCCGCCGCTACGGAGGCGGACAGGGCCCTCGGCCCTAGGACGAGGGCAGTTGCAGCGAGAGGCTCTCGACGCCCTCACTGCCCCACAACTCCGGGCGCACCCAGCAGTACATCCCCGGCTGGGGGCTCGCCAGATGGAAGCTGAAGCGCA
>Ga0315282_10015255_pt1 | contig 11354 bp, 6 predicted proteins | sample YL17G07_20_MG_FD_203693 | JGI IMG/M metagenome (GOLD analysis project Ga0315282, IMG submission 203693) | Sediment microbial communities from Yellowstone Lake, YNP, Wyoming, USA - YL17G07_20 | ecosystem: Environmental > Aquatic > Freshwater > Lake > Sediment | place: USA: Wyoming | collected...
GCCGCCACGGATCACGGTCACACCCGTTCAAACGCAGGTGCCGATGTAGTGGAAACTCTCGGCCTGAAACGCCGATTTCGACCCCGCCAGGGCGGTTCCACCCCCCGAATCCGCGAAGTCGGGCTAAACGCTCTGGACTTCATGACCCTTGCGACTTCATGTGAGATCGAGGTCGCCAGTCGACCACGCCTCTTGGCCTACAGCCTATTGCATAGAGCACGCAGCCTCTTTCCAGGTTTCCCATTTGCCTTTCCGCTGGCTCGGGCGTACAATGCGGCCGTGGATTCGCAGGGTATTGTGCCCTGCGAGACAGGGAGAAAGCGATGACTGATACCCTGTGGCCAGCAATCTGTGGTTTCATGCCACGTCAGATGCAGTGTGCGAGAATGGGCGTCACACCATTTCGCTCTCCAGGAAATGGGAGATTCGATCATGCCAAACAGTGTGGACTACGCTGAGTTTCTTGGGAGCCTTGGTTCTGCTAAATTTGAAAGGCTATGGCCAGCCCAGGAATATGTTCTTAGGGGGTACGAGGCAGAGTATAGAGGACAAAGGGACGTCGCGGTTGAGCTACCCACCGGCGCTGGAAAGACACTAATAGCTCTTTTGATCGCCGAGTCGTGGCGCCGCGACGGGCGCAAAGTCGCGGTCCTAAGTGCAAACAAGACGCTAGCTCGCCAGATGAATCGTGAGGCCGACGAGCTCCGCATCCCTGCTGTGTTAATGGAAGGAAGAGGTGAGGACATTCCGGCGAGGGACAGGCGTGACTATCATCGTGCCAACAAAACAGCGATAATGAACTATTGGGTGTATTTTAACCAGAATCCCGTTGTGGATAGTGCTGACCTACTTGTGATGGATGATGCGCATCTCGCAGAGCATTGTTTGCACTCCTTATACTCCGTCGAAATTGACAGGTACGAGCACCGGCCCCTGTTCACCGATATTGTGACGGAGTTGGTCAGCCGATACCCCGAGTACAGGGTCCTCCACGATGCGTTAGATGAGAACGCATCGCACACTACACCACCTGAGCTTCTGTCATTCCTGGACCAAACCGCAATTGCAGACCGCTTGCGAGAGATCGTCGACGCGTCCCCTCTGCTGCAATCAGACGCAGACCTTCGGTTCAGGTGGAATAGGTTGCGCAATTCGCTGAATACCGCGAACGTTTATCTCAGTCTTCATTCTATATGGATACGTCCATATATCTATCCCCTTATATCGAATGCGCAGTACTCCCAGGCTCTGCAAAGGCTCTGCATGAGCGCTACCATTGGTGAGCCACGAGATCTGTGTCGGAGACTGGGTCTCACACGCATCGTTAAGATGCCTATTCCCGATGAGTTCGGTGAGACGACTAGTGGGCGCCGGCTCGTTGTGATCAATAAGATGGAGGATGAGGACATACCAGCGCGATTGCAGGTGGCGATCATGGCTGCGCTAAGGCGACATCCTAAGAGCGTATGGTTGTGTGCGAGCAGATCGGAAGCCGCGAAAATGCAGCAATTGGTGTCTGAGTGGCTAAATGCCAATGGCTTCGTCGGCCATCAGACTTGGAGACTCAGCAATCTCGGCGATGAAATCGAACGATTCAAACGGGCGAGTAGTGGCCATTTGTTCGTCGGAGGGCGATTCGATGGTATGGATTTCGAAGGAGATGAGTGCCGCCTTGTCGTGTTGGCTACTCTCCCACGTGCCATAAACACGCAAGAGGAGTTCATCTGTGCCTACCTACGAGATGCTGGTTTCATGAAGAGAAGACTGAACCAAAGGATAGTACAAGCTCTAGGTCGATGCAATAGATCCGCAGATGATTTTGGCATGTACATCTTGGCCGACAAGAGGTTTGCAACGCACTTTGGGAGGGAGTCTAACAGGGCTGGGATTAGCAGGAATATCGTGGCAGAAATCGATATGGCAGAGGACATGGCCGAAGTCCCTGTTGAACAGCTTAGCACGAACGTCGATTCATTCTTGGCTGGCGATTTCCGAGGCTACGATGCTACCCTTGCAGGAGCTTTGTCCACTGCCCCCAGTAGGCCCATAGGTAGTTCGACAGATCTCTCCGAGAGTATCGTGGAACAGGAAGTTCTAGCATGGACGGCACTTTTTGGTGCGAGCAACTACACCATTGCCGCAGAGAAATTCGAGACTTGCTGGGAAAGCGCTAAGGCTGCAAATGTACGGGAGTTGGGCGCCTATTATGGATGGTGCTTCGCGAAAGCTCGCTACCTTGAATCCCTGCAAGGCCTTCCGGGCGCCAGGGAGGAGGCTCTATCTATCTTGGAGGACTCCATAAGCCGAGGGGGTGAGTCGGCCTGGTTCAACATGATGAGGACATCCCTCAACCGCGCGAGGACGCACGGGGAGGTGGCCACTCCTATTCTGGGAGAGGAGTACTGGCAGGCGGTTACGCGATCTTTCGATAATCTACTGGAGCAGGTCGGGACGCGCGGGACCAGATTCGATATGTGGTGTCAGAGGCTCACCGATGGTCTGCAGGCAAACCACCACGGGCAGTACCAAGAGGCATTGGAGAAACTAGGCACTTTGCTGGGCTATGATTCTCGAAGACCTCGTCATCAAAACGCAACCGACTGTAGATGGCGAGCCGTAGTCGGGAACTACAGACAAGTTCTAACACTGGAAGCAAAAATCGAAGATGCACCTTCAGGTGTTATCACTGCTCAAGACATCGGGCAAGTTCACAATCAGATCGCACGTGCCGAGTCCGAGTACGAACCCTTTGGATATACTGTTCGTGGCGTTATAGTAACACATCTCCTCCGCTTGCAGGCGGATGCGGAGTCTGCTGCCGGCGCGATCCGTATCATTCCCAAACAGGGCGTCCTAGAGCTTTGGCAGTTGCTCAAACAGCTTCTGAGCGAATATCGCGACAACTGGTCCCTTGACGATATCGAAGCCCGGCGCAGGGCTGCCGTAACCTTGAAGGGACGATTGCCCGACGCGCATTGGCTCATTGATTCGCTCGACTCGGAAGAGCGGCTTGTCGCGGGCGAAAGACTTCTGGCACCTTGGAGAACGCCACGTGGGACTCAAGGATAGGGGGCGGGCTCTACAAGCTCAGATCATCGCACCGGTCGGTGGCTGGCTCGCAATGCCATTCGAGGCGGAGAGGCTCTTTTACCTTCATTCATTTCGTGTTAAGAATGCGAAGGTCGTGGTGGTGAGGTAGGTTTGACCGGGACGCAGGACCGTGCTCGGGAAGTGCGGCTTGTTGGGGGAGTCGGGGAAATGCTCGGTTTCGAGGCAGAAGGCGGCGTGGTCGTTGTAGACCTTGCCCGCCTTGCCCTTGACGTTCTTCATGCCATTGGCAGTGTAGAGCTGAACGCCGGGCTCGGTGGTGGTGACTTCCATGACCCGGCCGCTGGTCGGCTCATAGACGCGGGCGGCGGGTGAGGGCTGGCCATAGGAAGCTTTGAGCACGTAGTTGTGGTCGTAGCCGCGAGTGTCGGTAAGCTCGGCGATGCGCTCGCCGATCTTATGCGGCGTCGTGAAATCCAGCGGCGTGCCCGCCACGACCCGGATCTCGCCGGTCGGGATCAGCCCTTCGCCGGCGGGCGTGTACCACGGGGCGTTGATCGTGACCTCGTGATCGAGCACGTCGCCGTTGCCCGCGCCGGCGAGATTGAAGTAGCTGTGGTTCGTGAGGTTGACGATCGTGGATTTATCCGTCGTCGCCGAGTACGTGATCCGCAGCTCGTTCCGATTCGTCAGGGCGTAGGTCACGATGCAGTCGAGATTGCCCGGGAAACCCTCTTCGCCGTCGAGACTCAGGTGCGTGAACCGCACGCCCGCCTCGGCATCGGTCCTGTATGGATAGCCCGTCCAGAGGACGCGGTCGAACCGTTTCTCGTTGCCGCCGTGGATGTGGTTCTTGCCGGAGTTTTTCGTGATGCGGTACTCGACGCCGTCGAGCTTGAAACTCGCGTCGGCGATGCGGTTGGCATAGCGGCCGACGGTCGAGCCGAACATGGGACTGCGCTTGAGGTAGGAATCGAGGTCATCGAAGCCAAGTGCGATATCGCCCACCTTGCCCTCGCGGTCCGGGACCTCCAGCGAGACCAGGATCGCCCCGTACTCCATCACCCTGGCCCGAAGCCCGCTGGCGTTGGTCAGCGCGAAGATCGTCACGTCCCGGCCGTCGGGCATCTTGCCGAAGACGGACGCCGTGACACCAAGCTCCTTGCGGGCCTGCTGCGAGTCCGAAGCCAACGCCGGCGCGCTCAGTGCCAGGACCGATGCCAGCACGACGAAGCGCGTGATGCCGATTGGAGATTTCACAAATGCGGGTAGCTTCCCGGGCGAAGGCCCGTTTGTAGTGACGCCGTCAGGCGTTTCAGTGGCATGGGCGTCCCGCCCATGGTTGGGGATCACGGGCAAGATGCCCGTGCTACGGGATGCCCTTACGGGCACACTACGAACAGGCCGGCGCTTGGCGCTGCCGCTGGGAGTTTGGTTACACGCTGTGAAGCACGCATGTGGAATCGATGTGAGGTACGGCTTGGCATCCATGGCATAATCCTCGGGTCGGTCGACAGCGGTCAGCCTGTTCGATGCGCTCCCGTCCGAGACGACCATCGACCGACCCTAACCAACAACTCCTATCATTTGCCTTCTTTGTACTTGGCCCAGTAATCGGGGTAGAACTCCTTGGCCTTGGCTTCGAGCTCCTGGTCGCTGATGGCGGTGAGCCGGCCGTGCTGATCGTACTGGTCGATCACCCAGCGGGCCAGCTTGTGCACCTTGATCTTGTTGATCCGCTCTTCCTCCTTGAGCCCGAAGAACTCGTTGACCCAGTGGACGACGCCGTCGGCGCCGCTCTTGTCGGTGATGGCGACCCGCGGCGGGCGGCCGAGCAGCTTGCCGGTGTCGAACATATTGTAGATGCGCTCGTCCTGCCGCAGCCCGCCGGCGTGGATGCCGGCACTGGTGACGTTGAACGCCTTGCCGGCGAATGGATAGTTGTCCGGGATCGGCAGGCCGATGGACCGCATGTAGTTGGCCAGCTCGGTGATAGCCAGGGTGTCGATGCCGCACAGGCCTCCCTTGAGGGCGATATACTCGAAGACCGCGCCTTCCAGCGGCGGGTTGCCGGTCCGCTCGCCGAAGCCGAAGAGGGTCGTGTTCAGGGCGTCGCAGCCGTAGAGCCAGGCTGTGGCGCCGTTGACGTGGACCTTGTGAAAATCGTTGTGGCCGTGCCATTCGATCCGGCTGCTCGGCACACCGCACTCGTGATTGATCTTGTAGATCAGCTTCGGAATGCTTCGTGGCAGCTCGGCCCCGGGGTAGCTGATGCCGAAGCCCATCGTATCGCACAGGCGAATCTTGACGCTCAGCTCCTCGGGCGCTTTCGCGCTCATCTCCATGAGGCGGTCCACGAACGGCAGAACGAAGCCTTCGATGTCGGACCGTGTCACGTCCTCCAGGTGGCATCGCGGCCGCACGCCCGCGTCGAACGCCGCCTGCACGACCTCGCAATAGGAATCCATGCACTCCTGACGGCTGCGAAACTTGAGCTTTTGGAAGATGTGGTAGTCGGAGCAGCTCGTCAGCAAGCCGGTCTCTTTGAGGCCCGCCTCCTTGACGAGACGAAAGTCCCCCTTGACCGCGCGGATCCAGCCGGTGCACTCGGGGTACTTGTGGCCCAGTGCCCGGCAGCGGTCGAGCGTCTCGCGGTCGTTTTTGGTATAGAGGAAGAACTCGGTCTGGCGGACGACGCCGTTGGGTCCGCCCAGGCGGCTGAGCAGATCGTAGATGTGGACCATCTGGTCGATGGTGTAAGGCGGCCGGGATTGCTGGCCGTCGCGGAACGTCGTGTCGGTGATCACGATCGGCCGGTTGCGGACCGTCGCGAAATCGAACTGGACGGACTGGCCGTCGATGTACTCCACGACGGGCCCTTTCAGCCGGATCAGCGGAGGCAGGTCGTACGGAAAGACGTCCTCCAGAAAGTTCGGACGGACGGCATCCACCAGCGGATGACGCTTTTGGCTCATGCTCATGTGTGGCCCTTTCGATGCGCGACGCTACTCCTCGACGTCCACGCCCTGCTCTTTGCATACGTTCGTGATGAAGTCCACGGCGGCGCCGACGGTCGTCACCGACAGGGCTGCGTCTTCATCCATCTCGATGCCGAACTCCTCTTCGAACATCGCCACCAGCTCGATCGACTGGACGCTCTCGGCTCCCAGGTCCTCCGTGAAGCTGTTCTCCGGACGGATCTTGTCGGGGTCGAGCCCGAGGACTCTCGCGGTCACCGCCTTGACACGTTCTTCCACTGTTGCCATTTGTATTCTCCCGTTACTGATTTATTCTCCAGCACGTGCTTCGCTTCACCTCTTGGGCGGCGTGATGGGTGGCATCGTCAAGGCCGCAGGCCTTGGCGATGGCTGCACCGCATCCCAGGAAGACCATCGCCAAGCTGCGCTTGACGATGCCACCCGAATCGGGCTGCACACGTACGCTTTCCACTCATGCACCTCATGCTTTCAACATGGCCTTTCGGCCCTTTTTCACGGCTTCATCGCGGGCGGGGGCGGTCATCTCGAAGATCGCCTCCCACATGGCCTCCTGCGCCTGGGTCCATCGGGAACCGCGGCGGCCCATGGCCATGCCGGCCGTCTCGTACAGGGTCCGCCGGCCGAATCCCTTGGTCACCACGCCCTCGATGAACCAGGAGAATGAAGGGATGAACTTCGGCAGCGGCTTGCCGGTGGCCATGATGATCCCCATGGCGCCGACGTAGGACCCGGTGTTGAACAGCGTGCCGATGGATGTCTTGGTATGATCGCCGACGAGCGAGCCGACCTTGGTCGAGCCCGTGTCGATGGAGCGTTTGCCGTCGAGCATGACCGAGACGCTGGAGTAATCGTTCTTCAGGTCGCTGTTGGTGGTCAAGGCCCCGAGGTTGACCCATTCGCCGATGTAGCTGTGTCCGATGAAACCGTCGTGGTACTTGTTGGAGTAGCCCTGGATGATGGACTCTTCGACCTCTCCGCCGATGCGGCACACGGGCCCGATCGAGTTGCCCTCGCGGCACTTGGCGCCGAGCAGGATCGATTTCTTGCCGATGTAGCAGGGGCCTTCGATGCGCGTGAAGGGATGAATCTCAACCCCCTCGTCGATATAGACGGGCCCGTGCTCGGCGTCGATGACTACCATCGGGTGAATCTTGACGCCCGGAGCGACGTAGACGTCCCTGCTGCTGCCGCGAATGGCGTTGGGCTGCTCGATGGTCCCCTCAATCCCGTGCTTGCCCGCCGCCGCGAAATCGGCCTTGAGATGCTCCGGGTTAGCCAGGATCAGGTCCCAGGTGTACTCCCAGACAGATAATTGGCTCGGCGCGGCGGGCAGGCTGGCTTTGGCCGATGCCAGGAGGCTCTCGATGTCGCCGCCCTGGAGCTTCTGGGCGTCGGCCTTCGTGACGCGGGCGTACAGGACCTTGTCATTGGCGTCCAGACGCACTTCGCTGCGCCCGCCCGTGGTCATGTCGAGACTGTCCGCTTTCACGCGGGCATCGACGATCAGAATGTCCTCGCCCCTGAGGGCGGAGTTGTCATTGACCCGCCGGTCGGTCCTTTCCCGGTACGCCTCCGCCATATAGGCCGGCAGGAAATACGCCACGTCGTTTGTGCCGATCTTCTTTTGAAGCTTGTCCCCGAGCGAAGTGAATCCGCATCGCAGGTCCCAGATGGGCCGGCTCAGCGCCACCGGCCAGAAATTGCGTCTCTCCTCAGTTGCTCTATCGACGATGATCAATCGCATGCATTTCCCTTCCTATACCTCACAGGCCCGACTGCGCCGGCCGGTGAAAGCAGGCTGCCGCCCGGCACGGCGAACGAGATTCTAAGAATCCGTGTGGATGAGGTCAACTTCAAAAACACCCATCTCCAGCGTGGCCCAGGTCCGTCCCCCTGCCGTCACTACCCGAGGGACAGGCCGCCGCCGCAAACAGCCGTATGGGTATGGTCAACGAACCTGTACGCGCAACGTGCTGATGCCCAAGGCCCTGACCGGTATTATAACGGAATTGCCCGTGCAGTTCAACTGGGCCTGGTTTTCTTCCACCAGATTCGTCTGCCAGGCCTTCTCGATCACCAGATTCGGGATGGTCAGCGTGGCAGTCGTCTCTTTCCCATCGGTTTCGATCAGGCGTACAATCGCGCCTTGCCCATCCTCCGCCCGCTTGATCGTTGTGACAAAGACGTTGGGCTGGTCCAGGCGGCAGAAACTCATCCGGTCCTCGAACCGCCCGCTCCGGCCGCCGTCGACGACTGCGCCGATCAGCGGATTGTGAATGGACCAGCCGAAATTGCGGTTTTCGCTATTCGATTGCGGCCCCTTGGTGCTCGTCAGCGAGTAGCGGAACAGGATATCCGCCTGCTGCACAGGCTGGAAGTTCGTGCGGAAGTTGCTATCGAGGACGAAGGCGTACATGTGGCCCTTGGTCATCTGCTCCGGCTTAACGAACGGCTGGCCGAAACCGGCGGGCGTGGCGCCGTGATGGGCCTGCGAGACATAGCAGGGCCACAGGCCGCCGAACTCCAGCAGGTGCGACTCTACGGCTGACAGCGTGATCCCGACATTCGGATTCGATACGCTCGCCCAGTGCTGCACGGCGTAGTAATTCGTATTGGAGCCGGGGAACTGGTCCTTGAATGGCTCGATCACCGAATTGGTCCCCTCGAACCGGAACTTGGGCTCGTCCACCTTGAACGGGAACGCGAAATAGACCTCCAATTGCGGCGTCGAATCCTTCAGCACGCGGTTGAACAAGTCGATCCGCTTGATGTTCTCATAGAGGACCACCTCCTGGATGATCTGCGGGCAACCGGCGCCGGAACTCTGTGCGGTCAGGCTCGCACACACCGGCCCATTTTGTCCCACGCGAATCGTGGCGGCCGAGGGGCCCTCCTGCTTACCCGTCTGGACCCACTTGGCCACGAACTGGTTGAGCTTGTCCGGTCCCTGGCGGTCCACCAACTCGCGCGACAGGTCTTTGTCGTAGATGCTGTCAACCGCGCCGGTGTGCGGATCGAGAGTGACTTTGAAGAAGCGGTTCTCCAGACTGTTCTGTGCCGCTCGCGGCGAGTTCTCCACGGTCGGCTTACCCTCGCGGGGCACAAGCCGATACGTTCTGTATCCCATCGACGGGACATTCTCAGCGAGAAATACGAGGTCGGATAGCTCATGCTTTTCGAACTGGCCGCGTGCCCATCGCTGCGGGGCGTAAGGCATGGGGGCCAGCGGGCCGTCTATTTCAACAATCTGGTACGCGACCTTCTTGCCGGTCTCGTTGTCGATGAGGTCAAACGGCTTGTCGTGGGCAAAGCGTGTCACGCGGACGATGTCCGTGCGGTCGAACGCGAGCGGATTGAAGACCACGATGTGCTGCCCGCGATCTTCCAGGCGAATCTGCCCGGCGATTCTGCCCAGACTGTCCGATAATACAGATTGCGCCAGGCCCGCGGCCTTGTACGCGAAGTGGCTCTTCTCATTCCAGCCCCAGTCCTGGGCCTCCCCCGCGGGATAGTCCTTGCCCCAGGTGTGCTCATCGTAGAGCAACATATTGTCATAGGCCTGGGCGATCTTGTCGGCCGGATACGCGTAATCGGCGACGAGCGAAGCGATTGTCGCGGCCTTCTCCGCCGAGAGCAGCCGGTCGTGCGTCAGGCGATTGACCGTGGTCTCCTTGGCCGTCGAGATGGCCCCCACGACGTAATCCGTATGCGGGATCTCGCCCCGGAACGTGCGGACGTCGCCGCACTCGCTCTCCAGGGCCTTGAAGAACATGGAATTGGTCGCGACGACGAGCTTGGGGTACGCCCATTTTTCGTTCCACTGCCGGACCACGCTACTGATCTTTACGTCGGGCGGGAAGTTGTCCACGCCGTTATGAATGTAGCGGGCCACGTCGAAAGGCGATCCGTTCTTCTCCATCTCGTCGAGCATGCCGGGCAGGGCCTCCATGACTTCCTCATACGAGTCCGGGCCGACGACGCGCTTGAAGAACCCGTAGCTGCCCTGGTAATAGACCAGCACGTTTTGGCCGTCGGGCCCCTGCCATCTGAAGGCGTCGGGTTTGCCGTGACGCAGGACCGCCGCCTCATCCCAGAAAGTGTGAATATCATTGCGGCCCCACTGGAAGTAGTCCGGCAGGCCAGCGAAGAAGTACTTCACCCCCGCTCCGGCCAGCACTGTCGGCGTGCCCCAGGCCAAACCGGGCAGGTCCGTGATCGAGCCGACGTCGATCTCGCCGCCGTACTGGCGCTTGAAGCGGAACGACGGGTACATCAGCCGGACCAGCTCCTCGTGCCCGCAGAGGCTGTCGATCTCGTTGCCGAACAGGGCCCCGACCTGGATCCTGCCCTGCTTGACGTAGGCGCCGAGCTTGTCCACGGCCTCTTTCGGCCGGGTCGTGACGAAATGCTGGAGCGACCACGCCCCCTCGATGGTGTAGCGGTACTTCGCCTCCTCCGGCCAGTCGCTCGTCTGGTCGCAGAAACGCAGCACGTCATCATAGAAGCCGGCGTAGCGGTTCATCACGTTCTCGATCGTGTCGGTGTAACCGAGGTCGTGGTGCGTGATCGGCACAAAGTAGATCGTCCAATGCTTGCGGGGCTGCCAATCCACCTGCCGCGTGTCCACCACCGCGCCGCCCGCCTTGAGTGCGAAGTGCGCCGACCCCGGCTGACGCGGCTCAGGCACATAGACCTGAACTGTCGATTTGCCCTCCTTGACGACTCCCAAAGGCAAGGATTGGGTCAACGTGCCGATCTTGACCTCAACACTCGCCTCGACAGGCTTGCCGGCGTTCTCGACGGCGACCTCCACAAGCCGGCGCAGACCCTCTGCCTCCCCCGCGAACAGAGCCGTCGGCTTCACGGAGATCAGCTTTATCGACGCACCGTCGCCCTGGCTTCCGCGTGCCATCGCCGCGGCGAGGCCCGCTGAGAGACAGACGACCCAAAGCATCGTTCGACATGAGGCATTCAGCAAATGTCGTTCGGTTCTCATTCGTGCGCGACCTCGGCTCATGATCTCTCCTTTCGCTGGGACAGGATGAACATTCTGAGTGACGTGGATTATAGCAGCCGTACAACGTGAGGTCATGGGGTGCGCGATAGAAAAGTGGCAGTCGCACCGGGTGGCATCGTCAAGGCCGTAGGCCTTGGCGATGGCTCCACCGCATCCCAAGAAGGCCATCGCCAAGCTGCCAGGCTGTGTCACAATTGGTGTTTTGGCCCATTTTGGTCCATCGCACCCTTGATTCTGACCTGAGAATGAGGATCGACTTGCCGATTTTCGAATTGTGACACAGCCTCTGC
>Ga0315282_10015256_pt1 | contig 11353 bp, 8 predicted proteins | sample YL17G07_20_MG_FD_203693 | JGI IMG/M metagenome (GOLD analysis project Ga0315282, IMG submission 203693) | Sediment microbial communities from Yellowstone Lake, YNP, Wyoming, USA - YL17G07_20 | ecosystem: Environmental > Aquatic > Freshwater > Lake > Sediment | place: USA: Wyoming | collected...
TATTGGCGTAGCATCCATAGCTACGCGCTGGCTTTCTGGTAACAGAAAAATCATACCGTTTCTGCGGCAGACGGATAAGATTCTGGAAGGCGGGCCAATCCTGATTACCCAGCCGGATAAGGCGGGTATGTTCCGGCGCAAACTACGCGGCAGATTGATTCAACAGGGCCGTTTTATAATCTTATTACACTACAAACCGAATGTCATTGAATATGCTAATCAGGAGATGAACAAACTGGCGAACGAATTTCGTTGTCCCGAATTCGCTCCCTTCAATCCGGACGGCGCCTCGCACATTGATTTTGTAATGGACGAAACATCGGAAGGCAAGAAACTCGTTCTTGATATTCAGGTTAGTAGTATTTGATAAGAAGAATCATAGAGCGCCCACAATGGAGCGCTCTATGAAGTTGTTGACTTTGAACTATTATTTCTCTTTCTTGGATAGCATCTTGCCTATCAGCAAGGCGATTACCACGACGATGATAATGCCTCCCACTGCCGATACTATATAAGCAAAGCTAAGATGCGTCAACCCTTTTTCTTCCCATCCCTTGAAGGCATAATCAGGCATGGGCGGATTCCATAATGATGATAGTTTCTCCAGTCCTTTAGGCACATAGCCGACCAGTTTCTCCATTTCATCCGTGCCCCATTCACCCCAGGCACTGCCTGCGCCAAAAAGGCTGGGTAATATCAATCCCAGAGGGCAGAGCACAGCCAGTATGCCGAGACCAATCCATAACTTAGTTGTGATTTTCATTATTGCTGTCCTCCTTTCTCGTCTGTAACGGGATTAATAAGTTCCGGAGATTGTTTCTGTATGTACTTAACGACCAAACCAGTGACAATCGCTTCTACCCAGCCGAAAATCACGAGATGTTCCACTAACATAGTCGGAACAGCTACTCCTAATCCATAGGGACAATAAAGGGATTGCCCATCAGCCGTGTGATGCAATAACGGCTGTAACCCGAATTCCACTCCGGCGAATAACGCCGCTACATTGATGCCGACGTATCCGGCGATAAACGCAGCAATTACCCGGCGGTTGGAATTTGCCGGTGCATTGTAACTGATTAATTTGTAAACGGCATAACCGGCAAACGGCAGGACAAAAGCCATATTGAAACAATTGGCGCCGATGGCGGTAATGCCGCCGTCTCCGAATAAGAGCGCCTGGATAACCAGCGCCACGGTTATGGCAATCGTTGCCGCCCATGGGCCAAGCAGTATTGCCACCAGGACGCCGCCCACAGCGTGGCCGGTTGTCCCGCCCGGTATCGGCACATTAAACATCATAATCAGGAAGCTGAATGCCGCGCCGATTGCCATCATCGGCACCTGTTTTGCCTTAAGTGTTTTCCTGACCATGCGGGAAGCGAGCGCCCATACAGGCAACATCACTGCATAAAAAGCCCCGCAGGTCGTCGGCCCTAAATATCCGTCTGGTATATGCATTGTTATATCCTTTCTTTAGAAGTTTATACTAACGCCGCTGCCAAAAGCATGATGCGGGCTGGCATCGGACAATCCATATCTGAAAGAGAAATCAAGAACGATTTTATCGCTCAGATTATAAATTAATCCGGCGCAAGCATCGGATGAGTTGTCAGTGCTTTTGCCGCCAAAAACCGGTTCGAAAGTTATTTCACCGGCAAGAGTGAATGTCTGGCTTAACGGTTGTAGAAAACCTAATCCGAAAAAGCCGACGTTGCTGTCCCATTTCTTCTTTTTAGGCAGGTCAACCATTGTATAACCGGCATTAAATCCGACGGCAAGGCTGCCGAAAGATTTGGTAAGTGCAAACAGAATACCCGCATCGGATTTGCCGCTCCCCAGTTCTTTCTTATCATCGCCGCTGGGTATTTTGAAGGTTGGTTTGACCAGAAATGCCGGGCAGGAATCGGTTTCGCTAATCACCAGATATTTGGAACGCAACAGGACATCGCCCAATCCTTTTTCGCACCGGCCGATAACTGGTTTTAGATAGTTAATGGGTATTTCCCATCCGATATCCCACTTTTCAGTTAAGCCGTAGTTGATTACTCCGCCGTAGTTAAGTTCCCTGTCGTTGCATTTGTATTTGTCAGACTCGATGGACATCTCCATTTCGAATCTGCCTTGTGGCGTTGTCCCGCAATCCTCTGTTTTCAAGGGACGGCAAGGAAGTGCTTCTCTTGCCATTACGCCAACCAAACTAAGCGCCATCACAATAAGCAGGGCAAATCGTTTCATAACATTCCTTCTCGTTAGAGATTTTTCAGATTTACCCTGACCTTCTTAGCCAGATTGTCAATTGTCCCCTAAAATCATCACCTCCTTTTTGGAGTTTCTCTTCAGAGAACTCGGAATTAAAATAAAAAAGCCACGAATACTCTATAAGACTTCTTATCTTATATTGAGCCTTCGTGGCTTTGTTGAGAGTTTTTCTAAGTTCCTGCTATATAAACCTTCTTCGTCATGAAAAAGGTTTAAAATTCTATATCTTTTCGATAACTATTTTGTGGTTGACCAGGTTTATTTCGACGATACGCGCTTTAATGGTTTTCTGTTCGCCGAAAATGCTTTTGATGAAAAGGCCGTCCCCTTCAGGACGGACAATATCCGCTTCTTTGACGAGGAGTTCTTCCTTGCCTTTTGTAAGAAGATATACATTTGCTTCACACATATAATATTATCCTATTCCTAATCGTTTAATTCGTCAACTATTTTTCTGTATGTTGTTAATCAGGTTATCAATGAGATGAGGCAGTGGGTCGTGGTTTATGCCGACCACCTCAATATTTTCCATATTAAGAGGCAGTAATATTTTCTTAGCCGGGCTGGAGGCAATAGCTTCAGCCATTTTGGGAGTCAATTCGCCCATCATGGCATTGGCGGTAATAATGCCGATAGTTCCCATTATGCAGTTTACCTTCGGGACGTTGAGCACGATGGCATTTTCGCCGGTTGCGCCCCGGTTGGCCCCGGCTTTCATCATGGTTGAGGTGGCGATAGAATTTGTGCCTAATGCGACAATCTCCGTATCTTCGGGCAGTGATTTGCGCAGTTTTCTGATAATCTGCTCGCCGATTCCTCCGCCCTGTCCATCAATCACAGCTATCTTTAATTTCATATTTGTTTATAGATTCTACTTTACTAATAGATTCATGTCAAACGAATTAAGTGAGGTAAAATATTCTGTTATTTATAGAAATTCTGGTTAGACATCACTAAGTAAAAATCTTGACCATTTACCCCGTTAGGTATAAAATAACAAGGTTAAGTATAGACACCGTTTTAAAGCATGATAATACAAGGAGATTCTTATGCCAATCAGAGTAGCTGAAGAGTGGCTAAATATATGCGGTGGTTGCGAATGCACGATTCTTGATATCGGCGAGCCGCTTCTTGACGTGCTGCCCCAATTAGATTTCGTTCATATACCGATTCTGGCTGATAATAAATATTTCGGGCAAGTCGGCGAGAAGAAGGAAATGGAAATTCCGCAGGCTGACCTCGGAATAATTTCCGGCGGTATCCGCAACGAGAAAGAGAAACACGTTGCCGAAGAGATGCGTAAGAAATGCAAGGTCATCGTAGCGCTTGGTTCATGCGCCTGCTTCGGGGGCATTCCCGCCCTAGCGAATATGTGGCCCCTGAATGACCTTTATCATAAAGTTTATAAAGACAGCAAATCCACCGAGCCGAGCGAGACTCCCAAGGAAAATCTTCCGCCATTGCTTGATAGGGTTTATGCCCTTGATGAAGTTATTAAGGTAGATTTATCAATACCCGGTTGCCCGACTGCACCGGATTGGGTAAAAGAGGCATTATTATTTGTATTGACCGGAAAACCATTTGCTCTGCCGGACAAGAGTGTTTGTGATGATTGTCCGACCAAGCGGGAAATGAAGACATCAAAGACGCAGATAAAGAGGCCGTTGGAATCCATGCAATTTGACCAGGATGCGCCGTGGGAAAAGACGAGATGTTTTAATGAGCAGGGTTATTTGTGCATGGGCTCGGTGACCAGAGGCGGTTGCGCCGGACTTACCACGGAAGATGGCGAGCCGCGAATACCGCGCTGTATCAAGGGTTATATGCCCTGCCGCGGCTGTTTCGGTCCGGTCCATGAAAATTCCGATCCGCTCGTTGATATGGTCACGGCGATTGCGTCTATCGGATTAGATCCCAACAAGATTGTTGACCGCCGCGCCATGCTGGAACGCTATGTCGGCGCACATGGACGGTTAAAGCCACTTACTAAAAATAAGTCTTAATATATTATTGAATAGCCCCGTGGGGATACACGGGGTCTAAGAGTCGCTAAGCATAAAGGCTAAGCGACTCTAAGAGAGGAAAAACAAATGTCAGCTAAAACTATAACTATCGCTCCCGTTTCAAGAATTGAAGGACACGCTAAAGTAACCATTAATTTAGATGATAATGGCAACGTGCAGGACACCTGGGTTAATGTTGTGGAACTGCGCGGATTTGAGAAATTCTGCCTGGGCAGGCCGGTGGAAGAATTGCCCCGAATCGTTACATCCATTTGCGGCGTTTGCCCGTGGTCGCATCACCTGGCAGCTGCCAAGGCATGCGATGGGGTCTTCGGCGTAACACCGCCCCCTGCCGGAGCCAAGTTAAGAGACCTGTGTAATAGTATCGCTTATTGCGAAGAACATACCCTGCATTTCTTCTTCCTGGCAGGTGCGGATTTTGTGATGGGGCCGGATGCAGACCCGTCTGTCCGCAATGTTATCGGCATTGCCAAGGCAAATCCGGAAATCGGCAAGAAAGTAGTTCATTCCAGATACCTCGGCACGCGGATGCTTAATATTGTATCGGGCAAATTTATTCATCCGGTGACTGCAGTGCCGGGCGGATTCTCCAAGCCGCTGACCGAATCCGAACGGAAGAAAGTTCTGCCGCTGGCACAGGAAATGTTAGAGTTTGCCAAATTTACTATAAAGTTTGCCAAGGAAAATATCTTCCCGAAATATTTGGATGCCGTTAAAACGTTAGGCGTAATCAAGACCGGATTCATGGGCACGGTAGATAAAAACGGCGCATTAAATTGCTATGATGGCACATTGCGTCTGATGAAACCCGATGGGACTTATATTGAATTCGCTTATGATAAATATACCGACTACATTGAAGAAAAGGTGTTGAACTGGTCTTACATGAAATTCCCCTTCGCCAAAACCTGGGGTGAGGGATTTTCCATGGATTTAACCAATCCAAAAGGAATTTACCGGACAAATACTCTTGCCCGAATTAATGTGGCGGATAAGATGGCTACTCCTCTGGCGCAGAAGGAATTTGAGGAATTTCGCAAGAACTTCGGCAGGCCTGCCCAATTAACACTGCTTTATCACTGGGCAAGGCTGATTGAACTGCTCTATCATGCCGAACACATGGTGGATTTGTTGAATGACAAGGATATCACCAGCAAGGAAACAAGGATTCCGGTAAAACCCCGCGCAGGCCGCGGCGTAGGATGCGTGGAAGCTCCGCGCGGAACACTCATACACGATTACGAAACAGATGACAATGGAATGGTTACTAATGTCAACCTGATTGTCGGCACGACCCACAATAACGCACCGATTAATATGTCAGTCAAACAGGCGGCAATGATGTTGATTAAGAACGGTAAATATGACCAGGGATTGCTGAACAGGGTGGAAATGGCAATCAGGGCTTATGACCCGTGTTTCTCCTGTGCGACTCATAATCTGGATGGCACCCTGCCGGTTAAAATCACTATCATGGATTCAAATGGCAAGATAATTGATACCTTGGTAAACTAAAATGGGTGTTTAGTATTCTCGTAGTGCAACAATCGTGATTGTTTCGCTGGAGTAAAGTGATTTATTTAAGGGAATATAATAGGCTAAAACAAGGCGAATCAAGGCTTGCCTGCCACCACTCGGTCCGATTATCTGAACCTCAAAACCATGTGGGAATCCACTGCCTGTACTGCTTGCCTGAGCGAATTTCGGCACCGGGTCAGGTGTCCAGAATTCGGTGGATCTATTCCAGGCAATCGAGGCATAACCAAGACCCATACTGGGAATGAAACTTTCTACCGTAGCTTTTTCGATAGTATAAGTCGGGTCCGGAACCCCATCAATAACTCCCCCTAAACTAATACCATAAAAAGCAGTAGCTGGTGTATTATGGGGAATCCATAAATGACTAATCAGGCGGTTTGTATACATATTGATTACGAAAGTATCTCGAGGTGCTCCTGCAGGAATCGCCATTACCTGGTTATAATCTGCAAATTCCTTGCTCACCCACCTGACTAACCTTAGGCTTTGTGTTTTGCCGCTGATTGGTTTGTTAGAGGGCGAAAGGTAATAATAAACCAACTGATAAATATCCACACGCCGTGTATCAGTTACAGTATTGCCGACATAAGGCACGCAGTCTTTAACAAACATTAAAGCATTACCGGTCCGGGTTGTGGTTACTGTATCCTGATGAAATGTACCGGTAGAATCAATTACAGGCAGGAGCGTTGTAGTTGTCACGGGGTAAGCGGCGTCCATTTGCAGCTTACTTTGATAATCTGTTCCTAAAGCATCATTTTGGTAAATTATTCTTCCCTGTGTTAATTCAAGGTTTATTTGATTCGCGGCGGTTTGGCCCCACTGCGTTAAGTTGTTCCAGGCATTAAGATTATCATTAAATAATTGTGTTTGTGAACTTATTGCATAAATAGCTATAGCTATGATTGAAAAACAAGCCAATACTACCATTAACTCAACTAAAGTCGTCGCCTCCTCGGCGACCCGCCGAAGTCGACTCTCCGGCGACCTGCCGACGAGGCACGGAGTGCGGATTCCTTTTTGATTTATTAATAATTTGTGTAATCTGTGTCTCATCGATTAAGATATATCTTTTGCTGGTGATATGAATAGTGACATGGCTGATTGTTCCTGTATACTTCTATCATAATAATATAACTGCCTTCCGGGAAATAGGTCGTATTAGAAACATCCCACAAATAACCTTCATTTCCACCGTTATTTAAATCGGATATTAATTTAGCCGGATTAGGTTTACCGGGAGTTGCGAATACAGGCGTAAAGGGGGAGTCGGTAGGAAGGTCCCGCCATGAATCGCCGTTATCGCGTGAGTAAAGGATGATATATTTTAAATTAGCATCATCTCCCGGTTCTACATAGGTATCTGCATAAGCTGTAGTATATTTCTGCCCATCCCAGCGTTTCCAGGTTGTCGCCCAGGTAATGGAGATAGATGTTGGATTATCTAATTCCGTAGCGACATTGGGTGTTTTTATTTCTAAACGCGGTAATTGTCCAATTCGGCTGGCTGAGGGTGTCCCGCCTACTCCATCTATTCCACATGTTAAAAAGCTGTGCATTAAGCTTAGGAGCGCATAGCGGGCAATAAATGCCGAGCCTGTTTCTACGGTTCGGTCCAGTCCGTTAGCTACGATAAAAGCATTAGATGTCGAAGACCCTGAAGGATTCTGAAGACGCAATAATGCACTTCCTTCCCAGGTGGTACCATTATTATGTCCATAAAAACGTGATATGACAGCGCTACTACAACGGATGCCGGAATAAGTGGCATCACTAAATTCAGTCGGTACTCCGCCCCAATCATTATTAAGTTTGAAAGGCCGGCTGATGCCGGCAACGGTTGGTAAGGTGAAATTATAATTATTCGCCATTTCAGTTCCGGCAGCGGCAATAGTACCGTTTGTTCCATCATCGCCTTCATGGCAGAAAGTTGAGGTGGTTGTGCCGATATTAAACAATGAGGTGCACCCATAATCTCTGGTTCGACGAACACAAGCGAGGTTCACCTCGCCCGCAGCCGCATTATAAAAGAGTGTTCCACGCGGTAAACTGTTATCCTTGGCACGCGGTGTGCCGGCGCCAGTTTGAATATCCTGGCGTCTAATGCGGACAAATTTTCCCGCCTGAGGTTCACCGGTTCCAGTAGGCGTATTAAGATTACCATTAACAGCCCACTGGTTTACATAAACATTCGCGCCGGTGCCGCCATTATCTTTATCCGGATACAATTCGCCTAACCAGGGCAGACCCCACCAATATTGAGTCATTTTTTCTCTAATGTATTTAACTCCACCCGTTTGGTCTGTCGTAATGGATTGTTCATTGCGACTTCCGCTGCTGCCATCAAATGGTTTTTTAGAAACCGGTATGCTGTTAGCGAATCCATTAGCCGAATCATAGCCGATTTCATTGCCCAATCCCATGTAATAGTAAGACCATCCGGTAATGGTAGTATAGACGCAATTTGCTCCCGTGATGGCAGTCTTGAAGAATGAGAAGAATCGGGGCACGTCAATTTCCATCATATCACCAGATGTTCCTCCTGCTCCATGCCAGCCGTCAATATCATCGCCTGAGGTGTCAATCTTAGAAAAACCGTACCACTCACCAGTAGCATTAGCGGCACTACACCGAAAATTATCAAAATACCAGTTATAACGGTGTTGTTTTTTAATATCTGCATAAGGGCAATGGCGCGGATCACCCTGGAATTGATATCGTTCGCTGAATGGGACTTCGGTATCTGTATAATTACGGTAGATATACGTAGTTGAAATATTAGTTGGTGTCATTTTAGTCGGCCACATTACTCCGGTGTGCAAGAAGTCTTCTCCAATTATTGTTTTAATAGCCATTAATTTATTTGCTCCGGATACAGATGGACCGGGATAAGAAAATTCGCGGTCCGCAGCAGCCGCTGAAATAGTGATAATCCAGCGCGCCGTATTTTTAGGTGCTCCGCAGCATCGGAAAAAGGGCGACATGCCGTTACCCTGGGTTCCGTAAATATATCCGGTTGAAGGAGCATAAACCAAAGCACCACCGCCTGCAATACTCCAGGAAGTACCGTTTACAGTAACTGGTGACATTACACTCCACGTATTAGTTGAAATTGAATAACGCCAGAATACGTCGGACGAACTGCCTCTTAAGGCATATATAAAATCTCCGAACCCGGGATAAACTAAAGAGCCACCGCCAGTGCTGCCAACTGTGTCCGGCGTATTTTGCATAGTTGCCCATCCGGAACCACCAAGGACGTCATACCTATAGAAATTATTAGTATTAGCTCCCCTTAATACGTAAATAAAATTATTGACATAAACCATCGCACCGCCAAGGCCAATCGCATTCGGAGTATTTGAAAGAACGGTCCAGTTATCCAGTCCAATATTATAACGCGAGAAATCCGTAGAAGCATTTCCCCTTAAGGCATAAATACAATTATTACCATAGGCCAGCGAGCCGCCGTTTCCAACATTGCCCCATGTTGGATGATCGGTTGGATCCACGGTATTCCATACATTCGTTGCCACGTAATAACGCCAGAAACTGGTAGCTCCTCCCCTAAAAGCATAAATATGGTTGTTTACGCTGTCATAGGTTATGGTGCCGCCTGCACCAATATTGCTTGCAGTATCTTCCGGGTCCGTCGGATTATTCCATACATTTGTTGAAGGATAATAACACCAAAAGTTTTTACTGCCGGTTCCCCTTAAGGCATAAATGCGGCCATTATTACTGCAATAAACCAAACCGCCTCCGTCTGTTGGGGCAGATGGAGCGCTTGCCATAGCATCCCAGGCATTTACCGTAGAGGTTAAACTCCGGCTGAAATTATTTAACGATTCAACCGGGCAGGGAATATACTCTCTTCCGTATAATTTCCGCGTGTCGCCTAAGCCCTGGGTAACTAAGTTAGGGGTCATTAAAGGAGTATTGTATAGTTTAATAATTGTGGAAGAAATGGCAGCATCATGGGTAATGGTATAATACATTTGATTGACATACTGGCCTGTTCCTGCTGTAGTCGAAGCCGGCGCCACAGCGGCATAAATATCCGAAGAACCATCTTGCGGCGATTGGTTTGTACCGCCTTGGATAGCCGTAACAGTAATATCACCCGCTGTTTGAGTAAAATCCATCCTAAGGGCAGTATCGGTATCACTTAAAACTATCGATATGGGAACGGTCATATACTGGGTTGCCGATGAATTAGTATCCGTATAAGCATAAACCCGAAGATTCATATCAGCCGTGGCGGTATAACTGATATTTTCCGGATGAGTAACCGCTCTCCAGCCGGGATAAGATGCCGGCGCCTTGGCGGCATCCGAATAATTGCGAATCGATGGCATCGGAAGCAACTCACCATGCAGATTCATAATAATGGCGTTGCGATAATTGCCCGGATTGGCAATCATGTCGTCAAGCAGTAACCGATAAGTAAGTTCTTCTTCATTAGTACCGCCATTCGAACGTGCCTCATAAAGGGCTAATTCGTCAGGATAACGCATTCCATGATTATATTGGTCAGCTAACGTATAGGGATATGGATTCGTTGCGACATTGTAATCGTTTGTTGTGGTTCCATCAATATTAACGCGTGCCTTTACCCCGCTTGGTATATAATACTGGTCCACGGCTGATCCGCTCGGCATAGTACCCGGATAAAAATATACCCAGTTTATATCCTGATTGGAATCAACACTGTTATTAAAGTACGGTTTATATTCAGGGTCACGCCCATAAGCGGCTTTGGTAATCCAATGCGTCCGGAAACTCATTCCGGGGTTACGCGACTCCATATCACTAAGCGCATTTTCTACAAATGGCTTCAGATAAGCCATGTAAACCCACCAGCCGGGTATGTTTTCAATAGATAAAAGATAGATATCATAAACCTGGGTGGTTGGTGTATTTTCGCCCTGGGTCGTAATAACAGAGGTAAGTTCGGACATAAGAGAGGCATCATTTGCGCCAGGCTGGGTCAGAAATACCTTGACCGTGACAATCCGCACATTGGATTCCTGATAAGAGGAAAACTTGCGGACCGTAATCCGCCGGGAATAACGCCAGCGCAAATCACCGATGTAAATATTACCGCTCAAAATGTGTATCGGACCTGTTAAAGACAATGGATTCATTGGGTCGTACGATAAAGTTGTATCTGTCGTTAACATAGGAGACGTATTGACACCATCATCGAATGAATCGAGTGTTGAAGCTCCACCTGAAGACTCATGTGCTTCGGCATAAGCGCGTAATTCGCCCATCATCGCGAGTGATTTCTGAATGGCAAAAGACCGGTCCTGGTTAGTAATTAATAAGGTATGTGAAGTAAGTATAAAATGGGACATTGTTAGTACGATAACTCCAATAACAGCCATTGCAATGGCCAGCTCTAAAAGAGTCATCCCTGAACATTTGGTATTGGCTTGTTTTAACAATGCTTTTCTTAGTTTCGTGGTATATTTCATATAGTCGGAGCATATGGTCATGACACAGGCAGGTTCGCCGTGGCGGAC
>Ga0315282_10015257_pt1 | contig 11352 bp, 11 predicted proteins | sample YL17G07_20_MG_FD_203693 | JGI IMG/M metagenome (GOLD analysis project Ga0315282, IMG submission 203693) | Sediment microbial communities from Yellowstone Lake, YNP, Wyoming, USA - YL17G07_20 | ecosystem: Environmental > Aquatic > Freshwater > Lake > Sediment | place: USA: Wyoming | collected...
AATTTGACTGTTGATTTGTCTGGTGCCATTGCCTATTTGCCTCCTTCAGCGGCTCATACGTGGTTCTTGAGGGTTTATGATGGTGCTGCTGGTGATCAGGGTCGTATTGTCGCATTCAACATTACATACACGAATCAAACATACATTTGCCAAAGTGTTCCAGTGCAAGTAAAAGACTTCAAAACAAGTTATGCTTACATATCCGGGTAGGTCAAACTCGCGCGCCAACTGGAGAAAGTGGCGTGGCCAACAAAAAGAACCACGTCAAGTGCTTTTGAATGTGTAGAAGCGCGTGTTTGTGAAGAGTGTATTTATAGGGCTATAGTTAGGCGATTCAAGATCATACTGTGGAGAAGCTTAGAGGGAAGCGCGCGGTTGCAGAAAGCTTTCAACGAGTTTCAGTCTGAGAAGACATAGCATTAGACTGTGTTGTGGAAGTTGGCTTGTTGGAACCCGAGATTGAATGTTCTGAGGATGTGCAGGGCTTCCGTAGGGTAAGCATGTCTGCGCCCACTACAAGTTTTTTCCAGAGTTCTGAATACCGTGAAGTTCTCATTCGATCAGGTTTGAAATCCTTTACGCTATCAGTTGATTCAAAGGCAGGATTGCTTGGATTTGTGATCCGCGGAGATTTGACCATCAAAAAGTTGTTTCCAGACCTGGAAGTTTTTTATAAGTTTTTTATGTCTTTGTCATTGGTAGTGAAGTGGCCAAGGATATCTTGAGAACGCAAAATACAGGCTTTCACAGGTTTCAACAACTTGCTCTTTGCGTATATGCCTTATCTTGAAAAAGGCTTATGTTCGCAATTAATATTTGAGGAGCTACTATTGAAAATAAAGAACACTGAGTGATCATGGTGTACGCAGATATTTTCCAGCGTTGCTTTGTGCCGATGTTCGATATTATTGAAGGGACTTCTTGGTACAGATGCGGGAAAACTCTTGAAAAGACCCAATACCTGTCTAGAGCTGAGGTCAATCATCTGCAAATGGTGAACCTCCGTTCTCTGCTAGTTCATGTATATAGGACAGTCCCCTACTATCATAGAGTATTCAAAGAAAGAGATCTAACACCTGCGGACATAGCAACCGTCGCGGATTTGGAAAGACTGCCGATTCTGACGAAAACCATCATCAGGAGGAATTTTGCTGATTTGATCTCTAGGGACTATCGAGGTCGGCTGATTCCATATTCAACTGGGGGCACAGGATCTCCACTGGAGTTTTACATTACTAAGGAAAAAAAGAGTTGGGAAATGGCCGCCGAATATAGGGCGTATCGCTGGGCAGGGTATAAGCTAGGTGATCGTTGTTTCTTGTTGTGGGGCGCGCGCAGAGATCTAAGAACGTCTTCATACTCCTATTACATCAAGAGGCTTGCAAATCTAATGCAGAGAATGGTCGTCGTTGACCCATTTATCCTCTCGGATGAAGTTTTGAGTGACTACGTCCATGTTCTTAGAAAATTCAGTCCAGAAGTTATCAAAGGCTATTCCCGGCCCGTCTATATGCTTGCCAGGTTTTTGGTGGAAAACGGGATTAATGACGTGCGACCTAGAACCGCTATAACAAGCGCCGAAACGCTCTTCGATCCGATGAGGAAGATCATCGAAAAAGCTTTCAACTGTCCTGTTTTCGACCTATATGGATCTAGAGAGGTAGGGGCGATAGCGTCGGAATGCGAAGAACACAGATACCACATATCTGCAGAAAACGTCGTTGTAGAATTTGTGAGAAACGGCGAATCGGTAAGTGAAGGAGAAGATGGCGTGATTTTGCTTACAGGGCTTAGGAACTATGGAATGCCTCTGATTAGATACGAGATTGGTGACGTGGGTGAACCGTCAGATGAAGCATGCGGCTGCGGTCGTGGACTGCCTTTGATGAAAACCGTTAAGGGTTATGAGTCTCAGTTCTTGAGCGTTCGTGACAAGAAGTCTGGAAAAATCATTCCAGTTAGCTCACATATTGACTATTTTCTAGACCTTCTTGAGTCGCCTCCTGCAAACTATAGGATTATTCAAGAAAGTCTCGACCACGTGACGATCAAGATTACTAAGGAGAGGGTTTGTTCAAGTGAAGATGTCAATCGCCTTATCAAAGAATTGAGGGGCTGCTTAGGAGAGGATATAGAGATAGCTATTGATTTCGTGGATTATTTACCGCCTTTGCCAAGCGGTAAGAGGTCACCGGTAATATCAAAAGTAAGCGCCTTTGAATGAGTGAATTCAAATGGCAAACGCACGACCGGTTCCTCACGAACCAAGGGGCGCAAGATTGTTCATGTTCACACTTTTATTGTTGATCGGAGACTTAGAAAGCGTTGTCAACTCCTCAGCAATAGGGGCAAAGACGCAAAGGTGTTTTCATGACTTGTAGCATTTCAAAGGTGCTCGTGACGGGCGGTGCTGGCTTCATAGGGAGTCACCTCGTAGATCGACTTCTCAAAGAAGAGTATGAGGTCAGGGTCATCGACAATCTAGACACTGGAAGTCTTGAGAGAATTGCTCACAATGTCGGGAAAGAAGCATTTGATTTCATAAAAGGAGATATTCGAGATTTCAATCTGGTTATGGGCTCAATGAAGGGCATAGATGCTGTCTTTCACGAGGCGGCGTTAGCAAGCGTGACCCTTTCAGTAAAAGACCCTCTCCTCACAAATGACATAAACGTCACAGGAACACTGAACTTGCTAAAGGCTTCTTCAGATCTTGGTGTCAAGCGTTTTATATATGCTTCTTCAGCTGCTGTTTATGGAGACACGAAGAGCCCACGGAAAAAGGAGGATATGCCTACTAACCCAAGATCACCGTATGGGATTTCCAAGCTCGCTGCTGAAAACTATGTCAAAATCTTTCAAAGACTCTATGGTCTCGAAACAGTGTCATTGCGCTACTTCAACGTGTATGGACCGAGGCAACGTTTTGATATTCATTGCGCTTATGGTGGTGTCATAACAATTTTCGTAAACAGACTGCTAAGGAGCATGTCGCCGATTATATTTGGAGATGGAGAACAAACAAGAGACTTCATATTTGTGGATGATGTTGTCGAAGCAAATATGCTTGCTTTGAACAGTAGAAACGCCAGCGGGGAGGCGTTCAATATCGGGACAGGTATAGGTGTTAGTGTGAATCAAATTGCAGAAATCCTCAAGAAGATATGTGGCAAGAAGACTTTGAAAAACATATACAAAGAGTCTCGGCCCGCAGATGGCAGACATGGTTATGCTGATATATGCAAGGCAGAGAAGACTCTTGGATTTCACCCCAAGTTTGGTATCAAAAAAGGTCTAACAGATCTCGTTGACTGGTACAAGAATTCTGATAACTGCCTGACATAGATCTTCTGGTATAAAATATGATTTCCGTAGAGAAAGTACTCAATTCAAGATGTTCATGCGGTTTTGATAGTTCTTCTAAGAACAGTCACTGGGGAGTCTTCTCCGAACAGAAACATCCATCTCACGAAGATCTGCGAACGGTACTTGAATATTGCAGTGTTCCGCAGTTTTCTGATGGAAGGCTCTTGCAAAGGTTCCAAGACAAGTACATATTGCTAAGCGTTGAGAAGAAGGACGATCCTTTCAAAATGCGTCTACTTCATGTGGAAAGTGGTATGCAACAAGAAGCAGTCTATTTAGCTTGTACGGCAATGGGACTAGGTACTTGCATTGACAACGTAGGGATTAACGGAACAGAACACAAAGACAGCATCGCAACAGCGAAGCACTTGATCCTGGAGAAGAAAGACACTTATAGAACTGGAAAGTTTTCAACGGTCTCTCCCGGTCCAGAAAAACTATTCATAAAGGGCAAGAACCTTAACGAACCCAGCAGAGACGGTGAGGTTGAATGTTTGGATCAAATGCAGAAATTGACTCTTTCGAATAATGGGCGTCTAGCACGTCGAACAGACATCTCTCAGTTGCTGTGGGCCGCAAGGGGCAGAACACCTCACTACATCAAACATCATCCATGGGGGCTCACAATTCCAACATGGGGTGGAGGCCAGAATTACACCAAGATCCATTTTGTCGAGGCAAAAAGACTATTTCGTTATGTCAACTGGACTACATCTCGTTACATAGATATCAAGACACGATTTTTCCCATGGTGGATTCTCGGGAATCCCACGCATGACTTGAAATACATAAGAAATGCGGACATCCCATTTGAGTCACATGCAGCGAGCTTCATCATCTTAAGCCGAAATGAACCTACTCACCGAGCTCTGTGGGAAATTGGGTACATGCTTGAAAACATGCTTCTTCAAGCGAAGAGTCTGGAAATATCATACGAATCAAGAGTTTTCAAAGAGGATGAAATCAGAAAACTGCGACAATGCGGCATATCAGAGGCCGTTGCTGCCCTAGTTCTGTGAAGTCATGAGGCGCGTGCACGGGGCTAAATCTCAGTTAGAAAGTCGCTTTTATATAACGCCTCCAGCGCATTGTAGTTTGATCATACATATTGACGAAGGAAGAGATCATGAGGAAGAAGCTGATTGTTCTGATATGTGTATTCCTAATGTTGCTCCTTGCGAACAGAGCACCAAACAACCAAGACTCATCTTTTAAGAGTAATGCTAGCAGTTCCTCAACCGTTCTGAATCATAATGCAGACGAAGATAGGATCGCTCAACCCACCTGTGGCGTCAGAGAGGAAAACCAATATGGAAATCTGAGTAACATGCCTCTTGAGACGATAATTAGCCGCAGAATATCAATACACTATGGTAACTACTATTCCAACGACACCGTTCCCGAGGCGCTCGTTTTAAAAATCCTCTGGGCGGCTTGCGGATATTCATCGTCCGGAAGAGTAATTCCAAGTCTATTCAACCATCCAGTGATAATCTACGTCTGTAACGAGACGGCTGCCTACAGGTTTGATCCTGAAAATCGAAGCCTCACCAATTGGAAAGAAGGGGACTATAGAAAGTTAGGATGGGGTGGTGAGGCTCCGATACAACTGTTTATAGCGTTTAACACCAGCATTTGCCCGAACGCGTATTGGGGAAACGCCGAATCAGGAACTGCAATTCAAAACATCTACCTAATGGCTAACACTTTGAATCTCGGTACAGTTTGTGAGGGCGGAACATGGCTAAACAGGACACACATCCACGAAGGACTTGGTTTGCCTGATAACGAGCAGGTCCTTTACAAGATGCCGCTTGGATATCCGTTGGCTCCATATACTAACTACCAAAACCTTATTCCGGGGTCGCGACCTTCCTCCGCAGAACTTCCTGAAATCCAAGACAGTAACGTGTCGCTTGAGGATGCTTTGAAATTGATTTCTTCTTCGCATGAGTGGAGCAACAAGCCTGTAACCACGCAAGAGCTTTCACAGGTGCTTTGGGCAAGTTATGGTTACTCCTATTTTCTGGATAATGCAACAAACCCGCCTACCAGGCACAGAACCGTTCCATCCGCAGAATCGCTCTATCCCATGAGGGTCTTCGTAGCAAATTCTTCTGGAATATACAGATATGATCCTGGGCAGCACACACTGGCTGCAGTAGTGTATGGAGACAAACGACAAGACATCGCTTCGGCCAGTGGAAACGTTTGGGCCTCTTCAGCTCCCGTGATAATCGCCCTAGCTTGGGACGACAGCAGTATACTGACCGTGGACACAACGTACGTAGAAATTGGCTTGATAGCCCAGAACGTTTACCTAGAAAGCGCGGCATGGGGACTCGCAACTGATTGGGGCAAAGCAGACAATAACGAACAAGCAATGAGGGAGGCTCTAGGCCTGACCGGGCAGACACACTTGCACCCAGCTTCCATCATCACAGTGGGGCATCCATCAATCTATTTCAATTTAACTATAACTTCCACAGAAGACGGAACAACAGACCCTCTTCCTGGAACATATAACTACCAAACAGGATCTTCAGTAAACATAACCGCTATTCCAAGTATAGGCTACTCATTTGATTATTGGCTGCTTGATGGAGAAGAAAGAACGGAAAACCCCACAACCGTCATCATGGATGCTAATTATACTCTGGAAGCGGTTTTTGTCGACGATATCTCCCCTGAAATAAGTGCTCCAGTGCAGGAGCCACCTGAAAACGTCACAGCTTATCAAAACGTTACAGTTACCGCCAATGTGACAGAGACAGGTTCAGGATTATACAACATTACCCTATGGTACAGCACAAACAATGGAACAACGTGGGCACCTCTAAACATGGTTGAAGTCTCCACAAACATTTATCAAACAACTATTCCTAGACACGAAAACGGTACATGGGTGACGTACAAGATAGTGGCTTATGATAACAACGGTAACTCAGCGATAAACGACAACAACGGATATTTCTACGTTTATCATGTCGTACCAGAATTTTCAATTTGGTCCCCAATATTTTTGGCATTCCTAATACTGACATTTGCTATAACCGTCTACAAACGCAAGTCCCTAATCAAGTACAAAAAAGCTCCTACTCGGGTTCAGTGAGGCACAAAATGAATCTTCCAATCATAAGACCTGCGGTAAGAAACGACGCAAAATCCCTCTTGGAGATTCCCTCGTATTCTAAATGCGATTCTGTCTTAGCTTTTGAAGATGTCTTTGTCGCAGAAAGGGATGGAAAGGTTGTTGGCGCTGTGAGCATCGGCCATAAAGAGATCACTTACATTTCTGGAGATTGGAAGGATGCTGGCAAGCAGCCGCTAGACGCTGAGATGCAGAAAATCTCTGGCCCATGGATATCAAAGTTGTTTGTTTTTCCAGAATACCGTTATCAGGGAATAGGAACAAAACTCGTGGAGGAAACCATAAAGCATCTCAGAAACAAGGGTGCCACAGAAGCATACGCGGGAATCTACATCAAAAACGCGTTCAGAGAAGTCTCTCGGGAAATATTCAAAGACAATGGCTTCAAAGAGATAGGTTCGTGCATCTGCCTTTTGCAAGAAGGGTATTGCCAAGGAACGCTACTCAAGAAAACAATCACTTCCACTGAGGCAGGCAAAATGGCTCAAGTGCAAATCGATCATAAACACGAGGAACTAGGCAACGAAATCGCAACCCTCGGTCTGACCACGGGAGCAGATATGGTCGGCTTCATCTCTGCCGAAAAACTAGAGGAAGGCGCCCCGAAGGGGCACAGACCTTCAGATCTGATGCCGAATGCAAAAAGCGTAATAATATTGGCGTGTGGACCAAAACTGAACGAAGATCGAAACTATTTCTACAGGTGGGGACCTGACTTCAGCTTGACCTACATCAGGCTGAAGGATAAAGTTAAGCAACGCCGAAAAGAGGCAAGGCAGTGCATGACAGCGGTGAAGAATCTTCTAGTGCAAAGAGGATTTGGAGCCGTCACCGAACCGCACGGCTGGTCGGGCATACTTTCATTCAAAATGGCTGCATACTTAGCGGGACTAGGCGTCTTTGGAAAGGGAAGTTTCCTTGTTCACCCACAGCTCGGTCCGCTTAATGTGCTGGCATGCATACTAACTGATGCAAGCTTGAAGCATGGCAAGCCATTGAAGGTGGACGTGTGCAAAGACTGCACAGAGTGTATAAAGGCTTGTAAATACGGAGCCTTCAAGAAGGAGAATGAAAGCTATAAATGGATTGGCGAGAAGTGCCGATGCTATGATTTGATCATGAACCCGGTGACTTTGAAGTGGACTTACGGTCCATGCAACTCCAAATGCGTAACTGCCTGTCCAGTAGGAAAAACAGCCTAGAAGGAGCTTTCAGCTTCTTTAAGCTCCCCTGCATAACGCAGTCTCTTCTCTCCGCTGAACATACTCATAATCATCTCTGCCAACAGCTTACGGTAGGAATGCTGAAAATCTTTCTCATCGCTAACCAAGACTATATCGTGCGAGACTGCCTCGGTCGACACGCGCCGCATCCATTCTTCAGCTTCAGAACTCATGAGTTTCGCCAAATAGCTAACCCTCAACCCATCCCACGTCAACATCCCACCTCGATACTGATCCAGATCCAACTCGTCAGGCACAACTACGTCGTTTCCACGATTTCGCATCAGGTGATAAACCTTCATTCTTTCAATCTTAACTGAAACACAAGCAGTGTATAGCACCCTTTTTCTCTCCCTTGAACGAATTCAACGTATTCTTGTTACCAAAGTCTATATAATTTGTGCTAGGAAATGTCTAAAACAAATCTGAAGGAGAAAAAAAATGCGAATAAGAATGGGCATGAGAGGGGCCACAAGTGGAATAATGCTCCTGCTCGGAATCGTCGCTCTATTGACTTCAATCGTCTACACCTCTTCAATACTTGCCTTCATAGGCCTAGGCCTGGCCTTCTGGGGAGCGATTTTGCTCTACGTTGAGCCAGAAGAACACATAAAAAAAGTCATTCTAGACGCTTCAATTCTACCCCCACTCACAACCTTGAACCAGATAATACAAGAACTTGGCTACAAAGGCGACGTGACATACCTACCACCAAGATACTTCCAAAACCCTGAGAACTCGAAAGTTTACATACCAAAGCAAAAAGACGCATACCTCCCAACACCAGAACAAATCCAAAGGTGCGAGAATCAAACCTTCGTTAAAAGCCCACAAGGAATCCTATTAACACCACCAGGCGCGGAGTTGACAAGACTTTTTGAAAAAAGGCTTAAAACAAGCTTCAACAAGGTAGACCTCAACTATCTGCAACAAAACCTGCCGAGACTCTTTATCGAGGACTTGGAAATCGCAGAAAACTTGGAAATGGAAATCCTCCCCAGACAAGTCTTAGCAAGAACATCTGACTCATCATCTCTTGTCCAGGCAGAATACTACACGGTTCACGTTAGAATAACCGATCCGATATGCAGAGAAATATGCGAAGAATCGAACAAGCTCATACACATATGTGGCAGAATCGGCTGTCCAATCTGCAGCTCCATCGGCTGTGCCTTAACAAAAGCAACCGGGGCACCCGTAATGATCGAAATTGCGCAAACATCAAAAGACGAGAAAACGATTGAAGTCGACTACAGGGTTCTAGGAATCAGATCATGACAATCTCTCATATGCTTTCCATGCAGCTCACGCTTGTGAATCTTTGCCAAACAGTACCTGAGGGATAACGACATGGATTTTCCCCTGTCTTTCTGGGACATAAGCCTTTGGCTGGCAGTCACAGCCATAATACTACTCATAACATCCGAACTCATCTCCCCATACTACGGAAAAACAAACCTACTCATCAACAAAAAACGACTAAGAAACGTCGCGCTAACCATAAGTATAATGTTTCTCATAACAGTAGCCATACGAATCTACGAAATAATCATCTCGACCTAGGAAACACAAATCCTTTTTCGCGTCGCAAAACCTCCCAAAGAACCTTGGCAATCAGGCTTGCCTTGAGCATACGTGCTTCCAGTCACAATATATCTGCCGTTTCAGAATAACAGCTATATATACTAGTAAGAAAGGTATCTTCAGACACTGAGGAAATCTCATATGATTCACAGAAAGGTACTGTTTCTTCTTCTCCCCGTGATATGTCTATCCCTCTTAGGTTCTGTACGGTTTGGTGCGAAAGCAAGCCCGACTATTATAAAAGTTCCCCAAGACTACACGACTATACAGGAAGCCATAAATCATGCAAACCCGGGAGACACCGTTAGTGTATCGGCAGGAACATACTACGAGAATCTCTCTATCGACAAAAACCTAACATTGACAGGGGAAAACAGAGAAACCACCATCCTGAACGGGGGCGGATGTTGCGGCATCGAGGCAATCTCCACAAACGTTACTATAACTGGTTTCAAAATTCTGAATGTGACTACCGGGATTTACGTTGAGCAAAGCAACGGAAGCATGATTTCTCATAACGATATCACTGCCAGCCAAAGGGGAATATGGTTGTACTATTCTAACAACAGCATAGTTTCTGACAACGTCATACATGATGTTGCGTGGCGTGGAATCGTCCTCTGCGGGGGTTCCAGTGAAAACACGATTATTCTCAACACGGTAAGAGACTGTGGGAACGGGATAGTTCTGAGCGGCGAAGGCAACTTCATCTTTCACAACAACTTCATCAACAACGGGAACCAAACTGGTTTTATCCCATCATTCTATAACGCTTGGAACGACACGTATGAGGGTAACTACTGGAGCGACTATAACGGTACAGACGCAAATCAAGACGGCATAGGGGACACACCATACCTGATAGACGAAAACAACCAAGACAACCATCCCCTAATGGGCATGTTCTCCCAGTTCGAAATCACAAAACAAGCACAAACCTACACCGTAACAACAATCTGCAACTCTACAATCACAAACTTTGCCTACGGAACACCCTACACAGGAGAAATAAGCTTCAACACCACAGGCCTAGAAGGTACAGAAGGCTTCTGCAGAATCGTCATCCCAAACGCTTTGTTTGACCACAACTACACAATCCTCGTCGACGGATCACCACCGCTTACGCAAAAGGAACTGCCACTCTCGAACAGCACGGACATTTATCTCTACTTCACATTTGCCAACACAACCCACAGCATAATTATAGTTCCCGAATTTCCAACAATGTTCATCCTATCAATCATCGTTCTCGGCATACCCACAGCCTTGGTCATCATAAAACGGCGATTTAAGACAAGAACCGATAAGATAAAAATCAAAGCACCACCGCAGAAGTGAATCAGCAAAAAGCATTCAGAATCTGCAAGTTCGCGCGCGCCAGCATTCTTACGACCCCATTCTATACAGTAGCAAACGTGAAGGCACGTCTGGATTCTGGGCAGAAGATTCTGCAGCTATACGTGTCTCTATTGGAGACGCTCTTTCTTACGACATAGAAACAAAAACATAGAAGCAGATGCTGTTAACTTATCGGGTGGCAAGCGTTAAACATGAACATCCATCACCCCAAGAGTTAACAGAGCCTGAAAAAAGTGACTTATTTTATTTTTTGGCCAGCTCGTCAAAGATTTCTTTATTCTTATTTACGATGCGATTAAGCTTTAGCACTATGAATTTATGCGCAAGCTTCGCCAAACATTTGTTAAAGAACGACATCGCATTCACCCTATGTAACACAATTATAGTAGTATGTTATAAAATTTATACATGAAAGATACTGTTAACTTAAGGGACATGCGAATATGCGAGTGAGGTAATTATTCTAACGAACATTTTTAAAGGGACGGATTGTATGCTTATTTATGCCTACTATTGCATTTGATGACGTTGTCTTTGAAAGACGAGGTTCGGTTGGCACTTTCAGAGCTCCGATGGGAGTTGCAGTCACAGTTACTGATGAGGAGAAATTTGCAAAGAGGTATGATAAAGTCCTGGATAGTCTCTTCGTAAAATATAAGAATAAACGAA
>Ga0315282_10015258_pt1 | contig 11352 bp, 11 predicted proteins | sample YL17G07_20_MG_FD_203693 | JGI IMG/M metagenome (GOLD analysis project Ga0315282, IMG submission 203693) | Sediment microbial communities from Yellowstone Lake, YNP, Wyoming, USA - YL17G07_20 | ecosystem: Environmental > Aquatic > Freshwater > Lake > Sediment | place: USA: Wyoming | collected...
AGAGGTGGTGGTGTAATTTCCCTTGCCCCAGTCGTTGAGGGTCTGAAAAAGGTCGAGATAGGTGTAGATAAGACTGCGTCCGAATTGGCCCTGAAGCGTCTCAAGGAAGAAATACCTCAGATAGAGGCAAAGATAAACTCGATAAGAAACAAGGGATATCCAAATTCATACGAACAGGTTTTAGCGATATTAATGATTTTTTTCGGAGCTATATTTATACTGACTTTTTTTGTTCCGAATTCATCGAATACAGCCCAATCTTTTGTGATTTTTGCTGACTGCGGTCTGGTCCTTCTACTTGCTGGCATCGTGATTTATATCGCCGCTCATAACGCAGCAAAAGCTTTTGACCAGAAAAAGAAAGCTGATTTAGAGTCATTGTTGACACTATGGAGACAAAAACAAGCAGAATTGAAATATCATCAGAATATAGTAGATCGGCCTCATTCTCACTAAGGTGGGAAACAGTCGTAAAGTTGCGATAAAGTTTTTGCAATAACGCTTCCGAAAATACCGGAAGCGTTTTAGTTGGTACAGTTCCTAACCCAATACCATTGACAAAACTATAAAAATCCTTTATAACTCCCCCCTAATATGACACCTCAACCGGCTTTTGTTTATAACGGCGATAAGCGGCGGCAGTTACATCCCACCCATCCAGGGAAAGTGGGCTTGTAGCGGTTACCAGAGTATCACTCATTAGTTCGCTAGATAAACAGGCTCTCCGATCCCGGAGAGCTTTTTTTGTTAATAATCTTAAGGAGAAGATGAAATGCCAGCCAAAATAGCTGCTCACTGCCCGGAATGCGACGCCGAAATTGACCTGACCGGCGTGGTACAAAACGAAATCGTGGTCTGTGCTGACTGTGGGGTCGACCTGGAAGTCATCAGCATCGACCCGCCGGCGCTTGAGCTGGCTCCGATGGAAGCCGAAGATTGGGGCGAGTGATCGAGCTACTAAAGTCCCCGTTCTGTGGGGATTATAATCCCCGCTTTTTGGGGAGGGAGAGGATACGATGAAGGTAGGAATTCTTTTATCCAGGGTGCGCATCGAAGAGAAATGGCTGTTAGAGGCTTTGGAAGCCCGTTCGGTCGATTTCGAAAAAATTGACGACGGCCAGGTCACTTTCGATTTCGATAAACCGTCCAAATGGCTGGAATACTCAGTGGTGTTGGAGCGCAGTATTTCTTTTGCGCGCGGCCTGTATACCACCCAGATCCTGAATGCCTGGGGCGTCCCGACGGTCAACATGGCCCACGTAGCCGCGATCTGCGGCGACAAGCTGGCTACCTCGGCCGCATTGGCAAAAGCCGGTGTAGCCCAGCCGCGTGTAAAGGTCGCCTTTACCACTGAATCGGCCCTGGAAGCCATCGAAGAATTAGGCTATCCGGTGGTATTAAAGCCAGTGGTAGGCTCTTGGGGCCGTTTACTGGCCAGGATCAACGACCGGGATGCGGCGGAAGCCGTCCTGGAGCATAAAGAGACGCTCGGCTCTTACCAGCACTCGATCGTCTATATCCAGGAATACATCCAGAAACCCGGCCGTGATATCCGCGCCTTCGTAGTCAACGGTGAAACGGTATGCGCCATGTACCGCACCTCGGAGCATTGGATCACCAACACGGCCCGCGGCGGGCAGGGAGAAACCTGCCCGATTACACCCGAGCTCGAAGAAATTTGCCGCTCGGCTTCCCAGGCCGTCGGCGGCGGCGTGCTGGCCATCGATGTGTTGGAAGATCCCCACCGCGGCTTCCTGATCAACGAAGTCAACCACACCATGGAGTTTCACACCCTGGTGCCCACTACCGGGGTAGACGTCCCTGGCATCATTGTGGATTACACCCTGGCGGTCGCCGCCGGAAAAGTAAATCTGCCGGCGACCCTGAAAGTACCCAATTTTCAGCATTGTTACTGAACTGCCCGGTCTATGGGCCGGCGGCATCGTTCTGGTTTCGAGCTGAGATATCACACCGAGGGATAAAAGGAGACACCTGATGGTCGAAATACTCGACAGCACCCTTCGTGAAGGGGAACAAACCCCTTACGTAAATTTCCTGGTAGATGAAAAGATCGAGATTGCTAAAATGCTCGACAAGGTGGGGGTGGAAATGATCGAAGCCGGCGATCCGAGTGTTTCTCCCAGCATTTTCACAGCGGTCAAGAAAATTGCCGCCATGAGATTAAACGCCGAAATCTTGGCCCATTCTATGGCAAATAAGCGCTGCATTGATATGGCCCACGCATGTAACGTGAACCGGGTGGCGATCTTCTTCCCTACTTCCCGCATCCACCTCGAATCGAAAGTAAAGAAAACCCCTGCTGAGGCCATCGAGATTATTTGCGAGCACATCCGTTACGCCATCAGCCTGGGGATGAAAGTGCGCTACACCCCGGAAGACGCCTCTCGCACCGACTTCGAATTCCTGGTGGAAGTCTGCAACCAGGCCATCACAGCCGGCGCCGACCGGATCAGCTTTGCCGATACCACGGGGGTAATGCAGCCGCACAAAATGTATGATTTGATCCGACAGCTGAAGAAACGGTTGCTGCCATGCAAGATGGATGTCCACTGCCACAACGACCATGGGCTGGCCCTGGCCAACGCCATGGCGGGCCTGCGCGCCGGGGCCGATTGTATCCACACCACCATCAACGGGATGGGCGAGCGCGCCGGCATCCCCGATCTTTCTGAAACCATCCTGGCCTTGCACAACCTGGAAAATATCCAGAAATACGACCTGCGCTCTTTGAACGAGATTTCTACCTACATGGAAAAAATCACCGGCTTCTTCCTGGCGCCCAATAAGCCGGTCACCGGGCAATACGCTTTTTCACACAAGGCCGGCGTGCACACAGACGGCGTGATCAAAAACCCGCAGACCTACGAAAGCTTCGACCCGGCCATCCTCGGCAGGGAACGAAAAATAGTGATCGACAAATATACCGGCAAACACGCCGTCCTCTGCCGCCTGGAGGAATACGACGTTAGCGTTAACCAGCAGGAGCTTGAGAAAATCGTGCAAGAAATCAAGAATATCGGGGACACCCGTAAAATGATCTTCGACGCCGATATTATCGAAATCGCTGAAAAAGTGACCGGCAGGAATATCGACGTCATTCCCAAGGAAATTAACGCCATCATTATGATCTCAGTCGAGTCGCACGTTTACACAAGCGCGGTAGTGCGCAAGCTGAAAAACCTGCACAACGTCTACAGCGTGTTAGAAATCACCGGAGATTATGACATCAGCGTCTATGCCAAAGTGGCTGATACGGCGGCCCTGAACAATTTCATCGAGCAGTTGCGCACCATTCCCGGCGTCAAACAGACCGAGACGCGCCTGATCCTGAAAAAACACATCGATAATGGATTCAATTAGCTTGGATCATTGGGATTTGCTGTGGTAGGTCCCCGGATTTGGGGGGCCATGGCCCTCCGAATCCGGGAGTTCATCACGGGCATTTCCAAGGAACCATTACATTGGGAGACATTCATGGGCACATTGGTTGAAGAGCTATTTTCAAATAAGGCCAGGCGGAAGGTCGAAGCGGGTGAAATTGTCCTGCTCGAGGTGGATTACATTATGAGCCACGATAATACCACCCCGCTAGCGATTAAAGCTTTCCGAGAAATCGGCAAGCCCATTAAAGATAAAAACAAGATCGTGATCCATTTCGACCACGCTTACCCGGCGCCCAGCCAATTAGCTGCCGAAAACCAGAAAATGATCCTGGATTTTATCAAAGCCAACAATCTGCCCAATTTCTATCACCAGGGGGTTTGCCACCAAGTGATGATCGAAGAAGGTTTCGTCGCCCCGGGCCGGCTGATCATCGGCGCCGATTCACATACCAATACTTATGGCGCCCTGGGCGCTTTTGCCACCGGTTTCGGTTCCACCGAGATTGGGGTGGCCTGGGCAACCGGCAAAGCCTGGTTCAAGACACCCCTAACTATCTTGATCAACCTCACCGGACAGGCGCCTGTGGGGGTATATGCCAAGGACGTGATGCTCTCTATCGCCGGAAAAATCGGCATGGACGGGGCCACTTACAAATCGTTCGAATTTTCCGGAAGCTATATCGAGCAGTTACCTGTCCACGAGCGGATTGTGTTTGCCAATATTTCCACCGAGATCGGGGCAAAGTGCGGGCTGATCGTTCCTGACCAGGTAACCCTGGATTTCCTGGCCCACTCCACCAGGTTGAATACCCCCTACCAGGTCGTCAAACCTGATCATCCGGTCTATGAGAAAATCCTCGACGTGGACGTATCGACCCTGGAACCGCAGGTGGCTTGCCACCCGGACGTCGACCACGTGAAACCCCTGGTCGAAGTAGAAAACCTTCCCATTGATGAAGTTTTTATCGGCACCTGCACCAACGGGCGTTATGAAGACCTGGAGATCGCTGCCGCCATCCTCAAGGGGCGCAAAGTGCATCCTTTCACGCGCACGATTGTCACCCCGGCCAGCACCGCCATTTACCAGAAGGCGCTGGCGCACGGGCTGATCGACGTATTCCTGGAATCCGGCTGCACGATCGGCGTGGTGGGCTGTGGGGCCTGCATCGGGCGGCACGGCGGCCTGCTGGCGCCGGGCGAGCGGGCCTTTACCACCATGAACCGCAACTTCATCGGGCGCATGGGCAGCCCGGAGGCGGAAATCTACCTGGGCAGCCCGGCAGCCGCCGCCGCCACTGCCATTGAAGGCAAAATTGCCGACCCAAGACGCTACCTGGAGGTTTGACATGGGCAAAGCCTGGAAGTTTGGCGAGAATCTCAATACGGATGAAATTATCCCCGCCAGGTTTAACATCACCATCGATGAAAAGGAGCTGGCCAAAAAAGTCTTTTGCGAAGTAAAACCGGCTTTCGCCTCCCAGGTCAGGCCGGGGGACGTGGTAGTCGCCATGGCCAATTTCGGCTGCGGCTCCTCGCGCGAGCATGCCCCGATTGCCATCAAGGGTTCAGGCGTCGCCTGCGTGATCGCGGCCTCCTACGCCCGCATTTTCTTCCGCAATGCGATCAACATCGGGCTGTCGATCCTGGAATCTCCCGAAGCGGCGGACGCCATCCAGGAAGGCGAGGAGGTGCAGGTCGACCTGGCTTCCGGCCTAATCCAGGACCTGACCAGCGGCAAGACCTTCCAGGCCAGGCCCTTACCGCCCTTCGTGCTCCAGATCGCTGCAGCGGGCGGCATCGTCAAATTCCTCAAAGACCACGACCTGGAAGAGCTTCTGTGAGGAAGTATCGCATCTGCCTGCTGCCGGGGGATGGGATTGGCCCTGAAGTGGTCGGGCAGGCCAGGCGCGTCCTGGAGGCTGTGCAGATTCCCATGGATTTTACCCAGGGCGAAATTGGCTACGTCGCCTACCAGAAACTGGGTACCCCGCTGCCCAAAGAAACCCTGGAGGAAGTCCGCCGCGCCGACGCCGTCCTGTTTGGAGCGGTGACCACTCCACCCAACATTCCAGGATATTTCTCCGCCATCATTCGATTGCGTCAGACTTTTGAGTTGTACGCCAACATCAGGCCATGCCGTTCGATCCCTCACCCCTCCTCGCGCCCGAAGATCAACCTGGTGATTGTCCGCGAAAACACCGAGGACCTTTATTCCGGCATCGAGCGTGTGGAAGACAACGGCAACCGCGCCATCAGCGAAATGGTAATTACCCGCAAAGCTTCGGAACGGATCCTGCACAAAGCCTTTAGCCTGGCGCGCGCGGCCCACTTCTACAAGGTGACCGTTGTCCACAAGGCCAACGTATTGCGCGAAACCTGTGGGTTGTTCCTCCGAGTGGCCCTCGAAGTCGCCTCCCAATATCCCGATCTGAAAATAGAAGAAATGCTGGTGGATACCTGCGCCATGGAGCTGATCCGTGACCCGGAGCAGTTCCAGGTGATTGTGACCACCAACCTGTTCGGCGATATTTTGAGCGACGAGGCTTCCATGCTGGTCGGCGGGCTGGGCGTGGCCTGTTCGGGTAATATCGGTGACCGCGCCGCCATCTTCGAGCCGGTGCATGGCAGCGCCCCCAGGCTAGCCGGGCAGCATAAGGCCAACCCACTGGCCACTTTCCTTTCGACGGCGATGATGCTGGATTTCCTGGGAGAACCAGAACCTGCCCGTCGCCTCGAACGAGCGGTAAACGAGACCATCCGCGTCGGGCTGGTCACCGAGGACCTGGGGGGTCCCCTCACTACCGAGGAAACCACCGCCTCCGTGCTGAACCTTTTATAAATACCCAAACCCTAAGGGTTTTAAAAACCCTTAGGGTTTATTTGAGGACTTATGCCCAAAATCGGTTTTTTATACTCCCGCATGCGCATTGAAGAAAAACTTCTCCTGGATGAGCTACAGTCTCGCTCCGGCGTTGAAGTGACGCTGATCAACGATGATGAAGAGTTCTTCGACATCGGAAAAAAGCCATACGCGGTAGACGTCCTGTTTGAGCGTTCCATCTCCTATAACCGTGGGCTGTATATTTCCCGGATTTTCGAGGCATATGGGATTCCGGTGGTCAACCCATCTGAAATCGCCGGGCGCTGCGGTGACAAGTACGTCACCAGCCAGATCCTCATCCAGGCCGGCATACCCACTCCCAGGGTGCTGATGGCCTTTTCGGAAGAAGCCGCCCTCAAAGCCACCAAGGAAATCGGCTATCCCTGTGTGATGAAACCGGTCATCGGTTCCTGGGGCAGGCTGCTGGCCAAGGTGGATAATGCCTTTTCAGCCGAAGCGTTTATCGAGCATAAAACCATCCTGGGGGGCTCAAACCACCAGATTTTTTACATCCAGAAATACATCGAGAAACCCGGCCGGGATATCCGCGCTTTCTGTATCGGCGAGGAGCCCATCTGCGCCATCTACCGCACCTCCGAAAATTGGATTACCAACACCGCCCGGGGCGGCGTGGCGACCAACTGCCCGATGACGCCTGAAATCAACGACCTGGTGACCCGCACCGCCCAGGCCATTGGCGGAGGACTGCTGGCAATCGACATTTTTGAAACTCCCACCGGCCTGGAGGTCAACGAGGTCAACCATACCATGGAATTCCGCAACAGCATCCAGACCACCGGGGTGAACATCCCCAAGAAAATGGTGGATTATGTCCTTAGGATTGCAAAGGAGCACTCATGAAAGTTTCTATTGTTGGCGCGTCCGGCTACGCTGGCGGAGAGCTGCTCCGCCTGCTGCTGGACCACCCCGGGGTCGACGTCTTCCAGGCCACCTCCGAATCGCACCTGGGCGAATACGTCTACCAGCAGCATCCCAACTTGCGCAAGCGCACCCAGCTCAAATTTACCTCGCGCGAAATGCTGGAAGCCTGTGACGTGCTCTTCCTGGCCCTCCCCCATGGAGAAAGCCAGCGCAAGATCGACACTTACGCCGGCCTGGCAGGCAAGATTATTGACCTGGCAGCCGATTTCCGCTTGCGCGATGCAAGCCTCTACAAGGAGTATTACGGCGAAGAGCATGCCGCCCCGGCCTGGTTGTGCCGTTTTGTATACGGTCTGCCTGAATTGCACCGCCAGGAAATGGGCTCGGCCGCTTACATCAGCGGGGTGGGCTGCAACGCCACCGCCGCCAACCTGGCCCTCTACCCGCTGGTCAAAGCCGGCCTGCTGCGCCAGGATACGCCGGTCATCGTCGATATCAAGGTGGGTTCCTCCGAAGGCGGGGCCACCCCCAACCCGGGCTCGCACCACCCGGAACGCAGCAATGTCGTGCGCACCTATGCTGCATACGGCCACCGCCACACCGCCGAAGTCATCCAGGAATTGGGTTTACCCGGCGTTCACCTGACCATCACCTCGGTTGACATGGTGCGCGGTTCGCTGGCTGCCGCCCACGCTTTTGTCAAACAGGGTGTGACCGAAAAGGATCTCTGGCGGGTCTACCGCCAGTTTTCGGACAGCGAGCCGTTCGTCCGCCTGGTGAAAGACCGCCGCGGCATCTACCGTGTGCCAGATCCAAAAGTCCTGGCGGGCACGAATTACGTCGATGTAGGCTTCGAGCTGGACGCCAAGAGCGGCCGGGTGATCAGCCTGTGCGCCATCGACAACCTGATGAAAGGCTCGGCCGGGTCAGCGGTGCAGGCGATGAACCTGTGCTGCGGCTTCGAAGAGGTTACCGGGCTTACTTTCAGCGGGCTGCATCCAATTTAATAATGCAAATATGAGGTATAGCAAGGGCTACACCCTTTCTATGCCTCATATTTGCATCTTTTATAAAAGGAATAAAAGCATGATCGTGATCAAAATGGGCGGGGCTGAGGGCGTCAACCTGGACGCAATCTGCCGGGATGTGGCCGGGTTGGTCAGGCAGGGCCAGCCGGTCGTGGTAGTGCACGGCGGTTCGGCTGAAACCAACGCCATTTCTACCCGGTTGGGCCACCCACCCCGCTTTGTAACTTCTACCAGCGGATTCACCAGCCGCTACACCGACCGGGAGACCCTGGAAATTTTCGCCATGGTCACCTCTGGCAAGATTAACACCCTGCTAGTCGAGCGCCTGCAGCGCTTTGGCGTGAACGCTTTCGGGCTTTCCGGCGTAGATGGGCGGGCTATCCTCGCCCATCGCAAGGAAGCCATCCGCATCGTCGAAAATGGCCGCAAGATCATGCTGCGCGACGATTACACCGGCAAAATCGCCTCGGTCAACGCCAATTTATTACACCTGCTGCTGCAGGCCGGGCTGACCCCGGTGATTGCTCCGCTGGCCATTTCCCCCGAGGGGGAGGCCCTCAACGTGGACGCTGACCGGGCTGCCGCCATGGTCGCCGGGGCCTTGAAAGCCGAAAAATTAATCCTGCTGACCAATGTGCCAGGCTTGCTGCGCAGTTTCCCGGACGAAAATACGCTCATCTCCCACATCGCCGCCAAAGACCTTGAACAAGCCCTGGGCTTTGCTGAAGGGCGTATGAAGAAAAAAGTCCTCGGCGCCAGCGAGGCTCTCGACCTGGGGGTAGGCAGCGTTATCTTTGCCGACGGCCGGGTCGAACACCCCGTGCTGGAAGCTCTGGCAGGCAAAGGGACGGTGATTTCCGCCTGAAGGATTCTCTCCAGGTTATGCGAAAGGAATGATAAAAATGGATAAGACTACCAATGAAACAATCCGCTTGCTCGAAGGGCAGTACACTTCGGGTGTGTATACAAAGCGCCCGGTAGCCATCGTACGCGGGCTTGGAGCCCATTTGTGGGATGCGGATGGCAAAGAATATATCGATTGCGTGGGCGGCCAGGGCGCCGCCAACCTGGGACATGCCAACCCCGTGGTGGCGCAAGCCATTGCAGAGCAGGCCACCCGACTGATCTCCTGCCCGGAGATGTTTTACAACGACCGCCGCGCCGCCCTGGAAGAAAAGCTGGCCAGCCTGACCGGTATGGGACGCATATTCCTGTGCAACTCGGGCGCCGAGACAGTCGAAGCAGCCATCAAATTCGCCCGCCTGCTCACCGGGCGCAGCGAGGTGGTGGCGGCTATGCGCGGCTTCCACGGCCGAACGATGGGCGCCCTGTCGGCCACCTGGGAGAAAAAATACCGCGAGCCTTTCGAGCCGCTGGTGCCAGGCTTTTCGCATATTCCCTATAACGACCAGGCCGCCCTGGGCGCAGCCGTGACGGACAAAACCGCCGCGCTGATCCTGGAGGTGGTGCAGGGCGAAGGCGGCGTGCGTCCCGGCGACCCGGCCTTCCTGAAACTGGCCCAGGATATATGCCGCCAGAAAGGGGCTTTGCTGATCCTGGATGAGATCCAGACCGGTTGGGGGCGCACCGGAAAAATGTTTGCTTATCAGCATTACGGGTTGGAACCTGATTTACTGTGTGTGGCCAAGTCGATGGCCGGCGGGCTGCCCATGGGCGCCACATTGATGCACGCGCGCCTGGGTGAACTGCCGATCCAGGTGCATGGTTCCACCTTTGGAGGAAATCCCCTGGCCTGCGCCGCTGCGCTGGCAGCTATCAGCTACCTGGAGGATAACCACCTGCCCGAGCGCGCCGCTGAGCTGGGCGCCTGGTTCCTGGGCATGCTGTCCAGGATCGAGTCGCCTTTGATCCGTGAAGTGCGCGGGCTGGGTTTGATGGCCGGCATCGAGCTCAAGCAAAAAGTCACGCCTTATCTGCAGGAGTTGATGGAAAAAGGTGTGATGGCCCTCCCGGCCGGCCTGACCGTGATGCGCTTTTTACCCCCCCTGGTGATCTCCAAAGCGGACCTCCAGGTTGTGGTGGAGAAAGTTACCGAGGTACTGCAAGGTTGAACGATCCAGTTGAGCTGCTCGAAGCATTATTGAAGATTTATAGCCCCAGTCACCAGGAACAGGCTGCGGTGGATTACCTGGTAGGGACCATGGAGAAGATGGGCTACACGGCCTTTGTCGACGCGGCCGGGAATGCCGTCGGCAAGCGCGGCGGTGGGCCGAACGAAATCATGCTGCTTGGTCATATTGACACAGTACCCGGCTTTATCGAGGTGCGCCGGGAAGAGGATTTATTGTACGGGCGCGGTTCGGTGGACGCCAAAGGCTCGCTGGCCTGCTTCGTGACTGCCGCGGCAGCCGTGCAGCCTCCACCCGGTTGGCGTATTACGGTGATTGGGGCAGTCGGAGAAGAAAGCGCCTCGCACGGCGCCTCGTTCGTGTGCGACCATTACCGCCCGCAACTGCTGGTCATCGGCGAGCCGAGCAAGTGGGACCGCATCACCCTGGGCTTCAAAGGCAGCCTGTGGGTCAGCTACCTCGTCCAGCAGCCCATGTCGCACACTGCCAGCGCTACAGCCAGCGCCTGCGAGATCGCCATCCAGTTCTGGAATGAAGCTAAAGAGTGGTGCGCTTCGCTCAGCCCACAGGATGCGACTGCCTTCTACCAGCTTACCCCCAGCCTGCGCGGCATGGATTCGACCAACGACGGTTTTATTGAAACGGCGCACATGCGGCTCAATTTCCGCCTGCCGCCGGGAGTCACTCTCGACCAGGTGAGAGATAAATTGTGCGAGTTAAGAAAAGCCGGTGAACTGACTTTTGGCGACGGCGACCCGGCCTATCGGGCCGAGAAAAATACTCCCCTGGTGCGGGCGTTTCTGAGCGCAATCCGCGCCACGGGTGGGAACCCAGTCTTCTCCCTGAAAACCGGCACCTCGGATATGAACCTGGTCACCCCGGCGTGGAACTGTCCGGCGGTTGCCTACGGTCCTGGCGATTCCAGCCTGGACCACACCCCCCACGAGCATCTGCCGCTCAGCGAGTACCTGAAAAGCATCGCTGTCCTGGAAAAAGTGCTCGACCAGGTAATGCAATAGTGCGGAAGGTCCCCCAGATTTTGAGTTGTGTGCGTGCTGTGGACGCTC
>Ga0315282_10015259_pt1 | contig 11352 bp, 7 predicted proteins | sample YL17G07_20_MG_FD_203693 | JGI IMG/M metagenome (GOLD analysis project Ga0315282, IMG submission 203693) | Sediment microbial communities from Yellowstone Lake, YNP, Wyoming, USA - YL17G07_20 | ecosystem: Environmental > Aquatic > Freshwater > Lake > Sediment | place: USA: Wyoming | collected...
GGCAGAGGGCCGCGTGCTCGCGGCTGGAGCCCTGGCCGTAGCTCTCGCCGGCCACGATGAGAGCGTGGCGTCCGGAATCCCGGATCGCCTTCGCCCGCTTAGAGAACGCGGGGTCCACGTTCTCGAAAACGTACTCCGAGTACGCGGGGACGTTGGAGCGGTACTTCATCCTTGCGCCGGCCGGAATGATGTGATCCGTGGTGATCTTATCGCCGACTTTAATGGCGACCTCGCCGGCGATGCTCCGGGGGAGGGCCGTGTTGCGCGGAGGCTCGCCGATGTTCGGGCCGCGGAAGACCTCCGTGCTCCGATCGGCCTGGGCCGGAAAGATGAACATCCCATCGTCTATGAAGAACTTTGGAGGCATCTTGACGTGCGGATAAGGCACGTCCAGACTCCGAGGGTCCGTGATCCGGCCGGTTAGGACGGCGGCTGCCGCCGTCTCGGGGCTCACCAGGTAGACCTGGGCGTCCTGGGTGCCGCTTCTCCCCTCGAAGTTGCGGTTGCTGGTGCGCAAGCTCACGGCGCCGGTCTGGGGGCTCTGGCTGTTGCCGATGCAGAAACCGCAGGCGTTCTCCATGACCCGGACCCCGGAGTCGATCAGGTCGGAAAGGGCGCCCTCCCTGGCAAGCATCTGCAGCACCTGGCGGGAGCCGGGGGCCATGGAGAAGCTCACATCGGTGTGGACGCGCCGGCCCTTGAGGATGCGCGCCACCGTGATCATGTCCTTATACGAGGAGTTTGTGCACGAGCCTATTTCCACCTGGTTCACTTTGATGCCGGACAATTCCCGCACCGGCTTCACATTGCCCGGACTGTGTGGATAGGCGGCGAGAGGTTCGATCGCGCCGAGGTCCAGCTCCACCTCCTTGTCGTAACTGCAGTTTGCGTCCGCTGAGATGCCCACCCACTGATCTTCGCGGCCCTGGGCCTTGAGGAAGCGGCGGGTCTCCGCGTCCGACGGGAATACGGAGGTGGTGACGCCCATCTCCGCCCCCATGTTGGTGATGGTCGCGCGCTCCGGAATGCTGAGCGTATCGATCCCGGAGCCGCCGTATTCGATGACCCAGCCCACATTGCCTTTGGTGGAGAAGATCTCCAGCATTTTCAATATCGCGTCCTTGGCGCTTACCCAGGGCTGGAGCGCGCCGCGAAGGCGGACCAGGCACACCTTCGGATAGGCAAGATAGAACGGCCCGCCGCCCATGGCAACCGCCACATCGAGGCCTCCGGCGCCCACGGCGAACATCCCCACTCCTCCGCCGGTTGGTGTGTGACTGTCGGAACCGAGCAGGGTCCTGCCCGGCCGTCCGAACCGTTCCAGGTGCACTTGGTGACAGATCCCGTTGCCGGCGCGGCTGAACACGATGCCATACTTCGCCGCCACGGTTTGCAGGTAGCGGTGGTCGTCCGCGTTTTCGTAGCCCACCTGGATCGTATTGTGGTCCACATAACTGACGGACAGCTCGGTGCGTATGGCATCCAGACCCATGGCCTCGAACTGGAGATAAGCCATGGTGCCGGTGGCATCCTGAGTCAGGGTCTGGTCGATGCGGATGGCGACCTCCTGACCGGGGATTTTCTTCCCCTCTACAATGTGTGGATCCAGGATCTTCTGGACGAAGTTCGTGCCCATAGCGCCTCATTTCATATGTCTCATATTATGGGACAACATCCCAAAAGTAACATATTCCTAGCACACTTCGAGACCGGAGTCAAGAGTCCGGCCCGCAGTGCTTGACGGTGTTGAAGATAATCATCATAATGGTTTGACCATTATGACGATTAAACACACTTTGGCGCCCGTGAAAAAGAATCGCGCCTTCCAGGAAGTGATTGACCAGATACAGGAAGCCATCCTGGAGGGAAAGCTCAAGGCCGGGGAGAGGCTTCCTTCGGAACGGGAGCTTGGAAAAGCGCTTGCCACGAGCCGGGGGACGCTCCGGGAAGCCCTCCGGGTCCTCGAGCAAAAGGGATTGATCTCGGTGAAAACGGGAGTCAGGGGCGGCGCCATCGTTAAAGCTGTTTCCCATACAACCGTGAGCGACAGCCTTGCCCTCCTGATCCGATCCCGCAGCCTCGCCCTCGAGGATCTAGCCGAGTTCCGTGAGGGAATCGAGGGGATTGTGGCCGGCCTTGCCGCGCAACGGGCAACCAAAGAAGACTACGCCGGTTTGAAGGATTTGCTGGGACAGGCGGAAAAATTTCAGGAGATCGGAGTCTCGCGCTGGAAAGAGTTCCTCAGCATGGACAATAAGATTCACGTCGAGCTGGCCCGGATCAGCGGAAATCCCATGTACGAGCTCGTGCTCAACACGGTCCATGACAATATCAATCTTTACTACAACCGGATGCTTCCCAAGGAGCCCGGAATCATGAAGAGGAATCTTCAAGATCTCCGGAAGATCGTTCAGGCCGTTGAATCGGGCAACTCCGAGAGAGCCACGCTCCTGGTTCAGGAGCATGTGCGCCATTTCAACCGCCTCATGATGGAGAAGAAAAAATGAGGAACGCGAAAGCCACGGTGCCTCTTCCTTCTATCGGGCCGAATAAAAGCTACGCTCCCGGCACTTCCGAGCGCAAAGAACTGAAGGCCAAGCTCTCCGAGCTCCGCGGGACGCAAATGGAAATCCCTTTGATCATCGGCGGAAAGGAAATCAGAACTGGCCGATTGGGGGCCTGCATCCTTCCGCACGATCACGAGAGCGCCATTGGGACCTACCACATGGTCGGGCAGCGCGAAGTGGATATGGCCATCCACGCGGCCTCCAATCCCGAAGGATGGAAAGCGCCCTGCGCGGAAGGAACGGTATGGGACGAATTGAAAAGCATCCGATTCTTGGCCCTTCCGAGTTTCCCGCCATCGAGTTCAGCTTCAACGGACAAACGCTGAGGGCGCGGCAAGGGGAGATGATCTCATCCGCCCTCATGGCCGGTGGCATCAAGATCTTCGGCCGGCATCACAAGGATGGGGCTCCGCAGGGGCTGTTCTGCGCCAACGGACAGTGCTCCCAATGCATGGTCCTTGCCGACTCAAAGCCCGTCAAGGCGTGCATGACCCCCGTGCGACCCGGCTTATCGGTTGAAAGTTGCGAAGGCAAGCCGGCGTTGCCCATAGAGGATGCGGCGGTCGAGCCGGCCCCCGTCCCTGTGGTGAAGACGCAGTGCCTCATCATCGGCGGCGGGCCCGCGGGGCTTTCGGCGGCCATCGAGCTTGCCGAAGCCGGAGTACGAGCCATCCTCGTAGACGACAAACACTCGTTGGGCGGAAAGCTCGGCCTGCAGACCCACAACTTCTTCGGATCGCGCGCGGATTCCTACGCGGGAACCCGGGGCATCGATATCGCGCGAAGGCTCGAGGAAAACCTGAGAACGCTCGCGAACGGCGGGATTGAGATCTGGCTCGACTCGCCGGCCGTCGGCGTCTTTTGCGACGGCCGGGTCGGAGTGGTCCGAAATGGCGCCTACGTCCTGGTGGAACCCGAGATCCTACTGGTCGCATCGGGGGCTCGGGAGAAGGCGCTCGATTTCCCGGGCTCCGACCTGCCCGGAGTCTACGGTGCAGGCGCGTTCCAAACCCTCGTCAACCGGGATCTCGTGCGTCCCGCCGAACGGCTCTTTATCTGCGGGGGCGGGAACGTCGGTTTGATAGCGGCCTATCATGCCCTGCAGGCCGGGATCGAGGTGATCGGTATTGTCGAGGCCATGCCGGAATGCGGGGGATACAAGGTACACCTGGACAAGCTGAAAAGGCTGGGGGTTCCCGTCTATACGTCGCACACCGTCGTGCGCGCATCGGGAGCGGATTGCGTTGAAAGCGTGACGATTTGCGGGGTCGATGAGAGTTTCCGGCCCGTGTCGGGAACCGAAAAGCGCTTCATGGTGGATACGCTCCTGATCGCGGTCGGTCTCTCTCCCGTCAACGAAATGTACCTGAAGGCGAGGCAATACGGCATGAAGGCGTTCTCGGCGGGGGACGCGGAAATGATCAGCGAAGCAACCGCGGCCATGTTCAGCGGGCGCATCCAGGGAAGACGGATCGCGCGGGAGCTGGACAAGCCCGCCGTGATCCCCCAAGAGTGGGATGCCACGCTGAGCGTGCTCAGGGGCAAGCCCGGGTCTTTGCGGGAGATCGCCCCGCGGCCCGTCGTCGGCGGCGTGTATCCCGTGATCCGTTGTTTCCAGGAGATTCCCTGCGATCCGTGCATCGGCTCCTGCCCGAAGGGCGCCATCCGGATCCGTGACGGGACTTTGACGGGATTGCCGTCTTTCGAAGGCGAACGCTGCCTGGGCTGCGCGCGGTGCGTGCTCGCCTGTCCCGGACTGGCCATCATGCTCGTGAACGAGGGTTACAGGGAGGACAAGCGGACGGCGCTGCTCACCCTGCCCTTCGAGCTGGCCGAGGAGCGGATCGAAGTCGGAGGGGAGGTGGCCACGGTCGGAATGGAAGGTCAAAGGATCGGCACCGGCAGGGTAGTCGCCTTGCGCAAGGGCAAGCATCAGGATCGCCGCCTGCTCCTGCTCCTCCAGGTTCCGTTCGAGCATCGCCTGAGCGTGGCCGGCATCCGGCTGCTGACGGCGGAGGAAGGGATAGAGCCGGGCTCCCCGCTGGGCGTCGAGGATTCGATCATCTGCCGTTGTGAGAGAGTCAGAAAAAGCGAAATTGTGAATCTGATCCGGGCGGGGTATCGGGACATGAACCAGATCAAAGCGGCCCTGCGGACGGGAATGGGAGCCTGTGGAGGGAAGAACTGCGGCGATCTGATCCTCAGGATCTTCCGGGAGGAAGGGGTGGAGGCGGGGGACGTCACCTTGCCGGTACAAAGACCGCTTGACAGGGAAGTACCGCTTTCGATTTTCGCGGGGCTGCGGGTCGAACCCGCGGCGCCGCCGGAGTGATCGAACCAACCATGCGCAGGAGTTATGACGCGATCGTGATCGGCGCGGGCAGCGTGGGGGTCTCGACCGCCTTCTTCCTGGCGCTTGAAGGGGCGAAGGTCCTGGTTGTCGAGGAGAAGGCGTCCGCCGGACAGGGACAGAATAAAGCCGCCATCGGCGGGGTCCGCGCCACGCATTCCGACCCGGCGAAAATCTTGATCTGCCAGGAAAGCCTCAAGATCTTCGGCGGCTGGAAGGATACCTACGGTCAGAACGTCGGGTGGAAGAAGGGTGGATATTGCTTCCCTGTTTTCGGATTAAAAGAACAGCAAGTCCTGAAAGGACTCCTTCCCGTCCAGAAACGCTTCGGCTTGAACATCGACTGGCAGGATCCGGACAGGATCCAAGAGATCGTTCCCGGTATATCGCCCGACGGCCTCCTCGGCGGAACGTACTCGCCCGACGACGGTCAAGCCTCCCCTCTTCTCTTCCTTGATGCAATGGTGCGGGAATCCCGGAGGAGGGGCTGCGAGTATTGGTTCAACGAAAAGGTGACCGGCATCTTTTCCGCAAACGGGCGCGTCATGGGCGTGCGGACGGATAAGGACAGGTACGACACTCCTTCCGTGGTGATCGCGGCCGGCGCATCCGCCCGAGAGGTCGGCGCGTCGGCGGGACTCGACCTTCCCGTGACACCTGACAGCCATGAAGCGGGCATATCCGCGCCCATGGAGCAATTTCTCGGCCCGTTCGTGGTTGACTTGCGCCCGGGGCCCGAAGGCAGGACGGCGAATTTCTATTTCGCGCAGAACCTCGAAGGCAACGTTATATTCTGCTATACTCCCCGTGAGCTTTACGTGGAGACGAACCGGGAGCCGACCTCGGAGTTCCTTCCCATTCTCGCCTCGCGGATGATCGGGCTCCTCCCTCGGCTCAAGAACATGCGGGTGCGTCGGGTCTGGAGGGGCCTGTACCCGATGACGCCGGACGGGCTTCCCATCTGCGGAACAGCGCGGGAAACGGAGGGGCTTTACCTTGCGGTGGGGATGTGCGGACAGGGCTTCATGATGGGCCCGGGCTTGGGAAAGAATATGGCGTCCCTCGTGCTTCACGGAAAAACCCTCATCCCGGAAGAAGTCTTTGCCACGATAAGCCCCACCAGGGATTTTAAGGGCATTAAAAAGGAAGCGCTGAAATAGCGGATGTCGGCGCTTCGGGGTAGGGGCAATTATGGTATCTATCGATGGGAATTCTTTGGCAATTCACGATGTCGCTCTGGTAAGCCGGCGCGCGGAACGGGTCAGGCTTGATGATAAGGCGATCGACGGCGTTTTGAGATCGCGGGCGTATGTTGACAAAATCGTCAAAGAAAACCGGGTCGTCTACGGGATCACCACCGGTGTGGGGGAGTTGTCCAATCGTCTTATTTCTCCGCAGGATGCAGAACGGCTCCAACTCAACCTGGTAAGAAGCCATGCGACAAACGTCGGCGGGCCGTTTTCCGAGGACGTGGTACGCGGTACCATTCTGCTCAGGGCAAATGCGCTGGCGAAAGGATACTCCGGCGTACGGGTTGAAATCATCGATTTATTGCTCGCTTTATTAAATAAAGGATTGTATCCTTTTATTCCTTCACGGGGATCCGTCGGAGCAAGCGGCGACCTGTCGCCGCTTGCGCACCTTGCGCTGGTGCTTATCGGCGAGGGCGAGTGCATCCGTCACGGAAGGCGTATCCCCTCGGATCAAGCACTCAAAGAGAAACGGATCGTCCCGATCACCCTAAAACCCAAAGAGGGCCTCGCCCTCATTAACGGCACGCAAGTTATGGCCGCCATCGGCTGCCTGGTGGTGGAGGACGCCGAGCTTTTAATGAAGAACGCTCAGATCATCGGAGCGATGAGTCTGGAAGCGCTCAAAGGGACCGCCCGGGCGTTTGATGAAAAAATACACAGCCTGCGTCCATATCCGGGGCAGATACGGTGCGCGGGCAATATGCGCAGAATAGTCTCCGAGAGCGCGATTATCGCATCGCATGTCAATTGCGAGAAGGTTCAGGATGCGTATACGCTGCGTTGCATCCCCCAGGTATACGGCGCGATTATGGATACCATCGAATATGCCAAGAGTGTCTTGCAGGTGGAGATTAATGCGGCAACCGATAATCCCCTTATCTTTGCCGAAAAGGGCGAGGTTATCTCGGGAGGCAATTTTCATGGCGAGCCGCTGGCTTTTGTGATGGACTATCTCGGCATTGCGCTTTCTGAAATCGGCAATATATCGGAGCGAACAGTCGACCGTTTGGTCAATCCTCACGTATCCGGCCTTCCCCCGTTTTTGTCCCGCAAGAGCGGGCTCAATTCGGGATTTATGGTATCCCAATATACCGCCGCTGCGCTGGTTTCGGAAAATAAGGCGCTTGCGCATCCGGCCAGCGTCGATTCTATTCCAACCTCCGCGGGACAGGAGGATCATGTGAGCATGGGAAGCATCGCCGCTCAGCATGCATGGGATATTCTGAAAAACGTCGAGAATATTCTCGCCATAGAAATGCTGGCTGCGGCGCAGGGTATTGATTTCCATGATCTGGAGCCGGGCAAGGGAACAAGAGCGGCACACCGCATTATTCGAAGCCGTATATCTCGCCTCGAGGAGGATCGGCCGCCGTATATCGATATTGAAACAGCCCGATCGCTTATTGTTTCCGGGGAAATCGTAAAAGCGGTTGAAGAAGCGGTAGGCGAGCTGTAGCGATACAATCATCGGCAGGGGAGGTTCCAAGCATGCGTCCAATGTACATGGAAGAAAAACCCGAAAAACCGATACGCGCCGCCAGAGGAACGACCCTGAGGGCAAAGACATGGGAAGCGGAGGCGGCCCTCCGGATGCTCGAGAATAATCTTGATCCGGAAATCGCCAGCATTCCTGAAGAGCTCGTCGTCTATGGCGGTTCAGGCAGGGCATGCAGAAACTGGCGGGAATATAATAAAATCGCAAACTCCCTCCGGGGGCTTGAACCGGATGAAACGCTGTTGGTACAGTCCGGGAAGGCGGTAGGGATCTTAAGGACCTTTGAAGACAGTCCGCGGGTGCTGATTGCAAATAGCAATATCGTACCGGCCTGGTCAACGCCTGAAAATTTCGAGAAATATGACGAGCTCGGGCTGATCATGTATGGTCAGATGACCGCGGGGAGTTGGATCTATATCGGCACGCAGGGAATACTCCAAGGAACCTATCAGACGCTGGCCGCGCTTGCGGAGAGGCATTTCGGCGGTTCCCTGAAAGGCAGATTCGTTCTTACGGGCGGCATGGGCGGCATGGGCGGAGCCCAGCCTCTGGCGGTTACCATGAACGGAGGGGTGATTATTGATGTGGAAGTTGATCCGACGCGGATCGCGAGAAAGGTTGCCGAGGGATATTGCCAGAGAATGACCGAACGCATCGACGAGGCGACGGAATGGATGCGGGCGGCGGTGAGGGCCGGCGAGCCGCTTTCCATCGGGCTTGTGGGCAATACCGCTGAGGTTTTGCCGGAATTGCTGCGGCGCGGCATTATCCCCGATGTGGTGACGGACCAGACCTCCGCGCATGATCTGCTGGATTATGTGCCGGTCGGAGAATTCCCGGAGGTAAAGAAGCTCAGGCAAAGGGACCCTGAAGAATATAAACGCCGGTCCCTCGATGCGATTGTAAAGCACACGCAGGCGATTCTGGCGATGCAGAAACAGGGGGCCGTTGCTTTTGATTATGGAAACAATCTCAGGGGACAGGCGGAAAAGGCGGGGCTCGCGGTTCGAGATCAAAAAGGTGCGTTCCTCTATCCGGGATTTGTTCCGGAATACATACGGCCTCTCTTTTGCGAAGGCAGGGGACCGTATCGCTGGGCCGCGCTCTCCGGTGAGCGCGCCGATATCGACGCCCTGGACGCTCTGGTTCTCGAGATGTTTCCCGATGACGCGATCCTGAGCCGCTGGATCCGGCTCGCGCAGAAGCAAGTGCCCCAGATCGGTTTGCCCAGCCGCGTCTGCTGGCTGGGCCTGGGGGAACGCTCCCAGTTTGCCTTGCGGATGAATGCGATGGTTAAAAGAGGAGCATTAAGAGCGCCGATCGTCATCGGCAGGGATCATCTGGATTGCGGATCGGTCGCTTCGCCGAACAGAGAGACCGAAGCGATGAAAGACGGCAGCGATGCCATAGCGGACTGGCCCCTGCTCAACGCGTTATCCAATGCCGTATGCGGCGCGGATTGGGTTTCAATCCATAACGGCGGGGGCGTGGGCATCGGCAATTCAACGCATGCCGGACAGGTGATCGTCGCGACGGGAACGGATAAAAAAGCGGCCCGGCTGGAGCGCGTGCTTACCGCGGATCCGATGACCGGCATCTTCAGGCATGTCGACGCTGGATATGATGCGGCACAAATATTCGCAAAAAAACACGGGGTGAAAATTCCCGGATTGGAACCATGAGAAAGGCGTGACGCTTTGAAAAGGATAATCGAATGCGTGCCGAATTTCAGCGAAGGCCGCAAGAGCGATTCGATAAACCAGATCGTCTCTGAAATAACCTCCGTTGAAGGAATACGCCTTTTGGACGTCGATCCGGGCAAGGATACCAATCGAACGGTGGTGACGTTTGTCGGTTCTCCGGAAGCGGTGATAGAAGCGGCTTTTCGGGCAATAAAAAAGGCGTCCCGTCTCATCAACATGGCTGTTCATACAGGGGCGCATCCCCGAATGGGCGCGACCGATGTCTGCCCGCTCATACCGGTGGCCGGGATAACAAGCGAAGAATGCGTCGCGTATGCAAAGAGGCTTGCCGAACGGGTAGGGAACGAGCTTGGCATACCGGTCTATCTCTATGGCGATGCGGCCACGCGGCCCGGGCGCAAGAATCTTCCCGATATTCGCGAAGGCGAATATGAAGCGCTCCCGGAAAAGATGAAGAATCCCGATTTTGCACCGGACTACGGCCCCGCAATATTCAATCCCTCTGCCGGCGCTACGGCTATCGGGGTGCGTGATTTTATGCTCGCCTTTAACGTCAATCTGAATACGCAGGACGCGCGACTCGCCAAAGAGATCGCCTTAACGGTAAGGGAATCGGGGAGGGCCAAACGCGACAGGAATGGAACCCTGCTTAAGGATGAGCGCGGAAATGCAATCAGGGTTCCCGGGAAACTGGCTTTTTGTCAAGCGGACGGCTGGTACATCTCAGAGTACGGCTGCGCCCAGGTTACCATGAATCTGCATCGCTTTGCATCGGTTGGGCTTCACACCGCCTTTGACGCGGTATGTGAAGAAGCCGCGCGTCTCGGTCTGCGGGTTACCGGTAGCGAGCTGATCGGCCTTGCTCCCAAACAGGCGTTGATCGATGCGGGTAGGCATTATCTGCGCAGGCAGGGAAAAACAGCCGGTGTACCGGAGGAAGCCATTATCCATACGGCAATACGATCCCTTGGCCTTAATGACGTTACCGCGTTTAAACCGGAGGAAAAGATCATTGAATATGCAATGAAGGAGGAGAAGCGGCGTCTTATTGACCTTACCCTCAAAGGATTCGTCGATGAACTCTCCTCCGATTCACCGGCGCCTGGCGGCGGTAGCGTCTCTGCCTTGAGCGGAGCGCTTTCCGCAGCGCTCTGTTCCATGGTGGCAAATCTAACTTTCGGCAAGAAAGAAAACCGGCGGCATAATAAGATCCTGGAAGAGCTCGCGATACGGGCCCAAGAGCTCAAGAACCTGTATTTAGATCTTATCGACGAGGATACCGATGCGTTTGACGCCTACCTGGATGCCATGCGAATGCCTAAAAAGACGGATGCGGAGAAGCAATCAAGGGAAGAGGCGATGGAACTGGCAGCCAAACATGCAATCGAAATCCCCTTGACAACCCTGCAGCGGGCGGTATCGCTTGTTCAGCTTTCGGAAACCGCCGTTAAAAAGGGCAATGATAAAATGCTTTCAGACGCGGCGGTGAGCGCCCTTCAGGCGGAAGCGTCGGCAGAGGGCGCCTGGATGAACGTAATGATAAACCTGCCGTCGGTCCATGACGGTGCGTTTGTGGAAAAGGTAAAAGCGGAAGCGGATGCATCGCTTAAAGAAGTGAAACGTGCCCGAGCCAGAGTCATCGCCTTCGCAAAAAAACGACTGGGATGAAACGGGTTGATACGATAGTTTTTAATGCCTCCTCTCTTTTGACCCTTGCCGGCCCCAGACGTCCCCGCATCGGCGACGAGATGCAAAATATCGGGGCAATCCCTGACGGCGCTTGCGCCATGAAGAATGGGATGGTTGTCGCGACCGGTTCCACGGAAGCCATTACCGCGTCCTATACCGCGCACCATCATCTGGATGCCGACGGCAGGCTTGTCATGCCCGGTTTTGTTGATCCGCACACACATCTTGTTTTTGCCGGTAGCCGGGAACAGGAGATGGAAATGCGCCTCAAAGGCACGGCCTATCTGGAAATACT
>Ga0315282_10015260_pt1 | contig 11351 bp, 10 predicted proteins | sample YL17G07_20_MG_FD_203693 | JGI IMG/M metagenome (GOLD analysis project Ga0315282, IMG submission 203693) | Sediment microbial communities from Yellowstone Lake, YNP, Wyoming, USA - YL17G07_20 | ecosystem: Environmental > Aquatic > Freshwater > Lake > Sediment | place: USA: Wyoming | collected...
CCGTCTCTTCGAGCACGTCGCGAACTGCGCCCGTCGCGGCATCTGCGACGCGAAGCTGTTCACGCTTGCGGTCGCGCGAGGTGGAAACAAACGCAATCTGCGAGGAGTCTGGGCTCCACTGGACATCCTCCAGCTCGCCGCTGCGAGCCTTGATGTCGTCGGCGAGCGTGCCGCGGTGCTGATCCGGCGGCATCCGCAGCCGCGCGACCCTCGGCGCATCGGCGTCAATGACCACCCGCTGAATGGTCGCGATCACATCGTCTCCCGGGAGCGGGTATTTCCACGCTTGCAACTGCGGATGCCCTACCTGGGTGTTTACCAGGTACATCTCGCCGGCACCGCGCTGGTCCTGCTGAAAAGTGGCGACTTTCCTGGAATCCGGCGACCAGAGGACGACCGCCCGGTCGCTCTTGGTCCAGCCGGCGTTATCGGTGGCATAGCCGAAGTCTTTGACGCCGTCGGTCGTGAGTTGCGACTCCTTGCCGGTGGCGATGTCACGCACCCAGAGGTTCCAATCCCGGATGAACACTGCTCGCTTCCCATCAGGCGACGTTGCGCCCGCACCCGAACCCCGCCCGCCTGCTGCTGCTCCTTCAGGCTTTTCAGCCGCGCCGCACCTGTCTCCTTCGACGGCACACGTCCAGCGGCGACTTCCTACATTGAACGAGATCGCGCGCCCATCGGCTGAAAACTCGAACTCAGTAAACGGGAGGCGGGCCGCGTCATAGGTCGCACCCGCGGCAGCGGAAAGCGCCGCGGCAAGCTTGGCATGATCAAAAGCCGGCGCGCGCGTACCCCGCACCGGATCGATCAGCACGAACTCGCTTCCCGCCTCCGTCGTTTTCCGATACCAGAAGCGCTCGTCCGGCAGCCGCCTGGCACGCACGCTGGCGCCGAACACCAGCGACGCGGTGTTGTAGCCCATGAACTTCTCGGCTCGTGCGTAGTCCGCAGCCGTGAGCGCGCGCAGCGCTTCACCGCCGCGCTCCTGCGCCGCAGCAGGGGCAAGAGCAACAAAGGCCGCCACCAAGACAGCGGCCCATCGTGACAGAAGCCGACGACCTATGCACGGTAGCATGCTGGTCCTCCTGAAAGTGGCGGCAGATTATCCCACAAAAAAGAAGTACACATAAACACAGTTGAATGCTGATCGGAATCAGCGCTCAACTGTGTTTATGCGCAGTCTTGCAGCTCTTCGGGCCCGCTGCACTAATCTACTCCGGGAGGACCGTGAATCCCAGCGCTCCGGTACAGGCGCGAATACGCTCGTCAAGGCTCAGGATCGCGAGCGAGCGCACGGCAGATTGAGCGAACAAAGCGCTCGCTATGTGGATCGCATCAAGCGTTCGAATCGGTTCACGCGGAAAAGGGCGGCGAGCGCGCTCGATGGTTTCATCTTCAAGCCTCAAAAAATTCCAGTGGGCAGAAACAGATTTGAGAAGCGCTTGCCTATCCGCTCCATCCGCTTCCGATATGTGACCAGCGGCTACCGCTCTGATCAAAACCCTGTCGCACTCAATCAAGGTCAGTTCCGATGATATGACAAGCTGAGATCGAGAGAGTATTCTCCGAACCTGCTCGCCGCTGCTTTCGCCCATAAGCCAGGCAAGTAAGGCACTGGATTCAGCATAGAGGTTCAACGCTGTCCCCGCTCTTCGGCCAACAATCGGGCGGCCGTGCCTTCTTTCGCGGCGCGCTTGAGCTTCGGATAGATGGCCGCGTCGTTGGGAGCCCCAAGAATCACGCGGCCGCGCCGCGACAGACGAATCAGTTCAGGAGGGCAGGTTCTGTCCGCGTGCGGTTCTCCAGGAGGGCGCAGTTCCGCTACCGCCTCGCCCCGGTCCGTGACCAGAACTTCTTCGCCGTTGCGCACGGTGCGCAAGTACTCGCTCAGCCGGTTCTTCAGTTCGCGTATTCCGACTACCTTCATGAGAATCAACGTAGCTTCTTGCAGCTACATTGTCAACGGTATTTCTCGACAACACAGCCGTCGATTGACCTCTGTCTGCGTCCGTTTGCCGTTTCGCGGGTTTCAGTGAAGAACTGGCGCGAGGAAAGGAAGAAAGATAGAATGTTGCGGTTTTCAGTTCTTCCCATTCTGTCGCAAGGAGGAGAACCCGATGTCTACTGTCCGGCGGACTATTGCTTGCCTCTCGTTGGTGTTTGGCGCGCTGGTTGCTGGTTACCACTTGCCTTCGGTTTCCGCGCAACAGTCATATTCGCAAAACCTTTACTCCGGCTTGCGCTGGCGGTTGATCGGGCCGTTCCGTGGCGGACGCGTCAATGCCGTGAGCGGCGTTGCCGGCCAGCCGAACACCTTCTACTACGGCTCGGTCGGCGGCGGCCTCTGGAAATCGGCGAACGCCGGCCGCACGTGGCTGCCGGTATTTGATTCGCAGCCCGTCGCATCGATCGGCGCCATTGCCGTTGCACCGTCGAATCCCAACGTCGTGTATGTTGGCACCGGCGAAGCCGACATGCGCGATTCGATCTCCTTCGGCGACGGGATGTACAAATCCACAGACGCCGGACAAACCTGGAAGCACATCGGCCTTGATGCCACACGGCAGATCGGCCGCGTGATTGTCGATCCGAAAAATCCCGACGTCGTCTTTGTTGCGGCGCTGGGTCACGCCTACGGCCCGAGTCCCGACCGCGGCGTGTATCGCTCGCGCGACGGCGGCGCGACGTGGCAGAAAGTCCTCTATAAAGGAGACGGCGTTGGCGCGATCGATCTCGCGTTCGACCCGGCCAACTCACAGGTCATTTACGCAAGCCTATGGGCCACGCGGCGGCCGCCGTGGTACATCTACTCGCCGTCAAACGGGCCGAGGGCCGGGATTTTCAAATCGACTGACGGCGGCGCCAATTGGCAGCCGCTCACAACGGGCCTTCCGACCGAAGGCGTCGGGCGCATCGGCCTCGCCGTGGCGCCGGCAAACGCCAAGCGCGTGTACGCGATCGTCGATGCCAAGGAGGGCGGACTCTACCGTTCAGAAGATGCCGGCGCGACTTGGGCCAGGATTTCCGGCGAAAACCGCATTTGGGGACGCGGCTGGTACTTCGGCAAGATCACCGTCGATCCCAAGAACGCCGACATCGTCTACGTCTCAAACACAGCGCTCTACAAATCCACGGATGCAGGCAAGAGCTGGACGCCGATCAAGGGCGCACCCGGAGGCGACGACTATCATCAGCTCTGGATCGCTCCGGAAGATCCGAACCGCATGATCCTCGCCAGCGACCAGGGCTGCATCGTCAGCGTCGACGGTGCAGTGACATGGAGCTCCTGGTACAACCAGTCGACCGCGCAGCTCTATCACGTGGCGGCCGACTACCGCTTCCCGTACTGGGTGACCGGCGCGCAACAGGACAGCGGCGCCGTCGGGGTGCCCTCACGCAGCCCGCACGCCGAGATTTCGATGCACGAGTGGACCGGCCTGGGCGCCGGCGGCGAGAGCGGCTACACCGCGCCCGATCCGCTGCATCCCGAGCTCCTTTACGGTGGGACGGTCACGCGCTGGAATGTCATCACGGGCGCTTCGCAGAACGTCTCGCCCGAGCGCGGTGCGCAGGGAGGACCGTTCCGGCACGCTTGGACCCAACCCCTGGTGTTCTCCCAAGCCGATCCGCACGCGCTCTACTTCGCGAACCAGTATCTCTACAAGACGACGAACGGCGGCGAAAGCTGGACGCAGATAAGCCCGGACCTCACGCGCGAGGATCCCGGCGTGCCGCCCAACCTGGATGCGGCGGCTGCTGCCGACGTCGGGCCCGGCGTTAAGGGCGCGCAGCGCGGCGTTATCTATACGATTGCGCCATCGCCCATAAACGCGCCGTTGGTTTGGATCGGCACGGACGACGGCTGCATCCAGGTCACCATCGACGACGGAAAAACCTGGCAGAACGTGACGCCGCCCGCGATGACTTCGTGGAGCAAAGTAACGATGATCGATGCGTCGCACTTTGATCCGAACGAAGCGTACGCCGCAGTGGAACGGCACCAGCTCGAAGACTACGAGCCTTACATCTATCGCACGCGCGATAGCGGCAAGACGTGGCAGAAGATCACGAGAGGCCTGCCCGCAGGCGTCTACGTGCAGACCGTGAAGGAAGACCCTGTGAGGCGCGGCCTGCTCTTCGCAGGAACGGAGCTGGAGGTGTACGTTTCATTCAATGACGGCGACGACTGGCAGTCGCTGAAGCTCAATCTTCCGCCGGCGTCGATGCGCGACCTTGCCGTCAAAGGCGATGACCTGATCGTAGCCACGCACGGGCGCGGGTTCTGGGTGCTCGACGACATCACTGCACTGCGCCAGATCAACGAGACGGTCGCCCGGTCGGATGCGTATCTCTTCAAGCCGGCGGATGCAATCAACATGCCGCCGGGCAGCGAATACGGCACGCCGCTGCCAAAAGACGAGCCGTTCGCAGAAAACCCGCCCTACGGCGCCATCATTGATTACTACCTCAAGTCTGCCGCATCGGGACCCGTGATCCTCGAGATTCTCGACCCGGCAGGACAGACCATCCGCCGCTATTCGAGCGACGATCGGCCGACGCCGCAAGATCCGAGCCGGCTCACGGTTCAGGCCATCTGGGCGCCCACGCCAGAACCACTCTCCGCAGCAGCGGGCATGCACCGCTGGGCGTGGGACCTGCGCGCCGCGGCAGGTGCCGGCGGGCGAGGTGGCGGCGGCGCCGCGGGCGGCGGCTTCGGCGGCGGGCGGGGCGGAGCCCCTTCGGCGCAACCCGGGACATACACCGTGAAGCTGACGGTGGCCGGGCAGAGCTACACGCAGCCGCTCACGGTAAAGCCCGATCCCCGGGTAGCAAATCCTGGCGTAAGCGGCCGCAACTAGAGCCCTGCATCACAGCAGAAAATGCTGAGAGCGACGTGCCGGCCTTGCTCAGCCTGAGCCGTATTCTGAGATTCTCCTTGTCTACCTCGAGAGGCGGGCCGCTCGACTTATCTCAGGATGCGGATCGGAACGCCTTGGTGCCGAGAAAAAACATGCCCGCCTGCACGATGACGATTGCCGCGAAGCAGGCGAGCGCCTTGCCCGCAAGAAGTTGCCCGCGCGAGACCGGAGACATCTGCAGCCGCACCATCGTGCCCTGCGTCCTTTCGGACACGATCCCGATGCCGAAGGTCATGACGCAACCGATGATTCCCCACAGGATGCCCTGCGGAAACGTGATGTCAAACGGGTTATGAGGCTGTGGCCCTGTCGGGCCAGCCGTGACGGGCTTCTCCTCAATCTTGAGGGGCTGCCAGCCGCTGATCTCCTTGCGTGTCCGTTCGTCGGCCGGAGCAGCCTGAAGGAAACGGCCCCCTGGTCTGGCGCCAGCAGCCCGACCGCTATGTGAACGGTCGTGCTTTTCCCGGCGCCGTTAGGTCCAAGCAGCCCGAAAATTTCACCGCGTTGGATCTCAAGAGACAGGTCGTCGAGGGCGGTTATATCGCCGAAAGTCTTCCGAACGTTGTTCAGTCTGAGCATCGTCCTCGCATCTACTCTCTGCGCCTGTTTGTTCCGGATCAATCTCGCGCGGCGTGCTTATCTGCCCGCAGACAACGCTTTATGCTCCCCCGCGAAGGATTCTGCAAAATCTTAGTCGCCCTCAGGAGAAGCCGCCCGCTATGCTGTAAGCAAGAACTGCCAGGACAACGAGCGTGACCACGACATAGATCCTGTCCTTCTGACAGGCGAATGAAAAAGTCGAGAAGGCAACACGCGCGACCGGCGTGGCCAGCAGCAACAGCAGGCCGAACTGAATAAGACCGAGTCTCCTCAGTCGAGCCGCCTGCCCTAAAATTCCGGAGATACTTCGCAGGTCCGCAGGCTCACCCTTAAAGACCCGATAGTCAGGAACCGCGGAGCCAGAAGCAATGAGGTAACGAATGAATCCTGCTAGCACTATGGCCGCAGATACGATGACTCCGGTACGCAGAAGGCGCGCAAGGACTCCTTCCATTTCCAATTCAGTACAACGACCCAACCTCTTCACCCACCGCATCAGTGTGTCCCCACGATTGAGTTGTAGATCATTTCGATGGCCAACACGAAGATGACGAGTGCAAACAGTTTGCGCAGCCTGCCCGTCGCCGCTTTCGGCAAGACCCTCGCACCCGACAGCGCCCCGAGCAGAACGCCGAGCATCACCGGCGCAGACAATCCGGGATCGATGTAGCCTCGATTCAGATACACACCCGCGCTGGCCGCCGCAGTCACCCCGATCATGAAGTTGCTGGTGGTTGTCGAGACCTTGAACGGAATGCGCATCACCTGATCCATCGCAAGCACTTTAAACGCGCCCGAGCCGATACCCAACAAACCCGAGATCGTGCCGGCGATGAACATCATACTGAAGCCAAAAGGCACCGCGCGGACATGGTAGGAGCGTGGACCGTCCGATGTCGGGTACGAAGAATCGAACTTGAGGGCCACAGCCAGAGGTTCCGGGCCGTCTCCCAGGCGGACTGGAGGCCGGGCGCGCCCGGCCATGAATGCCGAGTAGACTAAAACAAGACCGAATATGAGGCCAACTGCGGCAGGTGAGATCTTCGCGGCGATAAACGCTCCAAAAAGCGCGCCGAACGTAGTCGCAATCTCAAGGAACATGCCAATGCGAAGGTTGGCAAATCCCTCTTTCACATAAGCGGAAGCCGCCCCTGAAGACGTCGCAATCACCGAGATCAACGAGGCGCCGATCGCATAGTGGATGTCAACCCCGAAAAGGAGCGTGAGCGCGGGAACGATCACGATGCCCCCGCCGAGTCCCGTAAGGGCGCCTATAAATCCGGCTGTCACCGAGATCAAACTCACCAGCAGGCTGAACAGCAGTATACTCATGGCGCTTGTCACAACCTCGATAAGATCATATACGCTTCGAAACAAGGATCAAGCGGATCGGACGATCCGCTTCTGCGCGTCTATTTGGGTTGATTTGCGTCACTCCTGGTGATTAATTGTCATTCTGCAACCGAAGCGAACCGGACATCTGATTTGAAAGGATATTTTATGTTTGCGCGCGCGATTTACGTTCGACGAAGGGAAACCCTCAAGAATTCCGTCAAGTCGGGGCTGCTGCTGTTTCTGGGTAACGAGGAAAGCCCGATGAACTATGCGGCAAACCAGTACCCGTTCCGTCAGGACAGCTCGTTCCTCTATTACTTTGGCCTCGATGCTCCGGGACTGGCAGCCGTGCTGGATGTCGACAGCGGAACAGAAACGCTGTTTGGCGATGATCCGACAGTTGCGGATATCGTTTGGACCGGCGCGCAGCCGCTCCTGCGCGACAAGGCCGGGTCGGTCGGTGTAAGCCGGACGCTGCCAATGGCGAGCCTCAAAGAAACCCTGATCACCGCCGTGCGGCAGGGCCGCACCGTTCACTATCTTCCGCCTTACCGGCCGGAGAATATCCTGAAGATCGAGCAGTTGCTCGGCATTCACCCCTTGTTTGCCAAGGAGCATGCCTCAGTCGAGTTCACCAAGGCGGTCGTAGCGCAACGCTCCGTCAAGGCGCCGGAGGAGATCGCCGAAATCGAGAAGGCGGCCGCCATCACCCACGAGATGCAAACGTACGCCATGAAGACGGCCCGCGCAGGGATGGTCGAGCGTGAAATCGCCGCCGCCATGCATGGCATCGCTCTGGCGCGCGGAGGGAATCTCGCCTTCCCGATCATCTTTTCGATCCATGGCGAGACGCTGCACAATCACTATCATGGCAATGTGATGCAGAACGGCAACATGGTGGTGAACGACAGCGGCGCGGAGTCGGAGCTCCACTATGCGGCGGATCTGACGCGCACCTTCCCCGTCAGCGGCCGGTTTACGGATCGCCAGAAAGACATGTACCGCGTCGTCCTGGATGCTCAGCAGAAAGCTCTCGATGCGATCAAGCCGGGCGTCCCGTTCCGTGAGATCCACCTGTTGGCTTGCCGCACCCTGGCTTCAGGATTGAAACAGCTCGGACTGATGAAAGGGGACGTAGAGGAAGCGGTAGCCGAGGGAGCGCACGCGATGTTTTTCCAGTGCGGCCTCGGCCACATGATGGGGCTCGACGTCCACGACATGGAAGACCTGGGCGAGGAACACGTCGGTTACGAAGGACTGCGGCGGAGTCCGCAGTTCGGGCTCTGCTACCTGCGTCTGGCAAAACCTCTTCGCCCCGGATTTGTGGTTACGGTCGAACCCGGCATCTACTGCATTCCAGAACTGATCGACCAGTGGAAGGCGGAGCGAAAGCACGAGCGGTTCCTCGACTATGACCGGCTCGAACGCTATCGCGACTTCGGGGGCATACGAGTGGAGGATGACATCGTCGTGACGGAAACGGGATATCGCCTGCTCGGCACCCCGGTTCCGAAAACGATTGCGGATGTCGAAGCGGCCTGCGTGCGAAGCAGCAGGTAGCGCTCCGACAACACGGCCGACTATCCGTTAGCCGCTGACGAGTTCCATCCGTTTTCCGACACCGGGGGCTCGAGCCAATCCCCCGTCGCACGTCATCAGGGTTGCATCAAGAGCCTCGGCGAGCGCAACGTATACAGCGTCGTAGGCCGTCAAGTTTTTCCGGAGCGCCCATACGCGATCGAGCAGCGGTTCGTGCGCATGCCTCTCGATGTCCAAGGAGTGAAGGTCTGCGAGCGCAGCCCTGGCTGTGCCCCTGTCGAGTTCGCCTTCTTGCACGTAGCGTCTGAGTGCCTGAGCCACCTCGACATCCATAAGATGGGGAGCATGGAGGCCAAGTGCAGGATCGGCAATCCGGACCGCGATCCATCGCCCCAGTTCCGTGCCGAGAAGCAATTCTACAACCGCAGAGGCGTCGAGGACGATCATCTCGAATCCCGCTCGGCCCGTATTATCTCAGCCGCGCTCAGCCGGACGCGTCGGACAGGTTTTGCCATAAGCCGTTCGAGGATCTCCTGGCGTGTAGGCCGGTCTAGCGCCTTGCGAACTTCACGAAGCACGTAGTCCGACATCGACATGCCCTCAATCGCAGCTCTGGCCTTCAATCGGCGATGGATCTCTGTCGGCACATTCCTTATCTGCACCATTGTCCTTGACATGTTGAAAGGATAGTATCATCCCTTTTTCATGTCAAGCAAACCCGGGCAAACCAATCCCTCGAAAATCGCAGTCGTTGACGGCTGCAGCTCGGGAAACTTCACCGTGCGTGCCTTCGACCAATCCACGTGTTGGAGAGAACCTGTCGTCGTCCACATATCTCTTGACTTTCCTCAAAGCCGGATTATGCTGAGGCATCAATAAACAGGGTATCAATAGATGAGGCATTGATGAACGATGAGAAACAGAACCTCTCTCAGCTCCGAGTTGCTGCCGGGCACACTCGAGATGCTTATACTCAAAACACTGACGCGCGGTCCCGCCCACGGCTACGCGATCGCGCGGTATCTCGAGCGCGTCTCCGGTGACGTGCTACAGGTCGGCGAGAGTTCGTTGTATCCGGCGTTGCAGCGCCTGCTGGTCAATGGCTGGGTCCGGGCGGAGTGGGGCGAGTCGGAGCTCAAGCGCCGCGCGCGCATCTACCACATTACTCCGGCGGGTCGCAAGCGCCTTGCCCAGGAAGCCGAAGGCTTTGCGCGTTTGGCCGGTGCGATTACGGTCGTGATGGAGGCGATCTAATCATGTGGGTGCGCCTCCGCAAGAAGCTGTGCTTTTTCTTTCAGCGCGATCGCTTCGACCGCGAATTGGCCGAAGAGATGGACTTTCACCGCGAGATGCTCGAAGCGGACAAGACCCGGCAGGGTCTCGCTCCCGAGGACGCCGCCGCCAGTGCTCGCCGCCAACTCGGAAACCCGATGCTGGCTGCTGACTCCTCAAGAGATGTCTGGATCATTGCCTGGCTCGACATGCTGGTCGCCGACGTGCGCTACGCGTTGCGCATGTGGCGGCGGCAGCCCGGCTTGACACTTGTCGCCATTGTGTCGCTCGCGCTCGGCATCGGCGCCGCCGCGGCAACATGGACGTTGCTGTCGGCCGTCCTGCTCCATCCGCTGCCGGTTGAGGCGCCCGAACGTCTCGTCGTTGTTGGCTATACATATCCATCCGGCGGGATGACGCGGCCTCCTTCGACGCAATTGATCTATCGCGAATACTCTATGATCCGTGAGACTGGCGTCTTCGACGGCTTCGCGGCCGGCGGATCGTGGCAAATGCCCGTCGCCGCCGACGGCCTGCCTCAACCTGGTGTCGTCTACTTCGCCAGTTACGACTACTTTGACACGCTGGGCATTAGGGTCCCTCTCGGCCGTGGCTTTGCACCAGGCGATGATCGGCGGGGGGCCCCTGTTGCGGCGATTGTCTCCGATCGATTCTGGCGCCGTGCGCTTCACGGCGATCCGGACATAGTGGGACGCCGAATCATGATCTCCGGAAAGCAGGCGACGGTGATCGGCGTGGCACCGCGGGGATTCCGCGGTCTGAATCTGGCTGAGGCGCCCGATATCTACCTTCCTCTCCACACGGCAGGCGACGTCGGCGATCCGAGCGTCAATTTCTTTGCCGATCCTTCACCGCCTGCGTCCTCGCCCACGGCGTGGATCACAGTTGTCGGGCACCTGCGGACCGGGAACACTACAGCGCAGGCTGCCGCACGGCTCCGCTCTCTGATCGCAGGCGCACGACGAAATTCCGAGTGGGTCCTGACGGATATCAACACGGCAGCGATTCCCGGAGCCGCGCGCGCAGGGATGGCACAATTCACGCGCCTCCTCGGCACGACGGTCGGTTTGCTGCTTTTCATCGGGTGCCTGACCGTAGGCATGCTCCTGCTGATTCGGACGGAGGCGCGCAGTGACGAGTTCGCGATGTGCCTCGCCCTCGGGGCCACGCGCGCGCGGCGTCGCAGTCGAGGGGGCGCTGCTGTCGTTCGCAGGCGCTGCGCTGGCGCTTCCGGTCACTCAGTGGCTCTTTGAAGGAGTGCGGGCATTCCAGCTCCCCGGCGGCGTGGACATCGATTTCCTGGATTTGTCGATTGACGCCGGGGCGCTGTCTGCCGCGGCAGGCGCGGCGGTCGCGGCCTCGATTGTGATCGCGCTCGTTGCCGGCGTTTTCGGTTTCTCGGCCAATGTCGCGGACGTGCTGCGCTCGCGGGCCGGCGCGACCCCCAGGCTGACTCGCCGCCGGACGCGCGTCATGCTCGTCACGGCGCAGGTCGCGGTCTCGCTCGTCCTGCTGGCGGGCGCGGGGCTTTTCGTGCGCAGCCTGATCGAAGCGCTCAGCCTGAATCCCGGCTTTGAAACGAGCCGCATCGTTACAGGCGCCGTTTCGCTCGGCCCATACGGTTATACGCCGGCTCGCGCCACAGCATTTTTCGACGATCTC
>Ga0315282_10015261_pt1 | contig 11351 bp, 9 predicted proteins | sample YL17G07_20_MG_FD_203693 | JGI IMG/M metagenome (GOLD analysis project Ga0315282, IMG submission 203693) | Sediment microbial communities from Yellowstone Lake, YNP, Wyoming, USA - YL17G07_20 | ecosystem: Environmental > Aquatic > Freshwater > Lake > Sediment | place: USA: Wyoming | collected...
ATTCCGACGGATTCTGTCGAACAAATTCTGTCGAGCTGCGCCCTTCGATGTGCTCGTTCGCTCCGTCCACCTGCCTACGGCGGGCCGCTGGCCTGAGGCGGATCGCACATCTTCGGGCTAAACTTCAATGTCTCGCACACGCCTGCCTATGGCGGGCCGTTGGCCTGCGGCGTGGCTCGGCACTTCGTTTAGCCGCATTATGCGTAATTGGCCGGCGTTAATTTGTAATAGGAAAGGAGAAATGTCTTATGAACGCAAATGACGTTGACAGAGACCTTCCCCTTGCCCTCAATGCAAGGGGAGTCACTCGGCGCGACTTCATGCAATTCTGTGGCCTAATGGCGGCTGTCTTAGGACTTCCGCCAATGTTCACCTCAAGAATAGCCAAAGCCATTGAGTCTTGGGGACCATTTGGACTCGGAAGACGCCCTTCTGTACTCTGGCTGAATCTTCAAGGCTGTACAGGCTGCACAGAGTCGTTCACAAGAGCCGATCACCCTAGTGTATCTCAAGTTGTTCTTGAGTCCATCTCTTTGGATTATCACGAAACGCTCATGGCAGCCGCTGGAAAACAGGCGGAGACGGCGCAAGCGACGGTGATGAAAGAAAATTGGGGGAAGTATATACTCATTGTCGAAGGGTCTGTCCCAACCGCAGAGGGTGGCATCTACTGTACGATCGGCGGCAAGTCGGGGGTTGATGTCATACGAGAGATGGCAGAAGGCGCGGCTTTTGTTCTTGTTGTGGGTTCGTGTGCCTACTTTGGTGGTCTCCCTTCCGCTCGCCCGAGCCCCACGTCGGCAAAGGGAGTCGATCAGATTGTAAAGGGGAAACCCATTGTCAATATTCCAGGCTGTCCACCGATCGGGGACGTCATTATGGCGACCATCGTCCATTTTCTTCTATTCGGTAAACCACCGTCCCTTGATTCCGAAAGGAGGCCACTCTTCGCCTACGGCAAATTTGTCCATGACCAATGCGAGCGCAGGGCACACTACGAAGCCGGGGAGATGGCAGTAGAATTCGGCGACGAAGACTACCGAAAGGGATACTGCCTCTGGGCGCTGGGCTGCAAGGGACCTGTGACACGCAACGCCTGCCCTGTGATTCGCTGGAATATGGGAACGGCTTGGTGCGTGGGCTCGGGTCATCCCTGCGTGGGTTGCACCGAACGAGACTTCTGGGATAAACTCACACCTATCTATACAACGAGTGGTTAAAGGAGGATAATGATATGGCACGAATAGTTATAGACCCTGTTACACGGATCGAAGGACATCTCCGCATCGAAGCAGAGGTGAAGGATGGCCTTCTGAGCGATGCCTGGGTTTCAGGCACCATGTTCAGGGGCATTGAGCTTATCTTGAAAGACCGTGATCCGAGAGATGCCTGGTATTTTGCGCAGCGCATCTGCAGTGTCTGCACTATCGTTCATGCTCTCGCCTCCGTAAGAGCGGTAGAAAACGCTCTTGGCATCGCAATTCCTGAGAACGCCCAACTTATCCGAAATCTCATGGCCGCCATGCAGTATGTCCATGATCACGTCATGCACTTCTACCATCTGCATGCGCTCGATTGGGTGGATGTTACCTCGGCGCTCAATGCCGATCCGAAGAAGACGTCTCAATTACAGGAATCCATCTCCGACTGGTCCAAGTCAAGTCCGAGATACTTTGGAGAAGTCAAAGACAAGCTGAAAGTGTTTGTTGAATCCGGGCAGTTGGGAATTTTCTCCAATGCTTATTGGGGACACCCGGCGTACAAACTCCCGCCGGAGGCAAACCTTTTGGCTGTTGCGCATTACCTTGAGGCGCTGGACTGGCAGAAAGGGGTTGCACGCCTGATAGCCATTCTGGGCGGCAGACATCCTATTCCGAATTTCCTCGTCGGCGGCATGGCAACGTCAATCAATCCCGACAGCGACCAGGCGATCAACGCCGACAGGCTCGCTTTCATGAAGAACCTCATTCAAGATGCGGAGGATTTTGCCAAGAAAGTATATTTCCCTGATCTCCTTGCCATCGCTTCGTTCTATCCAGACTGGACGACGTGGGGAGAAGGGCTTGGTAACTTTCTTGTCTATGGTGATTTCCCACTTGATGGCTCGCCGGAGAGCTTCTACTTTCCCAGCGGTGTTATCTGGAACAAGAAGATCGATAATGTGCAGCCGTTTGACCAAAGGAAGGTGACTGAATATGCTACTCGCTCTTGGTATGCCTATGCGGCTGGCGACAAGAAAGCAAAACACCCTTGGGAAGGGGAGACAGCTCCTCGATACACCGGACCCAAGCCTCCCTATGAGCATCTGGATGTTGATGGAAAGTACTCTTGGATCAAAGCTCCGCGCTATGAGGATAAACCTGTCGAAGTCGGTCCACTGGCACGTGCACTTGTGGCGTATGGAAAAGGGCACAAGAGGATCAGTGAACTTCTTGATGACTCTTTGAAAAAACTGGGAGCGGGAAAAGAGGCTCTATTTTCTACGCTTGGACGCACCTTAGCACGAGGAGTCGAGACGGTTGTTTTGGCTGAGGGAATGTGGACATGGTTCAACAAGTTGGCTGAGAACATTGGGAGGGGAGACTACACGACGGTCAATCGTGAGAAGTGGGAGCCGAAGACGTGGCCCGCAGAGGCGCAAGGATTCGGCCTCGTGGAAGCCCCGCGGGGCGCATTGGGTCATTGGGTGAAGATCAAGGACGGAAAGATTCAACACTATCAGGCGGTGGTCCCGACAACATGGAACGCTTCTCCAAGAGATGCAAAGAATGGCATGGGCGCTTGCGAGGCTGCTCTTGTGGGCACGCCCATCCATGATCCGGAAAAACCGCTCGAAGTGTTGAGAACAATCCACTCGTTTGATCCGTGCACCGCTTGTGCCGTTCACTTATTTGATTCGCAAAGAAAAGAAATCATAAGAGTAAAGGTTCAATGAAGAAAATCTTCATCGTCGGTATGGGAAACGTGCTTTTGCAGGACGAAGGGATTGGTATCCACGTTCTCGAACGATTGGAGAAGGAGGGTGGATTACCTGATGAGGTGGAATTGATACGCGGGGAGACAGGTGGACTTGCTCTTCTCCCCTCTCTCGATGAAGCCTCCGCCATCATCTTTGTTGATGCGGCTGACTTTGAAGGAACGCCGGGCGAAGTGAGAATGTACAAACGCGAAGAGGTGCAGAAAGCAAGGTATATCCCACTTTCAGTGCATGATGTCGGTCTTCGTGATCTTATTTCCCTTCTCTCCCTCAAGAGTGCTTCCCCGCCGGAGATTATGGTCGTGGGGATAAAGCCAATGAGATTGGGGACCGGAATTCAGATTTCTTCCGAGTTAGACAAGGCTATCCCTTCCATAGTCATGATTATCCGAACGGAGGTCGAGAGATTTGCTATGTTGCACCCTTGAAAAGTGAGACAGTGAAAGTAATAGAACAGGTTTATACGAAAAGGCAACATCGCCTAACACGGTGTAAAAGACTACGCTTCGCGCCGTCCAAATCCTGCTTGTGCAGAACTTCTTTTGCACCGAAACGTTAGGCGAAACTTTTTGCCATTTCTCAAAAATATGAATTAAGGAGTTTGAGATGAACCCCGTTAGAAATACCAGCGGGGGGAAATGGAGGAACACAGTGAGAAAAAATTCAATTATTAACAAAACAATTTCTAACGGGGTGAAGATACTTCTCGTTTATCCAAAGTTTCCGGAGACTTTTTGGAGCTTTAAATACGCCTTGAAATTTATCTCCAAAAAAGCGGGTAACCCGCCTCTTGGATTATTGACTGTAGCCTCGATACTTCCTAAAGAATGGGACAAAAAACTCGTAGACATGAATGTGACTTCCCTGAAGGACAAAGACCTCAAGTGGGCTGATTTTGTTTTTATCAGTGCTATGGCTATCCAAAAAGAATCTGTAAAAGGAATCATCAGCCGATGTAAAACAATGGGTATTAAAATTGTAGCTGGTGGACCTCTCTTTGCAAGTAACTATGACGAGTTTGAGGAAGCAGACCATCTGGTACTCAATGAGGCCGAGATTACACTCCCATTATTTTTGGAAGATTTAAAGAATGGGTGTGCTAAACATATTTACTCCGTTAGAGATAACCCCGATAGGCAGGATAACGGTCGCCCACAACAACCTATCTCTAACGGAGTTTACACATCTTCCCAATGGGCAGATATAAAGAAGACACCTATCCCGAGCTGGGAACTTGTCAATATGAAAAAATATGCTACAATGAATATTCAGTATTCTAGAGGTTGCCCCTTTAATTGTGAATTCTGTGATATTACCTTGCTCTATGGACACAAACCACGAACAAAGGATAAGGATCAGATATTAGCAGAGTTGGAGAGTCTGTATTTACAAGGCTGGGGGCGTGGAGTATTCTTTGTTGATGATAATTTCATCGGGAATAAAGCAAAGTTGAAAAATGAGGTTTTACCCGCTCTTGCTAAATGGATGAAGCAAAGAAGATATCCTTTCGTATTTACCACCCAGGCATCTATAAATCTTTCTGATGATGAAGAACTTATGCGATTGATGGTTCAAGCAGGATTTCATACAGTTTTTGTTGGTATTGAAACTCCGAATGAGGAGAGTTTAGAAGAATGCAGTAAGTTTCAGAATAAGAATCGTGATTTAATTGGTTGCGTTAAAAAAATTCAGACGTTTGGTTTGCAGGTGGAGGGAGGATTTATTGTTGGATTTGATAATGATCCGTTCTCAATTTTTGAAAGACAAATCGAGTTTATTCAAAAAAGCAAAATTGTTACTGCAATGGTTGGCTTATTAAATGCTCCTCGTGGTACAAAACTTTACCAACGTCTTAAAAAGGAGAATAGATTGCTAAAGAATCCTTCTGGAGATAATACTGACTTTTCGATAAACTTTATCCCTAAAATGAATTATGAAATACTCATTAATGGCTATAAAAGAATTATCGACGGAATCTACTCCCCTAAATCTTATTACGAACGGGTTAAGGGATTTTTAAAAGAATATAAGCCACTAGAAAAGTTGCATTTTCACTTCGGTTACATTCGTTTCCATTTTGGTTATCCCGGTGCATTCTTTAAATCCCTATGGTTTCTTGGCATAAAAGATAAAGCAAGGGTTTATTATTGGAAACTCTTTTTTTGGGCTTTTTTTAAACGACCGCGTCTTTTCCCATTGGCATTAACCTATGCGATTTATGGTTACCATTTTAGAAAGTTTTATGAAAAATACCTATAAGATATTTGGTAAAAAAGCTTCGCCTAACTTCAGGTTTGCAACTTCGCTTACGCTTCGTCTAACTTAGTTGTCCGTGCAAGTTCACTTGCCCGTCCAAGCAAGTTCGCAAACCCGAGTCCCGATGTTCGGACATTCGCGGAGCGCTCCCCTCGGCACTGGTCGTCAGACTCCGATCGTCGATTCCGACGGATTCTGTCGGACGAACTCTGTCGAGCTTCGCCCTTCGATGTGCTCGTTCGCTCCGTCCGCCTACGGCGGGCAGGCAGGCCGAAGCTCTTCCCCGATCCTCTTTATCGCTAATGCGATCCTCGACCGGCTTGTGTTACATCACACCAAGTCGTCATAAAAGGTCAGTCATACAGGAAAAAGCTTGCCCCCGAACCGGACAACGCTTAACCCCCTCAACCACAGGACGCTTAACATGATCCGACCGCCCTGAACTATGATCGCTTGACTCCCTCAATCGGAGTCACTATACTATCGCTCAAGCAACGCAACAGCTGGGGAATCGTTCTGGCCCTGCCTGCGGCGGGCAGGCCTGCCTGGGGAATATGATGGCCCCTGACACAGACTGCAACCTCTTGGCCGAGGTGGGAAAGCTGCACGGGGCGTTCCGTTCTCTACAGGGAAGTGTCGGATAAGGTGTAAACAAAACTGTAAACCAATCCGACAACATCCCGGTACCCTCCGGGCTGCTCTTCCTCTCTTTAAACAAAAGAAGCCCGCCCTTCGGCGAGCTTTGTGGTGCGGAGAGGGGGGGATTCGAACCCCCGATAAGAGTTTTAGCCCCTATAACCGCTTAGCAGGCGGTTGCCTTCAGCCACTCGGCCACCTCTCCATTTGCAAGACCCCTGGCAGCCTCCATGGGGTGCAGGTGTCCAAACCTGTTTCAATATAAAACCTCCGACAAATGTTTGCAAACCCTTGAATCCCACGGCGCGCGGCGGGAGCATGGAACGCTGAACAGGCTAGGTCCTTACCTCGCTCCCAACCTTCTGAAGCTCATGCCGCAATAATCCGTCGTCGCGATCAACGCCTCACGACTTCGGAAGATCGTGGGGGTCGACGAGGGAACGGTAGCGTTCAAGATCATCGGCGGGATGAGTCGAGGCGGCGAATATCCAGATGGGATAAAGGCGCGAGAAGATCGTCATGATATCGGTGAGGAACTCAGGCCTGTAGAGACGCCTGTGCGACGGAGGGTGCGACCTCTCGATAAGGAACATCCTGAGCTGTGCAATCCGGTCTTTGTCCCGTGCGGGGTCGAACCGCGGAATGATGGTCTCGTTGTCGCCGGCGAGGTCGAATACTGAAAATGTGCGGCCAATGCCAAACTCGTTGCACGTTTTGACAAACAACTCAGGCGCGTGTGCGACGTTCGCGCGGAAGAACGATGTGTCCTCCTTCGGACTGTTGTTGACGAAGATGCCGACTTCCAGCCCCTCCGAGGTCCAGACAAGAAACAGCTCGCTGTCCATTTTCCAACGGCCAAACCGGACGAGAAAGTAATCGCGGTAGGGAGTCCCTTTCGCGAACCGCATATCCTTCGTAATTCGCATGATCGCCTTGTTGAACTTCGGCTCCACTTCAAAGGCGGGATTGAGGTAGTGGATGAACTCGCCGAGCTGTGAAATGAGCGCCCGGGCAGGTGCCACAAGATCGTTTTCGTACATCTCGCGGTGTGCGTCGAACCATTGCTTGTTGTTGTTCTTCCGCAGCCCCTTCATGAAGTCGAATGCCTTCCGGGAGAGGCCGGTGAAATCGGGAGTTGCCTGTTTCATCTCTGAGACTCTTGTTGCTTCTCTACAGGGTGTGGCGTAAATTAGTACAGTTTTTGCACATTCACAATTGCTAACCCCGGTGCGGAAACAGACCGTGCCGACGCTCCGGCGAGCCCACAACTCCTTTCTACTGCGGGAAAAAGGACCGTGCGGTGAGCTGAAGAGAAACCACCTTGCGGGAGAGACATGGAACAACGCGTGCTGTCCGTCCATGAGCTTCACGACATGGCGAAGGAGATCCGCCGCGACATCATCCGTATGCTCGTCGAGGCGAAATCGGGCCACTCCGGCGGCCCACTCGGCTCCGCGGACATTTTTGCTACGCTCTACTTCGGAGGCGTAATGAGGTATCGTCCGGATGAGCCTCTCTGGACGGACCGGGATCGATTTGTTCTTTCTGCCGGACATATATGCCCCGTCCTCTATGCGACGCTTGCCGAGGCGGGCTTCTTCCCGAAAGCAGAGCTGATGACGCTTCGCAAGTTTGGCACCCGGCTGCAAGGCCACCCGGGGCGTGACATGGGGCTCCCCGGTCTCGAGACGTCCGCTGGCTCGCTTGGACAGGGGCTCTCCATCGCCGTCGGCATCGCGATCGGCGGGAAGTACCTCGCGAAGTCGGATTGGCATGTCTTCGCGTTCTGCGGCGATGGCGAGATGCAGGAGGGCTCAATCTGGGAAGCCCTCATGGCCGCGGGATACTACAAGCTTGACAACCTCACTATCATTGTTGACCGGAACTATTGCCAGATCGACGGACGCACCGAGCAGGTCATGGGCCTTGATCCGCTCGGCGAGAAGCTCTCGGCGTTTCGCCTTCATGTTGTCGAGGCCAACGGGCACGATTTCGATGCGCTCCTCTCGGCGTTCCGGGAAGCTCGCTCTGTGAAGGGCCGCCCGACCGCCATCGTCGCCCGCACGATTATGGGGAAGGGCGTCTCGTTCATGGAGGACGACTATACCTGGCATGGGAAACCTCCGTCGAAGGAGCAGGGGGAACGGGCGCTTGCTGAGCTTCAATGACCCTCATGCAATGAAAGGGAGGAAGGCATGTTCGATGTGACGGCGCCGCCACAGAAGAAAGCGACACGGTACGGCTTTGGAGAAGGCCTCGTGGCGGCGGGAGAGAAAGACCCTCGCGTCGTCGTTCTCGGATCCGACATCACGGGCTCGGTAATGACCTCCATGTTCCGTGACAGGTTCCCCGACCGCTTCTTCAGTCTCGGCATCGCCGAGCAAAACGCCACGACGGTGGCGGTCGGGCTCGCTCTCACCGGCTATGTTCCGTTCATGTCCACGTACGGTGTCTTCGCGTCGGCACGGAACCTTGACCAGCTGAGAGTCTCGGTGTGCTATAACGAGGCCAATGTGAAGATCGGCGGCGGACACGCAGGGATCTCCGTTGGACCCGACGGCGCGACGCACCAGGCGCTCGAGGAGATTGCCGTGACACGCGTCCTCCCTCACATGACTGTGATTGTTCCCTGCGACGCAGTGGAGATGAAGAAGGCAACGATCGCCGCGGCGGAAGAGATCACCGGTCCGGTTTATCTCCGGTTCGGCCGGGAGGCGGTTCCCCTTTACACGAACGAGTCGACACCGTTCAAGGTGGGGCGGGCGGAGGTGTTCAGGGAGGGGAGCGATGTGTCGATCATTGCCTGCGGTGCGATGGTGTGGGAAGCCCTCGTCGCAGCCGAGGAGCTTTCGAAAGATGAGATCGACGCACGTGTCATCAACCTTCACACGATCAAGCCGATCGACCGGGATGCGATCATCCTCGCGGCACGTGAAACGGGAGCCATCGTCACGGCGGAAGAGCATCAGATCCATGGCGGACTCGGGGGCGCTGTCGCCGAGGTGGTGGTGCGAGGCCATCCCGTCCCGATGGAATTCGTTGCGGTCAATGACCGCTTCGGCGAGTCCGGAGACCCTGACGAGCTGATGCGCGCCTTCGGGCTCACGCATCGGGAGATCATCGCCGCAGTGAAGAGGGTCCTTGCTCGCCGCGGCTCATGAGAACGGTGTTCCTGCACAGCTTATTGTTGTACTCTATGTCTTGCCATCGGAGGCAGAATGATCAGATACGCAGATAGGATGAGGCGACTCGGGACTGAGACCGCCTTCCTCGTTCTTGCGAAGGCGAAGGCGCTCGAGGCCCAGGGGAGGAGCATCATCCACCTTGAAATCGGAGAACCGGACTTCGATACACCCGGGAATATCAAGGCAGCGGCGACGAGGGCGCTTGACGAGGGCTATACCCACTATGGACCGGCGGCAGGACTCCCTCAGCTCCGCGAGGCAATCGCGGAGGAGACGAGCGCATCGCGCGGGATCAAGGTCGATGCGTCGAACGTTGTCGTGACTCCGGGCGGCAAACCGGTCATGTTTTTCGCCCTCCTCGCACTCATCAACGACGGTGACGAGGTCATCTACCCAAACCCCGGTTTCCCCATCTACGAGTCGGTAATCAATTTCATCGGCGCGAAAGCCATGCCGATCGTGCTCCGCGAGGAGATGGGTTTCCGCTTCGATATCGATGAGCTCAAACGCCTCATCACACCGCGAACCCGCATGATTGTTCTCAATTCTCCCCAGAATCCTACCGGGGGCGTCCTCACCGACGAGGACCTTCGTGAGATTGCCTGGCTCGCAGTTGAACATGATCTCATCGTCCTCTCGGATGAGATCTACCGGCGTATCATCTATGACGGGTTTCAGCACAAGAGCATTGCCTCTCTCCCCGGCATGCTGGAACGTACGATCATCCTTGACGGGTATTCAAAGACGTTCGCCATGACCGGGTGGCGGCTTGGATACGGCATTATGCCGGCTGAGCTCGCCGAACGCATGGCGCAGCTCCAGATAAACAGCAACTCCTGCACCGCGAGCTTCACCCAGATTGCCGGGATCGAGGCGCTCCGCGGGCCGCAGAAGGATGTCGAGGCCATGGTCGCCGAGTTCCGCCGCCGGCGCGACGTGATCGTGGACGGTTTGAACAACATCCCCGGATTTCGCTGCCATCGTCCGCAGGGTGCCTTCTACGTGTTTCCGAATATCACGGGCACGGGAAGGTCGTCGCGAGCGCTCGAGGACTACCTCCTCAACGAGGCCGGCATTGCAGCCCTCTCCGGGACGGCGTTCGGAAAACACGGTGATGGATATCTTCGCTTCTCCTACGCCAACTCCGTCCCGAACATCGAGGAAGCACTCAGGCGCATACGGAGTGCGGTCGAGAAGCTTTGAGGTGTCACGGTGCAGACGATGAATTGGAGAATGACCCTGACGGCAGCACGCCCGCCATCAGAGTCGCCGCCGCTGTGAGAGACGCGCCACCACACCCCGGGCTCCGCGATGCATACCGCCAGTGTCGTGAGATCGCGCGGCGCCATTATGAGAATTTCCCGGTTATCTCATTTTTCCTCCCGAAGGCCGAGCTGAATGCACTGGCCGCGGTCTATGCCTTCGCGCGCTCCGCGGATGACGTCGCAGATGAAGGGGCGCTCCCGGCCGCGGAGCGCCATGCACGTCTCGGCGCGATGGAGGAGAAGCTTGGGAAGGTGTCGAGCGTCGCCCCTTCGGACAACCCGGTGTTCCTTGCTCTCTGCGACACGCTCACTCGATTCGAAGTCCCGGCGGCCCTTCTCTCCGATCTGCTGAAAGCCTTCCACATGGACGTTGATCATGTGCAGCCGCGGTTGTTTGAGGATCTCCTCACCTACTCGCGCTTCTCGGCAAACCCGGTTGGCAGAATCGTCCTGAGAGTCTTCAGGTACTGCAATGACGCGATGGACGAATTGTCGGACAGGATTTGCACCGGACTTCAGCTCGCGAACTTCTGGCAGGATCTCTCAGTCGACCTTCCGCAGGGACGGGTGTACCTGCCGGTGGATGAAATGGAAAAGGCAGGGTACAATGATCAACGGCTGCGGCAGTACGTCATTGACGAGGACTTCCGCCGGATGATGAGGCGGCTTATCGACCGGACCGAAGAGCTGTTCGAAGAAGGGAAGCCGCTCCTCCGGATGGTCCGCGGAAGCCTGCGGCTTCAGTTGGGTGCGACCTGGCTCGGTGGGAGAAAGATCCTTGAGCTGATCCGCAAAGCGGATTACGACGTTCTGCACCACAGGCCGCGGATCCACACACGTCATGCCGTGTCAATGATCCCTCGCATCCTCTTCCCGATCTCATGACATCATCTCACAGAGCGGACGGTGGTGCCGGGTCTCCGCTGCTGACAGCGCGGCGGAGCAACTTCTACTACTCGCTTCTCCTTCTTCCAAAGGAGAAGCGCGAGGCACTGACGTCGGTCTATGAGTTCTTCCGCGCGGACGATGACG
>Ga0315282_10015262_pt1 | contig 11351 bp, 12 predicted proteins | sample YL17G07_20_MG_FD_203693 | JGI IMG/M metagenome (GOLD analysis project Ga0315282, IMG submission 203693) | Sediment microbial communities from Yellowstone Lake, YNP, Wyoming, USA - YL17G07_20 | ecosystem: Environmental > Aquatic > Freshwater > Lake > Sediment | place: USA: Wyoming | collected...
CATCGCCAGCGGATTGAGTTCTACACGGACCTGGCCGCGAAGGAGATGTTTGAGCGGGGCGAGAGCGTAAGCTTTCTGCGGCGCACGTTAGGCCCTCCATGGGTTTTCTTGAATTCGTACTTGTTTCGTTTGGGAATGATCGATGGCAGGCCGGGCTACCTGATTGCGAAAATGGCAGCGCGGTACGTGCAAAGAAAGTACGCGAAGCTGAAAGCAATGCGAAAGAGCCTGCACCCATGAATTCACCGCCAGCCCTCAGAATCGCCCACATTGATACGGGCCCGAGGCTGCGCGGCGGCCAACGGCAAATGCTGATGCTGGCGCATGGCTTGCGCGAGCGCGGGCACGAACAGGTCATCGTGTGCACGGAAGGGAGCGGACTGGAAGAACGGGCGCAGCGGGAAGGCTTTGGCGTTTTCTCTTTGCCTTCGCACGACCCGGGGCACGCTTTCGGGATTTTACTTTGGCGCCAGCAGCTCAAAACCTGGGCTCCACAAATCCTGCACGCGCACGACGCCCGCGGGCAGACCCTCGCCTGGCTAGCTTCCTTTGGGTTGCCGGTCTGGCGGGTTGCCAGTCGGCGCGTTACCTTTTTCCCTTCTGACCGCTGGACCTACCGTCTTAAGTATGGCCGCACGTGCCATGTTGTGGTCGCCGTCTCAGAAAACATCAGGGAGCTTTCCGTGCAGGCGGGAGTTCCCCGCGAGCGGATCACGGTGATACCGGACGGCGTTGAGATTCCCGCGCAGTTGCCCAGCGCCGAGGAAAGGCTGCGTCTGCGCCGCGCGTGGCAGTGCGAAGATGATGATTTCGTGGTGGGGTTGCTGGGCGCATCCACACCGGAGAAGGGCCAGGACGTGGCGCTCGCGGCCATGGCGCTGCTGGCGAAAAAACTGCCCCAGGCGCGGCTGGTCCTCGCCGGAGACGAACCCGCAATCACTAGCGGCAGCTTGCGTGGTGACGCCGGCCCCGATTCCACGCAGATTCTTCGCCTCGGCCCCGTCGAGGATCTCAGGGATTTTCTCCCGGGCCTCGACCTCTTCGTCATGCCTTCCAGAGCCGAAGGCCTGGGCTCTTCGGCGTTGTGGGCGATGGCGTATGGCCTTCCCGTGGTGGCAAGCCGCGTGGGGGGGCTTCCGGAAATTGTGGTACACGACGAAACCGGGTGGCTGATTCCCCCCGGCTCGCCGCACGCGCTGGCTGATGCCATCTTCCTGGCCTCTCGCGTGCCGGAGAAACTGATCGAGTTCGGCCGCCATGGCCGCCAACGGGCCGAGGGCTTTTCGGCTGATATAATGGTCAGCCGCACGGAGGCTCTCTATCATCGCCTGCTTGGTGCGGACTACCCTACGTGCTAGAGTCGAAACTCGAAAATCGAAACTCGGAGTTTGATGCATGGCTAGCGAGTTTCAAATTTTGATCTTCGAGTTTCGGTCTCTCCCGGCACCTGACAACTGGAGCAGCATCGCGTGGCTACGGCGTATATCATCATTGGGCTTTTTGGTCTTTGTTTTGGAAGTTTCTTGAACGTTTGCATTGCTCGCCTGCCCCGGGGGGAATCCATTGTGCTTCCCCGCTCGCACTGCCCGCGCTGCCATCACGCCATTCGTTGGTATGACAATATCCCTCTGATCAGTTATCTGGTTTTGCTCGCGCGTTGCCGCGATTGCCATGCGCCGATTTCGCCGCTTTATCCCACGGTTGAAGCATTGACAGCCTTGGTTTTGGTCTTGACTTTCCACGTTTACGGACTGGGACCGGAATTCATCAAATACGCTCTCCTCAGCATGGTGCTGATCGTCCTCATTTTTACAGACCTGCTCGACCGCCGCATTCCCCATGCCGTAACGATTTTCGGAATCTGCCTGGGACTTGTGTTTAGCTTTTTCATTCCGGTGGATGATCGCCCGCTCGGCTGGATCTTGCGGCACTGGGACATCTATCCGGAAGGCTTCCCCGCCTCGGTCGCGGGCGCCGTCACCGGAGCTTTGGTGGGGGGCGGGCTCTTCTATGCTGTGGGCGAGGTTTTCTACCTCCTGGGCGGCAAGCAGAAGGAATACCTGGGGTTCGGAGACGTCATGCTGATGTTGATGGTGGGAACATTCCTGGGCGTGCCTCTGACCTTGATGACGATTCTCCTGGGTTCGCTCGGGGGATCGGTTTTCGCCCTCGGCACGATCGCCGTCAGTTCCCGCTTCCGCAGCTATGCTTGGCCGTATGGCACGTTCTTGGGAATTGCCGCAATCTACGCCAGCATAAATGGAGGCTGGCTTCTCGACTGGTATTTGCGCTGGTCAGGAATGGCAGGCTGAAAATGAATCCACACTTTAACTCGCAGCAGTTGATTTTGCTTTTCAGCGGCGCCGTGTTGGTGATCGGCGTCCTGACCCTGGGAGTTTACCTCCTGCAAAAGTTCTTCAGTCGCGCCTTGAGACCCGGCGAACCCGAAACCGCCAAGGTCCGTGTGGGAAACGAAGCTGCCTTCACGCTCGCCACCGTAAAGGCCGTCATCACGCAGTTGAAGGCCGACCATAAGACGATGCACGAAAATCTCGTCGTGGCGGAGCGCCGCGCCAAAGAGAATGCCCGCAAGTTCGAGCTCCTGGCCCGCGAAATTGACTTCGGTTTGATGATTTTTGATGCCGCGGGGTTCATAACTTTTTCCAACCCTATCTTGCGCAAAATCCTTGCCGTGGACACGTGGGCGCGCCGCCGCTATGCGGAGATTTTCCACGACATTCCTGCCCTGTTGGAACTTATCGGCGCCGCCTTCGAAACCGGAACTGAAACCCGGAGGAAAACCATCGAAATCCAGGGTGCGGACGGAAGTAAGCGCCAGGTTGAAGTCTCCGTGCTAACCACTCACGACCGCAGCGGGGCTCTGGAAGCGGTCGCCTGCGTGTTTCGGGAATTGACGTCACTGCCGCCGGCTGCTTAGCCCGCGAAGGGGGCCGAGGTCGGCGACCTGTTCATGCGTCTCGTCCACACCTGCGAATTGAACGGCGCCAATCCCTTCGACTACCTCACCGAACTGCAGAAACACGCCGCCGAGCTGGCCAAGAATCCGGCGGCATGGATGCCGTGGAACTACCGGGAGACCCTGCCGCAGGGCGCAATCTGAACTTTTTTCGGATTTCCACCTAACCGCCGGCCTTCCTGGCAGTCAAAGGGATAGATGGAAGCAAACGACCGAGCCACGCAAGTGATTGCGGGAGATCAAGCGAGCTTCCGTGTCCTTGTTGAAGTGCACAGTCGTGCCATCTTTCGGCTGGCGTTTCGTATGACCGGGAACGAATCTGATGCAGAAGACATCGTGCAAGAGACCTTTCTTCGCGCCTATCGCGCTCTGGGCCAGTTCGAAGCGAGGGCCAGCTTTGGGACGTGGCTGCATCGGGTGGCCATCAACTGCGCGCTCGACCACCTGCGCCGGGTCAAGCGGCGCGAAGGGGACCCCTATGCGAAGGATCGTGCGCGGGCAGAAGAAAGTGACTCGCTCAGCTCCATTCCCTCAAGCGGGCCTACTCCCGAGCGGCTCCTTTTCAGCGCCGAGCTGAAGAAGAAGATTGAGGGAGCGATGGCGGAGCTGACCGACCGCGAGCGGGCAGCGTTTGTGCTGCGGCATTTCGACGGCTGCTCCATTGCCGAGATTGGAAAGGCGCTGGGCGTTGGGGGGAACGCGGCCAAGACCGCGGTTTTCCGAGCCGTGCAGAAATTACGTCAGGCGCTCCAGCCTATGGTGAATTCCTAATATGCGACATCTGACCCAGGATGAGTTGGTTCTGCTTTACTACCGAGAGATGAGCGGTGTGGATCGGCGACAGGCGGAAGAACATGTGCAATCATGCGATCTCTGCCGCCGAGAGCTTGCGGGCCTCGAGCGAACGCTGCAAGTGGCCGACTCACTGCCCATTCCGGAGCGCGACGAAAACTATGGTAGTGAAGTGTGGGCCCGAATTAGTCCGCGGTTGGCGGGCAAGCTCGAAAGGCGGTGGAGTTTCCTGTTTCCAATGCGCACGTGGGTGCTGGCGGGAAGCGTTGCGGTGCTCGTGGTGGTGGCCTTTTGGAGTGGCAGATTCTGGCAGCAACGCCAGACGGAAGTGGCGGCCGCTATTCCCGCTTCTGCCCACCAACGGATTCTGATGGTCGCGGTCGGTGACCATCTGGAACGCGCGCAGATGTTGCTGGTGGAGGTGATGCACCAGGAAGCCGGGGACCCTACCGACGTTTTGCGGACGAAGCAATTGGCGGAGGACCTTGTGCAGTCGAACCGTTTGTACCGTCAGACCGCCCTGCGCCATGGCGACCCCGGTATAGCCAATGTCCTCGACGAACTGGAGCGCGTTTTGCTTCAGATTTCGCACAGCCCCACCGAGATTTCTGCGGAGGAACTCGCGTCCCTCCAGCACCAGATCGAGTCCCAAGGAATTCTCTTCAAGGTTCGAGTCGTTGAGTTGGAAGTGCAGGAAAAACAAAAAGCCACGGGTACGTACACGGCCGGATCCGCGCTCTAGAAGCCGTATTGCGAGGAAAAAGACATGACAATCTTGGATAAAGCGTTGATAACTGCGACTGCTCTTTTGACGGCTGCCGCGCTGCTGGTTGCGCAGGAGCCTTCCGGCCGCCCGGCGAAGGCAGTCATGGCGGCGGTTGGCGCGGTGAGCGGACCGACCGCTGACATGCCCCCCGATCGCGAATCCGACCTTTACGGTCAGGGCACAAAGGCTCTCGATGCGAGCCAATGGGAGAATGCCCTCGAGGCGTTCGACCAGGTTATCCGGCTGCACGGCACTCATGCCGATGGCGCCCTCTACTGGAAGGCTTACGCGCTGAAAAAATTGGGTCGTCGTGAGGATGCGCTTGCGTCCCTCGCCACGCTGGAAAAGTCTTACCCGCAGAGCCATTGGATCAACGATGCCAAAGCCTTGGAGGTCGAAACTCGCCAGTCGATGGGCGAGGCCGTTTCGCCCGATAGCGTTTCGAATGAAGACCTCAAGCTCATTGCCCTTAACGGGTTGATGAATTCCGACCCGGAGCGCGCGGCTCCGCTGCTCGAAAAGGTTCTCCAGGATAACCAGCCGCCCAAAGTGAAGGAACGCGCTCTATTTGTCCTCGCGCAAAGTGGTTCGCCCAAGGCGCGAGCCATTATCCTCTCCATCGCGCGCGGGCACGGCGATCGCACTCTTCAGCGGAAGGCGCTGGAGGACCTGGCGTTGTTCGGCGGGAAAGAGAGCAAGGCGGAACTCGCCGAGATCTATGCCGGCAGCGACGATATCGAAGTCAAGAAATCGATTCTGCGCGGGTTCATGGTCTCCGGCGAAAAGGACCGGGTTCTGGCCGCGGCGAAGGCCGAGAAGAATCCGGAGCTGCGCCGCCAGGCTGTGCGGCAGTTAGGCGTGATGGGCGCGACCAATGAGCTTTGGCAGCTTTACCAGAATGAGCCCAGCCAAGATGTGAAACGAGAAATCATCCGGGCCTTGTTCATTGGAGGGCAAGCGGACCGGCTCGGGGCGCTCGCGCAAACGGAAAAGGACGACCAGCTTCGGCGGGAGGCGATTCGCTCGCTGGGTCTGATGGGACCCCGCACTGCCGACGCTCTCGCCTCGCTCTACCAAAACGAGAAATCCGTCGATATGCGCAAGGAAATCATGAATGCCCTTTTCCTACAGGGCAACGCCAAGGCGCTCGTGAACCTTGCGCGAAACGAGAAGGACCCGGACCTGCGCAAGACCGCAGTGGAAAAGCTGTCTTTGATGAATTCCAAGGAGTCCACCGACTTCATGATGGAAATCTTGAATAAGTAAGGAGGGAATATGCACGTCCAATCACTCTTCATGCGCAGTGCCATTGCTCTCCTGGTGGGATCTCTGGCCGCGAGCGGCCAGCAACCGGACATCGTAAATGCCAAGCTGGACCAGGCCTCAGCCTCGGCGGGATTGTCAGCCGCTCTCGCCAGCGTGACCCGCCTCGAGTCCGGACCATCATGGATTGGTTACGCGGTACCGGCGGTTGCGGATGGGGACGGGAGTGGACACCCGAACCACGGTTGGAGTTCTTGCCGCGCCGACCTGGAGGAAGGCTTGAATTACACGGATGGCTCCGGCACGGCCAATGAACTTTCCCACCGGCACATTCTGATATTTGTGCGCACCCATCAGCAGCGGATCGAAAAAGTTCGCATGTTCGAGGCAAGTTGTAGAGTGGATGCCGACGGCATGCCCGTGCACTGGCTCGCAGGCGTCCGGCCTTCCGATAGCGTGGAACTGCTCCGTTCCTACGTGCGGGGCGAGTATGGAAGCGACGAAAGCCATTCGAAGGGCGCGGCCTTGGCGGCGATTGCTTCCACGGACGATCCCTCCGCCGACGCGGCCATGCAACAATTCACCAACCCTTCTTCCCCTGCCGACCTCCGCAAAGAAGCTGTCTTCTGGCTGGGCGCCGCACGTGGACGCAAAGGGTACGAAATGCTGCGCACCATCGTGAAACTCGATCCCAGTGACGAGGTTCGCGACCGGGCCGTCTTCGCCCTGTCGGTCAGTCCTGTGCCCGAGGCTGTTGACACGCTCATCGACGTCGCCCGCCACGACGCGAACACCCACCTGCGAGGCCAAGCCCTGTTTTGGCTGGCGCAAAAGGCCGGCACAAAGGCGCCAGCCGCGATCGGAAGCGTTGCCGAGAATGATCCTGATACAGAGGTCAAGAAAAAGGCCGTGTTCGCGCTGACCCAACTTCCCCCGGATCAGGGTGTACCTCTGCTCATCAAGGTCGCGGAGACCAATTGGAATCCCGAAGTTCGCAAACAAGCCTTTTTCTGGTTGGGGCAATCGCATGACGCGCGGGCCCTGGACTTCATCGCGCGGGTTCTGACGGACTAAGCAGGCTGCCGAAAAGCATTTCGATCCCAACATCCTGAGCGAAGCCCTCTGAGGGCGCGGTGGGAGCGTTCGCAGTAGGCTTGAGTAGCTTGGGGCGCACGCGGCGGTGGCTCAGCCCGCCTCCGATCTATGCAGCCCTGCCGAAAGCCCACAATCCGTGGTGCCAAATCCACGTAAGCCGGTTGGGGACAGGCCCATGCCCTTCACCGGTTTTCCAGAGGACGGGATGACCGCGACGACGGCCGCGAGTTTATTGCTTCAGCCATTTGACCAGGTTTTGAAAAATCCGCAACCCGTCCTGGGAATACTGGGTGGGAAGTGAGGCGCGTTCGGGATGAGGCATTAGACCGAGCACCAGCCCGCTTTCATCGGCAATGCCGGCCACGGCGCCGGGCGAGCCGTTCGGGTTGCTCGGGTAGTCCATGGTGGGCCGGCCGTGTTCATCACCATAATAGAAAACGGCGCGCGTCTCGGATGACGAACCGGAGGCGCCGAGCAAGGGGCGTCCCTCTCCGTGGGCAGAGGGCATCTCCAACACCTGTCCGGCCAAGCCCTCGGTCCACACGCACGCTTGTGTGGAAACGATCAGGCGGACCTTGCGATCTTCAAAGCGCGCGGATTGATTTTCGAGCAGCGCCATCGTGCGTTGGCCGGGGGTCCGGCCCGGCAGAATCCCTGCTTCGGTCAGGACCTGGTAACCATTGCAAATTCCCAGCAAAGGCTTCTTCGCGTCCAGAAAGCGCACCAACTGGTCGCGCAGCCGGGCCACGAGCATGGTGGCGAAAATCCTTCCCGCGCCCAGATGGTCACCATAGGAGAAGCCGCCCGGAACCACCGCCGCTTGATAATCGTCGAGCCGGCATTCGCCGCCGATCAAGTCCTTCAACAGGACCAGTTCAGCTTTGCCACCCGCCAGCTCAATCGCGGCGGCCGTCTCTTCGTGGCAATTCGTTCCGGGCGCATAAAGGACGGCGGTTCTCGCCTCGCTCATTTCACCACCTCGCGAAAAGTTTCACTCCAACTCTCAGCTAATTTCTCCACCGTTTCCTGCCAAACCACTGCGCCGTGGTGCACAAACGTCAACCGGGGCTCAGCGGTTACGTGACCGATGAACTGGTGGGGAATCCCGGCGAGGTGTGCGGGGACTTCGAAATCCGGCGGCACTTCGAGCAGGCACGATCCGATGAACTCGCCGAAGAGGATGCCGTCGCGCCGCGCGGCCTGAATGCGGTCAAAATCCACCCGCGCGCCCAGGCCTGACCCGAAGGCGCCTTCAAACAGGCGCAGCAGGGTTCCACCCTCGGCGATGGCAGACGCGGAAACATAGCTGCGCCGGGCGTGGAGCTCCTGCAGGTAATCCCATTGCGCCTTCATGGAGGCGGCGTCATAAGCGTCAAACAAGCGATCCCCGCGCTGCCCTAAGGAGTCGGCATAGACCGTGCCGCCGAGCGCCTCGGCGTCGTACCGGCCTAACACCAGCAGGCGATTGCCGGCGCGCTTGAAATCCTTGGTGACCATCGCCTTCACGTCGCTAACGCGGCCCACAGCGGCGACGGCGAGGGTGGGGGGTACATCAATTCTTCGCTCCCCCGCCTCAAAAGTTCCCGAGCTCGAATCCTTGCCGGAGATAAACGGCACGCCAAGTTCAACCGAGAGGCGAGCGATGGTTTCCACCATCTCCACCAGCTCGAAGGCCGTTTCCGGGCGCACGCGAGGGGTATAGAAGTTGTCGCACAGAACCATCTGACGGTAATCGGCGCCGGCCACCACCGCTTTGGTAATAGCCTCCAGCATCATGAGGCGCGCCATGGCGGCGGGATCAATCTCGCCGTAGAAGGGATTGAAAGCCAGCGTGGTGATAATCCCGTTGGGCTTGCCCCGCAGGGGTGCGGAAACATAGATGTTGGTGGGCATGCGATGGTTCTTGCCGCTGTACGGTCCCACCGCGGTCCGGCCCTGCACGGTGGAATCATAGCGCGTGCCGGCAGGACTTTGGTCGGCGCAATGATAGTGACTCAAAATGCCGAACACCGCCCTCCCCCAATCTTCGCTGCTCTTAGGCGCGGGAATCCTCAATGGGACAAGATGTCGCTCCGGTCGCGCCGTGGGCGTGGGATCAATCGGGCAAGCGCCCCAGAGAAAATCCATGTTCAGGTCAACCACCGTTTTGCCCTGCCACTTGGCCTGCAAACGGCCCGTGTTTGTAAAGTGCCCGAGGACGCACGCGGCCACTTCGAAGCGGCGCAGTATCGCCTGCGCTTCTTCCAGCTTCTCCGGCGGCACGGCCATCAGCATCCGCTCCTGCGATTCGGAGAGGAGGATCTCCCAAGCGGTCAGGCTCTGATCTTTCAACGGCACGGCGTCCAAGTCGATTTCGACGCCCGTGCCGGCCCCCATTTCGCCGACGGCGCAAGAAATGCCGCCCGCGCCGAGATCTGTAATCGAGCGGATACATTCGCGGTCGCGCAGAATGGGGATCGCCGTAGTGAAGCGCCGCTCAGTGATGGGGTGGCCGATTTGGACGGCGGCGGATTCTTTTTCCAAGGTTTCGCCCGTCATGGCGGCGGAGCTGGCGGTGGCGCCGTGGACGCCGTCGCGGCCCGTAGCGCCACCAAACAACACGGCAATGTCACCCGGTTTGGGTTGGTCTTTATGCACATACTTCTTCGGCAAGAGGCCCAGCGAGTGGCCCAGCGCAAAGCACTTGGCATAGCCAGGATGACATCGATAAAGGGGGTGCATCATGGGAATGCCCATCGGGTTCATGTAATAAGCCGTGGCGCGGATGGATTCCGACACAATCAATTCCGGATGGAGCGCGCCCGCCGGCACCTCGTCCTGGGGCAGGCGCGGGTCCAGGGTGCCCATGACGGTCGTGCCCCCAATCGGATACGCGCCTTTGCCGAAACCCAGGGTGTCGCGAATCACCCCGCCGTGTTTGGTGGCGATTCCCCCAAAGGGCGCGATGGAGCTGGGGAAATTGTGCGTCTCTCCTTTGATGGTCACCACCCAGCCATCCACAAAGTCCATCCCGCCGGCGTTATCGGTGAAGGAGGAAACCACCAGGGGATGGTTGATTTCGCGGGTGGCCGCCATGAGCTTTTTCAGCAGACCCAAACTCTTCCACGTGGTGTGGTAGCAGTGATCGCTCCAGCTTTGCACCAGAATTTCAATCTCCGCGTCGGTGTAGGGCCGCTTGCGCTCTTGCTCGTGTGTCTGAATCACTTTCATCTGCGAAAGCGGGGCGTACCAGGAGCGTTCCCGCGACAGCGCGACGAGGTCGTCATCGCTGAGGTCTCGCAACGAAACCCTGCCGACCGGATCAGGCTTTCCACTGGGCTGCAGCGTGGACACGGCCTCGTGAGGCTCACGAATCCGCTCCACCACTTTGTTGTAAAGGAAGCGCGCGGCGAGGCTTTTGGCCTCCGCATCGTCGAGCCCGCAGAATTGGTATCGCCGGCTCAAGCGGGCGAATTGCAATCCCTCTTCTCCCAGCGCGTGCGCGCCGGCGAGGATGGAAGGCGTCTCCGGATCGGTGACGGCGGGGCGATAAGCGATCTCCACAATGGGTCCTTGCTGTAGATCGAGCTGCGACGTTTCCGCCGGAACCTGGTAAAGCGGGTTGATGAGCAGAGGCATCAATCGCTCGAGGTTAAAGGACCCTTCCAGCCAAATGACTCGTTCAATCATCACGTTGGTCAGGCGGGTGTATCCGCGCCGGCGGAAAAAGCTCAGCCAGTTGCGGGCCTCGGGATCATCTTGGGAAAGGGTATAAACGCTGCGGATCGCCATCTTCACCTCAACGCTCGGGTAGTGGGTCAGTTTGATGCTGTGACGGCGAGTTTACCTCGCCAAGCGTAGCGGCGAGTTTACCTCGCCAAGTGTAGCGGCGAGTTCACCTCGCCCAATGGCGGCGTAAAGCCGCCTCGACATTTTGCCGAGTTCAGGGCGCGACGCAACTGTAGCCGTCGCCCCGTGATCCCCGGGCAGGACCAGAGGCATAGGGGAATGTGAATGCCACAAGTCAACGGGCCATTATAACTGGGAACAGCTCCCTGCGTCTTTACTAACGCTTGCCCACAGGGGAGTTGATTTCCATCTTGAAAAGCGGGGTAGCCATCACGGTCAGGAAGGCACTGACCGTGCCTTCCTGCTGAACCCAGGCGAGCCACGCCCCCCACCTGTCATCCTGAGCCCGCACTTCAGGGCGAAGGATCTGCATTGGCATTTCCGGGCAAACCTCAATACAGATCCTTCGTCCCTGCACGACCGGGACTCAGGATGACAGGAACGGAAAGTCAACGCTCGTCTCTACTATACCGAGCGACCTAAATTGTTGCGGCGGTCGGAGACCACGGCTGTCCAAATTAGCGAGCGTTCCCAGCGGCTTCGCCGTCTGCTGTGCGGAAGGGCTCTGCCCTTCCGGCCCAGTGCCAACGTTTTCTTCTCCTCCGCGCCGCCCGCAAGGCATAGCCCTGC
>Ga0315282_10015263_pt1 | contig 11350 bp, 10 predicted proteins | sample YL17G07_20_MG_FD_203693 | JGI IMG/M metagenome (GOLD analysis project Ga0315282, IMG submission 203693) | Sediment microbial communities from Yellowstone Lake, YNP, Wyoming, USA - YL17G07_20 | ecosystem: Environmental > Aquatic > Freshwater > Lake > Sediment | place: USA: Wyoming | collected...
TCCCCGACATCGCACGCGCCGTCTCCGCGTCCAGCATCCGCTGTGCCTGGGCGAACGACAGGCCCGGCTTCACCCGCCCGAACGTGATGAGCACGGTCATGTCTACCTTGGGCAGCCGCTCGAACTCGAAGAACGTCGGCGCCCATATCGCGGTCCGCGAAGGATAGTCGAAGCCGCGGGGCGCAATTCCAACAACGGTCAGGGGCGTGCCGTTCACGCGAACCGTCGCTCCAAGCGCGCGAGGATCGCCGCCGAACATCTCGCGCCAGGTGGCGTCGCTGATCACCGCCACCATGTTCCTGCCGGGCACATCCTCTCCGCGGGCGAAACCCCGACCTATCGCTGGCTCGGCGCCGAGCAAGCTGAAGAAGTTGAACGAGGTCTCGGTGACCCTCAGGCGCATCGTCGCGGACACCCGGCTTACGTTCATCTCGACGGAGTCGTAGGTTGCCGCGTCCTCGAGCCACTTGCTATGTGTCCGCCATTGATGGAACTCTGGTGGTGTGTGCGTACTGGAGGGGTAGTACCCCTGGATCCGCACGATCCGCTCGGGCGACCGGAACGGTAACGAGCGCAGGAGCAACGCATTGACGACGCTGAAGACGCCGGTGGTGGCGCCGATCGCGAGCGTGAGCGCCGCAAAGGCGAGGAACGTGATCAGGGGGCGGCGAGCATAGATTCGGAGCGCGCAGTGCATGTCCTGTCGCAGCTCCCGCACGCGCTCCCGGAGGATCGATACCACCAGATCGCCGAAAAGCCGCGCCCAGAACGCGAAGCGCGCGAAGGCGCCTTCCGCCTCCCGGTATTCGTCCAGAAACTGCTGCTCGAGCGGCGTCCCGAATTCCTCGCGGAATCGTGCCGGGTAGAGTCTGACCAACAGCCGGTACACTTTTGCGGCACGTGACATGACGCCTCACCACACGGGGTCGCAGGTGCCCCGTCCCTCCGCTGTCTCATTCTGCGCGGAGGATCTCGAGCGTTTGCAGCCGTAAGACGCGATGAGTCGCCGACCACAGAGCGGCGGCTGCCGCCAACGCAAGTAACGCTACTGCAGATGCGCACGTTGCCGGATCGATCCGCTGGGTAGCCGTGATGAGGTGCTCCAGCAGCCGTCCCAGCGCGAGCGCTCCCCCCACGCCCGCGACGAGTCCGACGACGACCGGCACGAGGCCCTGGCGCAGCAGCATCGCTCGAACCTCGCCTGCCGTACCGCCCAGTGCGAGCCGGACGCCAATCTCGTGCGTGCGTTGTGCGATCGAGTACGAGGCGACGCCGTAGATCCCGATGAGGGCGAGCAGCAGCGCAAACGCGCCGAAGAACGCCACGACCGTCGCATAGAACCGGGGTCTCGCAAGCGTTGTCCACAGCAGATCGTCGAGCGTCGTGAGGCCGAACACGGCGACGCGCGCGTCCAGCGACTTGAGCGCGTCGCGGCACCTGGCGAGGTGCGCATCCGCGTCGCCGTGAACCCTCGCGAGAAACGTCGCCGACCTCGCCCCACCCCGGTTGAGAGGTGCGAACACCAGGGGGTTCGTTCCCGCCTCCGGTCCTCGATAGCGGATGCCGCGCACCACGCCCGCAACGACCACTCGTCTGTCCTTGTAGGTGGTGAGCGTCTGGCCGACGATGGAGCGGCCCTCACCGATCCGGCTGGCGAAGCGTTCGTCCACGACGACACGCAGGTCCGGCAAGCTGGTGTCGCTCGCCGCAAATTCACGCCCGGCGATGAAGACGGTGCCCATCGTTCGGAAGTAGTCAGGCGTCACTGAAACAACCGTGGCCCTCGCGCGGCGGCCGGACGCCGCCACGAACTCCGCGCCGGCGAACACGCCGGTTGCCAGGGGCGGGAAGTCGCACCGCGTTCACCACGCTGAAGATGCCGGTCGTTGCCCCGATGGCCAGCGCCAGTGCGACCAGGGCGAGCACGGTGACGAGCGGCTGGCGCAGGTAGACTCTGACCGCGTAGCGCACATCCTGGCGCAGCTCGCGCGCCAACTCCCTCGGAACCGAGACGGCTAGATCGCCCAGTAACCGCGCCCAGAACGCCAGGCGCGCCGCAAGGCCTGCCGCCTCACGGCACTGGTCGGCGAACTGCCGCTCGAGCGGCGTCCCGTACTCCTCGCGAAAGCGTGCGGGATAGAGCTTCAGCAGCCGTCGATACGCACTCAGGCCACGCCGCATACGCACCTCACTCGAAGCGGTGGTCGCCTACGCGGGTTCGGGAAGTCCGAGCGTCTCCTCCGCGAGACGCACCAGCCGGCGCATCCGCACCGCTTCTGCCTGCGCGACGCGACGGCCGAACGGCGTGATGCGGTAGTAGCGGCGCCGCTCGTCGTCCAGGTGCGGATCCGGACGTTCGTCCGATTCCTCGATCAGTCCCTGGTCCACCATCTTGTTGATCGAGCCGTAGAGCACGCCGGGGCCGGGATTCAGCCTGCCGCCCGTTCGGCGCGCCAGCTCGCGCTTGAGCGCGTAGCCGTGGCGCTCGCCCTCGCCGAGGGCGAGCAGCATGTGGAACACGGTCGGAGACAGCGGGAGGAGATCTTGAACGGCGGGATAGTCTCTCTTCGTCATACTAGTCCTTAGTGGGACATAGTATGACGAAGCCGGGAGCGAGACGCAAGCGGAAAGTTCGGCGGGCCGCGCGGCGCCGTCTGCGGCACACGCCAACTACCAACTACCAACTCAGACTGTCGGACCTTCGGACCTCGGACTTCGGACTGTCTACTTCTTCCTGATACTCACTCCCCCGTTGGTGGTCGTCAGCCGCAGCGTGGCGCCGCCGTTGTTGATGTCGCCATTCAGGTGCCGGCGGTCGATCTCGCCAACCACCGTGACCGGAAAGTCGGTGGTCACGCTGCCGTTCACCGTGCTGCTTTCCAGGCGCGCCGAATAGCTCTCGGGAAGCAGCAGTTTGATGCCGCCGTTCTGCGTTTCCACGTCAAGGCCTTCGCCGTCCCATCGCTGGCCCTCCAGCGACACCTGCACGCCGCCGTTCTGGGTGCGTCCCTTGAACGTGCCTCCCACGTCGGTCAGCACCACGCCGCCGTTCTGCGTTCGGAAGTCCACCTGCGCGCGGATGCCCTGGATCGAAATGCCGCCGTTCGTGGTGGCGAGTGAAAGCGCCTGGGTGGACGGCACCGAGATCTCGAAGCTGACCGACCAGTTGCGGTCGTTCTCGCGCGCCGGGCCTTCGGATTGGATTGCCGCCTGTGCCTGGACCGTCACCTGGCGCACCAGCGCCTGCGCCTGGTCGTTGGTGTCCGCGTTGGCGACGACTTTTGCGCGGATGCGCACCTCGGACTGGTTCCATCCGACGATCTTGATCCCGCCGTTCGGGCTGGCGTTGACGGTCAGCAGGCCGCCGGGCGCCGGCATCGTCATTTCCCGCACTTCGCAGTAATGACCGCGGTCCTGGTCGCCATCGCCGCGGCACCACGGGTCGTTGGGATTCCCCGCCTGCTGCGCCCCTGCTGCCGCCGGAACCATCCATGCCGCCGCCGCCATCGCCGCCACCCACGCTCTTCGTGTCATACAGTCCTCCAGCCTTCGCGCCCGTCTCGCCGAAGGCTGCCTCGCCGTATCTCGTCGCGGGTTGCCACAGCGACGAGCGAAGGCGGGCGCTTCGGCTTGGCAGGCCCGCCCCACCTACCCGACCTGCCCCCCTGGCCTCATTAGACGGGGAGAAGGTCGTGTACGTTGTCTGCCGTGGCGCCGCTTGACCCCCCGGGATTTCTGACCCCTGCCCCCTGCTCCTGATCCCAACGCCCTGCGCTCGTGTCGTAGAATCAGCAATGCGAGGAAGCGGAGCGGGGCGATGGGGCCCCGCGAGCGACCGAGCCAGGCGGGGTGCAGGGGGCCCCGCCGATCAAGAAATGCGGCTGCTGGTCATCGAAGACGACCGCACGATCGCCTCGTTCCTGGTCAAGGGGCTGCAGGAAGCGGGCTTCGCGGTGGACCATGCCGAGGAGGGTCGCAACGGGCTGGCGCTGGCGCTCAGCGAGCCGTACGACGCGGCGGTGGTCGACGTGATGCTGCCGGGACTGGACGGCCTCAGCCTGATCGAGGAGATGCGCCGGCGCAAGGTCCGCACGCCCGTCCTGATCCTCAGCGCGAAGCGGTCGGTTGACGATCGGGTGCGCGGCCTGCAGGCGGGCGGCGACGACTACCTGGTGAAGCCGTTCGCCTTCTCCGAGCTGCTGGCCCGGGTGCAGGCGCTCATTCGCCGCTCGACCGGCGAGACCCAGCCGACGCGCCTGGTCGTCGGCGACCTGGTGCTGGATCTGATCACCCGCAGCGTCGAGCGCGCCGGCGCCGCCATCGAGCTGCGGCCGCGCGAGTTCGCGCTGCTCGAGTACCTGATGCGCAACGCCGGCCGCGTCGTCTCGAAGACCATGATCATGGAGCACGTCTGGAACTACAGCTTCGATCCGCGCACCAACGTCGTGGACGTGCTGGTGTTCCGGCTGCGCGAGAAGATCGATCGCGGGTTCGAGCCGAAGCGGATTCAGACGGTGCGCGGCATCGGCTATGTGCTCAAGTGACGAAAAGTCGCGTGGCCGACTGCCCTGCGACTTTTCGTTACCGGTTGTGCGTTCATGACAACGCAACCTGACCGTGCGCGCACGTCGTTCGGCCTCCGCCTGGCCGCCTGGTACGCGGCGCTGTTTGTCGGCAGCGCGGTGGTCCTCATCGCGCTCACCTACCTGCTGCTCGCCTCGTCGCTGCACCAGCGCGACCAGGAGATCATCCAGTCCACGCTCGAGAAGTATGCGGCGGCCTACGAGCAGGACGGCCTGCAGGGCCTGAACGACGCGATACGTTCGGATCGGGTCGCCGGCCAGCACGAGACGCTGTTCGTGCGGGCCATTGGCACGGACGCGGAGGCGATTTACTTCAGCGCGCCGGAAGACTGGAGCGGCTTCAACCTCGCGCGGCTGGATGCTGCGCCCGCGCCGGGGACCGAAGTCTGGTCGGACGTACGGGCGGCGCAAACGGGCGACGTCCTCGAAGTCGCGTCCGTCCGCCTGCCCGACGGCATCATCTTCCAGGTGGGCAAGAGCACGCGCAGCCGCGGGGAGCTGCTCGCCCGGTTCCGGACGGTGATGCTGCTGGCCTTCGCCTCGGTGATTCTGATCGGCCTCACCGGCGCCGCCGTGATCACGCGTTCGGCGCTGCAGCCGATTCGGCATCTCATCGACGCCGTCCGCCGCATCCTGGCCACCGGCCGCATCGAGGCACGCGTGCCCGCTCGCGCCACCGGCGACGCGCTCGACGAGTTGAGCGGCCTGTTCAACAGCATGCTGGACCGCATCGAGGCGCTCATCGCGGGCATGCGCGGCTCGCTCGACAACGTCGCCCACGACCTGCGCACGCCGATGATGCGGCTGCGCAGCATCGCGGAGACCGCGCTGCAGTCGGAAGCGGGCGCCGACGCGCAACGCGACGCGCTGGCCGACATCCTCGAAGAGAGCGACCGCGTGGGGGCGATGCTGAACACGCTGATGGACATCTCCGAGGCGGAAACCGGCACGATGAAGCTGGCGCGCGAGCGCGTCGACGTGGCGGATCTGTTCCGCGAAACGGTGGAGCTCTACTCGGACCTCGCCGAGGAGAAACACCAGACGTTGACCGCTTCGTCCACGCCGGGACTGTCGCTCGACGCGGATCACAATCGGCTGCGCCAGGTGATGGCGAACCTCGTGGACAACGCGCTGAAGTACACACCGGCCGGCGGGACGATCGCGCTCGAGGGGCGCGCCGGCCGTGACGCCCTCGTCATCGAGGTGCGGGACACCGGCATCGGCATTCCGCCGGTGGACCTGCCCCGCGTGTGGGACCGGCTCTACCGGGGCGACGCCAGCCGGTCCGAGCGCGGTCTGGGCCTGGGCCTCAGCCTCGTGCGCGCGATCGTCGAGGCGCACGGCGGCACGGTCGCCGTGCAGTCGGAACCCGGCAAAGGATCGACGTTCACGATCGTCCTGCCCATGGAACCGCGCTCATCAACCAAGTAGCGGGCTGCGATTCTGAGTCGGTTGCTAACCGGTACGCGCCGCCGCCTCGTCGAGCGTGCAGCGCCGCGCAATTCCGCCGGAAGCCGGCCGGCCGCACGGCGGCCGGCGGAACCGGGATCTACGGCTTCCTTGCGGAACTGCACGGTGCTGCACGCTTCACGGCCCGGGGAATCCACCGCACCTGCTCGTCGTTCTCCGGCTCGCCCACCGCCTGCTCCGCACGGCTCGCTCAGTGGAGCACCCGCTCACTTCGCCGCAATCGCGAATCGCCCTCCTTCAGCAGCAAGTAGCACGCGCTCACACAGCGCCGCGGAGGTCACGCTCGACTCGCCGTCGCGCGCGCCTATTCTGCGCGAGCAGCGGAGCGGATGTGATGCGCGCCACGGGCCGTGCGGAGCCCGCCGACGGTCGGTCCAGGAGAACGGAGCGAAGAGAGCGACGTTTACCGGGCGCAGCCCGTAGCGGTCGATCCAGCGCGTACACGGGCCAGCCCGATTCGCGAGCCGAAAACGGAGCGGACGGAGCGAACGTTCTCCGGCGGGCGGAGCCCGGCCCGTGGCGCGCATCACATCCGCTCCGCTCGGTACGCAGTCGAATCTGTCGACCTGGAATCGGGAACGGGCGGTCGGAGCCGCTGATGAGCTGTCTCGCGCGACCCGAACCTTTCACCGATGTAATCCTGGCGCAATGGCCCTGTAATGCGGCCGATCGTCTTATGAAGTGAGGACGAAAGAGGCGCCGCGGACCACACAGGGGCGGTCGCGGACGCGCCAGGAGCGAGCCCCGCAGATTTCGAAACAAAGCCATGAACCTCAACGACCTTCTCCGAGTGGTGAAGAACCGTCAAGGCCGCCAACTCGGCATCGCCGCCTTCGTGCTGCTGCTGGTTCTCGTCGTCGCCGGCTGGTGGCTGCAACCGGCCGAGGCCGAGGCGACAAGAACGACGCCGGCTCCCGCCGCTCTCAGCTCAACCGCCGTGCCGGCGGCTCCCGGTCGCGTCGATTCCTACGCCGACATCGTCAGCCAGGTCGCCCCGGCCGTCGTCACCATTCGATCGGAGCGGCGCGTGCGCGCCACCTCGTTCGGCGACAATGACGCTGAAAACTTCTTCCAGCAGTTCTTCGGCCAGGCGATGCCGCACATGCGGCAGGAGCCGCAGATCGAGGGCGCGCTCGGCTCCGGCGTGATCGTACGATCGGACGGCTACATCCTCACCAACAACCACGTCGTCGCCAACGCGCAGGAGATCAAGGTGGAACTGCCCGACGAGCGCACCTTCGCCGCGAAGCTGGTCGGCGCCGACGCGCCGAGCGATCTGGCGGTCCTCAAGATCAATGCGACCAATCTGCCCGTCATCAAGATCGGCGATTCGGCGAAGATGCGTGTCGGCGACGTCGTGCTGGCGGTCGGCGACCCGCTCGGCGTCGGCGAAACGGTGACGATGGGGATCGTCAGCGCGAAGGGGCGGGCAACGGGCCTGAGCGACGGCTCCTACGAGGACTTCATCCAGACCGACGCGCCGATCAACCAGGGGAACTCGGGCGGTGCGCTGGTCAACACGCGCGGCGAGCTGATCGGCATCAACTCGCAGATCATGACCCCCTCGGGCGGGAACATCGGGATCGGCTTCGCGATTCCATCGGCCATGGCCGAGAACGTGATGGATCAGATCATCAAGACCGGAACGGTCCGCCGCGGCATGCTGGGCGTGACCGTGCAGAGCGTGAGCTCCGACATGGCCGCGAACCTGGGCCTGAAGGAAGTGCACGGCGCGATCGTCTCGTCGGTGGAATCGGGCGGCCCCGGGGATCGCGCCGGCGTGAAGCAGGGCGACGTGATCACGGCCATCAACGGCCGGCCGGTCACCGACAGCAACGAGCTGCGCAACGAAATCGCCGGCATGGCGCCGGGCAGCCGGGTGACGCTGGGCGTCGTCCGCGACGGGCGCAATCAGCAGATCGAGGCGACGCTGGCGCAGATGCCCAACAAGGACCGCGCGTCCAACGACAACAGCGGACCCGACGAACACGGTCGCCTCGGCATGTCGGTCGAACCCATGACCCCTTCGATTGCAAATCAGCTGGGCACCAGGACGAGAACCGGCCTGGTGGTGGACTCGGTGACGCCGGGCGGACCCGCATCGGATGCTGGCATCCGCGAGGGCGACATCATCAAGCAGGTGAATCGCCGGCCGGTGGCGAGCGGCAGCGAGCTGCAGCAGGCAGTGCGCGACTCGGGCAGCCGTCCCGCGCTGTTGCTCGTCGAGCGCGACGGTCAGAACCTGTTCATCGCGGTGTCGCCGGATCGAGGGTGACAAGTAGCGAGTCGCGAGTAGTGAGCAGGCTGCCGGGAGCAGTCAGCAGATGGGTTTCCTGCTGGCTGCTCCCGGTTTGCTGTTTCGAATCCTCTCGCCCTACCCGCCACTCTACTCACTGCTCGCTACTGACTACTCACTACTTCTCCCCGTTCTCGAAGAGCCGTTCCCACCCAGATCAATCCCGACACCCCGATGACGACAGGCACGATCACCGCGGCGGCCGGCCAGCCGGCCAGGTCGGCGGCGATACCGAGAATCGTCGGCGAGATCGCGTCGCCGAACAGGTGAATCGCGAAGATGCTCACCGCCATCGCGGTCGCGCGCATGGCGATCGGCACCACGCTGACGATGACGACGTTGATCGGGCCGGTGCTCAGGAAGACGAAGAACTCGGCCACGAACAGCGCCCACGTGTAGGTTGTACGGTCCGAGGTCTGCGCGAGCGCCAGCCACGCGAACGGCACCGCGATCAGCATCGAGGCGCCCGACATCCAGAGATAGCCGCCCCTGACGCGCCTCTGCAGCCAGTCGCCGGCGTATCCACCGGCGAACGTGCCGAAGAGGCCGGACACCACCGCGGCGGTGCCGATCAGCCTGTCCGCCTCGTTGAGCGGCAGGCCGCGCACGTGCTCGAAATACCTCGGCGCCCAGAAACTGAGGCCTCCGATCGCGAACGTATAGGCCGCGTAGCCAAGCACCGTCCAGGTGTAGGCGCGGTTTCGCAGCAGGGCTCTCACAACCTCGCGAAAGCTGGCCTGCTGCTCGGCCGCCAGATCTGCGCCACCCGGCCGCGAACTCCCAGCTGCCGATCGCGAACTGCCGACTGGGCTGTCCTGGATGCCGCGCGGGGGGTCCGGCGCCGTCAGTGTCAGCAGCGCCAGCGCCAATCCGGGGAGGCCGACGATGAAGAAGACGGCACGCCAGCTGTGAAGGGCGTGTTCCAGCTCGCCGCCCAGGATGTAGCCGACGGCGCTGCCGACTGGAATGGCGACGTAGAAGACCGCGAACGCCCGGCCGCGCCGCTCGGCGGGAAAGTAATCCGAAATGAGAGCGGGCGAGATCGTGCCGTAGGCGGCCTCACCCACGCCGACGGTGGCGCGCGCAGCGAGCAACTGGACGTAGCTGCGTGCGATGCCCGAGGCGGCGGTTGCGAGGCTCCACGCGCCGACGCCGACGGCCATCAGGCGCGTGCGCGACAACCGATCGCCGAGCCGGCCGAAGATCGGCGACGTGAGGAAGTAGACCACCAGGAAGGCGCTGAAGATGAGACCGCCTTCCGTGTTCGAGAGGTGGAATTCGTCCAGGATCCGCGGCTGGACCGCGGCGAGGATGTAGCGGTCGATGTAGTTAACGAAGTTGAGAAGCGTCAGCAGCGACAGGCCGTAGATCGCTGCGCGACGGGACAGCTGAGGCACCGACGAACGCTCGTCAGGCGTCGTCACTGCCCTTCCCGGCACGACAGCGGCTTGCGGAAGTTGAGCTGCGTCTTGACGATCTCGTATCCCAGGTGCCTGTAGAAGGCGTGCGCTCCTTTCCGGACGACGTTCGATCGCACGCGCATCTCGGCGTACCCGTGGGCAACCGCCCACCGTTCCGCGGCTTCCACGAGGACGCGCCCGACGCCCCGCCCCCGAGCGGCGTCGTGAACCACGAGGCCGCCGAGATCCGCGAACGGACCGCACTCGAGCATCAGCTCCTCGTGGACGTAGACCCAGCCGAGGATCGCGGGGAGCGTTCCCGCGCCGGAGGAGGCGCGGCTCTCGTCGTCCTCGGCGACGAACACCGCGTTGGCAGGACGCGCGGCAAGTGCCTCGAAGCGTGCGGCCACCTCGGCCGGCGTGGACGGATAGCCGAGCTGGCCGCACAGCGCCGCCACGCGCTCGCCATCGGCCGCGGTCATCGCTCGCACGCGGACGCTCATGCTTGCCAATCGAACCGATCTGGGCGGCCATCCTTCGACTCCGTTCGTGGTGAGCCAGGTCGAAGCACGAACGTCACTCAGGCCAGGGGGCCGCCCCTTCTCGCTACTCACTACCCGCTCAGTACTACGTCGTCTTCCTGTTCGCCTCTTCCAGCGACGTGATCAGCTTCGCGATGTCCTCGTCGGTCAGGTGCCGTTTCACCTTCTCGAGCATCGTCTTGAAATGCGCGATCTCGAACGGTTCGGCCGGAAACCCGGTGTTGCCGGTGGCGGGAGCAATGCTGTCAATCAACACCTTGCCCTCGCCGTCGAGGAATGCGAACCACGGAAGCCCGGGGTTCTTGCTGCCGGACGGCTTCACCAGATTCTTCGCACCGGTCATCCGGTCCCAGTCGATCTTCACGCTGACGAATTCCTTCGCCAGAATCGGCGCAACGTCCTTGGACGCCATCCAGGCGCCCAGCCTGTGGCACCACACTCACCACGGGGCCGAGAACCAGAGGAACACGTCCTTGTTCTCGGCCTTCGCCTGTTTCAGGGCCGCGGCAAACAGCGGCGCGCTGTCGGTGGGCGGCACCTGGTTCTTCACCAGCAGGGCGAGGACCTTTTCCGTGTCGTACTTCGCCGGGTCGTTGTCGGCCGCCAGGTCGCGGGCCGATTTCTGGTCGAGCACCTTTCCGGTCTTGTCGAGGATCGTGAAGTGTGGGAGCGCCCCGGCGGCGAGGCTCGCCTGGTAGGACGCAGCGACATCCTGATTCTTGTCCAGGTGGCCCACGTCGACGAACACCTGCCGGTACTCGTTCGAAAGCTTCAGGCTCACCTGCTGCTGTGTCTCGTTCATCGGCATGCCGCGCAGCGATTGCTGGAACTTCGTGCAGTTCTCGTCGTCGTTGGCGCCCCAGTTGATCAGCACGCGGATATCGTCGGCGACGGCCGCCTTCAGCGCGTCGGCAATCTTCGCCTTGGCGTCGGCAGCATCGTCGTACAGCTTGCGCGGCGCGCGCCCCTGCGGCTTGACCTCTCGCGCCTGCGCTTGAGGCGTCGCCGGGGTGACCTGTGTCACCCGCGGCGGCGCCGATGGTGGCGCCGCTTGTCCGC
>Ga0315282_10015264_pt1 | contig 11349 bp, 1 predicted proteins | sample YL17G07_20_MG_FD_203693 | JGI IMG/M metagenome (GOLD analysis project Ga0315282, IMG submission 203693) | Sediment microbial communities from Yellowstone Lake, YNP, Wyoming, USA - YL17G07_20 | ecosystem: Environmental > Aquatic > Freshwater > Lake > Sediment | place: USA: Wyoming | collected...
ACGCCGAACCCGTCATTCTCCAGCGCGCCAATGAGGTGCGGCACGGCCGGCTTGGCCGCCGGGCCGATCTTGCCCAACGCCTCGGCGGCGGCGCATCTTACCGTGTGGTCGCTGTCGCTGCTGAGCAGGGCAATCAGCGAATCCACGGCCGGGGCCGACACAGGCCCGAGAGCCGCCAATTCATAACAAGTGTGTTGCCGCACGGGCCAATCCTTGTCGGAGAGCTTCTCGATGAGCCCGGGCACGGCCTTGGGCCCCCACCAGTCGAGCATCAGGACGCCGGCGTCCACCGTCTGGCCGGGCTTGGCGATCACCTTGAGTTCCGAGCGGCACTTGCAGCCGTTGGCGTCGGCGTGGATGCGGTAGTCCCACTGCGGCACAAGGCCGGCGGCCCGGTACCGGCCGCTGCCGAGGTTCACGAAATCCGGCGCCGCCTCGGGGACGGAATCGCCCATGTTGTAGTAGTCGAACAGCCAGGAGAACGCACCGGCTTTCGCGTCGGCCAGGGCGACGCCGTCGGGGTTACAGACCACGAATTCCGCGGCCGCCGACTGGGCCAGTTTGATTTCGACAGGCTGGGGCGGAGGATCGATTGTGGTGGTCTGGATGATCTTGAGTGCGGCCTGGCGCTCGTCGCCGGTGCGGACGACGAAGACCAGGTCCAGCGCGAAGTCCACGTCCAGCAAGACGGGCTCGAGTTCGATTCCGGGCAGGCGAAGGTATCCCGCAACACGCCCGTCCGCATCCGTCTTGAGCGGAAGCCTTTTCGTGAAGAAGCAGGAATCCCAGGCCTCTGCCGCTTTCTGCATCCTTTTTTGTGGAGGCGGGGCCTGCTTTCCGGCCTTGATTCTCTCTTCGCGCCGGACGCGGGCCTCGGCGATTCTTTTCTCATGCTGAGAGAACGCGTTGGACCAGTCCACCATGACCAATACGGGCATGTTGGCGGGCGGCGTGCCGTCGGGCATGACCACCCGGCCGCTGAAGGCCGGGGCGCTGGTGATCGTGAAGTCCACTTCCTTGACGGCCTGGCCGGCCTTGAGAGCGATCTTCCTGGGCTCCTGGTTATCGGGCAGGTACCGGTCGCAGGTGCCCCCGCAGGCAATCTCCACTTCGCCGGGGAAGACACGAAGGCGGCATCGGCCCTGGTCGTCGGCCTCCAGGAACGAGTATCTCTCACCAGGCGCCCTGACCATGACGACGGCATTTGGGACGCCCTTGCCCGTCTCTGCGTCCCTGACCGTCCCGGAGACCGTGCATGTCGGATTCGCGTAGAGGTCGGCGGCGGCGATCGTCTGGCCCGTCCGGGCTGCTTCCCTGGGCACGTACACGATGATCTCTCCCGCCCATTCGCCCGGGGCGCGCCGGCCGACATGCAGCTTCTGGTCAAAGCCGACGTGCGGCACATCCCGGAACACGTACTTGCCGTCGGCGTCCGTGACGGCGGTCGCCACAGGGACGGAGTCCGCGAAGGTGCCCTTGTCGCCGACCAGCGTCACCGTGGCGCCGGCGACGGGTTTACCGCCGGGCTTGTCCACCACACGGCCGGTGATCGTCGCGCCTTTTGGCCGGGCCGGCTGCGTCGCCGGCTGCGTGCTTGGCGTCTTGCCTGGCGCTTGCCGCGTGCCTGCCCCGTTGGGGGCTGGCTGGGTACTTGCAGTGCCGCTTGCTTCCGTGCGGGCTCTTTCGGCGTCGCCCGGCATCAGGGCGTTCAACGCCGCCTGGACTTCGGCATCGTTTGGGAACTCTTTGCCGATAGCAGCCCTTCTCCGCCACGTCTCTTCCGGCGACCCGTGCACGTGCTGCGTCTGAAGCCATGAGTCGGCGGCGCTGCGGCGAAGCCCCGTTACGTATTCGGCACGCGCCTTCCTCAGTTGCTGGCGATATGCATCGTTGACCTGCTGCCGAAACGCTCTCGTCTGCGGCAGGTCAGGCAGGTCCGTATCAGGCCCGTTCAACTGCGGGTCCACGGCTGCTTCAATGGCATCGACATTCAGGTGCCGCATGAACTCATGGTCGAAAACGACTTGCTCCGGAAGCACGGTGAGGACCTCTCGAAACAGGCGATTGATCTCCGAATCGTATTTACGCGGGTATGTCCTGTTGAGTATCTCTCCCAAATGTATCTTGGTGACCATGCTCTTGAGATACACCCGCGCGACCTCAAGTTGGAGCTGGGAGGCCTCCTCCTGGATGCGGTTGATGCCGGCCTGATCATCCCGAGTATGGCACTGGACCACCTGGAGGGCCAGTTCGGCCCTCTTGAGGGCCAGCCTGGCCTGGGCCACGTCCTTCTCCGACGCGCCCTGGCGTTTCGCATCCTCCTGCAATCTGTTCAGTTCGGCTCGGCACAGATCGACCATGGACTGGGCCTGTTCCAGGCGGATGCGCTCATCATCCGTGAGGGTCGGCTGCGGGATGGGCTCTCCCAGCGCCTTGGCCACGACGATCTTCAAGTTCCGCCCGCGAATGCCTGTGGCGACGATCTTGCCGTCCGGGCCGACCAGAAAGATTCCCGGAATGCCGCGCACGCCGTACTCATCGGGGATGTCCGTCTTCCGCCACGCGCCCAGAAAGCCCTGGACCCATCCCAGGCCGGCTTCCTTCACAAACTTCCTGGGCGATTCGATGTCCTCATCGAGGCTCAGGCTGACCATCACGAAGCGTTCGTTGCGCCCGAAGGCGTCATGAACGGCCTTCAGATGCGGCGCCTCGGTCACGCAGGGCCCGCACCAGGTTGCCCAGAATTCCAGCAGAACGAACTTGCCCCGGTAGTCGGAAAGCCGAGTATCTTTGCCATCGAGCGTCTTTGCCGTGAAATCCGGCGCCGCTTCCCCCGGCTTGAGCTCCCGAACCGCCCCGGCCTTTCCCGCCGGCTGCGTGGCCGGCATGGTGATCAGCACGGGCGCGTCGACGAACTGCTCGATCTTCCGCGTCAAGGCGGCGTCCTTGCGCCCCTTGGCCCCCGGCTCATCCGACACCTGCTCCTGCTTCACCCGCCCGAGTGTGAATGTGATCGCGTGTCCCTTGACGCTCTCCAACACGGCCCGGCCGCCCGGCGCGACTTCGCCTTTGGCAAAACCGACCAGCGCATGGGTCTTCTTGTCAAATGTCCACACGGCCACCTGGTGGCCCACGTACCTCGTCGGCGGTTTCCCCTGCGCCCCCGCGGGCACGGAAGCCGCCGGCTGGGTGCTTGGCCCTGAGCCTGCCGAAGAGGCCGGCCGGGTGGAGGGGGCCGGCGCGGCAGCATCGCCATCGCCGGCCCATGCCGCCACAAGTCCAAGAAGAAGCCCCAATCCGCTCACAAGGCATCCGCGCATAGTTTGACTCCCGTGTCTGACCTATACGTTAGATGCAGCACGCCCGCCAAGGTTGCAGCATTTTTCGCCCCCGCTCGTCAAGACCCCCGAGCGTGGAGATTTCGAACTCGCCAGCCGAGGTTTGTCGCAATCCCGAAATCACTGCTTGCTCAACCGCCAGGCTGCGTGGCAGGCCCTATGGGGGCTGGCTGAGTAGCGGGCATTTCCTTGCCCAGTTCCCCAAGGATAACGTCGGCGGCATCAGCGGCTTGGCCTGTGAGATCGGCGCGCAGGGCGAGAACGATCCTGGCAACGGCTTCATCGCCGCCCCCGCTCAAGTCCACGAATGCCTCGCCGCTCGTCACCTTCCCGCTGATCAAGACATGCAGGAGATAACCGGGCACCCGCTTTGGTTGCGGCGGTCCCCACTCAGGGATCGGGCTGCCCACGTCGTACGTGTGATCCGTCAGCCGATCAAAGACGCCCAACTTAGCCAGCTTGGTGACGATCTGACTTGCCTGTGCCTCGGAGATGGCGACGCTAAGCCATTCCTTTGGACGAGGACTTTCCGTCCCCCGCAGTACCAGGCTCCTGCGCGGCCCGCCTACGTTCGTCCCTTTCTCGTTCCAGTGCTCCACCAGGAAGTCCACCTTGCCAATGTCCGCAAGGACCTTGCGGAAGAGATCCCGGCCGTGCTCGGTCGTCGGGAACGACTGACCATTCTTGGCCGGCTGGGTCGCTGGGACGTTTGGCCTGATGTCTATTCTGTCACCCTTTACCTCGGCGCCATTGTTGACCTTGATAATGGCGTTTCCTTCGACTTGCATATGGCCATCTTCAATCGCGATGCGTTTGCCTTCGATGACGGAATCGCCGTCCTGTATTCTGAGTGGCCCTTTTCCCCAACTAAGCGTTGCTGGCTGGGTGGCGGCCGCGGGGCCGGCCTGGAGCAGTTTGTAGCGGATCGTGACGCGAGAGGGACTATCCATGACGTTGACGATTTGGAGGATACCGATACCCCCGTCGCCGGTGCTGAACGCAACCGGCGCGGTTTCCGAAGCCGTCAAGGCATACGGAGAAGCGACCATAAGTGCGTGGCGGACGGTTTTCAGATCGCTCTGCCAGCCCGTTTCTTTGGAAAGAGGCTGCATCTGCATGCCGCTCGTGGCCAGCCGGGGTCCTGCTTCCTCGCCGGCCGGCCGCTCGTAGCAGATGTCCACGCCGGACTTGCGGATCGTGCCACTGTCCGGCAGCCGCCCGAACTTAAGGTAGCTCCCGGTGTCAACGTCCAGAAACATGGCGCCCGAGCCAGGGACGGCCTGGCTGGGAAACCCTTGGGTGTATGCAACTATGCGTTCAATTGGCGAACCCAGCGCCGGCAGCGTGGTTGGGCCGTCGCTTGATATATGCATTGTTCCCACATAAGCGGCCATCCCCGACATAGCGCCGTAGGTGGCCGAGCCGACTTGGACCCACTGGCTCAGGCGGACGTCCTTGACCTTGGTGACGGCCAGATCGACGACCTTCCACTCCTTGCCTTGCCGCATCATCGCAGCCGCCAGGACATCCTCGATGGACGCCGGGGTGGGATACGTGGCAAAAGCCATATTGCCCAACACTCCACAGTTCTGCGGAGCCCACAGCAGATCGGCGTGCCCCTGATACAGTTTGCGGATCTCCGGCGCCTTGTCCCACATCCGCTGGAGGGTCTTCTCGGGCGAGGGCTCCGCCGGCTGCGTGATCCCAGCGCCTGGCATGGAGGCGGTGAGCGATAGCGCTGCCTGCCTGTCCTCAGACATCACCGCCTTGACGAATCGCCCGGCGAGGTCCGCAACCGCCTTCTCATCTTCGCTGCCCGCCGGCTGGGTGGCTGCCCCGCCGGGGGCGGGTTGAGTGGCAGGCTCGCCGTATGGAGCGAAGACCACGAACTGCTTGACCTTTCCCTCAGTGTCAAACCGGAACAGGACGCCCTTGGTGGTGTATTCGATCTTGGAACTGGCGCCCAGCCCGAGCAGAGAGTCGGATTTGCAGAGCACCCTGTCACCGTAATCCGCGAACTTTTCCTCTACCGTCACGACAGTCATGATCGGTTGACCGTAGGTCTTCAAGACCGTCTCCATGGGTGTTCCAATGCCCGCGCCGCGGGAAAGCGTTGCCGCGAAGCCTTTGTCGAAACGGATCTCCCTGGCCTTGCCGTCGATGAAGAGGATGTCGATCCCCCGCGATTGGCGATACTGGAGCCCGGCATGAGTCTTGTCGCTGTCCTGGCGCTTGTCAGGCGGGCCGAACATATCGAGCACTTCCTGCACACTCATGCCCACAATGAGCCCTTTGTGTCCCACTCCCTCCAGAACCTGGCCGCCTGAGCCGCTTGCCGGGTGGGTAGCCGGGCCCGCGTGCGCCGGCGGCATGCCGGCTTTCAGGGCCTGGACGAGGGCCTGGACTTCCTGCTCCGAGAACTGGCCGGGGATTGTGCCCTGCTTACCAATGGCAGCCCTGATTACCGGCACGGAGATGACCTTGCCGTCTACCACAATGGCCACTACATTGCCGATATTGGCCTTGGTAAAGGCCGCGAACAGTTCCGCACCGCGATCATCCATCTCAAAGCCCACGGCTGGGAGATTCATGGCGTCCGTCGTGGCGTATGCCTTCGCCAGCCCCCAGGCTTCCTTGCCCTCACCTGTCACCATCGTCTGGCCGGGCTTGTCGGAGACTAACACGTACTTCTGCCCCTTGTATTCGCCCATCACCATATTGCCCACGTTGGCCATGTCGCCCGCGAAGGCCAGCCACATGTACACAGGAATCTGCCCCTGCCATTGTTTCTCCCCCGTCTCCCACCATGGGCCGACCCTCCCCGCCTTGAGCCCATCCATGTAGCTGTTCCGCTCCGCGTTGGTCAGCGAAGAAGCACTCGGGGCAATACGAAACTCCAGCCTGCTGCCAGCCGGCTGGGTGCCTGGCTTGGGGTCGGCGGGCTGGATTTCGATCTCAACGGCGTTGCTGACGGCGCGGACGCCCTTCTTCTCGCCATCGGCAGCGAATGCCACGCGAACCGTATGTTTGCCCGGCTTCAGTTCCAGGGCCTTGTGGGTTGTCGGGTCTGTCAGTTCCAGGCCGATCAGGCGAATCCCCGTGTCGAGGAACTGCTTGCCCGGCCCAAAGTCCAAGCTTCCTGAGCTTGCGGTAATGATTGTCCGCTGGAACCATTGCCCGTCGATTTGCACGCTATAAGAAAACAGATACGGAGAGCCGCGGAGTTTGAGGGTGCCCAGGTTCCGAGCGTCAGCCACCAACGTCGGCGTCTCGCCGGCCTTCCACTGGACCTTGCCCGCCCGCACCCGCACTTGGACGCCCTCGACCGCCTCGCCCCACGGGACCTCAGCAGCCGGCTGCGGGTACTTCGCGCGAAGCTCCTTGAGTTGCTCGTCACTGGCCGCGGTCACCTCAAGAGCCAGGTCCGTGGCATCCGGCTTGACCGCCGCCGGGTGAGAGACGAATACCTCTGGCGACATGCCCAACGGCCCCACTCGCTCGATTTCCGGCGTGTAGTAGACGCGATACTCACTCGGCGTGACACGCAAGGTGGCCAGCCCCCTCGTGTCGCCCGTGAAGTCCGGTGGGACCAGCAGGAACCGCACGACGCGCACCATGCGGGTCTGTCCCGGGCGGATCGGGATTTGAAGGACATCGCGGCGTCCGCTGACCAATAGGCCCGCGCACAGATCGATCCTGCCCTTGCCGATTCGCGGTATCCAGGCGCCCTCGGCCACATTCAGGATTTCAACCTCGCGGATCGCCGGGCCGGTATTCCGGGCGCAGATCACGAAGCCGACCTCTTGGCCGATTCGGTACGAAGTGTTCGCGCCGTCGAGCTTCAGGCCGAACTCAATCCCGTCCGACTCGGCTTGCCAGGCGATGCCTAAAGTGTCGGCCGGCTGCGACGTTGGCTGTGTGGCGGGCGGCGGGGCACTTGCGGGTCCGTGCGGGGGACGATCGATCCGCACGCCGAGTTTGACATCCTTGGCCCCAAAGATGTCAGGCCCCTGGGCTGGATCATAGAAGCCAGCCTCCGATGCCTCGTAATCGAGCCGCCATTGATTGGGTGCGTGCATGCCTCTGGCGGTCCACTTGACCGGGAACCACAGGTTGGGCGTAAGCTGCTTCCATTGTTCGGCCCGGTAAAGAGATGTCAGGTTTCCACCACTCGACCTTTCAGCTCGCACGAGGCTGTAGCCTTTTTGCGGGTCAAGGAAGAAGGTTTGGATGTCATTTCCCCGAGGCAATGTCACTCTGATGAGCGTCAAACCGTTGCTGGTGACCTTGCTCGCTCGTATGCCTCCCTTTCGGGCCAGTTCCTCCGTCCAGGGCTGCAATAGCTCGTCCATTCGCTCGGCGAATCCGCTTTCCAGGATCGCGAGTTCTCTCGACGGGAAGCTCGAAGGCGGCTCGGGCAGAAAGGCGATCCCCGTATCGCGGGCGGCATTAGCGAGGCGTTTCGGGTTGTTCGTATCGTAGTCTTCCGTGACGCTGGGCCAATAGTGTGGGGCTTCTCCGTAGCCGTAAACGAAGTCGATCTTCCGGAAGCCTGACCCGTCAAACGCCAACATGAAGCGGGTTTCGGAATACGGGGCGGTCCCTCCGACCCATTTGAGTTTCTGCGGGTCGTAGTCGATCCTCGCCTTGGCTCCTCGCCGCCGCTCATACCAAGACCACGTCCTGGTGTAGGCGGGAGACTTGACCCACTGGCCCGCGGCCTCGCCGGGCTCGTACTGCTGAACGAGGGCCACGATGTGCAGATTACGCTGGTCCTTCTCCGACCGCGCGTAGGCCTCGCAGAGGGTGGCCCTGAGCTTGATGAAGTCGATCTCTTCGGCCCGTTCCGAATCCCCCGCGGGCGCCGGCTGTGTGGCAGGCCCGCCGGGGATGGGCTCCAGCCTGGCCTGCATCCGAACGGTCCGCGTCTGGCCCGGGGCGATTGTGATGGTCTCCTTGGCGGCCAGCATGTACGTATGGGCGTCCATTGCCATTGCCCATTCGGCCTTGACCAGGCCGGGCATTACGCGCACACGTGCGTGTCCATTCGGATCAGTCTGGCATCTGCGTGCCCAGTTCATCTTCGCGTTGCTAACGATGAACAGGGCGTTAGGCACCGGCAGGCCGTTGGGGTCCACCAGGCTGAGGTCGAGCATAGCTCCGGTCGTCGCTTCGACCTTCACGTCCCGTGTCATTTTGCCGGCCTCCACCTCGGCATAGGCGGAAGTGCAGACCCACGCCGGGCGATCCGTTGGCCCGCAGACCTCTCGCAGCGACCACGTGCCCGGCCGAAGCCCGCTGAAGCCAAGCTCGCCGTCCGGTCCGGAGACAGCCCTTGCGTTCTCGAGCCCCCACATGGACCCGCCCATGACGGCCTTGAACGACAAGCCGGCAACGCCCTTGCCGGTGAGCTTATCGACAACCCTCGCCTCGATGCGTCCGGCCTTGGGAAGGACAATCCGCGTGTCGGTGGATGTCGAATACTGGCCGAACCCGTACGGCTTGGGATTGGAGCCGGTGAAAAGCAGTGCCCGGCCGGGCGCGCTTACGAGGAACTCGGCCTGCGCCTCTGGGGGAACTGCCGCCAGCTCGAACCGGCCATTGGGGTCCGTCCTGGTGTCGAGCCATTTCAACGCGGGCAGGCCGATAACGTCGCGCGAATCTTTGCGCAGGAACGCCGCGACAGACGCCCCGGCGATCGGTTTGCCGTCTTCGTCGACAACGGCGCCTCTCAGGGCGTTTGGCCGGCCTTGGGGGTCCGAACCCGGCGACAGCTTGACGGCCACTTCCGAGTCGGCCTTTGTGTAGGGCCATCTCGACCAGCCCAGCGTCAGCCCCGCTTTGCGGGCGAAGACGACCAGCGACGGGCTCTCCGACAGCGGCGCTCGGGTGGCGAACTTGAACCGCCCGTCGTTGCCGGTGGTGACAGCCTGGCCGATCTGGACATAGTGCGTGCCGAGCCTCTCATCGCCCCAGAAGAAACGCATCGCCACCACTTCCGCGCCGGCCACCGGCATGCCCCGATCGTCAACGACCACCCCGCTGCAAGTAAAGGGGGTGGGAGAGGTCATCGGTTCCGCCTTGCTGGCCGGGGCCACCGCCAGCCGGCTGGGTCGCCGGTTTGGCTGCCTTGGTGGCGAAGGCGCTCGCGGGAATCAACTGGTACAGGGGATCGAGCACCTTCGCAGCAAGCCTGACACATACGTTTTCATCCTTCGTCCAGACGTCCGCGGTGCGGATGATTGCCACTCGGCCGTCTGGCAGCGACGCCAGGAAGTAGTCGCGGGGCTTGAACGGGTAGGCCCGCACTCTCTCCTCCACCTCGAGCACGTGCTCACCGGCGTTGTATGTCTCGACAGTCTTCGCCAGTTGCCTCTGGTCCAGGAACCGTTCTCCATCGCTCCAAACGTCATACCCCTTGGGCAAGGCAGGTGTGTACGGGGCCAACTTCACGCCGTTGATCGCCAGCAGGCGATTTCCGTCGTATTGATCCCATGCAAGGTCCAGCCCATCCTCTGCAGTCAGGGCCTGGTAGGCCGCCGTGCGGGTCTGTTCCACGGTGCCCTTAGGCTGGAAAGGCTGGATGTAGACACTTACCATCTTGCCCAGGTTGATCCCTTCCAGCAGACTCCAGTTGCGATCACCCATTGCATGGAAACTGGAGAAACTGGTCAGGCCCGGCCGGGAACCATCGCCTTCCAGCTTGTGTATCGCGGCGACATATCGCTGCGCAGTAGCGAGTTCTTCGCCTGTCAGATGAGTCAGGGCCTCCTTGATTCCTGGAATGGCCCCAGGCTTGCCTAATCTTGCCAGCTGTTCCACAACCAACCAGCGAGGTTCGATGTTGGGTTTGTTCAAAGCGGAAACAAGGGCTTGGAATGCCTCTTCGCCGCCAAGTTCGCTCAGTGCGATACATGCCGCAATGGTGTTCCTTTCAAGCAGCGCGGCGATTGTCTTTGCGTGCTCTTGATTGCCGGACTTGCCCAGGATGAGCATCGAACAATGAACAACATTGGGGCTCTTCGAGTCGAGGCCCTTGCGCATAAGCGCCTGCACCTCAGGGTTCGCGGCCATCCCTTCGAGGACCTGCATGGCATGGGCATCACCGGGGCCGCCTTTGGCAAAGAGCTCGGCCAATGGCTCGGCTACCGACGGACCTATGGCGATGAGCTTGCCGACTGCCGGCTTCCATACACTCTCGTCGTTGCTTTGGAGCTGCGAGATGTTTTGTTGAATGTCGGGCTTGCTCGATTCGGCAGCTCGGAGGATGGCAAGTGGAATGGCAACGGCCACAGCGAGCAATACAGCAATCAGCAGGCCCCAGCGCGTCAGGCTGCGGCGGTTGCGGCGGGGGTCGAGGATCGCCAGCAGCCGGCCCTCGAACTGGCTCCTGCGCGCCATGGCCACGGCCGCCAGCGACGGGCAGCGGACCGAGTGCAGCGAGCGGACGATCTCCAGCAGGTGCCCGGCGTAGTCGGATGCCTTGTGCCCGCTTGCCAGCACCAGGTCGTCGCAGGCCTGCTCGCGCTCGATCCTCAGCATCCGCCCGGCCAGCCAGACCAGCGGATTGAACCAGTAGATCACGCGGGCCAGGCGGGCCAGCAGTTGCGTCAGGCAGTCGCGGCGGCGTATGTGGGCAAGCTCGTGCAGCAGGACGACGCGGCGGCGGTCGGCGGGCCAGTCGTACGCCTCGGCCGGCAGGACGATCGCCGGGCGGAAGATGCCGCAGGTCAAGGGTATGTTCGACCAGTCGCTCCGCAGCAGCACAACCCGGCCGCGAATGCCAAGCCGCGGCCGCAGTTCATCCAGCAGATGGACCCAACTGCCGCTATTGATCCGCTGGGCCCGGCAGGCCTGCCGCCAGACGATGACCGTGCCGGCAAGCAGCGGCAGCAGCAGAGCGGCGGCGCCGGCCAGCCAGGCCAACAGCACCCAGGCCGGCCAATGCACGGGCGGCGTTTGCGGCGCGGCAGCGGCCAGGACCGGCGCGGCTGGTGTTTCCGGGGCGGCG
>Ga0315282_10015265_pt1 | contig 11349 bp, 12 predicted proteins | sample YL17G07_20_MG_FD_203693 | JGI IMG/M metagenome (GOLD analysis project Ga0315282, IMG submission 203693) | Sediment microbial communities from Yellowstone Lake, YNP, Wyoming, USA - YL17G07_20 | ecosystem: Environmental > Aquatic > Freshwater > Lake > Sediment | place: USA: Wyoming | collected...
GTCGACTCCTGAGTAGCTATAGGATTCGATCAGGTTTAGTCAAGATAACCGGGTTTGCAACATTGGGTCAGATCGAAGACGCCATCTTCAGGAATACAGTCTATCGACCGACTGTAATTGTTGCTAACAAGCTTGATACTCAGGACTCGCGTTCTAATTTGGATAGCTTGCTCAAGTCGGTGGCTGGTGGACTAAGAATATTGCCTCTTTCCTGTTCTCAGGATGAGAGTTTTGATCAGCTTGGTGATGCTCTACTTTCTGTACTCAATATTGTAAGGGTCTACACAAAGAATCCTAACAGCTCCATTCACTCATCTATCCCGATTACAGTTAAGAGAGGTACTACCGTTATACAAGTTGCTAGGATAATCCATAGCAGATTATTCAAGAATTTCAAATACGCTCGAGTCTGGGGGAGTTCAGTCAGGTACGATGGGCAGCGTGTGGGTCAAATTCATGTTCTTGCAGACGGAGATATAGTAGAGATACATTGATGGATGAGAAGGCTCATCTTGTCTCGCAAGAAAGTACGACAATATCTTCGAATTGTATATGCTTGCTGGCAATTACTTTGGCATTGAATCTCTTTCTACGGAGTTTTCTTATAGTCGGTTGGATTCCGCTAATACTTGACTGAACAAGTAGGAGGGTTCCATCTCTTTTTAGGAACTTTGGGAACTGGTCAAGAAACCTGTCTGTTACCTGTCTTCCGTCATTACCTCCGTCCCAAGAGGCGCATAAATAATCCTCTTGCGCTTTATACTTGGGTTCAGGTAGGTAGGGCGGGTTGAAGGTTATAAGGTCGAATCTCTCCTCGGCTCTGATGGGATCAAATAGGTCTCCTACCAGAATATCGATCTTGTGATCAAGGCTGTTCAGTTCTGCGTTCTTTCTTAAGCAGTATGCTGCAAACGGGTTTATATCTGATGCAACTACTTCTTGGGTATTCTCCGCAGATATTAGGGCAAGTATACCGCATCCCGTCCCTAAGTCTAGGGTTCTCTTTGATTCATAATATGGAATCTGATCTGCTATCAGAAAACTGTCTTCTGCTGGTCTGTACACGTTTTGGGTAACTTGGATCTCCATTCTCATGATAGTTTGTTCCTTGTAGCACTTATCTTTTCATTTACTAGGTTTGACAGTGTTACGAAATCTTCAGGGGATAATGCGAAGACTCTGCAATCACTCATGGGGAGTTCTCGTCTGAACTCGTCAATCTGGTCCTCTTCAAGTCTCATTCTATACTTTAGGAATGGGAAGATTGCTTTTCTAAGCATTCTCTTTCTTTGACCGAATAGATCTCGTACTAATAATTCAAAAACTTCATGATCGGTAATCTCCATGTTTTTCGGTTTAGGGTAAAGACGTACTATTGATGAGTTTACTTCTGGCTCAGGATAGAATGCTTTTGGGGGCACAGAATCTAAGATCTCGACTTGAGCTCTCAGCTGGGTCATCACGCTCAGTCTGCTGTATTCTTTTTCCCCTGGGGATGCTTGTAGCCTTGCAGCGAATTCCTTCTGCAGAATCAATACTGCAGTCTTGAATTGTTGTTCCAATATCCTGAAGATTAGTGGAGAGGATATCTTGTAGGGTGGAGCCGAGACCACTTTGTCGAATTTCGGTAGCTCAATAGAGAGGATATCGCCAGATATGATCTCCACGTTATTCTTGTCTTGAAGTCTGTCTTCAAGTATCTCGACTAATCTACGATCTATTTCGACCGCGATTACTCTTCTCGCTTTATATGTGAGTGCTTCCGTCAGATAGCCAAGGCCCGAGCCTATTTCTAAGACAACTTCTGTCGGTTTGACCTCGGCGTAGTCAATTAATTTTTCTATAATTCCTGAATTGATAACAAAGTTTTGTCCTAGTCTCTTTCTTGGGCGGGTATCCTTAGTTCTTAGGAGATTCCTGCTTTCAGCCAAGAGGTCTCTATATATCCGGTTGACGTGCACGGTTATACTGTCCTTAAGTTAGGTTTCACCTAGACTGTTTCCCATTGGGGAATGGGGTGAGGAACCTGAATGTTCAGGAGTATCCGTGGGATGTCATCTTAATCGGCTGAATAGATAGTACTTCTGTTCAGTAGCAAGCTCGTCCTCTATTCTCTTTGCTATTAACTTGACAGGGTCAGGTAGACCTGTCCTCTTCTTTAAGTCTTCAAAATTCTCGAAGAGTTTCTTCTCCCTCTCGGAGAGAATTACCCGTAAGTAGTGTTTTCCGATGCCCGGAATCAGCTCAAGGGTATGCATTCTCGGGGTGAGGGCTTCAGCCTCGTTGAAGAATCTGATGAACTGCTTCTCTTGTGCTTTCACTATGATCTCTTCAAGTAAGTTTGTTAACTCCTCACGTGCGCTTGTAGTCAGCTCGTCATAGGTAATTCTGCCCGTAATATGTGTAATCTTGTCCCTCCTTTCTTTTCCAACATAGGCTCTCTCATGGATTTCAAAGGGCGTATCTCTCTTTGTCGTTGCCTCTAGTAATGTAAAGTAGTTCTCACCTAACAGTTGCACGACTGGATCAGCGCTATATCTCAGTCTACCTCCCCCTGACTTCCCCTGAGGAAGATAGTCGAGGACGTAGGCAAACTCCTCATAACGTTTTGAAATGCTCATTGGCTCTCCTCAGATCTCTTCCGTAAAGGCTCTCCAAAAACCGGAATCCTTTCTATCCCGTGCGAATGGTTAGCTGCCTGTCCCCTTTCTCTCTTTAGAGAATCTCTCGACAGATTAATGTTTCGTGTTTCATAGTGGCGCTAGGGATGATACTTCAAGACAGTCTTCAGTATCTCCTCAAGCTGAGCTGTCGCCACTATCTTGGGACGGCTTGAAACGAAGAAACCCCTCAGCTCCTCCACGGTTGATGGCATACAATTCACTATCTCAACAGCGCTCTTCTCATCGATCAAGAACTTTTCGGTAAGTTCTCTCTTCAGCTCTTGAGCTTTCTCGAAGTCGATCTTCGTAAACTTGATGGCATAGTCTAGTGTTCTTCTCTGGAATTGATTGAGTTCTTCGGCTGTCCTCTCCTCGAGTTTCTTCCGCACCTCTGGGACCGAAATGTATGTTTCTGAAAGAATCTTCTTCGGCAAATCCGCCACCTACCCTGTTGTCTCATAGATCCTTATGTGATCTGGTAAGGCTATGACCTTTTTAAATAGGTCTCCCTCCCTCAACATCACAACGTAGGCTCGTCCTCTCTTCTCCAATATTGTTCCTACCTTCCCATGAAATCTCCGGTGTGGCATCCCCTTATGCACACTCGGGTTGACATGTATGCTTACCCTCTCACCTTGTACATACTCGTGCAAAAGATAACCTAAAGGTGCAATTCCTCTCTTTCGGGAAGCTTTAGTAAAAAGCTTCCTTGTTCTTGACCTATATCCCTTGGATCTCCTCATTTAATCCCTCTAATTGAACATCCATTACGTCTACCTGTGTCTCTGAAGCTTCTGCCTCCAAGATCTCAATGAGACTTGGTTCTATCTTAAGCTCAATCTCACTGATGAGGTCTTTTATCCGGATTCCTCCTTGACACTTGATCGTGAGTTCAATCTGGTCAGGTGCCAGCCTTTTAATGAGAGTCTCATATATGTATTTTTGCCGTCTTTGTTTAGGCCTAGACTTCCCACTAGGCATGTATTGACTTACCATAACCTTAGAGAATGCTCTTTCAAGCGTTTCAAGTTTCTCAACTGAAATTTCAACCTTTGGCTTCAATATGACTCTGTACAGTACTGTTGTCTGGGCTCTTATAGTCATCTTTCTAGCTACTTCTCCTGTGGTTCTTGCAAGTCTTGTGACCTCAATCTTCCCAAAACCACTTTTGTTTATTAGTTCCTGTAAAGGTGTCAAGACGAGAGGAACCTGTTTGGCTCCTCGCACCTCGATAATAAAGGGTCTCCCGTTACCTAGAACTCTAAAGTCCTTATCTTCTCTCCCGATTGGTTTGAATCTAATCTCTTCGCCCGACATCATCTCTAGGATCGGTCTACTAAGGTTCTCTTCTACTGAGTTGCCTGAAGTTCCTCCTAGTTCTTTACATTCAGGGCAACCTTGTCCATTACATGTCTTGCATGTCCAAGCTGTCTGCGAGATTCCACCGACCAACTTCCTGTACCTTCCGATCAAATATATTGGGTTCATTCTTGCTTCGAATTCGCTCTGAAGGAGATCAACGAAGATGGAGACTTCTGGGTTCTTGTGATCGACTTCCTTTCCGGTCTTCCTTGCGATTGCTTTGCCTATTTCCCTGCTAAACTCGTTTCTTATCTCTTCTCCCCAGATTATCCCTAGCTTGGATTTGACCTCATCTTCCTTATCGACTACTGATGGAGGTATCTTGATCCCTACGAGGAAAGTATTGAACTGAAGTTTTCGTAATTCCTGAACTATGTCATCAGTTAGTGGCTCTATTTCCTCAGCCTTTCCTTTACATAAATAGCATTCTTTTTGCTTCTCTTCTAGGACTATTCCCTGCTTCTTAAGCGTCTCATATGCAGGCTTGAAGAAGCCGTTTGTAGCCAGCTTCTCTAGTAATCGCTCTCCTTGTATGTCTCCTTCTAGGGTCATCCTGTGGGCTTTGGCCGTAAGAACAAGTTTCAGGGCTCTTCCTCTCTCTAAATTGTCGGTGCCATTTACTAGAAGTGCGAACTGTCTTCCTAGACACCTATCGCAAAGCACATAATCTTGAAGAAGCTTCTCAGCCAGTTCGGCTATTTCCAATAGTTGAAAAACGCCCCTTGTTGTTCAGACAGCTTGCTAGGTTAGTTGGCGAGGCATACCCTTGAAGAATGGTATCTTCCTTCTTGTGAGAGTTCTCATCATCTTTCTCATCATTGTGTATTGTTGAACCAGTTCCCTCACATCCTTGTCGGTCGCACCAGAGCCTCTGGAAATCCGCCTGATACGTTTTGAATTCAGTATCTTCGGATTCTCCTTCTCTTCCTCTGTCATCGAATCTATGACATATCGCCATCGCTTCATTTTTGTCTCGACGATCTCAAGTTGATCTTTGGGAACGTTATAACCCATTCCTGGGAGCATTGAGAGAACCTTTCCTAAGGGTCCTAAACGTTGCATTGATTCCAATTGTTCATAGACATCAACCAAGGTTAGCTTTCCGCTTATGATTGCTTTAAGCTGCTTCTTCGAGACCGGGGTCTCTGCTTCTCTCACTTTTGCAACTAAACCGGAAATGTCTCCCATGCCTAGCAGTCTGCTTACGAATCGTGAGGGATCGAAACTCTCTAGGTCGACCGTTTTCTCCCCAGTACCAATGTATAGTATTGGTGCTCCAGTTGCGGCGACAGCTGAGAGTGCTCCTCCTCCTCTAGCTGAGCTATCGAGCTTTGATACTATGATTCCGCCTATGTTTGTGGTAGCATGGAACTTCTCGGCTTGCACTGCTGCCTGTTGTCCGATCGTTCCATCAACAACCATTATTATCCTATCTGGATTAGCATGTTCAGTCATCTCTTTCATTTCGGCGAGAAGCTTCTCCTCATCCTTATGCCGCCCTGCAGTATCCAGCAGTATCACGTCGACTCCTTCTTTCACGAAGAAGGAGGTGCCTCTCTTGGCGACCTCAACAGCTTTCTGTTCTCCTTCCTCTCCATAGGTTCTTACTCCGATGTTCTCTGTCATCTGCGTCAGCTGTGCTAGTGCTCCTGGGCGGTAGGTATCAGCACAGACAACTCCGACTTTGAGTCCCCTCTTAACTAGTTCTGTCGCAAGTTTTGCTATGGTCGTTGTCTTTCCTGATCCTTGGATCCCAATCAGCATCCAGATGTTGGATCTTCCTGGCTTAATCTCAAGGCTTCTGCTTCTGTCTCCACCGAGAATTTTGACGATCTCTTCGTAGGTCAACCTGATAACATGATCCCTTCTGGAGACTCCGGAAGGCAGCTCTTTCTTAGCCCCTTTCCTGATCCTCTCGGACATCTCTAGGACTATGTTCACATTTACGTCTGCTTGAAGCAATGCACGTTGAATATCTCTTAGATACTCTTCAATTGCTGCCTCGTCAATAACCGGTTTTCCGACCAGTTTACGGATTGAGTTATGAAGAGATGAGCCTAGTTTCTCCAGAGCCATTATCAATTACCGTTTGGGGTATCGTTCAATTCGCGCTTCTCTTAAGTCTATGGAATATTCTGTAGGTATTCTAGAGTTGGGGGTGTCTCTCGGTATACCCTGTTCTCTCTTCATATGCGTTTGCAACTCTTAGTATCTTCTTCTCGTTATCGAGATCTCCTATTATCTGCATTCCAACAGGAAGTCCATCTATGAATCCGCATGGGACAGAGACAGCGCATATTCCGGCTAGATTGATTGGTACTGTGTCGATATCACACATATACATGGCTAGGGGATCTTCTACCCTCTCCCCGACCTTGAATGGTAGCACTGGCATTGTTGGGCCTACTAGGGCATCGAACTTCTTGAATGCTTCTCGGAAATCTCGCCGGATTAATGTTCTGACTTTAAGCGCCTTCAAATAGTATTGATCGTAGTAGCCTGCCGACAAGGTGTATGCTCCTAGGATTATTCGGCGTTTGACTTCTGACCCGAATCCTATTCCTCTGGTCTTGGAGGAGGAGGATTTCCAGTCCAATCCCTCATCTTCAGACCGGAAGCCGTATCGTATCCCATCATATCTTGCTAGGTTTGAACTCGCTTCTGAGAGAGCAATGATATAGTATGCTGGCAATGCATATTCTAGGATCGGCAGCGATACTTCTTCACAGTCAATCCCGATCTCAACGAGGTGCTGAATCTCTCGACGGACATGTTTCTCTATTCTTGGGTCTGTACCTGAGCCGAACAATTCGCTTAAGACTCCAACTCTCATCCCTTCGATGCTCTCATTCAATGATCGGAAGTATTCTCCTTTCGATTGTAGAGATGTTCCGTCTCTAGGATCGTGACCTGATATGACATCTAATAATAATGCGCAATCTCTTACGTCTCTTCCGATTGGACCGATCTGATCTAGACTATTAGCATAAGCGATCAGACCATATCTGCTGACCAGTCCGTATGTAGGCTTCAAGCCAACTACTGAACAGAAGCTTGCTGGACAACGTACCGATCCTCCGGTGTCGCTTCCGACGGATAATGCAGCTTCACCAGCTGAGGCGGCTGCTGCGCTTCCTCCTGATGATCCTCCTGCGACACAGGATAGATCCCAAGGGTTGTGGGTTGCTCCAAAGAAGCTGGTCTCTGTCGAGGTTCCCATGGCAAACTCGTCCATATTGGTCTTGCCGATGATGATTGCGTCCTCTCCTCTTAACTTCTCAACAATGGTCGCATCATATGGAGGAATAAAGTTCTCAAGCATTCTTGAGGAACAGGTTGTCCGTACACCCTTCGTGCAGATGTTATCTTTAATCGCGATAGGCAGACCAGCTAGGATGCCGACTTTCTCTCCTTTCTTCACTCTTCTATCTATTTCTTCGGCTTGAGCTATTGCTGTTTTCTCTTGTACCAGTAGATATGCGTGGATTCGTTGATCGACCTGTTTGATCTTCTCAAGAAGCATAGTGACATGCTCATATGCTGTCAGTTCTCTCGATAGTATTCTGTTCCTTGTCTCTAATGCTGAGAGCAACTCTACCAACGGACATTCCTTCACAGTATCTTAGGAGCCTTGAATAGACCGTTCTCCTTTTTTGGTGCATTCTCCAGTGCCTCTCTGTTAGGTAGAGATGGTGACACTTGGTCTTCACGCACGATATTCTCGAGGTCTAAAGCGTGGAAAGTTGGCTCCACGTCTCGGGTATCAACCTCATCGATTTTCCTAAAGTAACCTAATACCTCATTCAGCTGTTTGGCGAAAAGAGAGGCTTCTTCTTCGGATAATCTGATATTCACTAAATCAGAGATGCGTTTAACTGTCTCCTCATCAACCTTCCAAGAAGACTCTCTCCTTGTAACTTCCGTCATGCAGATAACCACTTATTTCTCTAATGGGTTAAACTATCTCTCAAAGTTATTCATAAAGCGGACTTAAGATATTCAAGACTTAATAACCCTGTTCCTAACCCCTCAGAAGGCGTAACCTACCTATGTCCAAGCAGGATCAGACGATAAAGCCGTTTGCTCTCAAGATTGGGCTTGAAGTACATGTCCAGTTGACATGTCTGAAGAGCAAACTGTTCTGTGGGTGCTCCTCCAATTATAGGCAGGCTCCTCCGAACACTTTTGTGTGTACTATTTGTCTCGGGATTCCAGGTTCACTTCCAGTTTTAAACAGGAAGGCTTTGGAAGCAGCTGTTAGTGTCGCGTTGGCCTTAGACTGCAAGTTGTCAAAGAGGTTTCTCTTCTGGAGAAAGAACTATGCGTACCCAGACATGAGCAAGAACTTCCAGATATCCCAGTTCGATAGAGCGGGCGGTATTCCTGTAGCAATCGATGGTCGAGTTGCGATAATGGTTGATCACTCTCATAGGGATGTCAAGATCACACGAGTACATCTTGAAGAAGATCCTGCCAAGCTCATCTACCCCTCTACTATTGATACCTCACCTTATGCGTTGGCTGATTACAATCGCTCAGGCATTGCTTTACTGGAAATCGTAACTGCTCCCGAATTAGCCTCCCCACGAGAGGCTAGAATTCTTCTTCGATTCTTACGTTCGATTCTAGAGTACTTGGAGGTGTCTGATGGAACACTTGAAGGTGCGATGCGCTGTGATGCCAATATCTCAATCGAAGGTGGATCAAGAGTGGAGATTAAGAATATTTCATCTTTCAAGGAGGTTGAGAGGGCCCTTAACTTCGAGATAATCCGTCAGAGAGACTTGGCGAAGAAGGGCATAATCGTTAAGCGTGAAACGAGGCATTGGGATGAGAAGACTAGGGTCACCGTCTCTCTGCGTGAGAAGGAGGAGGAGCATGACTATCGATATTTCCCTGAGCCCGACCTTATGCCAATTACAATAGATGATGACTGGGTGGAAGAGATTCGCTCGAATATGGCTGAGTTGCCTGACGCAAGAAAGGATAGGCTCATATGTGAATATGGTCTTCCGCCTGATGATGCCGAGGTCATATCTAGTGATAAGCGTCTTGCTGACTTCTTCGAGGAAGTTGTAAGGCTCTACGAGAACCCAAAAGTGGTTAGTAACTGGTTGATCGGCGACTTCCTTCGCTATCTACACGAGTACGATCTTGAGATGTTTGAAGTTCGGATGAATCCTAGCAATCTAGCTGATATGTTGAGGCTGATCGATGAGGGCACAATAACTGGGAAGATGGCGAAGAGGGTTCTCGCGGGAATGTTCTCTACAGGCAAGTCCCCAAGCATTATTGTCCGAGAAAAGGGATTAGTTAGATTAAGCGACAGAAGACAGCTTGAGAAACTCATCGAAGAAGTCTTTGAACAGAACCCGAAGGCCGTCAGAGATGCTATGAAAGACGATGAGGCAATTCACTACCTTCTTGGGCAACTGATGAATGTTACCCACGGTATGGCTGACCCTGAACTTAGCAACGGTATACTCCGGGAGAAGATTATGAAGATTCGGGAAAGTATGGTCTGAAAGAGTCTGACCTTCTTTATTCCTAGTTTGAATTCTCGTCTATATGGACTGAGACACTCTTTTAGCAGAATTCTCGTTTTTGCTTCATCTTAACGCTATCTATGGCTGCGGAGACGATCAGGGGAAAGCATATCGTTACGTCGCCTATCACTGTACAGAACTTACCATTTTCCTTTGCCTTTCTCCATGAGATTGCCTCTTCCAAATTTGCTCCACTGACGCTTCCGCCCTCAGGTCGATCTAGGGTTATCTGAAATGCGGTATCAACTCCATCCCTTAGCATATTAGCTCCTAATACGAAGTGTTTCGGTACTCCTCCACCTAGGATTATTGCGCCAGTTTTCTTTGCCTCAAAAACCTTGTCTGAAAGCTTATTCAAGTCTCTTAATATGTCGATCTCAATCGTATTGCTCTGACTGTAGGTCCACAAGTGGTAGCCGATCATAGAGTCGACTAATGCTGGACAGAATATGGGTACTTCAAGTCTGGCTGCTTGAAAGAGCAGCGAGTCTTCATCTTCTAATTGTCTTCCAAACTCATAGAGGAGATCGCTGATCGAGATCTTCCTTCTTTTCTCCTCGGGGATTCCGTTCAGTAGTTCAAAGATCCTCTTCTCCAAAGCAATGAAGCTCTCTTGTTGAACATATATGTCTGCGATTCGTCCTATTCCTCTGGTCCTCAACTCCCGGTCGTCGATCGGTTCCTCGCTTTGTATGTGTCTGAAGCCGATTGCCTCAATTAGATCATGTACAATGTTTGACCCATTCGTCACTATGACATCTACTATTTTGCTCTTAATTAGGTCACAGGTTATGCTTCTAAGACCTGCTGGGATCATTGGTCCTGCCATTGATAGAAACACAGTGTAGTCTGTATCATCTATCATCTCAGACATTATCTCGGCAGCTTTGCCGATTCTTCCTGCTCCTAGGACTCCAGAATGTTTCATTCTATTAACTAACTCTCTGACCGAGATCTCCCTCTCTAAGCGGATCTGTTCTACATACTTCAATCTGACCACTACTCTCGGTGGAGAGATGGACTTGGTGTAAGGGGTGCCAGTCTTCTATGCCCCTCTCACTCGCATGATCTTCTTCTTTCCAAGTACCACCCAGTACTCCACTTCTGCTCCCGCTGCTAGTCTCGACCTTGTCTCTTCATCTGAAGGTAGATCGTCCCAGAAAATTTCGTAATTCTCCAGATCCATCAACTGTATGCTGCCCTCACTGATCGAGACTACTTGCCCAGTCTTCTTCTCTATCTTGGGGACTTCTACTCTTGCATCTACTGGGCTGACAATGCTCCGCTTTACGCCATCGAAAACGCCGATGCCTACCAATCGTGCTTTAGCTGATCCATGTTTTCCCGGCTTAGAATGAGTGACTTCAACTATCTGGCAAGGTTCTCCTTCGATGACTATGTAGCTTCCTTGCTTTAAGCTGCCTAGGCTAACAGGTTTACTCATCTCTTATCCTCCGTATCGTTATTCGTATCCCTTCAAGCTTAATCGGATTTACTCTAAAAGCTTAGTGAACTGCCTCTGAACCGACAAAGTTAAGGCTATACTTTGCTGAAACAGGTATCATGATGGATCCTTTCAGAAGTGCGCAGAATAATAGTCAGTCAATCAGTACTGTAGGGATATTCGCTAGGCCTGATCGTGAAACAGCTCTCTCCACTGCGGTATCTGCTGAGGGCTTCCTTCGGAAGATCGGGGTAGAGGTTCTCCTAGATACGGAGATCGCTGCCTATAAAGGGGATCGGGGCAAAGCTGTTCCACTTGGAGAAATGAAAGCCGA
>Ga0315282_10015266_pt1 | contig 11349 bp, 9 predicted proteins | sample YL17G07_20_MG_FD_203693 | JGI IMG/M metagenome (GOLD analysis project Ga0315282, IMG submission 203693) | Sediment microbial communities from Yellowstone Lake, YNP, Wyoming, USA - YL17G07_20 | ecosystem: Environmental > Aquatic > Freshwater > Lake > Sediment | place: USA: Wyoming | collected...
GGAATGGCGGGGCGGGACAGTGGACGGTCAGGAAATCTTGCCGGGTCTCGCAACCTGCGAAACGAAGTGATTGCCTGGGGGAGCCGGTGCTGAGCCGTCGTGGGTCCCAAAGCGGATCTCCATGGGAGTGTTCTTGGGGAATACCACGTCCACGCCGCGCGCCACAAAGTGAGAATAGACGGCCCAACCAGCACCATAGAAGGCGAATCCCGCGCTGACCGGACGGGAGTGAGCCAGCAGGCTGGCCAAGGCGCCCACCAATCCAAGGCTTGCTCCACCCCTTATTCCTGCTCCGCCATAGTCCGCACCTTGCCCTGCCGCGCTCCCGTGGATTCCGCGCCCTTCATCGAGATCCAGAGAAGTAGCCGCCAAGAAGACGTCGATGGCTGGCATGACGTAGTTTGTCTTGGGCGTTACCGCATGGGCGCCGCCTTCGGCATCGAGCTGCAGGTGACTCCCTGAATCAGCGTCGATTCCGTGCAGGCTGGCTTCAACCTTGCGAGTCGTGCCGGGGGTAAGCTCTAGCTGCCGAAACGTAAAGCGGAGTTGTCCGTTCCGGGCGAATAGACGGGCAGGAACGGCTTCCGTGACGGTCCCGTTCAGCCGCGCGCCTTCCGGAAGGATCAGCGTATGGTCAGAAGAAAAAAGAGGTTGTGATACCACCGCGCGAACTGGAGTGTCCCGATGGTCGGTCGCTGAACTCAGGGGCGAAACTAAGCGGACGTGAACGAGGCTTCCAGGTGGTATAGACCCTCCCATTTTCTCCAACTGCTGGGGCGTGGGAGTTTCCGAGCCAAAGGTCAACGGCGTTTTGAGTTCAGCGGTGAAGTTTGTGCCCAACGGCAACGACGGCCGATGGTAGGGCAATCTTGCGGAGAGTGCCGCCTTGAGCCGCTGCACCTTGCCCGGAGAGGTCACATTGTTGATCGCTGCCTCTTCTTGATTCAACACCTGCTGATGAACCTGTTCCACTTTGCTCGCCACGCGTCCTTTTTTCTTCTTTTCGTTTCCGCCCGCAACCATATGAACCATGCTGGGCGCACCCTGCAACACGTTAGTATGCAAAGGGATGCGCTTCCCGTCAGCCTCCACCAGCGTGCTGAAATCTACGTGCGCTTGCCGCAAGGGCGTGAAGTTGCCATTGGCGATAGCAAGGGCTCGTTCTTTTCGCGGAGCGTTCTCCACCTTAGTCACCTGCCCCATCACCCGGCTACCCGCAGGAATCACCAAGTGGTCAAACACGTAGACATTCTCGACCACCTTTCCCTCGACGGGAACACCGGCATGCTTGACGGGAACTTTCTTGGTCAAAACGATATAAAGTGGCGCTCCCACGGGGACGGTCAAAGGAAGAGCACCGGGGGCTGTGGGCCCATCCTGAGCGAAGTCAAGCCGAACGCAGCAACAGAGAAGGGCCAGGCATGCTAGTGACACGTACATGCGCGTCCACGTTACCATATGTAGAAGCCTCCAGGGTTTGGTCCTTTTCTGCCCGAGGCATTAGGATGCTCTCAGGGAAACCCAGGTTGGCCAAGCGGAAAAATGCGGGATCGGGCGCATGCTATCTCTTGAACATTTTGAGGCGAATATCGGGCCAATATTCCTTAAGAAGATTGAAAAACGTGTCTTCTCCCACCATGACTTCCCAGCGGCTGAGGTTCGCGGACATTGTCCGATCTTCTCGCGGGTAGTAGATATTGGAGATTCCGGCTGAGGCTCCCGCGATTACATACGCGCACGGATCAAAGGAGTCCTCCACTGCCAGCTTGAATTTTCCTTTTGCCGACAGCGGCGCCATGCGGATATTGGGATTCTCCACCGTCCGGTAATTGGGGAAAACTCCAACACAGACAAGGACGAGTTACCGTCTGGGGGTATGGTCGTGCTTCCGCTCGACCTCTTCCTTGATGGTGCATAGGGCATGGTTCCACACGATGTCGTGTACGAAGCCGGGAAACAATAATCTGGCGCCCTTCCACATCATCCGACTCGCGAAGCCCTTGCCTTTCTTGTAGTCGAACGCCGTGTAAATGGAGAGCCCGCGGTTTCCGTCCTTGGTCGGTGCGACGTTGAAGATGAGTTTCCCGTGGTCCACAAGCCGCTCGTCGACCTGATATAGCAAGGTTTCGAACCCGACTCTTTTGGTCAGCCGCAGTTTCGCGCCCAACCCGACGAACGGTATCCTGTATTGAATCACCGATCCAACCTGGTTGGGCACCCCCTGCACCTGTCGAATGTCGACGAATCGCAGCTTGACGAACCTTGCATGGGGCTGGCCGAACTTGGCCATCTCCTCCATGATCTCTTCCTCAGAACCTCGGATTTTGATCACGTACATCCGTTCGAAGTCAGGCGACTTGCCGAGCTCCATTCCCAGGCCAGACGCAAGTTGCTCCTTGAGCACTTCGCGCTTCTCCTTCAGCACCACTGTCGGGTACCGTCCGTACTCCCCCCATTTCAGGCCGAAAAAGACCTCGAACGCCACGTTCCTCAGCGTGACCACCGCACCGCTGAGAATGGATCGCAGCACGTCGTAGCCGCACATCTCCCGGAGCACTTCCCGATAGTCGGCCGTGCCGCTGGCGATCTTCCATAGCACTACGCTCAGGGGCCGACTCCGCTCGTCTCGCACCTTGCACTCCGTGGCAAACGCCTGGTACATAATGCGGCTTATCACTGGCATAATAAACGCTGCCCGGCTCACGGCAAATACCATCCGTCCGAAGCGATTGTCTGCCACAAGCCATTGGATGGCCTTCCCGTATCCCCGGGCGAGAGCCTGCTTGTCGATTCCATCATGGAGCACGGTCTCGGCCAGCCGGCTCGCCGTCGCGTGGGCTGAGTAGAGGCCGTCTTTGTTCAACCGTGACCCAACCGCGTCCCCGATGATGGCAAAGCGGTTGCCGAAAGGAAGTGTCGCCGTGGTCACGGTCATGCGGGGAGCACAAGCGCAGGCGAGGGGAGCTGCCGCGATGCCGGGCAAGATGCGGTCAATCTGCGGCAGCGTCAGAAAATCGCGGACGATCTGCTGGCTGTCTCGTGGCAGGACCGCCTCGTCGATACATTTGCCGATCATGGCGACGGTCAAAAATCTGCCCTTGGGAATGAGGGCCGTGTGCTCAAGGGTGAGGTGTTTTGAGCCGTACTCGATGAAGTAGATCTCCCGGTGAATATTCCGTTCGAGATAATCCTCCCCCACGTCGAGCTCGAAGATGAAAGCCTTTCGGGACTTGCCGGGAACGAACGCCGGATTCAACCGCTGGACGGAGGCGATGAGCCCATCATCACGATAATCGAAGCCACAGTGTGCATTGATTCCGGTGGCGATACTCACGAAGCTGGCATCGAGCGCGACTTTCTCTCCCGATGGAGCCCGCACCGTCAGGGTGGGCATCCCCGAGGCACCGTAGGCAATCGCCTGGACTTCGCCATACTGGATGCGGGCGCCTTCCTTGACCGCCTCACCGAGCAGAAACCCATCGAACCCCGCGGGTCTGCCCATTCTTCTGCCCGGTAATGAGCCCCTGAAGACCGAGTACATCTGCATGTCTTCGGGAACGCGCAGCCGGAAGTTCTTCCATTGCCCATGGATCCAGACGTAGTCGATGTGCCCCTGGATGATCTCATCCGGAACGACGAGACCTTGCGCGTCGAGCATCTCATTCAACCTCGGAGAGATAAGGCCCGCGCAGAAGTTGCATCCCTTGCATTGAAAGTCATCGGCGCCCGTGTCGGTCGGACCACGTTTCTCGACGATGACGACGTCCAGGTGTCGATTGAGACGCCGGGCCTCGCGAAGCAGATGGATGGCGAAGAACGAACCGGCAGGCCCACCGCCGACGATGGCGACGCGACCGCCGTTCTGGAGGCTCATTGACTGAAATGACATCTCAGTCGGCGCTTTCTCGAGCCGGGGCGGGTGAGGGTGTAGCGCGGACCCCCGTTTTTGGGGTCCGCGGCTTTTCTCTTGCAAAGACCACAAATCCCAAAGACGGACGCCTGCCCTCGGGTTCGGGATCGCGAGTCCAAGGAAGAACCGCAGACCTCAAAGGCGGAGGTCTGCGCTACGCTCGTTCAATAGCCGTAGGAAAAAATCCTGCGGCGCTAGCTGATGTGCGGTTCAGAAAATAAATCGCGCAAGCAGGTACACGGCATTATTGCCGCTCGCGTTGCGACCCGCCCCATCATAGTTAGTTATGGCGCCATTGAAACGGGTATATCCGGTATAATGGACACCAAGCTGCAAATTCTGGATCGGCCAATACGAGAAGTTGGTGATATACCCGGCGCCTCTCGGGTTGCCATTGGCACTGCCGGTCACCGCACTCTGTGCGTATAGCAAGGGGTCGGCAGTCCCCCCGGTATCGAACCAACCGAGTGTTCCGGAAAGGCGATTGCCGAAATGGTATTCGGCATTGGCCATAACCGTGTCCAGGTGGTGGCTGCTCTGTTGTGCTCCCCCGGCAGCGAAGGTTGCGGCCAACGCTGAATTCTCGCGGATATACGTGCCGCGCAGCGAAAACACGTCCTTCCTGAACAACGTTCGATCGTACTGAAAGTCCATTGCCCAGTCCGTGTAGTCGTCCTCGAGGCCCACTACCGCGCCGGGGGTCGACGCCATGTGCATCCCATAGCTGCCCACCTCAAACTGGGTCGTCGGCGTCGATTCCTGCCAAGCGACGCGCCAGTAGGGCGCAACCCCACGGATGTTGTAGGCAAGACCGCTTCCGGGATTAGGTTGAGGAGCACCCACGTGGTCCGACCGATACACCGTTCCAGCCAGGTACAAATGATTGTCCCACATTGCGTAGCCACCCAGTCCTGCGACGTCCTGCGCCAGGCCGCCGGCAATGATGGGAGCGGCGGTTGGAGTCGGTGCGGAATCGCTCGCGATCCACGGGAAACCCCATGCCGGCGTATCATTCCAAAGGTCCTCGACGGTCGGATTGTTATTGAGGGTCACGCCGTAAACGAGCTCCTTGCCGCCGACGTTCCTCTTATTCGCGTAGCGGATATCTGTGTTATCGATGCTGAAATGATTATCTTGGGCATTATAAGTTACTTGCATAAAACTGCCGACGTGGGTCGCCCAGGCCCCAGCAAGAAAGACCGACACATCTTGAGGAAATTCAAAATTGCCATTCTGGGTCCCCGGCTGAGGGGATTTCGTTGAGGTTAATGAGGTCTCCAACATCGCGGATAGGGGCAGTGAGGAGAGAAGATCAAGCCCTGCATGCCGCTTATTTGAATTGTCCGTGACCCCTTTCTTCTCTTTATCTTTATCAACGTAACCGAGCAGCTTGAACTTTCGTCCTGCCGCGTTGAGTTCCGGAGGCGTGGTGTGGCAGCCACTGCACGGCAATCCCGTCTGACGCGCATAGCTCGGAACAGCCCGCACGCTGGACGGATTCAGTGTGGCAAGAAATGCGACAGAAAGCGCAGGAACTGACGCAAGCAAAGAAATCACCACTTTTTTCATAGCACTCTCCTTGTTTGGGTAGTCACTCCCAAATTAAAAATTCAGTTGGGGATTCACAATCCCCGTTGAGCTGACCTGGCACGTCCCTGACGAGGGAAGCAAGACCCAGGAAACGTTCAGAATCAACAGAGCGCGATGGGGCAATGTTCGCGAAATGGCCAAGGTGTTTTACCTCACCGAGTATTTGGGCCCAGGCCGCGCCGGAGGCTGATAAGGCGGTTGGGCGATGGCGCGGTAAAAGGCGATGACCGCGTCGATGTCGTCTTGACTGAGCGTCTTTCCCCAGGGGGGCATGGAAGATGACTTCCCCGCGGCGGCTCCACCCATCGTAATGACGTTCCGCATGAAATCGTCGCTGAGCGCGTTCAGGGTCGGGCCATCGCTCGCCAGCGGAGGATTGGGATTCAGATTCGAGCGGTTCGAGGGGCCGGCGGGCGTGGAATCCGCGTGGCACCACACGCAATATTGGTAGAACGCCCGCTTGCCTTGCGCCTGCTGATAATTGAGCGGAATCACCTTCGAAGAATCGCTCCAATCGGGCTCGCTATCGTAAGCCCGCGCCAGGGGATCGGGCATCGCCGCAGCCCGATTCTCGCGACAAGAATTGGCCAACCCAGCAACCAGGACGAGCGCAAGCGCAATAAGGAGTTTCGTTTTCATTGGCCTCTCCCGGATCCTCCGCCACCATGGGCGGGGCTGGTCTGTTTGAGTGTCATCAGATAGGCGGTCAAGGCCGCGCGCTCCTCGTCAGTGAAATCTCGATGGGGCTCAATCGCGTCAGGCGCTAGAGACTGCGGATTTTTGAGCCATTCCTCGATCCAGGCGGCGTTGATCCAGTTGCCGACGTTGGTCAGATTGGGGCCAACGTAGCCCCCCGCCGAGCCGATGGTGTGGCACGACTGGCACTGATACTTCACCTCATAAAGTTCCTTGCCGAGGTTCGCCATTTGCGGAGTGAATTGTTTGGTATCGACGCTGGCCAGATTCACCGCGGGTGTCTGCATAACCATGCTCAGGTAATCCGCCAGGACTGAGACTTCTTCGTCGGTCATGTTGAACTGCGGCATGCGGAAGGTGAGCGTGGGACGAAGGGTTTGAGGATTTTTCAAGAACTCGGCGATCCACTTTTTCTGCGCGCGGCTTCCTTCGTTGGTCAGATCAGGCGCGAGTGTGCCACCGTAACCGTTGACGCGATGGCAGACGTAGCACTTGTAGCGCTCAAAGAGTTCGCCGAACGCGCCGCCCGGGCGAAACTGCGGTTGGGCGGCAGTGAGAATCAGGCCTTCCAAGCCGGCCGTGGCGGATTTTCCCGTCATGCTCAATAGCACCGTGGTGAGGGCGTCCAGATCGCCGGGTGCGAGTGAATACTGCGGCATGCGTGCGGCGACATTCACGGAGAGCGGATTGGTGATCTTGGCTTCGATGTAGGCGACGGGCGTGCGGAGAATCCTCGAGTTGCCGAATTCCAGTTGCGATACGGTTTTGCTGCCCAGGCTGGCAAGGTCGGGCCCGAAATCCGTCTGCGGCGCCAACCCCTTGATGGTATGGCAACTGGAACAGCCCTTCTCCGAGAATAGGCGCCGCCCCAACTGGGTCTCATCGGGCGCCGGCGCCTCGAATTTCGGAACATCGCTGAGCAGGCCGGGATCGGTGAGCCTTGATTCGATATATCGCGTTACGACATAGAGGTCCTGGTCGGACCATTGGTAACGCGGCATCTCGGCGTGGGGCAAATATGATTGCGGGTTGCGCAACCAGGCTGCCAACCAATCCGGATTCACCTTGCTCCCCACCTTGGTGAGCTCCGGCCCAATGTCGCCACCGATCAATTTGGTTTCCCCGGCGCGTGTGACCGCGAGCGAGTGACACGTGGTGCAGAACATCTGACGAAAGCGCGTCTCGCCTTGATCGATCAGGTCGGGCCGTTTGTCCCACGCGGCCACCGTGCGGGGATCAAACTTGTAGGGTGGTATGGGCTCGCTCGCCAACGTGCTCAGGTAGCCGGAAAGGGCCCGCAGTTCCTTTTCGCTCAGGCGAAACTTGGGCATGCGCGGCTCGTCTTCGTTTTCGTAGCCGTTAACGAGGATGGTGCCGTCGCTCGCCGTGATGAGGCGTGGTTCTTTCAGCCACTTATAAATCCAGGCGCGGCTGACCTTGGTCCCGATATTCGTGAGGTCCGGGCCCAACATCACCGGCCGCTCGATCCCCTGCAAATGATGGCAGCCAACGCAATTGAGCGTCACCAGAAGCTTGCGGCCCCGATCGAGGCGCGGTGTCTGCGGCAGCTCGGCGCGATGGCAGGTTCCGCAGGAGGCTTGGATGTAACGAACGGGAAGGATCGGCTGTTCCCAGGCGAGTGTGGTCTCATGCGCGTCGCGAACCTCCGTGGCGAGGCCCTGGCCGCGATGGCAAACCACGCATCCCCAATCCCGCACACGGTGGGGAAGGGCCGGGTGCGCGCGGAAGGGTTGCGGCACAGAAGCGTCCGCGAGACTTGGCCGGGTAATGCCTTGATGGCACGTCGTGCAGCGATCGACCACTTGCATTTGCGGAATCCAGATTTGGTCGATCTCAGGACGAAAGTCGGCCAGCAGGCGCTTGGTATCCGGTCGCGACTCGGCGAAGCGGACGTAATTCCTCTCGTAGCGTCTCCAGGCGCTCAGGTAGTCACGAGCCGGCGAGATGGCAAGGGCAATAAGGAATACCACGCTCGAAACCGCGAAGATCAAACGCAAGCGTTTCGCGACTTTTCCCATCTCTTCAGCAGGCATTTCAGCTCCAGGGCCAGACCCAGGACCAACCCGGGCCCCTGAAAAAAGTCCCTATCGCCGTGAGCGTCAGGGCGACGGCGATGAACCAGGTCATCACCCACCACGGCAGCGGCCGCGACCCTAGGAATTTCTGGAATCGCGAGTCGCTCGTGGGATTGAAATATGGAACGAGGCCGAGCGCTCCCACCAGAGCCGTGGGAACCAGCACGGTCCATGCGGCGTAGATGGCGAACAAAACAAACAGTACCGCGAAGACTCCTACATAAATCTGCAACCGTTGGCGGCTACGGTGCGCCCAGAGCGGCTCGCCTTCGATGTTCACGTCAAAGTAAGGGATGACTACGAGCGCCAGGACCACCAGCGTGGGGAGCAGAACTCCGGCGACGAGCGGCGGGAAGCAATGGAGCAGCTCCTGAAGACCCAGAAAATACCACGGCGCCTTGGCGGGATTCGGGGTGAGCAGCGGGTTGGCCAGTTGCTCGAGCGGCGCGTCCCAGAAAAGCGCCAGCCCCACAAGAACAATCGTGAGAATTTGAAACGCGATCGATTCCCGCAGGATGACGTGCGGGAAAGACATGAGCTGCGGGCCAGTCTCCTCTTTGACCTTGGCGGACATTTTGCGCGTTATGAAGACAATGCGCCGAGGCTGCCGGAGGGCGTCCGAGCTTAAACCCGCTTCGTAACTATTTTTCTCGCTCATGATCGTCTCGCACCGTGAGTCCGCCGTCCTTTTGAATTCTCCAGAAATGCAAAGCGATAAGGCCCACGGCAGCCAGTGGCAGGATGACGCAATGAAGCACGTAGAAACGGAGCAGCGCGTTCTGCCCGATGATGTGGCCGCCAAGCAACAGGAAACGAATGGGCCGCCCCAGCACCGGGACGTAGCTGATAATGTTCGTCCCTACCGTGATCGCCCAGAAGGCCAGTTGATCCCAAGGAAGCAAATAGCCGGTGTAGCTCAAGAAAAGGGTGACCATCAACAAGCCCACACCAATCACCCAGTTGAACTCGTGCGGAGGCTTGTACCCACCGCGATAGAAAACATGGAACATGTGCCAGAACACGGCCACCACCATCGCCTGAGCCGCGAGGCGGTGAAGATTGCGGAGAAAGACTCCATTCGACACCACGTAAATCAAATCTTTCATGTCGCGGTAGGCGTCGGGGACGGCGGGATGGTAATAAAACATCAGCAGAATTCCGGTAATCGTTAGCACGACAAAGAGGAAGAACGAAATCGACCCGAGATAGTACGTGGCCCTGACACTCAGAGATTTTTCGCGCACCTTCACGGGCATCATGTGCAGCCCGAGATTGCCGAACACCGCCAGACTGCGGGTGCGATTGGTGCGCGCCGGGCCACGCCGGAAGATGGAGCGCCAGACGCGTGTTTGCCGGAGTTGCTCGAGCCGTTGATGGGTCCAATCGGTGGTGGCCATGCGTCCTCAGACTTTCAGAATCTCTGTTTCCCTGACAACTTCGAGTTTGTCGACAACCAGAACTCCGTCCTCGCCCAGCCCCAAAGCGAAGTGCGGAAGCGGCCGTGGAGCGGGCCCGGCTTGCACGTTTCCGGTTCTCTGGAATTTGCTCCCGTGGCACGGGCAGGCGATCTGGTCGGATTCCGGCTTCCATTGCGTGATGCACCCGAGATGCGTGCACACTGCGGACAACGCCCACATACCTTTGTCCGTCCGGACGATGTAAACCTGCTGGTCCTGAAGGTAGGTGACGGAATTCACCGGGTAGTCATCCGGCGAGCCGGCGCGGAAGGTGGTGGGCGGCTCAAACAGGACATTCGGTGACGCATACTTCACCGTAACGACGGCAGCGCCGAGCCCGGCGATGCTCAGAGCCCCACCGGCGATTTCGTTGAAGAAATCGCGCCGGGTGACTGCGTTTTTTTCTTCCGGCTTTCCCGGGGCCTTCGGTTCACCGGGCATATTCACTCTCCCTGGTCTCTTCCTGAGCGCCGTCAGGGTCGTGGTCAAAGACCTCAAAAGCTTCCATGGTGATGGTATGCGCGGGGCAGCGTTCAGCGCAGAGTCCGCAGCGGATGCAGATGGTTTCGTCTTTCACCATCACGGAGCCTTCCGTCGAGGGAAGTTCGCCGGGCGTCAGGTGCTGAAAGGTGATGGCATCCGATCCCACCGTCGCAACGATCTGCTGCTTGTCCGCGTCGGAAATGCTCAGTTGACTGAGCGGCACAAGGTGCAGGCAATTCTCCGGGCACACATCCACGCAGCCGCCGCAAAGGATGCACTCCGAGCCTTTGGATTCGTTGCCGTCGAAAATCGTATTGATCCAGCACTTGAGGCAGCGGGCAGCCTCCCGGCGAGCCTCTTCCTCGGTGTAGCCGGTCTCCACTTCCGCCACGCCCGTGCGGCGGTCCAGCGGAATCGTGGGGATGGTGAGCCGCGAATATTCGTCGTAGTCCGCGGCCATCTGGTGATGGTCGAGCACCGTGACGTGCACATAGCGAGGTTGGGGCTTCCAGTCGGCGCCTTGCAGGTAACGGTGGATTTCCTCGGCGGCCTTCTTGCCGTCAGCCACAGCACTGATGATGAGGCGCGGACCAAAGGCGATGTCGCCGGCGGCGAAAACGCCGGGCGCCGTGGTTTGGAGCGTGTCGGGATCGATCTTCACCGTTCCCTGCCGTGTGGTCTCAACTCCGTCCTGTGGCTTCAGGAACGAGAGGTCGGAGGTCTGCCCGATGGCCAGAATCGCGGTATCCACATCGAGAATGCTCTCCGTTCCGGGCTCGAAAACAGGATTGAAGCGGTGCTGGGCGTCGAAGACGGATGTGCAGTGAATCGTTTCGAGCCCCGCGAGCTTCCCGTTCTTACCGACAAACCCCCGAGGGCCACGGGAAGGGTGAATCTTCAGGCCTTCGTCGAGGGCCTCCTCAATCTCTTCCTCGAACGCCGGCATTTCCGCGCGCGATTCAAGGCACACCATATGAACTTCCCGCGCCCCCAGTCGCAGCGCGGTGCGGGTGACATCCATTAACTCCTTCATGGCCACGTCGCGCTCCGCGTCGCTGAGGCGGTCGGGGAGAAGGGATTTGCTGAGCGCATCAAGGGTCTGGGATTGCTGCTGGCG
>Ga0315282_10015267_pt1 | contig 11348 bp, 11 predicted proteins | sample YL17G07_20_MG_FD_203693 | JGI IMG/M metagenome (GOLD analysis project Ga0315282, IMG submission 203693) | Sediment microbial communities from Yellowstone Lake, YNP, Wyoming, USA - YL17G07_20 | ecosystem: Environmental > Aquatic > Freshwater > Lake > Sediment | place: USA: Wyoming | collected...
AAATCTTTATAGTTTATTGTATCTTTATCTACTTTGCCCTGGCGCACTTCAAAAACATCAGTTAGATTCGTAGTAGTTATCTCATCTAAATTATCTCTACCGCAGACAACCAATGCGTGCTCTATCCTCAGATTTCCCAATGCATATGCCAAATTATGTGCCCAACCGCTGTCATAAACTCCTACCAATTGATGTGTCGCATTAGCAGGATTACTCAAAGGACCTAAAAAGTTAAAAATAGTCTTTGCACCTATTGTTTTTCTTGCCTCCATAGCATATTTCATCGCGGGATGGAAATTCGGCGCAAATAAAAAAGCAATACCGATTTCGTCAAGGCATCTTTCTATTTTTTCTTTACTCATATTTATATTTATACCCAATGCCTCCATAACATCTGCGCTGCCTGACGAACTCGATACAGAACGATTGCCGTGTTTGGCAACAACGATACCTGCGCCGCTGACTATAAAAGCCGCCGTCGTTGAAATATTAAAAGTATGCTTCCTATCTCCACCTGTACCACAGGTATCTAATATAACCTTGTGTTTTGTGCGTATTTTTGTGGCGTGACGGCGCATAACCGAAACCGCTGCGGCTAATTCTTCCGAAGTCTCCCCTTGCTCATTCAAATTGTTTAAAAATGAAATAATCTGGGGCGTACTCGCTTGACCGCCCATAATCTCTTCCATAACCGCTTCCATCTGAGAAGCAGTTAAATCGCTTCCTCTTGACAATATCTCTGTTGCTTCTAGTATCATTGCTTTAAAAAGTTATCCAAGATATCCTTACCTGCCTTGGTCAAAATAGATTCGGGATGAAACTGCACTCCCCATAAAGGATATTCCTTATGTTTCAGCCCCATTATCTCCTGTTCTTTTGTCCAGGCTGTTATCTCCAAGCATTCTGGCAGACTTTTTCTGTCTACCAGTAAAGAATGATAGCGCGTGGCTTCAAAAGGATTAGGGATGCCTTTAAATATTTCCCTGCGATTGTGATAAATAAGGGAGGTCTTTCCGTGCATAAGTTTTTTCGCTATTATAATGCGGCCTCCGTAAACAAACCCTATTGCCTGATGACCAAGACAAACCCCCAATATGGGAATCTTGCCTGCAAACTCTCTTATTACCTCACAGGAAATACCTGCATCCTCGGGTCTGCCGGGTCCGGGAGAAATAACAATTCTTTTAGGCCTTAACTTCTTAATTTTCTGTATCGTTATCTTATCGTTCCTAAATACCTTAATATCTGCACCCAGCGCACCTAAATACTGGACGAGGTTATAGGTAAAAGAGTCGTAATTATCGAGCATCAAAATCATTCTTTTTCTCTCCAAATCTTAGCACCTAATTTCTGTAATTTCTCATCTATATTTTCATATCCCCGCTCTAAATGATAAATCCTGGATATCGATGTTCTACCGCGGCTAGCGAGCCCCGCTAACACAAGGCATGCTGATGCGCGCAGGTCTGATGCCATAACCGGCGCACCTGACAATTCCTTGACGCCTTCTACAATTGCATGCGGGCCCTCCCTCTGAATATGCGCACCCATACGGTTAAGTTCAGCTACATGCATAAATCTATCGGGATAAATCTTCTCGTTAATCACGCTTATCCCAGGCGTTATACTCATCAGTCCCATAATCTGTGCCTGCATATCTGTAGGAAAACCCGGATAGGGAAGAGTAGTAACATTTACTGATTTAAGTTGTCTCTTATAACGCACGCGCATAGACGCATCTACCCTGGTTATACAGGCTCCTGCTTCCTCTAATTTATCAATTACCGCACCCAGGTGCTGGAATAAAATGTTTTTTATAAGGATATCGCCGCGAGTAATCACAGCGGCAATCATCAATGTGCCTGCCTCTACCCTATCGGGAATTATGGTGTGAGTTGCTCCGTGCAGGTGTCTTACCCCTTCAATTTCTATAATCGGTGTGCCGTGACCTTTTATCTTTGCGCCCATCTTAATCAAGAATTCCGCCAAGTCTACGACCTCTGGTTCACAAGCCGCAGATTCAATCACGGTTCTGCCGCCAGCCAATACCGCAGCCATCATTACATTGTCCGTAGCCAGGACCGATGAGCCGTAAACACCGCCTAAATACATATGCGCACCTTTAAGTCGAGCTGCTTTTGCTACTACATAACCGGATTCAATACTGATATCTGCGCCAAGGGATTTCATTCCTTTAAGGTGTAAATCCACCGGTCTTACGCCTATAATACAACCGCCGGGAAGAGAGACTTTTGCTTTTTTAAGTTTACCGAGAAGCGGGCCTAAAACGCAGAAAGACGCGCGCATTGTAGAAACAAGCTTATAGTCAGCAATGTAATTTCTATTTTTTGTGCTGGCTGATACTGCCACTGTCCCTTTATCTAAATCCGCATTTTTTCCTAAAGAGCGCAAAATCTTCAGCATCGTGAAGGTGTCCCGCAAATTTGGCACGCCTTTAATTATACAGGCATCATCAGTTAGCAGCGTTGCAGCCAATATTGGCAATACAGCATTTTTTGCGCCTGAGACTGTCACCTCACCCTTAAGTCTTACCCCGCCTTCAATAATCAGTTTATCCATTTTTACTTATTTTCTTGGCAATTATTACTCTCTCTATGTTATTATAATCTTTAACTATCTTTATTATCTCAAAAATCTCTGATTTTTGAAAAATATTTTCTATTGACGCCCTTTGGCCAAACCCCATTTCCATAATTAAAAACCCGCGCTTATTTAAATAATTCGGCGCGCCAGCAACAATCCTGCGATAAAAATCTAACCCATCCCTGCCGCCGTCCAGGGCAATGCGCGGCTCGTATTTTATTTCTTGCTGCAGCTCTTTGATTTCTCCGGTAGGAATGTATGGTGGATTAGAAATAATTATATCGTAATCGGTAATCGGTAATCGGTAATCGGTAAACCCCGTTAGAGACACCCTGTCTTTCTGTCGTCCACCTATAGTCTCTAACGGGGTAAATAAATCGCAATGGATAAATTTAATTATATCAGCCACATTATTTAACTTAGCATTGTATTTAGCTACTTCCAATGCCCTGTCTGAAATATCTGTGGCTGTCATTTTAACGTTAAAGAGAAATTTTGCCAACGATATTGCAACGCAGCCAGAACCTGTTCCCATATCCAGTATATTTAACTCGGGAACTGGCGAACTCAGGAACTTGCGAACGACTTCCAATGTTTTTTCAACCAGAATCTCCGTCTCGGGACGGGGTATAAATACATCTTTGTTTACTTTAAATTCTAACCCTAAGAATTCGGTTTTACCCAATATGTACTGGATAGGCTCACCCTTGATTCTCCTTTTTAAAACCGAAGCTATCAAAGCTGATTTATCCTTATCCAGGGGAGACTCTCTATCTAAAAATAAAGACATCCTGTTACAATTCAGTATTTCGGTAAACAAAAATTCAGCCTCATCCATTTTTCCTCTCTTGAGCTGTTTTTAGCAGGGCATCTGAAAACTCATCTAAATTACCTTCGAGTATAGCTTCTAATTTATGTGATGTAAAATTTATACGGTGGTCGGTGACCCTGCGGTCAGGAAAGTTATAGGTGCGTATTTTTTCGCTGCGGTCTCCCGAACCTATCTGGGTTTTTCTCTCCTGAGAAATTTTTCTGGATTCCTCTTGCCTTTTCATATCGAGCAACTTGGCGCGTAAAATCCTCATTGCCTTATTCTTATTTTTTATTTGCGAGCGTTCATCCTGACAGGTAACGACAACACCCGTAGGTATATGCGTGATTCTTACCGCAGAGTCGGTTTTCTGCATATGCTGTCCGCCCGGGCCGCTAGACCTATAAGTATCTATCCTTATGTCTTTTGGTTCAATAATCAAATCGACTTCTTCGGGTTCTACCAATACTGCTACAGTAGCTGTTGAGGTGTGGATTCTCCCTTGCGCCTCTGTTGTAGGAACGCGCTGCACACGATGTACCCCGCTTTCAAATCTAAGTCTCTTATAGGCATCTTTACCTTTCACGCTAAAAATTACTTCTTTAAATCCTCTTGCCTCATTTGAACTGACTGACATTGGCTCAACAATCCAACTCTTGTTTGCAGCATATTTTGTATACATCCGATAAAGGTCAGCGGCAAATAACCCTGCCTCATCGCCTCCGGTCCCCTGCCTTATCTCTACAATTATATCCCGCCCTGCGTCTTCATCTTCGCCTGCCAAAACTTCCTTTAGCCTTTGCTCTAAATCTGCCATTTTTAGTTCTAAATCTTGAAGTTCCTTTTTTGCTAACTCTATAAATTCTTTGTCATGCTTTTCCTTCAACACGACTACCAAACCCTCTATTTCTTTAGACACTTTTTTGTATTCCCTGAATAAAGAAATAGGCTCTTTTAAGCCCGATAATTCTTTAGCATATTTATTATATTGTTCTTTATCAGCGAAAGCTTCAGGAGAGGCAAGAAGTCCCTCTAACTCCTGAAATCGATTTTCCAATTTTTGTAACTGTTCGAACATATTAACTTTTCTTTCCGTATTTCTTCATAAACTTATCCACTCGTCCTGCCGAATCCACAAATTTCTGCTTACCCGTAAAAAATGGATGGCATTTTGAGCATATCTCAACCCGGATACTCGGTTTGGTGGAACGCGTATGTATTGTCTCGCCGCATGCACAAATAATCGTGCTTTCTTTGTAATTTGGATGAATTTTATCCTTCATGTTTATATTCTCCTTTTAATGAGCCCACAACTTACGGAACGCAAGTGAACGTAAGTTGTTTGGGCGAATTAATCCTTGACATTTTCTAATTGACTGCTCGAAGAAAATGCCAAGGATAAGTTCGGACATATAAGTTATGTCGCTTATCTTTTTATTATAAGGCTCCATAACTTATGTCCTCACTTATTGGTTCATACTATTCAAAAATTCCTCATTATTCTTTGTTTTAGCCAGCTTTTCGATTAGAAGCTCCATTGCCTCCACATTACTGAGTTCATTAAGCACCTTTCTTAAAATCCATATCTTCTGTAACTGGTCTGTCTTAACCAGCAATTCCTCATGCCTGGTATTTGAACGTTTTATATCCATGGCCGGATAAATCCTTCGCTGGAACAGATTTCTATCAAGCTGCAATTCCATATTACCCGTGCCTTTAAATTCTTCAAAGATTACATCATCCATACGGCTGCCGGTCTCAACCAGTGCCGTGGCAATTATCGTGAGACTCCCGCCTTCTTCAACTGCGCGCGCAGCGCCAAAGAATCTCTTTGGTTTCTGCAGGGCATTGGAATCTATGCCGCCGGATAATACCTTGCCGCTATGGGGAATGACTGCATTGTATGCGCGTGCAAGGCGGGTTATACTATCCAGAAGGATAACCACATCCCTTTTGTGCTCTACAAGTCTTTTTGCTTTTTCAAGAACTATTTCTGCAACCTGCACGTGCCTCTCCGGCGCCTCGTCAAATGTAGATGATATGACTTCACCCTTGACATTTCTCTGCATATCTGTAACTTCTTCGGGACGCTCATCTATCAAGAGCACAATCAATATCACATCGGGATTATTACCGGTTATAGCATTGGCGATTTTTTGCAACAGCACTGTTTTCCCGCTATAAGGCTGCGCAACAATAAGACCGCGCTGACCTTTTCCTATAGGCGTAAGCAAACTCATTACCCGCATGGATATCTCTTCCGGCTTTGTCTCTAAGTCGAATGACTGACGCGGATATACAGGAGTAAGATTATCAAAAAGTACTTTTTCTTTTACTTCTTCGGGATTCTCAAAGTTGACTGCCTCAACCTTAAGAAGGGCAAAATATTTCTCTCCCTCTTTAGGCGGCCTGATTTGGCCGCTTACCGTATCGCCGGTTCTTAAATCAAACTTTCTTATTTGCGATGGAGAGATATAGATATCGTCCGGACAGGGCAGATAATTGTAATTGGGACTGCGCAGGAATCCGAATCCTTCTGGCAGTATCTCTAAAATACCTTCCCCAAACATAAGGCCTTCCTTCTCTGCCTGGGCTTGTAGTATCTTAAAGATTAAATCCTGCTTCTTTAAGCCGCTTATGCCATTGATATTTAACTCACGGGCTTTCTTGTTTAGCTCCGTAATCTTCATATCTTTTAGATTTCCGATATCTAATTTTTCCACGTTACCCTCCTCAATGAGCCCGCTAAAAATTAGGGGCGAATTGATCCCGAGCGGCTATATATTTACTTTGTAGCCGCAAGGGATTTCCAAATATCTTCTACCTGCCTCCTGGTTTCTTGCATTGTACCGTTATTATCTATTACAAAATCCGCAAAACGTGACTTCACGTTTTGCGGAATCTGGGATTTAATCCGTTTTAATATGTCTGGCTTATCAAGCGAGGTTCTGCTTCGAATTCTTTCAATCTGCTTTTTTCTACTTATTTTTACCACAATTAATTTATCTACAATTTTTTCTAAACCTGCCTCCAGCAAAAGAGGGGCGTCTAAAACAATAACTTTTGACCTTGAAGATTTTATTTTACTTTTAATGATTATAGTGACCTGCGGATGTATAATATTGTTAAGTCTATGTAAGAAATTTCTATTATTGAATACAATGCTGGCTAATTTTCTTCGGTCAATTATTTTATTTTTCTTCAGGATATCCTCACCAAATGCATGGATTATTCTTCTGTAGGCCGAAGTTTGCGGCCTAATGCAGTTGTGCGCTAACTCATCCGCATCTATGACATAAGCGCCAAAGGATTCAAAGATTCTGGCAACGGTGGTCTTACCGCTGCCAAAACTACCGGTGAGCCCGAGGATGAGCTGTTTTTTACCCCGCCCTTCATTCAACGCTATATATGCTTTGGATGAAGGGCGGGGTTTATTTTGTTTTTGCTTTCTCATACAACTGCAGGTATTCTTTAGCCGACTCCTCCCAGGAAAAATTACATTTCATTGCCGTTTCTATCAGTGCATTCCATTTATTTTTATTTTGAAATGCCGCAGTTGCTTTCTTTATGCTTTTAATCAAATCGTCTTTGCTGTACCGCTCGAATACAAAACCGTTTTCTTCGTTTACCGTATCGGCCAGACCCCCTGTCTTAAATACCAGCGGTATTGTGCCGTATTTAAGACTAATCATCTGGCCTAATCCGCAGGGTTCGTATCTGGAAGGCATAAGAAATACGTCTGAGCCCGCGTATATCTTATGTGCTAAAGGGTCATCGAATTTCAAGTGTAGCGAAATAACTTTTGGATATTTTTTTACTATTCTTTCCAAAATCAAATGGTACTTTATGTCGCCTGTGCCTAAAATCACAAGCTGTAAGTTCATCTTACAAATGCTGTCAATGGCCTCGGACAATATATCGAAGCCTTTCTGCTCGGCTAATCTGGATACGATACCAAAAAGCGGGACATCTAAATTTAGCGGGAGTTTACAAAATTTTTGCAGGTCTTGCTTATTGTTATATTTATCCTGCAGAGTCTTAAAAGAATATTCTTGAGCAATGAATCTATCTGTTTTGGGGTTCCAGATAGAATAATCCAGTCCGTTTAATATTCCAAAAACTCTATCGCGGCGTTTATTTAGAACGCCCTCCAGGCCAAAACCAAATTCTTTGGTTTGAATTTCCTGGCTGTATGTTGGGCTAACCGTATTTATATAATCGCAAAACTCTAAGCCGGCCTTTAAGATATTCACCTTTCCATAAAATTCAAAACCTTCTATACTAAACAGCATCCAATCCAGACTTAACTTGGGGAACTCTTCGCGGGAAAATATACCCTGATAACCTATGTTGTGGACAGTAAGTATTGTCTTTATGTTTTTATAAAATGATTCATTAACGAATAATGTCTTTAAATATACTGGAATCAGAGAAGCCTGCCAATCATGGACGTGGACAATATCCGGTTTAAAATTTATCTCCTTCAGTAGCTCCAGCGTCCTTTTGCAATAATAAGAAAACCTGTCTAGGTTATCTTTATAGTCTCCGGTTTTATCTGTGTATAGGCCATCCCGATTAAAATATTTATCATTTTCAATAAAATATACCTTAATATTTTTACCGATAGTCGAGTAAGAAATATCGTCCTTTAATTTTTGCATTTTGTCCCGCCCGTGGCGGGATTGAATTACTTTATACCCAGGCAAGGCAACAATAACTTCCTGTCCTAATTCTTCCAGTGCTAAAGGTAAGGCGCCTGCCACATCCGCAAGGCCACCGGTTTTGGCAAAAGGCACGACTTCGGATGCAGCCAAAAGTATCTTCATCCCGCACCTTCTCCTTTCTTTAACATTTTTTCTATATTTATCTTAAATTTTGTTCTATTTAGAATTCTTAAGAAACAAAAATAATACATTTTAAATGCACTTGAATATGAAGAAGGTGCGGGATTCATTTTGCCTCCTCCATTTCCAGCCAATTCTCACCGAACTTTATATCAACCCTAATAGGTACATCCAATTTTAATACATTTTCCATTCTGTCTTTGACCAGCTCAGCCAATTCCTTTAATTCCTGTTGGCTGACATCGAATACCAATTCATCGTGAATCTGTAGTATCATCTTTGCTTTTAACTTTCCTGTATGTATCTGTTCGTGTATCTTGAGCATCGCTAATTTTATCAGGTCAGAGGCTGAGCCCTGTATAGGGGTATTTACAGCCTGGCGTTCGGCAAATTGCCGTATGCCCTGATTCTTATTATTAATCTCCGGGATATATCTTCTTCTTCCTAACAGGGTAGTCACAAAACCATTTTTTTGCGCTTTTAGAATCTGTTCCTGGATATATTCCTTTACCTTAGGGTACCTCAAGAAATAGGCGTCGATAAACCCTTGAGCCTGGTCAACAGGTATACCTAAATCGCGGCTCAATCCATACGATGTAAGACCGTAGATGATTCCAAAATTAACCCTTTTTGCAACCTCGCGCATTTCATCTCCGATATTTTGTTCATCCAGACCATAGATTAAACTCGCAGTGGCCCGGTGGATATCCTTATCTTTCTTAAAGGCAAGAGTCAAATTTTCGTCTTTTGATAGATGCGCCAGGATTCTTAATTCTATCTGTGAATAATCGCAGGACAGAAGATAATTCTTTGGCCCCGAAGAAATTATTGCCCGCCTGATATTTCTCCCAATCTCTTGTTTAACGGGGATATTCTGTAAATTGGGATTACTGGAGCTAAGCCTGCCGGTTTCAGTTCCTGTCTGATTAAAAGAGGTATGAATACTACCTGTGTTTTTGTCTATCAGCCCGGGCAGGGTATCCACATAAGTGTTTTTTAGTTTCATTAACTGACGATATTCCAATAGCAATGCGGGTAATTTATGAATATCTGCTAGTTTCCTTAATACCTCTTCATCGGTAGACGGGCCGGTTTTACTTTTTTTAACCACAGGCAATTTTAATTTTTCAAAAAGAATTTCCCTTAACTGTTTAGGTGAATTTATATTAAATTGACTTCCGCTCATATCATAAATATCTTTGATTAATTTTATTAATCTCTTCTCTATATCACCTGAAAGCTCCTCCATTACCTTTAAGTCCAATTTTATACCGTTCATTTCCATCTCTGCCAATACCTCTACCAACGGCATCTCAAGGTCGGTAAAAAGCCTAAATAGGGATTTTTCACGCAACTCTTTTTCTAATCTCGGTTTTAATTGCAATATTAAATCCACTGCTCTTTGGTTATCAATAATTTTACCTGTTGAAATACCTAAATAATCCCATGCTATATCCGTTAAAGTGTATTCGGCTTTAGAAGGATTAAGTAGATATGCACCAATCATAGTATCAAAATGTAGTCCCTCTAAACCGATATTCTCCTTTGCTAAAGATATTTTTATTTTTTTAAGGTCATGACTTATTTTTTTTATCCCGCGGGTTTCCAATACGGTCTTCAGATTTTCGCCTGCGCGATTTATCCGGAAAAACTTATCCTCTGCATAAAATATCAAGTCGTCAGAAGTCAAACCGTATAGAGTCAATTCGCTGCCTCTGTCTATTATATTCTTCAATTCTTTATCTTCCATTCCGACTGACTTTGTATCCAACCCTTTATCTTCCTCTTGAGGCAACTCATTTAAAAAGCGCTTAAACTCTAAATGTTTAAATAATCTGAATAACTCTTTGGAGTCGGGTTCAGCAATTTTTAATTTATCCAGAGCAAAATCTATATCCACATCTTTATTTAACACAACTAATTCTTTGCTTAAATTCAGCTGAACAATATTATCCATAATTGTCTTTTTTATCTTTTCCTGCTTCAGTTTATCAATATTATTCAATAACCGCTCTAAGGAGCCAAAGTCACTGATTAATCGCACCGCTGTCTTTTCTCCAATCCCGGGCACTCCGGGAATATTATCTACCTCATCTCCCATCAATGCCATGATATCGGTTATTCTTTGCGGTTCGACGCCAAACCGCTCTAATACCTTTTTGCGGTCATAGATTACGCCTTCATCTTTATAAGGACTGAATACAACCGTATTATCATCCACTAATTGTAATATGTCCTTATCAGAGCTTACTATGACTGTGGATATTCCTTTTTCCTTTGCTTTTTTTGCCATAGTAGCAATAATATCATCTGCTTCGAAGCCTTCCTTCTCAAATATAGGAATCCTATAGGCTAGAATTACTTGTTTAATTAAAGGTAACTGAGCCGACAGCTCTTCGGGCATCGTAGGCCTTTGTATTTTATATTCCGCAAACTTCTTCTGCCTGAAAGTGTCTCTTGATACATCAAAACATACAGCGAGATATCCGGGTTCTTTTTCTTTTAAGATTTTATTTAGAATACTTATAAATCCATATACGGCATTTGTAGGCTGCCCGAAAGATGTGGAAAGTTTTGGAAGCGCATAAAATGCACGATAACAAAAAGCCGTGGCATCAATCAGATACAGTATTCTCTTAACCATTAAGTAACATTCGGAATTTCAATGGTTCGGCTACGCTCACCATTGACCCTGAGCGGAGTCGAAGGGTCAATTATGGTAGGGTTAAATTTTGTGGTTTTCTATTGTGATAACGCCCTTGTTTGAACTTCCTCAATAAATTTTTCAATCTCTTTATTAGCGGGATTCAACTGCTGGGCATCTAATGCTTCTTTTATAGATGTTGCGTAATCTTCTTTATCGTAACTCTGTTTTGCCTTTTTAAAATGATTTTTCGAAAGCTCTTTATCGTCTTTTGTAAGAATGACTTTTTGCATTGCCACATCTTTCATAAACCTGACAATTTCCTGTTCTCTAATGTCTTCGGCTGGTCTATTTGATAAAACTAAACTTATATCTTCTAACCGCTTCTTTGCCTTCTGTGTCCAGGGGTCATTGGGTAAGCCTGATTCTACCCTTTTTTTCCAAT
>Ga0315282_10015268_pt1 | contig 11346 bp, 8 predicted proteins | sample YL17G07_20_MG_FD_203693 | JGI IMG/M metagenome (GOLD analysis project Ga0315282, IMG submission 203693) | Sediment microbial communities from Yellowstone Lake, YNP, Wyoming, USA - YL17G07_20 | ecosystem: Environmental > Aquatic > Freshwater > Lake > Sediment | place: USA: Wyoming | collected...
GAGGTCTGATTGTTTACCGGCAGAAATGTTTGGCTTATTAACGAGCGACTTCGAGGTCGCGCAAGTCGGTTCCCTAGAATGAAGTATGCACTTGCTGAAGGTGAGGGCGTAGATTACTGGTTTCCCTCTCCGCCCATCAAAGGAGCATTCGAGTGGGACGGTTCCCTCGTGGGAAACAGGAACATCATCACCGCGGAAAAGGGAAGAGTGGCCAGCAAGGATAAGACTCTCCACCGCCAGCCTGAGAAGTATCTGAGGATAAAGAACCTGGCTCAGAAGTTCGTCGAAGAGCGTCGGGGCGCCATCATGATCCGCGATGCGATCATACATGGCGTCAGGGTGAGGATGTTCACGAACAGCGAACATCACTGCGACTTCTGGGTGCACAACTGGTTCTCCCCGGAGGAATGGAAGCAGGCCACCGGAAAGGATGCCGAGGAGAGACCTGCAGTGCTAGTCTACGCGCTCACGGGCGTGGAGGGCGAGCAACCGGCCGCATACTACAACAGGGACGCGAGCGAGATCATCTTCTTCAACACTTCGTACTATGGGCAGCTCAAGAGCTGGACCCTCGGCGCGGTCGGCCGAGTGCTGGCCGAGGAATACGGCATTCACTCGATCCACGGAGCTTGTGTGGCCTTCAACGACAGGGCAATACTCTACATCGCGCCAACCGGCACTGGCAAGTCCACCAACTCCTACGGGCTCATCTCGTATCCGGGTACTCGATTCCATTCCGACGACTGGGTGTACGTGCGACATGCCTACAAGAACAAGAAGGACGGGAAGTTCTACGTTCCGTTTGTGGTGAGATCCACGGATGGATCTGAGGTGAAGGGCTTCAGGGTCTTCCGTTGGATCAAGGAAGCGGGTTCTCAACACCTCGATGCCAACGTCGAAGCGCTCACGCTCAACGGCGACAAGGTCTCGCTCCAGCTCGGTGACCTGGACATCTCCGCTCCCCCGGCCTCGTTCGGGTACATCTCGGAGAAGGAATTCTATCTTAGGACCAACCTGGTGGAGAGCTTCCCGGCGGCGCTAGTCGAGATGATGAGGTGCGAGACGGAGAACTGCCCGGAAGTCACCGACGCGTTCCTCAGTCGCGCGTCAGTAATGTTGGACGAAGTCGTGTCGGAACTCCTCTCGTCCACCAACCCCGAGCTCGAGACGGTGATAAAGGACAAGGGGTGGGCCGAACTCAGGGAGAAGATCGCTAGGTTCGTTGCATTCGGGAACTCAAGAGCGATGTTCGACCAGTCACGCGCTTTTGCGAAGGACAAGGTAATACTGAACCCCATGGAGCCAGTCATGATTGACACAGTGATGCTGATCAAGAGGGACTTCAGGGAGGAGCACGTGCTGGAGAGCCTCCCGCTTGAAAAGTTCATCGAGCGACTTCTGATGGGAGACACGCCCGAGGGCAAGTGGGAGATAGCGTACAATGACTATCGCGCGGTCGATGACGATGAGGAAAAGAAGTACCTCAAGGAACTGTTCGGAAGGGCGAGTGAAGGCAGCCAAGCTATATACGAGCAGTTTATGATGGACCGGGAACGCCGCCCTTTTACACTTGACGAGGAATTCGAACTTATGGAGATCCTGCATGGCTCAGCACGCTGCTATGATCTAAACACTATTCTGCAGGTTGCCGGATACACCAAGAGAGATTCAGTCACTAGAACCGTTCAACTCATTATTGAAGTCCTGAAGAGCAGACCGACTGACATACGGTTGACGCTTGAGGAACTCGCCAGCCTTCCCGAGGTATTCTGATGGCCTCGTTCGCGGGCTTTGTGCTGATGTGGGACTTCGACAGCCGTCAAGCAACCGAACGGCTTCGAGGCAGTTGTTGAGAAGTCTTTCCTAGGTTCGTGCTGCCATTCAGCGATAGCTTCCCCAATGGGAACAAAGAAATGAAAAACAGATAGAAGAAGGGAGTGAGAACCTCCCTTCTTGCTTCGCGCGCTTAGCTTTTCTTCCTGACAAAAGCCAGAATTGCCGCTGCTACTGCTATGACTGATATGGCTATTGAGATATAGAGCATTGTTGTCAAGGAGCTGACCGAGTTCTTTAGATCGGATATCTGGCTTGAAAGCGGCACTAGGGCCTCAGCAATGATGTCATCTATTGACTTTGTCGTGACCTTCAGTGTCGCTCCTGTTTGTGGCAGTAGGACTAGAAGAAGCGATTTGTTTTGTATCAGAAACGCGCAGTACTCTGGGAGCAGTTGAGGTGAGGTCTGGCTTGGAGCCATGAATCCCGTGAGTTGTATTCTATAGTGGGTGGTTCCCAAGGGCGGGGTCACTGAGACACTGACGGTGCCATTCCTATCAGTTATGGCGGCCCCTATGTTGACCCAAGTCACATTGTCCGAACTCTTCTGTATGAATGTCAAGAGGCCCGGCGCCGGCTTGCCTGTCTTTGGATCCTTGAACACAGCAGTGAAGGGTACGGTTGAGCCCAGAGGCAGCTGCAATCCCACTTCTGTGGAAGGAGGTGGAGCAGTATAGGTTGCTTTCCATATGTGGTAGAAGTACATGCCCGGGTAAAGGGCGTTGTAGTACCATCCTTGAACCCAGTCCCTTTGCCAGCGGCGACCAGTCACCTGTTCGCACGGGAAGCTCGGCACCAAGTCAATGTAGAGTTGCTGCAGTTCCTTGTAGATTGCCTCTCTCGCCGGCCCGTTCGGGGTCTTGATCCCTTCGTCAATGAGGTTGTCAATGTAGTTGGTGTCATAGTTCGGATCTGCTGTGACGTTTTGGAAGTAGGCGAAGTCACCCAGACTGTACATGTATGGCCTTACCCAGTTGTCTCCATCGGCGAAGTCGGCCAACCATCCTATCTGGTATACGGGCATGGTCATAGCTTCCATTGCATCCAGGAAGACAGGCCAATCTATGGCGACGTTAGAGATCTTGAATGCCGGTAGCCCTGTTCTCTTGGCGTTAAGGCTTTCGATGGCGTCTATCATCAACTGGTTGGCGATTCTTCGCTGATCATTCCCTATGTTGTAGAGCATCGAGAACGTGAACCCCCAATCCCAAACGGACTTGGTAACTCCGCCTTGCGTGAACTTGGCCTCCTTAAGCAGCTGCTCCACCTTGGTCAGATTGAGCTCGTATTTCGCTAAAGTCTTGTCCTCATAGTCTGGCGCCAGTCCCTTCACCCACCAAGTGGCGGGTTGGATCGCTTCTCCGAACCAAGCATCACTTAGCAGGGTGTCGAAGTCCATCGAATAGGCAAAGGCTTGTCTCACCTTAGCGCTGGCGAAGAAGTTCCTTGGTATTCCGTCTGGGAACTTTCCAGTCCCGATGTAGGGGCTGCCCTCAGCTATCTCGAAAGTGAAGAAAATGTTGTCCTCCGCAAGAATCGGCTCTATGTCTCTGAAGAGGGTTATCCCCGGGAACGGTGGACTTGTCCGATCCGAAGTCTGTAGAAGCTCAAACATGTTCGCTCTCGGCACAACCGCTGAATCGAGGTCTCCAGACAGGAACAGCATCTTCCTCGTACTCCACTCGGCTATTCCTCTTACTATCACCGTTTCAAGGTAGCTTGGGTTACCCGCGGCTGGCCAACCTCTCCAGTAGTTGGGGAACCAGTCAAGACGATACTCCAAAGTGGCTTTGTTCCAGTAGGTGAGCTTGTAGGGACCTGTCCCGCATATCGCGGGGTAATCCGAGGTCGGATGGTTGCCGCAATATGGCCTCCCAGTTTTTGGATTTATGTCACTGTATCTCTGGTCAAGTGGACTGTAGGAGTTAGTCGGTTTCCTGCGCCAGTTTATCCAGTACTGATCCCACACACCGTCCCAGCATCCGTAGTCAATGGCCATTTTCTTGTCGACAATGCAACCCCATGTCTGACCTAGGATCTGTAGAAAAGCGGTCTCAGGGAACGTGAAATTCAGGTGGAATGTAACGGTGCGGGCCGTGTCGTCTCGTGTGATTAGGTCCTTCAGCACAGCGGGGGCAGCCGCTGCCTCAGCCGCGTTCAGTACACCATCTCTGTCCTTGTCGAAGCAGTCGTCGCTGCCATGCTGTCCGGTGAGCGGCAGGTAGATCATCCACTGAGGGCTTCCAAGTTGATCCTGAACAAGGCCTCTTTCAAAGGAATACTCGACGTCCTCAGGCGTTAGGAGATCCCCGGAGTGAATCGTCCCGTTTCCGTCCTTCCAGTCCTGGAACTTCACACCCGCTCTGATGTGGAATGTCCAGGTCAGACCATCGGCACTGATGGTATATCGGTCAGCAAGGCAGGGCGTGAAAGTGTCTACCGCAGTGTAGTTGTAGGGAGTATCTATTCCGGTCCGAAGCACCCTTGTTTCATTGAACCTTACTAGGGGCTCAAGGACATTGAAGATCAACTCGCCACTGGCAGTGTCGTAGGCTCGAGCTGGGTCAACCCGTCTTGGCTGGCCTATCGTACCTTCGTAGTACGTCTTGGTGTCGAGCGTCTGGAGTGAGAAGACTGGGGGAAGTACTGTGCTGCTGATGACAATGAGGGAAAGGAAGATCATGAACGGCAAGAACCGGCGATTCTCTTTTTGATTTGAACCTATGAGCATATATTTCACCTTTTCGGTCCCGAATCGGCCGGCCGTATTTAAGGGTTGCTATTCCACCAGATTGGAGGGGGAAGTCGTCTCGCCTGCTAGCTCGCCTGCTAGGCTAGTAGGAAGAGGAGCGCGACTCCTCCGTCTGTTGTACGCCAAGCCGATGGATTGGCAAGCCCTTCTGGCAGAAATCCTGAGTTCTAAGGGCATGCCACAGCTCAGCATACCTTATATTCACTCTTCGTCATTTCCTCGCGCGTCGAATGCCACAGCATCAAGACCTATATGCAGTCGGGAAGCTCCTAGCAGAGAACACGGACAAGATATTGACCGCAAGTGGGATGATTTCGCTTGTTGCTGGGGTGTTGCTCTTGTCAGGTTTGCCCTCGGTGCCATCAATCCTGTGTATTTTCTTCGGTTTGGCACTGACGGCGACTGGACTTCTCTCGCGGATAGGGGCCATCACACATGATGGCTCGCGAATGGGGAAGGCGGGCGTTCTTCTGATTGTAACGTCCGTGATCCTCCTCGCAGGTTCGTTCTCGTGTCTCTTGTTCAGGGACATAGCGAGGGCCGAAGTAGTCGTACCCTTCGGCACACTGATGGGCACGAAACCCAAAGTCTTCGAGATACGCGTCGCGCAATTCAGTTACCCTCTAGCTTGGCTAGTCGAGCCGCTTTTCTTGACAGGGCTAGGTTCCCTTGTTGCGGGGATTGTCTTGAAGCAACGGTAGGAGCGCCCCCATGTCTACTTAGGTTGTCCATTATGGTATAGGTGGCATGCGACGGCGCGGCCGCCGCCCAAGTCTGTCAGCTTGGGGCGTTGTGTGCGACATTTCTCCATGACTTTTGGGCACCTCGGATGGAACCTGCATCCCGGCGGAGGGTTGAAGTGGCTTGGGACCTCACCCGTCAGCTCAATCCGCTCACGCCTAACCGCTGGGTCCGGCACAGGTATCGACGAAAAGAGAGCGAGGGCATACGGGTGAAGAGGCTCCTTGTAAAGATCCGCTGTTTTCGCCATCTCGACTATCTCTCCGAGGTACATAACCGCCACTCGGTCGGCTAAGCATTCTACAACTCCTAGGTCGTGGCTTATGAACAAGTATGTCAGGCCCAGTTCCCTGCGCAACTTCTGAAACAGGTCAAGCAGCTGTGCCCTCACGGAAACATCCACAGAAGATGTTGGCTCATCAAGAACTACGAATTCAGGATGTGTCACCAAAGCCCTTGCTATGGCGATTCTCTGTCTTTGCCCACCGCTGAACTCATGAGGATACCTGTACAGGTGCCTTTCGGTCAGTCCCACGTCTTGAAGCATCTCCAACACTCTCCTGCCTCGCTCTGCTCCTTCTGCTAGCCTCTGGACGACGAGTGGTTCTTGCACAATGTCCTTCACGAGCATCCTTGGGTTAAGAGAGCGAGTTGGGTCTTGGTAGACGATCTGCATTTTTCTCCTAACCGGCTTGAGCCTATCGCCTCTAAAGGTGGCAAGATCGTACTGATCCCGTAGTTTTCTCAACTTGCTGGATCCTCCGTTCTTCTCCAAGTCGGTGATCTCCCGCCTTATGTTCTCAGGAACATCATAGTATATGTGACCTGAAGTCGGCTCAAGTAGCCGTATTATCGTCTTTGCATACGAGGTCTTGCCACAGCCGGACTCACCGACTAACCCGAAGCACTCGTTCTTCAGGATTCTCAGACTGACACCATCGACAGCTCTGACTTCTCCGACTCGTCTCCTGAAAACCCCTCCCGCTAGCGGGTAGTACTTCTTCAGGGCCACGGTCTCTACGAGTGTGCTCACCTTGTGATCACCTAGTAAAGGAAACACTGGACATAGTGTCCCTTGGCAACTTCCTTCAGAGGCGGCTTTTCTTTGGTACATATCTCCATGGCATATGAACACCTAGTGTGGAACCTGCAGCCCTTTGGCGGATCTATCAAGCTTGGCACAGTCCCTTCAATGGACTTGAACTCCCTTCCTGGCCTTGGGATCGATTCGAGGAGGGCTCTAGTATAGGGATGAAGTGGATTCTTGAAAGCTTCCATGACATCTGCAACCTCCACAACATTTCCAGCATACATCACGGCGACACGATCGCATATCTCAGCGATGACCCCTAGGTCATGTGTAATATACTCTACTGTAGAGCCGAACTTCCGCTTCAGTTCCCTGATGAGATTCAATATCTGAAGTTGAATTGTAACGTCAAGATTCGTCGTGGGTTCATCTGCAATCAGGAGTTCCGGGCTACATGCGAGAGCCATAGCCAACACAACTCTTTGGGCCATCCCCCCGCTAAGCTCGTGTGGATACATGTCTGCAACTCTGTCCGCATCCGGTATCTGCATCTCCTTAAGCATCCTCATGACCTCGTTGTTGACTTCGTCCTGTAGCTTGTGTTTGTACCTGTTGAGCAGAGGAATCCTCGAAACGACCTTCAGCACAAGTGAGTCGGGATTCTTCGACATCATCTCATAGACTTCCCTCTCAAGCCTCGACAGGGGACGGCTGAGCACTCGTTCGACCAGCTCTTGCTTTCTGTGACGCAAGAAGACCTCAGAGATGTGTGCACGAACAGTGCACACAGGATCCAAGGCCGATCTTGGATCCTGGAAAGCCATGGATATGTCTGCGCCTCGGACATCGGACAGAAAGGCTTCATCCTTGCTCAGCAAGTCAACGACGGTGTCGTTCTTGTTCAACAGAATGCGTCCTCCCTCGATCCTACCCGGGGGAGGAACCAAGACCATTGTAGACAGACCCGTCACAGTTTTCCCACATCCTGTCTCCCCCACCAGTCCTAGCGTCTCTCCACGCCTTATGTCTAGGTTGACCCCGTCCAAGGCCTCGACTATCCCCTCATAGGTATAGAATCTCAGGACCAGATCTTCGATATTCAGAAGTTTCTCGGACATCCTAGCCTACTTCCTCCTGATTGTTGGATCAAGGATGTCTCTGAACGCGTCACCCAAGAGATTCCATCCTAATGTGAAGAACGATATGAATAGACCGGGTATGATGAATGTGTACCAATAGCCGAAGGGATTGTCCGGCTTCCCGAAGATGAAGTTTCGGGAGTAAGCTATCAACTGCCCCCAATCTGCATAGCCTTCCGGAGCTCCTAGTCCTATGAAGGTCAGAGCCGCGACGCCCAACACTGTTGTCCCTATGTCCAGCGATGCCATGATCAGGACCGGGTATATTGAATTGGGCAAAATGTGTTTGGCTATTACCCTGAGATCAGAGCATCCAATTGATTTAGCTGCTTCGACGTAGTCCTCGTTCTTTGTTCTCAATACCTCCCCTCGAATAACTCTAGCATAGTTGGTCCAACCCACTAACACGAACGCTAGCATTACTGCGTCCAGACGTTGAACACCCAATGGGACAAGGACCACGATAAGGGCCATGTCCAATATCAAACTCGGAAATGCCATGATGACGTCCGTGAGTCTCATGAACAGCTCATCTAGGTACCCGCCGTAGTAGCCAGCTATCATTCCTAGGACAAGACCAACCAGCAGAGAGGGGATAACAACCAAAAGTCCAACACGGAAGGCTGATCTGGTGCCCCAAACGCATCCATAGTAGATGTCGTATTGCCACGCGGTTGTGCCGAAGAGCGCGTAGTTGCCGTGCACGATCGAGCCGGGCGGCTGCGGAGTCACCAAGATGCCGAACTTTGGTATCATGTAGGGATCTCCTCCCTGGGACGGACGACCTGCTGGAGCTATCCATGGGCCTAGCAGCGCGAGCGCGATATAGAATACTATTATCGCTGCTCCAAGGATTGAGAGACGGCTCGACCTGATCCTTGTGCCTACTAGTTTCAACTCTCTCACTGTAGGCTGCAGTCGAACTCTGTACTCTGCTAGCTTCGATCTTACTTCCATTTCTACTCCAACCTTATTCTGGGATCAACATATGCATACAATATATCAACTATCAAATTCGCGAGTACGAAAACGATACCGCTAAGGAGAGCATATGCGAGGATGATAGGGATGTCAGGAACAGCAGCGGACTCGGCGGCATAGGCTCCTATCCCCTTGAGATCGAACACTGTCTCGGTTATTACCACCCCAGTCAACAGTCCGGCAGCAAGAAGACCTGAGAGTGTGATGACTGGGATCAACGCATTCCTCCTTGCGTGTTTCACGACAACTTCCCTTTCGGTCAAACCCCTTGCCCTTGCTGCTGTGACGTACTCCTTTCCAAGAGACTCCAGCATACTTGAACGCATGACTCTCATGATGAGTGCTATGTTGAGCAGCGTTATGACGGTGACAGGAAGCACCAGATGCCTCAATCCATCCAGTGTTATGTCAGGTCGCCCGTTGAGCAGTCCGTCCACTGTAATGAGATGCGTGCACCATTTCCAGTTTGACCCTGGGTCAGAGACATACAGGTTGACACTAGGACTCCATCTCTGTGGTGGAAACCAACCCAAAGCTGCGAAGAATACGGCCAACAACACTATGCCTTCCCAGAAGGAAGGTAGCGATGTTCCTATGATCGCCAGCAACCTTGTCGCGTGATCAAAGGCCTTGTCCTTGTGCGTTGCCGCAGCCGAGCCGAACACTATTCCTATTATGACAATGAGAGGTATCGAGTAGATGGCAAGCTCAACGGATGCAGGAAGTCTCGACACAATGGCATCATACACAGGCTGGTTATACCTATCTACTCCGAGGGTGTGGTCCATGACTACACCCTGCAGCCAACGAATATATTGAACGTACACGGGCTGGTCCAGTCCGTGCTCCACGATTAACTTGGGAAGGTTACCCAGCTCCTTGATGTCCGTTATGTACATCATGGCTCTTATGTTCATCGGTAGGAACTGCATGATCGCAAAGATGAGGAGCGTGACACCTAGCAACGTAGGTATGGTCAACATCAACCTCCGTATGACGTACGACCTTAGTCCCATAACTTAGTCACCCGACGACTTCGCCTCAGGTTTATTTAGTTCAAGCCGCGCCGGACATTGTCTTATAAGCTTTTCCTTTTTCTTCAGTTCCACGAACCGTGGCTAGCATACGATTTGACCAATCTTGACGATTGTGATCACTCAAGTCGAGTCATGACGCGCACAACAGCCTGAGCCCTAGCCGGTTTGGATGCCCGCCCACGAAACCCCACATGGCTCCACATCGACGCCTCAACTGCGTCGGTCGTCAAGGGTGCAAGTGAGCAAGGGAACGCACGAGTTGGAGTGCAAGCGAATGAGAAATCACAGCGAAAACGGCCGCCCCTCGTGCGCCATACCACCACAGAGACGCTGGTATCTCTCAAGGTCAATCTTAACGCCGGTTTCCCTGTCTCCAAGAACCTTGTTGATGAGTTGGATTGTTCTAGACACTGCATCCCTCTTGGTGTAGCCAGCGACCTGTGGTGTCGTATTCAAGTCACAGCAGGTACTGAATCGTGCAACACTTCCATGAGCTCGAACTCCTCGAGCTCGAACTCCTCGTCCAATGTGATTGGTCGGTTTGCCTTGTCTGCCTTGAACTCCTCGCATGTCGACCGACTGCTCTGCGTGACCTTCTTGAACAATTCCTTCAGATATTGCTTGTCCTCGTCATGGTCAACTGTATTGTAGTCACTATGAGCAGTCTCCCATTTCCCGTCTGCGTGTCTCCGATGAGAAACCGCCCGATGGACTTGTTGAGCGGTGAACCTCCCAAGACATGCTCGTCCCTGAAGCTCCTCTTGATCAGCATTACCGTGTCAATCATGACTGACTGCATGGGATTGAGGATCACCTTGTCCGAGGAACGCGCGGGACCGGTTTAACATGGCCCTCGAAATCCCGAACTCCACGAGCCTCCCGATTTTCCTCCTTGAGTTCAGCCAGCCCTTGTCGTTCTTGGCGACCCTTACTTGAGACGAAAAGACCTTGCCCTCTCAGCCCGCGATTCGGTGCATAAGAGCCGGCATGCATCAGCCGTAGGTCATTCGTGAACAACGGTCCACATATTCCTAGCAAGCTTGCCGTCGCGCTTGAACATGTCCACGAGTTCGGCGAGGGCTTCTGCCTCCTCTCTCGATTCTTTCGAAGGAATCCACAGGCCTTGCCCGCGAGAACGTTCTTCAAGTCTCCTGTGAGCAACTCTCCTCCTGCAGTCAGACTCTATCTCCCTTGTCCTACGTCGTCCTCCTCGAAGAACATGTATGGCCACTGGAGATGGCACATCCACATCCGGGTTTCCGCCCAACTTGCGATGGACCTCGATGGTCGGCTGACCGCCAGAGAAGGCGTACCTCATCATCTTGTCCCTGAACGGCTTGATCATCTCTTACCTTCCGGTACATGTATTGAAGATCCGCCCAAGCTCAGGGCAATTGCCAGCCACCTTCGACTTTGGGGCGCTGTGTCTCATCGCGTAGCGTGCTACTTTCCGGCTCATCATATCGTTTTGGCGAACGTAAGCAGTGAGTAGGCCGCAATCAATCGGGAAGGAGCTGGAAACGCTGCCTCTTCGCCGCCCAATCGTCCGGCGTCATGAAAGCTTCTGCCCTCTCGAACCTGCTCTCAAGGCCTCTGATCCTGCACAGTGAGCTGTAGTAGTCGATGTAGTTGAAGCCCGAGTACTTCCCGCTGGTGAAGTCGTAGATGGCGATGGCATCAATGTAACGCTTGAACGTCCCGCTTATGTCCACGTAGGCCTCGGGCACGAACCCTTGGGGATCCTCCCAGTTCTCAGGATGGAAGACCCCGCGCACCTTGTGCGGATCCTCTTTTCTTCTGACTGAATCTGACTGCGCATACACCAACCCTTCC
>Ga0315282_10015270_pt1 | contig 11346 bp, 11 predicted proteins | sample YL17G07_20_MG_FD_203693 | JGI IMG/M metagenome (GOLD analysis project Ga0315282, IMG submission 203693) | Sediment microbial communities from Yellowstone Lake, YNP, Wyoming, USA - YL17G07_20 | ecosystem: Environmental > Aquatic > Freshwater > Lake > Sediment | place: USA: Wyoming | collected...
CCGACAAAATCGAACTTGCAGACCTTACGCTAGCTGAACTTGATTACAGATTGCTATCGACGCTTGAATCAATTTACTCAAGCAATGGACATCTAACAGGACTTGCTATGAAAGGCGGCACTGCTCAAACAAACCAATTTCGAAGACGCCACTGGGACACAAATGGAGCAGGTCATGCTTCAAAACGAGCGAACCAGACTTAGCGATGAAACAAAGAACATGTTCAAGGTCATGACGAAACGCTTCTACAAGTGGCTCAAAGACCCCAACGACAGGAATACCCAGCCGAAGTAAAATGGATAAAAACCATCTCCAAACGAACCGAAATCCTCCGACCAGAAGATCTTCTAACCGAAGACGAAGTCATGGCGCTGATTCAAGTAGCGGAATGGTCACGTGACAAGGCGTTCGTCGCTATGCTATATGATTCAGCAAGGCGAATAGGCGAAGATCTCCGCCTAAGAAGAAAGAACATTGTCTTCGACCACAAAGGAGCCCTAACCGTTCTGCACGGCAGGACGGGGGAGCGCAGAAATCGCCTCATTCTAAGCACCGCATTCATGGCTGAATGGTTGAATGATCACCTGAGTAAGGATCCTGAAGCACCCCTGTGGATTCACAGTGAGCAGCGATGCCGCGAAGAGGGCATCACTCACCTTGATTACTACTCCGCGAGAGCACTGCTGGCTCGGCTGGGAGAGAAAGCTGGGATAACTAAACCCGTCAACCCACACGCCTTCAGACATGCCCGTGTCACGAAATTAGCCGGATTTCTGACTGAACACCAGCTCAAGACGGTGGCCGGATGGACTCCCGACTCAAAGATGGCTGCGAGATACGTTCACTTGGCAGGCCGAGATGTTGACAACGTGCTACTCCGTATGCACGGCATAGAACCAGACGATGAAGATGACAAACCCAAACTTACGATCAAGAAATGTGTCCTCTGCGGGCACACCAACTCCTCAATGAATGGCAACTGCGGAAAATGCGGCATGATCCTCGACCCGAAACTCGCGGCAGAAATGATCGCCAAAACAGCGGAAACAAACTCTGACGAAGTGCGAGCGCTTAGGCAGGAAATGAAGGACATGAAATCAGCGGTTGACGAGATGCACCTGACTGTTCAGCGAAAAATCGAAGAAGGAATCGAAAACGCCATTACTCGCCTTAGGAGTCAAGGCTTCAAACCAAGGAGCAGTTCTAGAGACTGGAAACCCCGAGTGGCTGATTCCTCTGGAAAGTTTGCAAATGCTCATTCCCAATGATTTTAGCCCCGTAAGGCAGATATGGTGAGATGACTCTACCAAAGTGTCTCTCGAGGAGATCTGTGCAATACGCCATTTCTTGCGTACCATTCGTTACAACAGCTTTCAATCGCAAGTGTAAGGGTAACACGCGGATTCGACGACGGGTTGAACATCTGGTCAAGACTGCACGAGATCGAAGAAGAAGCCAAGAATTATGCAGTGCGCGATCCTCGCGTAAGGAGAAATGTCCTAGCAGCGGGGCCTTGTCCTGGACTATGGCGTGTTTACTATTCTGCAGTCACTGAAATTGGTGTTCAAGACGAGACTCTACGATCAGAAACATTCCTCAAGATTCAGATCCCGAAATCAATCACTCAAAGAGAACTCGGCATATTGTTCGAACAATGGGTGTCGAGCGCGAACCATCAGTACAATAGATTTCTAGAGAACGGGGATATCAACGCTCTTGCCAATGTTCCCGGAACATTAGGGGAATACTATCACAAGCGAGCCACGGATCATTTGACGAAGGCGGGGATTGCGCAACTGACCAAATCGAGACTTTCCATACTCCCAGAGATTGTCCTGCTCAAGAACATCCATAGTTTGAAGCCTGACGGAATTTTCTGCGAAGGAACCACTGCCGTGATTTTCGAATCAAAGCTCTCCGTTCCAACCTATGCTGAATTTCGTTACGAGATGGCGATGTATGCGCTTGCCTATGAAAAGGAGAGCAGCAAATTGGTTGACTACGCGATCATATTGCACACGGATTACCCGAAGGGAGAAGCGTTATCGACCAAGCATCTCCAAATTCAGGACTCGACCATCGACGACATCGTGGTCAACCTAGAGCGTTTCATCAATTTGATTCGAATTTCCGTCATGAATCGTGAGGAGGCAGCCTCAGCGAATATGCGACCGGGTGAAAAGACACCGACGTACAACACGTGGAAGGACTTTGTGATACGGCCTCGTGGTCTTCCTGATGGAAACAATCGAGCTCCTTGTTCGCGTTGCCAGTACCGAACCATCTGTTATCCAGAGGGTGGCGAGGAATGAAATCAGAGCTAATGACAAGGGAAGATTTGAGGAGACGACTGATGTCGATTCCAGTGCTGAAACTTCCACCAGACAAAGTTGAGCCATCTGTGAAGGCGATCTTGACCGCACGAAAGGAACTTCGTGAGGAAGTTGTAACCGCCATTCGGCGAGACGTCTATCCTGACTATGCCTCTTATCCTGATTTTGAAAAACGTATTTTCAGAGCGCTGATCGCTCCTGTATTGACTCGTTTGCATCTTGCCCGATCAGAGCCTCCCTATTTCCGGCCAGCCCCCAATGCAAGGTTGTGGGGTGCAATTGGTTCAGAGTCAAAGGCTGCCTATCTCTCTGCTGTTTTGTTCGACTTTGCGCTGGTCAAACTGCAGCTTGAAGAGAGTCTGATTGCCCCTAAAGGCAGTCTCAGGGAAATGGCTCGGAAGTATGGGAAGGAACTGGTTGACCGAGTCCGAGGGCTCGATGCAATGCTAAGATTCTTCGCCGCCGAGGAGATGAGCACTAGAGGAGGTGTGGAGTTTCTTACTTGCCATCAAGTGATTGCCACGCCTGACATCACAGAGTTGATTAAGAGAACTCTCCCTAAGGGACGCATATTGGGCATCGATGAGGCGCGATATCTAATTATGAAAGGTCTGCTTGCGCAAAACAAGCTCGCTACGTCGTTCGCCATCGATGAAGTGTTAAAGACAGCGGCAAGACAGGCTCATGTGACACTTCTTAAATCATCATATGCACGAATAGATTCATTGCTCGTGGGCGGAATTGCCTTCGGAGCAGTAAGTGTCTCCTGAGTGATTGCAGATGTCGAAGATCGCTGATTATTTCAACGAAGGTAAAGGGCCTTTTTCACAGTATGCTGGCAATCTTTCACCTGACACTGGGGAAGATGATTTCGTGGCTTTGGAGATTCACGACAAGCTGTATAGGCAGCTGGAAATCAGCCTTCTTCAGAATTCTGTGACTATTCGACTTCTGGCTGCTAGTCAAGGTGGCGGGAAGACTTGGACTCTAAGCTGGTTGTATAGAAAAGCCGCCAAGGAGATGCGCAATACTCTGGTTCTCGGTATACAACGCTTAGAGCTTCGTGGTCAGCCTGAGCGGGGGCTGATGGAGGCAATCTTTCGCGCTTTGAAGCCTTCGATAGAGACAATTCGGAAGACCTTGACGAAGGAACCGCTACCAAAGAGCCTTCAAGGAACTGCTACTGACTACGTTAAGGAAGCCATCTCGGATCCTGGGATATACTCAATGCTTTGCGGTGATGGCGGGCGACTACCAAGAATCGGGTCTCTGACGGCGCCGTCCCTGACGAAGACAGAGGGAACCCTGCAGCTGCTTCTTGGGCTGTTCAGACTGCTGTACGTAGCAGGTTTCGCAAATGTCATTGTACTCATAGATGAGGTTGAGTCACTATTCCAAGTTTATGGGCGGAAGAACTTATTCATATTTGAGAATTATCTAAGAGGCATATTTGATGAGTTCCAAACTGACAGCCAAAGACCAGACCCTGAACTCCCGCGGTTGCTCATGATTCTCGCGGGTACCATCCTCGTCCTCGAACAAATCAGCCCATCTTTGGTTGGGAAACAGACTAGTGCTCCCGATGTTGCGACTGCACTCGTAAGGCGTCTGAGTCCAACTCTGCTCCTGGTCAATGATCAAGACGATGTCCTACGAATTGCGAGCCATCGGATCGGAGTACACCGTAAGGGAAAGACAAATCAGCCCTTCATTCCCTATGATCGGGACGCGATTATTTACGTCTGGCAAAATAGCTTTGGGAATATTGGGGACTTCTGCAGAGTTCTACAGACTATGTATGAGAACGCGCTGTCTGAAAAGGCTGTCAGAATTACGATAGACCATGCGAAACGGGCTGTAATGGAATATCAAACCCAGCAACCAACAGGTCTAATGGACGTAGACGAAAGCCCTAAACCGCTTGAAAGCTAGGAAGAATGGATCTGATCTACTCGCGCCTCGACGATAGTCAAATGAATCATTACGTCTTTAGTTTGAAGGTTAGCAAGAATTCCGCGCGTATGAAACCGGTGGCGCTTCTCGGTGCGAAGTTCTGAATGCGACTAGGAATTCTGTCCGCCTTCGGCTTCGCTTGCAGCCGGAAGCCATTCTCTTTTGCTATCTTGACGAGGATTTCGACCAAGGAAATCCTTCGCTTTGCAATCTGCGGATTTCCAATGATTATGCACAGTTTTCCATTATCATTCATGTGAGATGAGCATTTGTTCATGAATTCTGACATGTCACTCAGGTATTGAAGAAACATTTTGACTCTGATATCCTTGGCCTTGTATAACTTGCTAACCCAATGCTTTCTCAAATAGCTGGGTAGTTCTAAGTCCGAACTCAACCTACTGTGTCTGCCAATGATCGATTCCTTGGATACTTCAGGAACAACTTCGCAGAGTTTCATTTGAAGTCTGAATGCGCGCTCGTAGTCTACTCCGCAGCCGTAAGGTGGAGAGGTTAGACAAATGTCGACGCTGTCTCTGGGCCAAGAATATTCACGTAATGCGCTGCCGCGTATCACGCGACAACGTGTCATGGGTACGCTTAGCTGTGCTAGCGCCGATTGTGCCAATTCTATCCTGTCCAATCTGGCCCGAAATAAAGCTAACACGCTTTTCGGAGAGATGTTCCGGGCTCGCTTGCTAAAACTGGAGCGCGTCGGCACGATCACGCCCTTGTCTGCTGACGAAACTTCCCATGAGGTTTGAAACAGACATGTCAGAAGGTGTGGAAAGAAGGGTTCTTTGGCACTGTCGAAAATCGCATCACGGATTTCTTCCAAAGCACGCAGGACTCGTCCCTTGTACCAGATCTGCCAATGCTCCCATTTTGCGCGAGGCTGTGATGAAAATGAGAGATCTATCGAGGTCGGAAAGTTCTTCATCTCACGGATCTTTGAGTCCCCTAGACGCGTAATCTTCGCTTTAGTGATAATTGTTGCAGCGTAACTGATGTCGGACGCTGAAACAGGGAGTCCAAAGGCTCTTGCAACCAAAGTAGTTGTTCCAGAGCCGCAGAGTGGATCGTGAAACGTCTGGAGCCGGTTTGAGTCAATTGCCGTACTTAAGAACCAACGAGCAAGCCGTGGTGACATCTTTGCTGGGAACCTGCAAACTCGATCTGCCTGTCGAAGAAGAGTATCGAACTTTGCGGGGTCACGAATGCGCAAAGGCTCTGCAGATGTCGCCTCGGGCAGATCCACGAGCTGTCTCAACACGTGCCCCCCGTGAGGTTACCTGTGGCGCTCGAGGTATTCCGCGATTGCTTTTTCGATGAACTCGCTTGCTTTTCGAGGGGTACCGTATTTTTGGGTTATAAATATCACCAATCTCCTCCATAACTGGTCATCGATTAGTACTGTGGTTTTGTGTTTGCCCATGCCAGATATACCGTGTAGCCGTCTGACCGTAAACGTCTTATAGCTATGCCATCCAAACATATAACCATTTAACCGTACACGGGTGTGTTGCATGCCGAAGGAAGGCGATATTCAGTCAGATAGGTACTGGAACCCGTACTGGAGCATCGTCCCGTTGAAGGACGCTGCGCGAAACTACTGGGGAGAAGAAAGCATTGTACGCGCATTGATTCTAGATGAGCCGGACTTCCTACGAGATGATACATACTTAGTAAAAGTGGAGATGTTCGCAAGAATCATGTATCTCGAGATGCAAAAACATCCCCCTCATGACCTTTCATCTGACTAAGTGCTTGCCTTTTTCGGGAACTGATCACACTAAAAAGGGCACATGCGGATCTGCGCTCTGAGCCTAAAGGATTCAAGCCAAATGCGCTGTCAACTTAAAGGCGAGGACACAAGCGGATTTACGCTTGGAACTTAAAGAACGCGAGCCAAAAATTCGCTCTGGACCTAGAGGATCCAGGCGAATTCGGGGGACTCATAACAAAGCTGCAATCGAAGACGACCTGGAAAAAAAGAGGGTGCATCGGATGGGATTCAAGCGGATTACCACCTGTGTCCCCTCATCGAATTTGCTGACTTCTCTCAAGATGCGCATGAGTCCAAGATTTTACCGCCTGAGTCCAGCCCAATAGGACACATCATAGCCTCTCCCAGTCCGTTGCGCGATGCATTTGAGTGGAGTTCACCAACGGTAGATTAGGCGACGATGTCATCTCATCCTGATTCGCGAGAATGGGGGCTTGGCTGGCCGGAGTTCAAGTTGGTCGCGGATGAGAGAATTATAACACATTTCCTGCGGTATGGAACCAATAGAGCGGCTACGTGTGCCTATCAAGCGCTATGGAGACACTTGGGAAGAAGTTTTGAGACCTCTGTTTCTGAAGGACGCGACGAGTCACAACTTGTCGCCGCTAGAGTCCGGCACAAGCCAGTAATTCTCGTGTCACATTCGCCTCTCGAAGATTGTGTAACTGCTAGAGTCTTTATGCCGGAGTATGCAGGCGAAATTCGTGAATTCGCTCTGAAAACCCCATTCATTCTTGCTTGCGATGTACAGCATTCAGTTAGAACTTTCAAACTGAAAACGAGCTGCATTAACGTATCAGCCCATACCGGCGTAGTAAACAGTGACGATGATCCAATGCGCCAGCCGCATACGTTGTACGAATTCAGAATCGGCCATGACATGATTGCGAAGGCGCTTATCAGTTATGAGAATAGTGTAATGCTTGACTGTGCTCCAACTATTACACATTTTGAGGTTCAACGAAAATTCCGCGGCAAGGGACTGGGTACGAAATGTGTTCGAGCAATCGAGGAGAATATCGCAAAGTTCGGGTTTGATAGGATTTGGGCAACTAGCATATGAGCTGCTGGTGCTGGAGATTTCTGAGAGAGGGCAAGATATGACATTCTTGATGGTGATGAAGAGGCGATCAAATGGCTCGGAAAGAGCCGAGGCCATCATAAGACGAATTTCTAGACGAACTTGCGGAGTACTGTGGATTATAGCGACGCGATAAGATACGAGATTCGCTGTCCTCATTGCAAGTTAATTGCAATCTACCTCACCTTGGCCCAAGCGTTAGACGGTGACTATGTCGGGAACGCCGTAATACGACATGAACAAGACTGCGTCGAAGCCCGACTGAACAACGTGAGGGGCAAGCCTCTCATATCGCACGAACTCGAAATCGACGGTAACCCAATGACGTGCAAAATAAACAAGCCATGAAGTCGCTCAGAGCCATCTCCTATCAATCTAGACTAGGTAGTCATGGATGTCAGTGTCATTGTGGAATGTTCGCGCCCTTGTTACCAGCAAACCCTCATGAATTCCACCTGGAAACAACTTCTCATCTCATGTGGCAGGAATGAATTGTGGTGCAAGATCTGATAATGGACAAGAGAATCGTGGAACTGATTGGTCGGAACAGACTCATCGACGAATTACTTCGCGCTGGACTCGAAGTTGCGGTGCCCACGCGTGATCGTGGTGTAGATTTGATCGCATATGTAGAGCTTAAGTCACTCGCTACGAAATTCATCGCTCGCCCGATCCAAATGAAGGCAGCGTCAGCGGAATCCTTCTCGATCGATAGGAAGTACGCTAAGGTGCATGGTCTTATACTCGCCTTCGTCTGGCATGTGCAAGATCGAGACCGAACAGTTGCTTACGCGCTTTCATACCCTGAGGCTTTGGCCATAGGCCGTGCTGAGGGATGGACAAAGACCCCTTCCTTGCATGAGGGCAGTTATACCATGACGCATCCCAGTCAGAAACTGAAGGAGCGGCTTCGACGATATCAAATGACCCCAGATAAGTGGTGGCGAAAGATAACTGGGTCTGCAAAACCCAGCATGCGCGTCTCATCTACAGTTAAGTAATCAGGTATGTTGGCGGTTAAGGTCGCGTCGGGACAGAGTGAGAGGTCAGATGGTTTACGACCCGGTGACTGTTGTAGAGTAGGGCGCTGATCGCCGCTTTTTTCTAACACGCTCTCATGACTTTGAAAGACGCTCTCCGAACTCAATGACAGAATTGAAAGGGAAAAGATCGGAGAAACTTTGAAGAGATTGGGAAAGCTATTTGCCGAGAGCCGACATTAGAAACCGTGGGACTGCCTGTTGCCTGACATAAAGGTCGAAAGGACATTCATAGATATTTGTTCCGTGGATTTGTTCAAAAAGTTCTGTTTAGCCCTTCGCAGCAGGGAACTACCGAAAAGCTACAAAGAAAGCGCTCCATGGACAGAGCTCGTAAGGCGTGTTCTGAGAGACATTGGTACTTCACTCGGCTATCAAGTCAGAGACCTCGACCTAGTGGCCGGCCGGCCGTAGACGTGGAGAATTCACGAATCAAGCATGATTAAGACATATCTCGCATTGGAAATTGAGAACACAACTGAAATCGAGGACGTAATCAGCGATGAAGTTGAAAAGCTACTAGACATCAAATCGAACGTGAAGCTCCTAATCTACTACCCCCCAAAAAGAACCCAGTCGATACATCTCTCAATGCTGGAGGAGACGATCAACATTGGCCCACTGCTTCCCGATGAACGGTTCATTACTATGATGATAGACTCGGATGCCACCGTGGCAGACGATTATACAAGATTCACGAAGTTAGTGGTCAGAGGAATAGAGATCGCTAAGAACACCCTGCACAAGGAGCTGGGAACGGAACAAATCGATGTCCCCAGCTAGATCTGGATGAAGGAGTGTATCAAATGCGACCACCGAGTTACGAGAGAAAGCTGAAAGAGAAATTGACAGAGTACTTCAACGCGTCGGATGTCCGATACGACGACCACTCGCTTGAGGTTATAGGAAGCAGGAGCAAGCGACTGCGAATCGCGCCAGAGGTTTATTCACCGATGCCCGATATCGCTGTGGGTCCCTTCGCGACCGATGCGAGGTACGAAGAAGCATACGATACGCTTGTAGAATCCTCGAAGACACTGATCAAAGAGTGCCTGAATCTCTCAAATCAGAACCTCCATACAAGGAATTTGGATTTGCTTTGTATCGATGGATACAAGTCGTTCGTCGACCGCGACCAAGCCTCGAATTACAATGCAAGATGTCTCTTTGCTGTCGAGATAGAAGGAAGCAACAGCGCAAAACACTTCTTGGGCGATATCGTTAACGCCTCAGCCTTTGGAAGAGTCAGTTTGTTGGTCGGAGTAGACGACGCAGCTGTCGATACGTTTCTGAGATTGCTGAACTACTTGAAGTACCTTGGGCAACGTCGAAAACCCGCCTTCGTAATCCGTAACGTGTTAGTCTTATCATCGAAGCAGTTGGACGAGGTTTTTGCCAAATTACTGTAAGGCGACCAGCCAGACCGACCGTTGCTAATGCGAGCAACGCGATTGACCAGCTCAGTTCGTACTCTATTGCTGCTGTTGGGACTCAGCTGCTGTAAATGACCGGAAAGTGTGGCAGTCTAAATGAATACTCTAATTGCCGCCACCATAGAATGGATAGTGGCTATTATCCTATACTTCTATACTCTGAGAAAATCGTAACATCACATCAGCAATTCCTGATGTTCCTGTTCTGCAAACGCAATCCACAACGCATCACATCGAATCTCCCCAAAGGGGGATAAAGTATGTGTGGTACCCATGGTGCGAGCGCCAGAAATTGAACCGTAGGTTTGTGGAAATTCACAGCGCTGAATTTTCAGTTAAGTGCTCTCTCCCGGATTCGTGACTTCGGTTATGTTTGTCGGTGAATTGGTGTCAAAATCTCCTCTCCTGAACTATTCACAGAACCTCTTTGCGGTCTGAGATTTGGGGCATGATTCTCCGACAAGGTCTGGCTGGAGAATATGCCACAGGTCATCTGCTATCGCGGTAGCAAACACGCTCAAGCGGGCACCATTTGTTCGGCAAACGTCTTGATCGATCAAAACAGAGACCGTAGTGCGCCTTCGCTGCTCTCTCGATAGTCTATCAGGGTCTTCGTTTCACAGGCATAAGTATGCCTGAAGAACCTTGCTCGACTGTGGCGTAGGTTGCGAGTGCGAGTGCCCATAGTTGGTCGTCTTTCGTGCCGGTTGGGTGATAGAATTTCAGTCTTCCACTCGTCATGGGTTCGGCTTGTTGGCTTGTGATCTGCGTGAGTAGTTGGGTGTGGTCTCTGGGTAGTGTGAGTTTGCGGGCTTCCATTTGCAGCCTTAACTTGCCAAGTATATCTTCTTTCACGGGTGCGGTTAGGGTTACGCCTTTCATGGATGGCATGAAGGCCCGGATAGCCTCGTAGGGTCCTTCACCAACCCCGGTCTGGTCCAACCGCCCCGACGTGAACTCGTAGGTTATGTGAAGTCGTTTCACGAATGCGATGATGGCTGCGTATGGGGTGTTCAGTTCAAACTGTTTCAAGTAGACCAGTCGTATTTCCTGCTCGGAGATCCGTTCCATTATGGCGATGGCGGTGTGGTCGGCGTGTTTCCCGAAATCGATGCCAACAAAGAATTCCCCATGCAACCTCTCATCCGACGCTGGGTCTGAGTTCAGTTGGTAGTCGTCTGTGCATGCTAGGACTAGGGTGCTTGGGAAGTAGGCGAATTGGTCGTCTTGAAAGATCGCATTATACTCCCGATTGAAATCCTGCTCCCCAATCGTCCTCCTCTCTAATTCCAGGCGTTCCTTGGTTATCTGCGGGTTCATCGATGTCGGCCAGACGTACGCTTTGAACCCCAGCTCAGGTTTCGTCAGCGCCTCGTAGAACGGATGGTCCTTCATCCAAGGCGTCGACAACATAACTAACCTGGCATCCGGGCGCGTGATCATAGTCGGCCGGATCACTGAGTCAATCACAACGGCCGGAATGAAGTTGCACTCGTCCAAGATGACCATATCCGCGGTAAATCCCCTCAACGTCGACCCATCACGACCACAAGGCAACGCAACAATCTCAGAGCTATTCAGGAACTGAACCTTCGTCCTCGACCTATACCTGAGCAGGGTTTTCGCTGGAATCGCTAACTCAATGAACTCTAGGATCTTGTCGAACAGTATCATGCTCTGCCGCAGGCCGGCGCTGACAATCAGAATCCGAACCGAACGG
>Ga0315282_10015271_pt1 | contig 11345 bp, 5 predicted proteins | sample YL17G07_20_MG_FD_203693 | JGI IMG/M metagenome (GOLD analysis project Ga0315282, IMG submission 203693) | Sediment microbial communities from Yellowstone Lake, YNP, Wyoming, USA - YL17G07_20 | ecosystem: Environmental > Aquatic > Freshwater > Lake > Sediment | place: USA: Wyoming | collected...
CGCCCAGCAGAGCTACTCGCAGGCGCTGGCCGACAAGCCGGACGACCAGGAGTTGGGGGCCCGGATCGCCAAGACGAAGAAGGCCAGGAAGTTCGACGAAACCATGCAGGCCGCTCAGGCCCTTGAGGCGAAGGGCGATCTCGACGCCGCAGCGGCGAGGTACGCAGAGGCCGTGCCCTTTGACAGTGGCGCGAAGGCCAAGGAACAACTGGACCGCTTGCGCGCGGCCATTGCCAAGGACAAGACCCTTAACACGGAGGAGAAAGACGCGGAACTGGAAGCGGTCAAGAAGAAAGCGCTCGTGGCCGAGAAGGCCGAAGACTATGAGCCAGCGGCCGAGCACTACTCGCGCGCCGCCAGCCTCGCGCGCGGCAACGACAAGACCCTTTTCGCCGACAAGGCCCAGGAATGCCGCCGGCGCGGCTACCAGGCCAAGGGCATGGCGGCGGAGGAACTGCGGAGTTACGCCGAAGCGGAGCTGTGGTACCGGAAAGCGCTGGACATCAGGCCCGACGCGCTGATCTCAGAGAAACTGGAGGCGGTGCGGCGGAAGCTAAAGGAGGCCGCGCTTCGCGCGGCGGATGAGCCGGCCTACGCCGCGCCCATGCGCGCGGGGCAGAAAGCGCTTGAGGCGGGCGACTTCGTAAAGGCCCGCGTAGAGTTTACTTTGGCGCTGACCTACCGGGCGGCCAACGACCCGGAAATCACGGCCAAACTGAAGGAAGTGGACGGCCGGGAACTGTTGGCCCGAGGCGATGCCTTCAAAGCCGCGGGCGATATGCCGAACGCGCGGAGCGCCTACACCGAAGCCCTGCAGAAATGCCCCGCGCTGCAGGCCCTGCTGACGGCGCGCATCCAAAGCCTCGCCGCCGCGCCGTCTGCCGCGGCAACTATTGCGAAGGTTGATGACCTGGTCCGCGCGCTGAAGGACACCGAGGCCCTCGCCGAGACGGTGACAGCGCTGCGTGCCAATCCCGCCGGCAAGGAACTCAAGGACCTCAAGAACGCGCTTGAGAGCATGCAGGCCAGCAGCGATGTCTACGGTGAGCTGCAGAAGGTCGTTGAACCCGGCCTGGCTCGCGTGCGCGAAGTGCGGGACATTGACGACGATGACCGCGCCCGCGACTGGCGGGACGAGCTGGAGAAACTGCGCGACCGCTTCGCCGAGCGAGCACGCAAGTCCCGCCCGCTGCTCCTGGCGCACAACTACCAGGGCGTTCAGGCCGCGCTTGCCGATGCCCGCGCCGACGCGCGCGAACTGGCCGGCGAGCTCACGACCATCGCCGAAGGCTGCGACCGGAAGGCCGAGAAGGCGGCGGAGAAGGGCACGGGCGTGAAAGGGCCCTTCGGCTTCTCCGTCGGCATCGGCGGCGACAAGAAGAAAGCCGAGAAGTACCGCAGCCAGGCCGACGGCTTCCGCCGGCTGGCGGAGCAGGCCAAGGCACAGGGCAAGTGACGCCGCCAGCCGCTGTCCCCCCCGCAGGACACCAGAGCCAGCGCACTCTCTTTGGCGAGATCGCACGGGACCTGGGCCTGGTGACAGGCGCGCAGGTCGCGGAGGCGCTGCGGGTGCAGGAGGTGGCGCGCGCCGGCGCGGCCGAGCCCGCGCAGCCGCCGCGCATCGGCGAGGTGCTCGTCGCGCGGCGCGAGCTTGAGCTGCGCGGCGTGCAGAAGGTCCTGCTCGAACAACAGCGCCGGCGCGAGGGTCAGCCGGGCGCGGCAGCGCCGCCGCTGAAAGGGATCGGGCAGTACGAGATCCTGTCGGTCCTGGGGTCCGGCGGCATGGGCCTGGTCTACAAGGCCCGCGACCGGGACACGAACCGCATCGTGGCCTTGAAAGTCCTGGCGCTGAAACTGGCGGCCGACGCGGAGTTCGTCGCACGCTTTGAGCGCGAGGTGAAGACCACCAGCGCCCTCTCCCACCCCAATATTGTCAGCAGTTACGGCGCGGGCAGCGACGGGGGCCGCCCATACCTGGCCATGGAGTTCGTGCCGGGCCGCACGCTGGGCGACTGGCTGGAACACGACGGCCGCCTGCGGGAACAGGAGGCGCTGCGGGTCGCGCGCGCCGTCGCCAGCGCCCTCGGCTGCGCCCATGCGCGCGGCATCGTGCACCGCGACGTGAAGCCGGACAACGTGCTGCTTGGCAGCGACGGCGCGATCAAGCTGACCGACTTCGGATTGGCCAAGCTGCTGCGCGAAGACCAGCGCCTGACACAGAGCGGCATCGCCATCGGCACACCGCACTACATCTCCCCCGAGCAAGTCGCCGCGAGCCGGTACATTGACCACCGCGCCGACCTGTACGGCCTGGGCGCGCTGCTGTTCCAGATGGCCACCGGCCAGGTGCCGTTTGACGCGCCGAACAACAACGACATCATGCTCAAACACCTCGACGGGAAGCTCCGCGACCCGCGCACGCTCGTTCCCGGCCTGAGCGCCGGGACGACGGCCATCATCATGAAGCTCATGGCGAAGAAGCCCGCGGACCGGTACGACACGGCGAGCCAGCTCATCGAGGACATTGACCTCGTCCTCGCGTCGAAGAAGACCATCCACGCCGCCCTCGGACACCGGCTGCGCCGCTTCAAGGACCCGGGATGCGCCGTGGTCCTGGCACTTTTTGCCCTGTGTTTGTTGTGTATTGCAGGCTGCAGTTTATGATAGAGTTATGGGGCGGCAGGCGTGCGCCCCGAAGCACAGGGTGTTCCGCGAATGGCTGCACTTCTCTCAACACCGCGTCGTGATCTCTTCGGCGATATTGCCGTGGCCAAAGGCATGCTCACCTGGGCCCAGGTCCGTGATGTCCTGAAGCAGCAGTTGCACTACCGGAACATGGGGATGCCCATCCGCATCGGCGAGATGGCCGTGGAGATGAACCTGCTGACGTCCGCGCAACGCAACGAGGTCCTTGCCGAGCAGGCACAGCGCCGGAAGGCGGCGGCGCCGGCCGGCAAGAGCGCCGACAAGCAAGCGCCCGAGGACGATTCGGAGATCACGGAGGCGTATCAGTTTGGCCGCTTCCGTCTGGACAAGCGCCTGGGCGGGGTGATGGGGGTGGTGTTCCGAGGCGTGGACACGCAGACGGGCTATCGCGTTGCGCTGAAGGTGCTGCCGAGACCCCTCGCGTTCGACAGCGGGCTGGTCGAACGTTTCAAGCGCGAGGTGAAGGCCACCGGCGTGCTCTCGCATCCGAACATCGTCCGGGTTTACGACGCAGGCGTGGAGAACGGCGTGTTCTTCATGGCGATGGAGTATATCGAGGGCGAGACGCTCGCCGAACGCATGCGGCGCGACGGGCGCGTGGCGGAGGAGGAGGGGCTGCGGATCGCGCGCCACGTCGCCCGCGCGCTCGCGCACGCGCATTCGCACAACGTTTTGCACCGCGACGTCAAGCCCGACAACATCATGCTGGCCGGCTCGGGCGTCGCCAAGCTGACGGACTTCGGCCTGGCCAAGCTGCTCGCCGACCAGCAGCAGATCACCGCCGAGGGCATTGCAGTCGGCACGCCGCACTACATCGCGCCGGAACAGGCCCGCGCCGCGGCGGACACGGATCACCGCGCGGACCTGTACGCGCTGGGCGCAACGCTCTTCCACGTCATCACCGGCCGCCTGCCGTACGAAGGCGACGACGGCGCGGAGGTGATGCGCCGCCATGTGTTCGAGCCGACGCCGGACCCGCGCACCATCAGGCCCGACATTTCCGCCGGCACCGCCGCAATGCTGATGAAGCTGATGGCCAAGCAGCCGGCGCAGCGCTACCAGAATGCGGGGGAACTGGTCCAGTACCTGGACAGCGTCCTCGGCCCCGAGCCGTAGCATGGCCATTCCGGAGCACCTCAAAGCCACTATGTCCGCGTTGCCCGACGCGCCCGGCGTGTACATCTACAAGGACGACCAGGACGTTGAGATCTATGTGGGCAAAGCGCTCTCGCTGCGCAAGCGCGTGCGGCAATACTTCGACGACGGCCGCCCCAAAGACACGAAGACCACGCGGCTGGTGCAGCGCATCCACAGCATTGATTACGTCGAGTGCCAGTCCGAGGTGGAAGCCTTCCTGCTTGAGAACCGGCTGATCAAGGACCTCCAGCCGGTCTTCAACATCCGCGGCAAGAGCGACATCAACTTCCCACTGGTGGAGATCACGGACGAGGACTACCCGCGCGTGATCGTCACCCGGGACCGCACCAACCCGCGCAGCAAGTACTACGGGCCTTTCATCAGCGGGAGCTGGCTGCGGGTTGCCATGCGCGTGTTGCAGCGGGTCTTCAAGTACCGCACCTGCAACCTCAACATCAAGGAGGGCGATCCGCGGAACCGCTACACCCGGCCGTGCCTCGAATACTACATCGGCCGCTGCAACGCGCCGTGCGCCGGCCTGCAGAGCAGCGCCTCGTACAAGGACAGCGTGCGCCGGCTCGCGCTCTTCCTGCAGGGGCACTCGGCGGAAGTCGCCCGGGACCTGGAACGCGAGATGAAACAGGCCGCGCGCGAACGGCGCTACGAAGAGGCCGCCAACCTGCGCGACACGCTGACGGCGCTGCGCAGCCTGCGGGAGCACGGTTCGCTGCGCGACGAGATGGAACCGCGCGTGCTGCACATTGACCCCAAGGAGGGCGTGGCGCAGTTGCAGGAGGCACTGGCGCTGGCGCAGCCGCCGCGGCGCGTCGAAGGCATTGACATCGCGCACCTGCAGGGGACGGAGACCGTGGGCGCACTGGTCAGTTTCACGGACGGCATGCCGACGCGCGAGCAGTACCGCCGCTTCCGCATCAAGACGGTCGCCGGCGTGGACGACTTTGCGAGCGTCGCCGAAATTGTCACGCGGCGCTACGGGCGGCAACTACGCGAAGGCGGCAGTCTGCCCGACATGGTGCTGATTGACGGCGGCATTGGCCAGTTGCACGCGGCGCAGACGGCGCTGACAGCGCTGGGCATCCCGTGCGCCGGGCAGGACCCCGCACACGCCTCGGCGCATGCGGTGTGCCTGGCGTCGTTGGCCAAAAAAGAGGAGATTGTCTATACGCTCGCGCGCCCCGACGGCCTGCGCCTCCCGCGCCGTTCACCGGCGCTGCGCCTGCTGCAGTACGTGCGCGACGAGGCGCACCGCTTCGCGCGGCACTACCACCACATCCTACGGCGCAAGCGCGTACTGGATGAATGACCCACGCTGTGGCGCTTGTAGGCCAGGCGTTTCAGCCTGACCCCGCATCGTGGCCGGCCAAGCGGACTGCACTTGTTGACACAGGCGTCGTCGGTTAGGCATATCGCGACCACTGCGCATGTTTCCGGGCCCAGCCATGGAGGGGGATAATGGCTCAAGGTGATCCGTTGCGTCCCACCACAGTTCAGACGCCGCCTGGTTCGCGGCCAGTTTCGCCGCCCGCGACGGGCGCGCCCGGCGCGTGGACGGGCGCGGGCACCGGAGGTCTGGCAACAGGTGGCGCGTCGGCCGTATCGGAACAGGATCTGACGACGGACATTCTGCTGCTTGCCGCTCCCCGCATGGCCCACAGCGGGAAGCAGGTGCCAGCGCTCGGCGGCATTCCCCTCCTGGCCAAACTGGGGCAGGGCGGCATGGGCGCGGTGTATTTTGGCGTCCACCCGCGCCTGCAGCGCGACGTGGCGGTCAAGGTCCTCCCGTTTCATCTGGCGGATAAGCAGCCGCAACTGGTCCAGCGGTTCTTCCGTGAAGCTCAGATCGCCGCGCGCGTTCAGTCACCGCATCTGGTCAACGTCTCCGACGTGAACCAGGAGGGCGGCCTGTTCTACCTGGTCATGGAATACGTCAGCGGCGTGTCGGCGGGCGCTTTCCTGCACCGTCTCCGTGAGACCGGCCAGACCGGCTTGCCCGTTTCGGTCGCGTTGGACATCTGCGTTGCCGCGACGGAGGGCCTCGCCGCGGCCCACAGCAAGGGCGTGGTACACCGGGACGTTAAGCCCGACAACATTCTGATCCCTCTGACTGACGCCGCGGCCGGCGGCGCGCCGGGCTCGGGCGCACTCTGTTTCACCGACGCCAAGCTCGCGGACCTCGGCCTGGCGCGCAGCGATGAACTGGGGTCGTCCCTGACGGGGTCGCATGACTGCATGGGCACGCCGGGCTACATGTCGCCGGAGCAGGCGCTGGATGCCAAGCATGTCGGGAAGGCGGCGGACGTGTTCAGCATGGGCGCGACGCTGTACGCGCTTCTGTCGGGCCAGGCGCCCTTCACCGGGAGCGCGCTGATGAAGGTGCTGGTGGCGACCACCGACCAGCCGCACACGCCCATAGCCCGGCTTCGGCCGGATGTGCCGGCGGCGACCGCCGAACTGCTTGACCGCTGCCTGGCGAAGGACCCCGCGCACCGTTTCGCGGATGGCGCCGCGCTGCTGCAGGCGCTGCGAGTCTGCCGCGCGGCGGCGGGCGAGTCGGAGGCGTTCCAGAGTCAAGCCATCGCGCAGCTCACAACACTGCAGCGCGCTCCCGAAACAGGCCTGCCGGTGCAGAGCTCGCAGGACATCGCGGCCTTCGCGCCGCCCTCCACCGCGGCGTCTGCGGCGAGCACAGCGCTGCCGGCCACGATCCCCAGCGGTCCCGCCGTGACCCCTGCCGCCGCGCGGTCGGCGCGGGCCAGGACACGGGCCGTCGCGCTGGCGGCCGCCGCGGCGCTGGGCTTAAGCGGAGCGTACGGACTGTGGGCCTGGCGCGAGAGCGGAATCCGGAATGAGATTGCCCAGGCCGAGAGTGCCGCGCGAACGAAAGGGAAGGACCCCGCCCAGTTGGCCGAGGCCATCGCGGAGCTGCAGGCCCTGGAAGCACGGTTCGCCGGCCGGCCGTCGCAGGAGATGGACCCGATCCGCGCCTTGCTGGCCGATCTGAATGACCGCAAGGCCATTGGCGAGGCCGTCGCCGCCGCGCGGGAGAAGGGCAAGGACATTGCGAAGACCGAGGACGCGATCAGCGAACTGCAACGCGCGGAAGGAAAGTATGCGGCGCGGCCCGAAGGCGATCTCAAGGAATTACGCGCGCTCCTGGCTGAGCTGAAGGACCGCAAAGCGCTGCACGAGCTCCGCACCGCGACGGCCGCTGTCCGCGAGAGAGCCAAGGACAGCGCCAGGCTCGGCGAGGCCATCGGCGAGGCGCAACGCCTGGAGAGCAGCTTCGCCGCACGCCCGGAGGGCGACCTGAAGGAATTGCGCGCCTTGCTGACCGACCTGAAGGAATTGAAGACCGCGGCGGATGCCGTCGCCGCCGCTCGCGACAAGGCCAAGGACGCGGCCAAGGTGGAAGAGGCAATCGCCGACCTGCAGCGCACGGAGACGAGGCTGGCGCACCGGCCCGAGAGCGATCTGGGCGCGCTGCGCGGTCTGCTGGGCGAGCTGCGGGACCGGAAGACAGCCGACGACACGCGCAAGGCCAAGGAGAGCGAAGCCAAACAAGGGCTGTCCACAGCTCTGACGTTCGCCCAGCAGGCGATGACCGCCGACGACCCGGAACGCGCCGTGGCCGCGCTGGAAAAACCGGTGAAAGCCGTGCGCGAGATGAAACTCGAGCACCCGAACCTTGAGCTGGCAGAAACGACGCTGGCCAAGGCGCGCGCGGCGGCGGATGAGCGCACCCGGGCCAAGGCCAAGGCGCAGGAGGGTACGGCACTGCTGGCGGAGAAGAAGTACGCCGAGGCGAAGGCGGCTTTCGACGCCGCCAAGGCGCTGTGGCCGCAGTCGCCGGACGGCCCGAAGATCACCGACGGCCTCGCCCAGGCGGCGCGCGGCATGAGCGACCTGCGATACCAGGCGGCCGTGGAACGCGGGAAGCAGGCGGTGGCTCAGAAGCAGTGGCGGGACGCGGAAGCGGCCTATAAGGACGCGCTCGTCGAGAAGGCCAACGATGCGGAAGCCATGAAGGGACTCGACGTGGTGAAGCAGGGCGGCCTCGAGGAACGCTACGCAAAGGCCATAGCCGACGGCAAGGCTGCGCTCGCCGCAAAGCAATGGTCCCAGGCGCAAGCGGCGTTCAAGCGCGCCACGGACGAGAAACCCGGCGACGCCGCGGCGACCGAAGGCGCGACCGCGGCGCAGAATGGCGCGAGAGACGACGCGTATGCCGAGGCGGTGGCCGCCGGGAAGAAGGCGGCCGGCGAGAAGCAATGGGAGGCCGCCATGGCCGCGTTCAGGAAGGCGGTGGCGCTGAAGAGTGATGGCAAGGAGGCCGCCGACGGCATCGCTGAGGCCACGCGGGGACAGGTCCGGTCCGGCGGCGTCGAGCTCAAGATGGACGCCAAGTCGAACTGGTTTGAGACGAGCATTCCCGTGCGCAAAGGGGACACGCTGACGATTTCTGCCACAGGCAAGTGGAAGGCCGGTTCCGGCTCGGCCAGCGGGCCGCTGGGCGGGTTCCTCAAGTTCGACTTCACCGACCCGAGCGGCGAGGGCGGTCTGGGACACTTCCGCATTCTGAACAAGGATAAGGCGGAGCACAAGTTCTTCGCGGAAACACTGATCGGCCGCATCGGTGACGCTACCGCCTTCTACGTCGGCAAAGGCACAACGGTGCAAGCCGAGACCGACGGTCCGCTCAAGTTCCGCATGAACGAAGAGGGTCTGCCGGGCGGGACGTCAGACAACGAGGGAGAACTGACGCTGAAGATCAGCTTGAGCGGCGCGGAATAGCTCTGTCTTTTGTTCCCGCTACCTGACGTTCTCCGGCTCGACAAGTTCCCACTGCACTTCCAGCGTTGCGAGCCAGGCTTCGGCGAAGGCCAGGGCCCGCCTCCGATAGTAGCGCTCCCACTGCTGGCTCATGCGCTGGTGCTTGCGCAACACCCGTTCGAACGACGCCATGGCCTTGGACGCTTTCACCGCGTTCAGGATCTCGTCGCGGATCTTCGGATCGCCGAAATCCTTCGCAAACGCCCGCACCCACTCCAACTGCAGCTCCTCGCCGGCCACCGGGATGGGCGGCCTGCGGGCCGTCACCGTGACCGGCGCCGCGGGCGCACCATTCCCAGCCGCGACCGGCAGGGAGCGACCGCTGCCGCTTGCTGACGCGCGCGGCTCGGATGCTGACGCGCGCGGGGCGGACGCGAAGGGGTCCGTTCTCGTCGTCGGCTCTTTCTCGCCGAATATCTCCGCCAGTTTCTTTGTGCCGCTCTCCCGCCGAAAGCCGCCGTCGCCGAAGATGTGGGGCTTCGTCTTTTCGTCGCGCTTCCAGAAGCCGCTGTCGAACGCCGGCTTCTTCGGGAGGTCGTCGTCGCTGAAGAGCTTCTTCTTCGCTTCCAGGGGCGGCGGGCCGAAGGGCGCGGCGTCCTTCTTGGGCGTCAGGTCGCCGCCGAGTTTCGGGAGCGGCGCGACGCTGGGGCCTTGCGGCGCGTCGGGGACTTCGCCGGCCTGCATGGTGCGCACGAGGACTTCGCCGGTGTCGAGGTCGAGATGGTGCGCGAGCAGCTTGTAGCTGGCGGCGGTGACCGCGCGGAAGAGGGCGTCGGCGTCAATCCGTAGAGTGCTCATGCCAATACGATAAAACGTGAACCGCGACACGTAAAGCGCACGCCGGCTGCATTCGGGGTCATTTCATCGTCGGCACCATGATGCCACGCATGATGATGCGGTTGGCGAAGAGGAACACGAGCAGGGGCGGGATGCCCACCAGCAGCGTCGCGGCCATGATGTAGTTCACCGTCGTGTTGCGCGACTGGAAATCGTAGACCCACACCATCAGCGTCCACATGTCTTCCTTGGGGCAGATCACGAACGCCCACATGAAGCCGCCGTAGGCCGCGACGAACGTGGCCAGGGCGATGTACGCGAGAATCGGCGTCAGGATCGGCAGCGCAACCAAGCGGAACACCTGGAACTCGCTGGCGCCGTCTATCTCGGCCGCCTCGTACAGCTCGCGCGGCAGCGAATCGAAGAAGCACTTGAGCAGAAAAATGGCGAAGCCGTTGGCCATGCCGGGCAGAACCAGCGCGGCGTAGGAGTTGAGCAGGCCGAGGTCGCGCAAGAGCAGGAAGTTCGGGATCATCGCCACTTCGGCCGGAAAGGCCATCGTCGCCAGGAAGAAGATCAGCACCTGGTGCGACTGCTTCATCGAGAAGCGCGACAGCGAGTAGGCGGCCAACGGGTTGACAGTCAGCGCCGCGACGAGGCTCAATACCACGAGGATGACTGTGTTCTGCGCGGCGCGCCCGCGCCCCAGGATGTACTCCAGGATGCGCTCGAACGGCTCCGTCGCGAAACTCCAGCGCAAGCCGGCGGCCTCGAAGCGCGCGGGCATGCAGTCCGCGTAGGCAAGCGGCAACGGCACGTCATCGCCGCTCTTGAACGACGTGTGCCACGCGGCATTGAGCGCGGCAAGAGCCTGGGCGTCCTTGTCCGGCGTTGTGCCACTGCGGGGTTGTCCCGCGGTGCCATTCGCGGCGGCGCTACCGTAGCGTTCGCGCAGGAACCTGCGGAAGTTGAGTTCCGGCGCGTCAAGGATCATGTCCTGCGGCGGGACCGCGCCGCTGAAGGTGAACTCACACCAATAGCGGCTCAAGACGTCGTCGGCCGGACGCGTGCGCGGGAACTGCAGTTCGTCCCAACCCTTCAGCGACACGCCAGCCGCGCGGTTGAACGCGCTCAGCGCCTCCGCCTGTGCCGCGGCGTTGCCTTCGTCTTCCTGCTTGAGGAAGCGCGCGCGCACGAACTCCCGCCAGGCCGGCGCGTACTTCTCCGGCAGTTCCAGCAGCCGCCGCGGCCAGCGTTTGACGATGAACTCCTCCCAGTCGTTCCGCACCGGCCCCGGCGGCGGCGGCGCGAACGATAGCGTCAGTTCGTAGAAGCCCTGGTGGTTCGTGCTCCACGCGGCGTTCAGCTCCTTCACCGTCGGGTATTTCCTCTGCAGGAAATCGTGCCAAAAGGCATCGGACGAGACGACCAGCTTCCGCTCCGGCGGCAGATACTGCATGAACTCGCGCCACATCGCGGACTTTGCGCCTGGGAACGGGCGCCACACGGGCACGGTCACGTTGCCCGGCGGCGGCACCTCGACAGCGTGGTAGTTGAGGTAGTCCGAACGCAGCTCGTGATTCATGATCGCGATGCCCAGGGCTTCGCGGTCGGCAAGCACGCGCTGTTGCGCGGCGGCGTCCGGGAACGTCTGCGCGAACCACGGCGGCAGCGCCTTGCCGCCAGGCACGTGCGCGTCAACGAACGCAACCGCCTGCTTCACGTACTTCTCGCGCAAGAACGGGCGATAGCAGTCCTCAACGCGGAACTCGACGGCGAGCAGGTTGTCGGGATCAAGCGTCTTCTTGAAGTCGTTGAGGTCGCGGACGATGGTGCGCCATGATTCCAGCGGCAGTCCCTGGCTCGCGAACTTC
>Ga0315282_10015272_pt1 | contig 11345 bp, 6 predicted proteins | sample YL17G07_20_MG_FD_203693 | JGI IMG/M metagenome (GOLD analysis project Ga0315282, IMG submission 203693) | Sediment microbial communities from Yellowstone Lake, YNP, Wyoming, USA - YL17G07_20 | ecosystem: Environmental > Aquatic > Freshwater > Lake > Sediment | place: USA: Wyoming | collected...
CGACCCGGGTTCGCTATGACCTGGTTGGGTCGAGCCGAGGCTCCATTCGAGAGGAGCGCGTCGGCTATTGGGATCTTGAATGGGAGGGGGATTCGAGTGGCCAACTCCGGGTCCGGAAATGGCAGGCGCTGGAGGAAACTCTGAGCCGCGCTTCGGGGCCTATGTTCGTGGACATCACGGCGCGCGCTCTGGCCGGCAACGCCTCCTACCGCGAGCAGATCCTGCGAGGGTCGGACTACTGGCGGACCGTTCTGGACGCCGCCTCTGGGATCGACATCTATGGCAACAACGGGGTGGCGGCCGGCGACATCGATAACGACGGCTTTGATGACTTCTACGTGTGTCAGCCCTCCGGCCTTCCCAACCGCCTGTTCCGGAACCGCGGAGACGGAACCTTCGAGGATTTGACTGAAGCCGCTGGAGTCGGCGTCCTCGACAGCACCGCCTGTGCGCTATTCGCCGACGTGGATAACGATGGTCGCCAGGACCTGCTGGTGGTGCGAGCGAAAGGCCCCCTGCTCTTTCTCAATCGGGGAAGCGGAAGATTTCAGCTTCAACGGGATGCCTTTCGTTTTGCCCAGCCGCCTCAGGGAACTTTTACCAGTGCGGCTTTTGCCGACTACGACCGTGACGGCTGGCTCGACGTGTATTTCTGCCTTTACAGTTACTACCAGGGCCTGGGCCAGTACCAGTATCCCCTCCCCTACTATGATGCCCGCAACGGTCCCCCGAATTTTCTGTTCCACAACGAGAAGGATGGGACCTTCCGTGACGTTACGGAGCCCTCGGGAATGAACCAGAACAATAAGCGCTTCAGCTTTGCCTGCTCCTGGTGCGACTTCGATGATGACGGATGGCCGGACTTGTATGTGGTAAACGATTTCGGGCGCAAGAACCTCTATCAGAACCGGGGCGATGGAACTTTCCGCGACGTGGCTGAGGAAGCCGGCGTAGTAGACGTCGGGCCGGGGATGAGTGCTTGTTGGTTTGATTACGATAATGATGGCAGGCCGGATCTTTACGTCTCTGACATGTGGGAAGCTGCAGGTCTGCGCGTTAGCATGCAGGAAATCTTCATGCAGACCGTGCCGGCCGATATCCGTGCCCTCTATCGGCGGCATGCCAAGGGTAACTCACTTTTTCATAACCAAGGAGACGGGCACTTTGCAGATCGGAGTGCGGTGGCAGGAGTGGAGGTTACCGGCTGGTCGTGGTCCTGTAATGCCTGGGACTTTGACCACGACGGCTACTCCGACCTTTACATTGCCAACGGCATGATCAGCGGCCCGAGCACGAACGACCTCGAGAATTTCTTCTGGAGACAGGTCGTGGCGCGGTCGTCTATGGATGCCAGCGCCACGCAGGATTACGAGCAGGGATGGAACGCCATCAATGAATTGATCCGTTCCGACGGCACCTGGGCAGGCTACCAGAGAAAGGTGTTTTATCTGAACAATCACGACGGCACGTTTTCCTCTGTGGCCGGCGCGCTGGGATTGGACTTCCCTGACGACAGCCGAGCCTTCGCGCTTACGGATTTGGACCACGATGGGCGCCTGGAGATCATTCTCAAAAACCGCACCGGGCCGCAACTCCGCATCTTGCACAATGAGATGAAGGAGCTGGGCAATTCCATTGCCTTTCGGCTGCGCGGCCGGAAGAGCAACCGCGACGCCATCGGCGCGGCCATTACCGTGGAGACAGGGCTCGGCCGCCAGATCAAGTTTCTTCAGGCAGGGACGGGATTCGCGTCGCAACATACCAAAGAACTTTTTTTCGGGCTCGGTAAGGCGGCAACCTCTGTGCGTGCCCAAGTGCGCTGGCCCAGTGGCTTGGTCCAACATTTCGACAACGTACCGGTGAATCACAGAATCGAGATGGAGGAGGGCTCCACCAGCTTCCGGACGGAACCCTTTCGGGCCATTGCCCCATCACCTACTGCCGCCGCAGCGCCACAACCGTCTGTGCCTCCGCCCGCGGTGTCCGCGAGCTGGCTGATTGACCCGCTGGCGGCGCCGGACTTCTCGTTACCGGACCTGGTGGGTCGCATCCGGACTCTTCGGGACTTTCGAGGTCGGCCGGTCCTGCTGAATTTCTGGGCGACGTGGTCTCCTCCATGCCAAAAGGAGTTAGAGATCCTCCAGCGGTATCACTCGCAGTGGGCCGAGAAGGGTCTGCATTTGGTCGCGCTGAACGTGGATTCCGCAGAACCAGAGGCCACCGTCCGGGCGCTTGCACGCCAAAAGGGTCTTTCGTTTCTCATCTTGCTGGCGAATGAAGATGTGGCGGCAATATACAACTTGGTATATCGCTACCTGTTCGACCGCCGAAGGGATTTGGGACTTCCTACCTCCTTCTTGGTGGACGATCAGGGGATGATCGTCAAGGTCTATCAAGGTTCCCTCGATCCACAGCACGTGTTCGAGGATATTGGTTCTTTTCCCCGGAACCCATCAGAACGCCTTAAGAAAGCACTGCCATTTCGGGGTGATTACTACGGCGGCGAGTTTCAGCGAAACTACTTCAGCTACGGTGTGGTTTTTTTCCAGAGAGGGTACATAGATGAAGCGATAGCCACCTTCGAGATGGCTCTCCGAGGCAACCCGGATTATCCCGAAGCCCATTACAACCTTGGGACCCTCTATCTGAAGAAGGAGATGCGGGCCGAAGCTCGCGAGCATCTCCAGCGGGCGGTTCGGCTGCGCCCGGATTATCCCGACGCTTTGAACAACCTGGGATTGCTGGCCGCCGAAGAAGGCAGAGCCGATGAAGCCGGCCGCTATTTCCAGGAGGCGATTCGACATAAGCCCAACTATGCCATCGCGCTTCAAAATCTTGGCAACTTATACCGCCGACAGGGTCGGCTAGCAGAGGCCGAACGGATACTCGAGCAGGCCCTTCAATTGGATCCCAATGATGCCGAGGCGTATTACAGCTTGGGATTGCTTTTTGCCCAGAAGGATGACACCGCACGGGCCCACGAGTTTTTCCAAAGCGCCTTGAAGATCCGTCCCGATTACCCGGAGGCTTTAAACAACCTCGGCGTGCTCTATCTTCGCACCGGGCGACTCGACGAGGCTGTCACCATGTTTCAGGAGTGCATTCGCGTGTCCCCGACCTTTGACCAGCCCTATTTGAACCTCGCCAGGGTTTATGTGGCGAGGGGCGAAAAGCAGAGAGCTCAAGAGATCCTCCAGCAACTTCTCCAAAAACATCCTGAGCACCCGGTGGGGAGGAAGGCACTGGAGCAATTAACACGTTAGCGGTCGCCGCACCGTCCAGTCCAATCGTGAAGACAGGCGCGGCGCTGGTTCACGCGCCCTGCGCTTCGAAGGAATGCGTTGGAAAGAGTACAATAGCGGCAGGGGTGGCTGACCGTGCGGAAGGTTCTTGTCAGGTCCTTTGACCGGAACGCGAAAGGCGGGTGGCGCACACTAGCTGGGCTTGTTGCGACCACCCTTTGTCTCTGTGCCGGTTTGGGTGCTTCGCAGGTGGGTGTGCGAGGTGAGGGGAGCACGAAGTGGCCAGCCGCGGCAAAGGAGCGGTTCGCGGAAGCCCAGAAACTGCTTCATCAGGCGGACTTCAAAGGAGCCCAGGCGGCAGTTCTTGAAGGGCTGAAGCTGGCTCCCCAAAGTGTCGAAGGCTACAACCTGCTGGGCATCATTTACGAGCAGCAGAAGGATCACGCGCAGTCGCTTGCCGCCTTCCAGAAAGCTCTACAGCTCAATCCCCGCTCGACAGAAATTCACAACAACTTGGGAAACAGCTACGTTGCACAGGAGAAGCTAGACTTAGCGGAGAAGGAGTTCCGCACAACGCTACGCCTGGACCCTCGCAACCGTGACGCAAATTATAATCTGGGTCTGGTCTTGCTATCCCGAGGCCATCCTGCACAGGCCGTCACCTATCTCGAGCGTGTTCGTCCCCCGGATTCCGGCACCCTGGTGAACCTGACGCAGGCCTACCTCCGCTCAGGTCAGACCGCGAAAGGGGTGGAGCTGGCAAAACGGGCTTCCGAGCAGAACAAGAACGACCTTCGGCTTCATTTCTCCTTGGGCCTGCTGCTGGCCTCCGCAAAACAATACGAGCCGGCCGTGCAGGAATTTGAATTGGCCGACGCCCTGATGCCCGGCACGTTTGAGATCCTCCACAACCTTGGGCAGGCCTGCCTGCGAAGTAAGAACTACCCCAAGGCAGAAGCTGCTCTGCAGCGCGCCCTGGCGTTGGCGCCGGATTCGGTCGACACCCTGTATCTGCTCGCGCAAGTTTACACAAACGAGCAAAGGCAGCTGCCGGCATTAGAGCTTCTTGCACGCGCCCGCAAGCTCGCCCCGCAGAACACGGATGTCATTTTCCTCATGGCGCGCCTCAGCATGATGCAGTCTTTTCACGAAGACGCGATACCGCTGCTCGAGGAGGGAGTGAAAATCGCTCCCCAGAGACTCGATCTCCACGCAGCTTTGGGTGACTGCTACTTCACAGTGGGGAAGGTTGAGAAGGCCGTGCAAGAGTTTCAGACCCTAATCCAACTTGATCCTTCCGCGACTTCTTATGCTTTCATGGGCCTGTGTTATCGGCACCAGGGTCGGTTTGAGGAGGCCAAGAAATACTTCTCCGAGGGGCTAAAGAAGGATCCTCGCAGCGCTAGCTGCCTTTACAACCTCGGCTACATCGAGAACAAACAAGGCAATTACCAGACAGCCGGGAAGCTGCTGGAACAGGCGCTGGGGATCAACCCAGATTACGACGACGCCCTGCTCGAGATGGCCAGCGTGAAGATGACCGAGAAGAAATTTGATGAGGCGATCCCGCTATTGCGGCGTTGCGTGACGCTGACCCCCCGGCAAGCCCAGGTCTATTACAAGCTGGCCACCGCCGAACGCACTCTGCACCAGACGCAGGCGGCCGAAAGAGACTTCAAGATTTTCCAAACCCTCTCCAGGGATTCCGCCTCCGGTCCCTATCCATTCCAGCATTTCTTCGACTACCTGGATCAAAGGCTCGAACTCCCCGCGCAAGCCAAGGCTCAAATCGACTTGCAGGAGCTGCTGCAAGAGACAAACCGACACCCCGATCGGCCTCAAAACCTCTATTTGTTGGCCGAAACCCATCTCAAGCTTAGGCAGCCGGACGAGGCTAAGAAAACGGTGGCCCAACTTGACAAGCTGAGTGCAGGAGACCTGCGGACGATGCTGGGTGTGGGCGTACTGTTTGCACGTTACCGAATGTTTCCCGAAGCCATCCAGCACTTCCAGATGGCCCTGGCGGCAGACCCCACTTCCGACGAGGCGAAGTATGACCTGGCCAACGCCTACTTTCGCCTGCGCGATTACCCGCAGGCACTTGAAGTCATGCAGCAGGTCTCCGCAGCAGCCCAGAACGACGACACCTATCTGGCGTTGCTAGGCGATATCTATGCGCACCTGGGTCGGACCGCCGAGGCGACCAAGATCTTCCAAGACGCCATTGCCAAGAACCCGGACAACGACCAGTACTACCTCTCGCTGGCCTTGACCCAGTTGCGTGGAGGGTCTGCAAATGCAGCAGAAAAGACACTGCGACAGGGCCTAGCCCGTACTCCGGATTCGGGCAGACTCCTGTGGGGGATGGGGGTTCTTTCCGTCCTACTGGAAAACAACCTTCAGGCAGAGGAGTATCTCAAAAGATCGGTGGACTTGATGCCAGAGTGGCGGAGTAGCTATTCGACACTGGGCGTCTTCTATTATGAAACTGGACGAATTGTCAAGGCACGGGAAACCCTGAATCGCTTTGCGCAACAGAATCCTCATGGGGGGCTGGACGTACAGCAGATCGAGCAAGCGCTCTCCGCCGCGTCCGCGAGTGATTCCCAATCCAGCAAGGCCAGGATGCTCCCTCCAGAAGCGCGGCAGAGATTCCTGCAAGTGGCGCTTGCGTTGGTGGACGAAAGCCCATAGCGCTGATGCACAGCCCTGAAGCTTCGCCGCCGGCCTGTCGTACAACTTGTAAACGTGTGCTAACATTCACTTGGTTCGGGCCTGATCTGCCAAGGGCTGAGAGGTTTGGGGCTATGGACACGTCAAAGCGAACATTTTTGCGCGCGGCGGGGCTGCTCTTGGCTGACAATATCGTGACGCGAAGCCTATCGGGCAGGGGTCAGAAGAGCGCAGGCGGGTCTGGTCACAAAGCCATTCTTGTTGTTTTCGGTGGGGTACGTCGCCAGGAGACTTTTTCCGAACAAGGCCTTGAAAACATCCCCCGTCTCTCGCGTGACTTGCTGCCGCAATCGCTTTTTTACCTTCGCGTGCGGAACGAGGGGGTGACCGCCCACTTCAACGCCATTGCCAGCATCCTGACCGGCAACTGGCAGCGCGTGGATGACTGGGGCAAGCTCTCGCCGACCGCCCCCACGCTTTTCGAATACTTCCGAAGGCAATTGGGCGTGGCCCAAAGCGAGGTTTGGGTGGTGGCAAGCAACAAAGCACTGACCAACCTGATCGGGGCAAGCTCGGCTCCGAGTTATGGTGTTAGATTCGGGGCCAACGTGGTCTTTCCCAAGCAACTCTTGATCACCGCCGTGGAAAAAGCAGTTTGGGAAGGGCGGAACCGGAACTTGGCAGATCGTTCCAAGGTCGAAGCTGAACTGGCGGCGATGCTTCAGGACAGCAATTATGAAGGCTTGGGATGGACGGTGTTTGACGCTGTGGACCGTCTCGACCCGCGGGTTCGGTCAATCATCCAGGAGGCGGTGGCGGGGTTTGTCCATGGCGGAGGTCCCACCAGCGGCGATGAACTCACTTTCTTTGTGAGCCGGGAAATCATGCGCAAATTCGCGCCGACTCTGTTGGTAGTGATCTTCTCGGATGTTGAAGTGGCCCATTTCGGCTCCTATTCGCTTCACCTGGCAGGAATCCGCAACGCCGACCGGCTAACCTACCAGCTCTGGCAGGAAGTGGAGGCGAACAGCGAATACCGCGGGCGTACAACAATGGTGGTCTTGCCGGAGTTCGGGCGGGACCCGGACGGGTCCACTACGAACGGGTTCTTCAATCACCGCTCAAACGATGAGTCGACCCGAACAACCTGGATGATGTGTCTGGGTGCGGCGGTGGATCATCCCCAGATCGTGGAACGGCCTATTCACCACATTGATCTCTGCCCCACGTTCGCCAGCTTGCTCGGCTGTCAATCGATTGATGCAAGGGGAAGCAAGTTGCCCGAGCTTCGAGCATGAAAGCAGCTGCCGTCTCCAAGTCAGTGGGAGCTGGCAAGACCGCTTCTGAGGCTAAGCCATGGCAGGCCGGAACAACAGAAGGGGTCCCACCCTCACGCATCAGGCGGAAACTGCCGATGCGTCGTGGGGGCTTGCCGCGAAGAGCCACAGCCCGATTCCTAAGAAACGCATCAGCGCGCCGCACGTCTTAAATGAAGCACACACGTACCCACGCCCCTCCTCCTTTTCGCGCGGGTTGCGGCTTGATATCAAGGGCGTTACGATCCTTTTCATTTCTGGAACGGCAAGTGTGGACGAGCGCGGCCAGACGGTTCACCCCGGTGATTTCCGCGCCCAGGCGGAGCGAACCTATCGCAATATTACGGCCCTGCTGGAGTCCGAAGGCGTCACGTGGAGGGATGTTGTTCGGACCACGTGTTATCTGAGAGATATTGAGCGCGACTACGGCGCCTTCAATGAGATTCGCACCCGGTTTTTCAAGGAGCAGGGACTCGATCCCCTGCCGGCGTCCACCGCCATTCAGGCGATCCTGTGCCGGCCGGATTTGTTGGTCGAAACTGAGGCCATCGCGATTTTCGAGACCAAGGATAACAGTCCACAGGACGGTGAATGGTAGGGATTATCACAGTGGGCCGGGTTGAAGGACGGGCTCGTCTCCTACGGCTCCGGGCCTTGCGGTCCAGCGCGCGCGGCCTGGCGCATTGAAGAGACTGCTCCGGGAAGTTTTTGCTTCGGATTGCTGATGGAAGATGCCCAATGAGCCACGAGGACAAGCGGCCTGTTCAAATTCGGGAGGTATTGAAGAAGGGTTTGCTGAAACGCCTCCCGCTTACCTTCCAGCCCTTTCTCAATGAGCAGCTCCATACCTGGGATTTCCTCTTCCCCTTCGAACAACAATACCTGTCGCGGATCCTCACTACCTTGGGAGGGCTCGACGACGAGCATTTCGCAAGACTTTTCCATGGATTGCAGGAAATGGAAGCACGGATGGAAGTGAGCCGGTGGGCTTTTTCCACTCGTGAGCAAACCATCGAAAACGCCTCCTTGCTTGCTCGTTCTCCCTATTACCATGAGTGGCGGCGAGAAGTACAAAAGGCGTTTGACGAAATCGACCGCCAGGCGTCAGCAAACAGGTATCAAGCCAGTGGAAGGTCGGAAAACCGGTTGATCCTGCTGATGTTCCCAGATCGCCTTCCCTTCGATCGAGCCACGGCGTGGAAGGGATGGCGAGGCATCGGAAGGGAACTCGAACTGGACCTTGACAGTGTGAGTCTTACGTGGACCTTCAACGAAATCCTCTTCAGGGGCTCGAGCGAATCGGGGAAGCGGCCGCGGCCGAGCTTTGTTGAGGCTTTTGCTCAAAAGCGTGGTCACTCGGCCAGCGACATCTGGATTATTGAGGCTGGAAGCCACCTGAGCGGGCTGCTGCCGGAGCTGAATGCTTCAAACGGAACCGCGGCGCGAGCCACATTCTTGAGTTGGGAAAAATTGAAAGCCTTGCGGGAGACTTTCCTTCAGCAACTGAACGCGATCCGTAAGGACCTTTCGGACGCCGATGCGGTTTACAGCCGGCTCCGCAATGTGGACGTTGAGCAATGGTGTCCGCCGGAGGTGGCGAGCCAGCCGGCCGTCAGGGAGTTCGTGCGTTCGCTTTTTCTAAGCGGCAACGGCGCGGTAGTCTTCAGCAACTCCTTCGTCGAGTGGGCAGGTAGCGAATCGTTACGACGGGCACGGCCCAACGTTCTCATCGCTCGCTTCGGAACCCGCAATAAACCAAAGCTCTTCACGAGTGTCGCCATCTTTGAAAACCAGGAAAAAGCCAGCCCTCTTCCCGAGGTGGAGGACCTTCCGGGAAGCGCGCTGGATGCTCAAGTTCTGGCTTATTATATATGGTTGTCGGCCTCCCGCTACCCGGAGTACGAACACGCACTGTGCCTTTGCTTGGCCGAAGGTCGAAGCGCGGCGTATGCTCTGGGGCCTCCAGATTGCCCTCTCTGGCGGGAAACTAGACCCCTCACGCTGGTTCGGCTGTCAGCTTTTCTCCACGACTGGCTCGGCTGATGCAAGCTGTGACGCCGATGCCAGATATTACTCCGAAACAGAGTGGGCGGGCGCAGGGATGGCGGGCGGGGCCTCCTGTTCTGCAGAAGGCGAACGCTCTGTGCTCTCTCGAATGACCAGACGAGTCTCCACGACGTATTCGGCCCCTTGTCGTCGTTCTGAGCGGAGGATTTTCTGCAGCGCCTCGAAAGCCAATTTCCCCAACTGGTCGCGCGGTAAGCTGACCGTGGTCAGCGGGGGGTGAGCCAATGCGGCGAAGTCTATGTCGTCGAATCCCACCACCGAGACATCCCGGGGGACCTGGAGTCCGGCTTGCTGGAGAGTCGCCAGGGCTCCGATCGCGGTAAGATCGTTACTGCACAGAATGGCTGTTGCAAGCTTCCCCTCCGCTAACAAGGTGCGCACGGCAGCGACCGCTCCGTCCACCTTGTGGTTGCTCTCAATCACGCGGTAGGAAGGGATATTGCGCCGACGTATGGAATCGAGGAAGGCCTCGCGTCGCACCACGGCGGAGCACAGGTTCTGCGGCCCGGCGATGAAGACGAAATCCCGGTGGCCCAAATCAAACAAATAATCAATCGCTTGGCGGATGCCTTGCGCATAATCCACGCGAATATTGCTGATATACGGCTCCACCGAACCCATGTCGAGGAACACCACCGCCACCTGATGGGCGGCCAGATCGGCTGCCAGATTTGCCGGTAATTCCGAGGTCATGACTGCGACCCCGCGAACCTTGTTTTCAATCATCTTGCGCACCGCGGCTTGCGTCCTGGCGGGGTCGTAATTCGTGTTGCAGAGGAAAAGGTCGAATCCCTTCTCCAGCGCAGCATTCTCGAAGCTGGTTATGATTTCGGGGAAGAAGGGGTTCTTGATATCCGAAACGATAAGTCCGTAAAAGTCGCTGTGGCCGCGCGCCAGACGGCGGGCATGAGCATTCCTGTGGAAGCCCAGTTCCCGGATGACTTCCAGTACACGACGGCGAGTCTCAAGGGCTACATGGCGGGTCTTATTGAGAACGTGGGAAACCGTAGTCACAGAGACGCCAGATCGCTCAGCGACGTCCTTCATGCGATAGAGCATCTGTTGGTGCGTCCTTTCCCTGGACCTGCGGTCCTGATGCCGGTATGGGCGTTGAATTGTTCACTGGGACCGCGGGAGACCCGAAAGGGGGCTTCCCCGGACCCCAATTGCTTCCTGGGGCGTAATTAGTCTATATAAATGCGGGGAATCGTGCAATATTTTTCTCTTGACAACATGAATGAACTATGTTAGACAGGTGGGGTTTTCCGCAAGCGCTTGCGGCAAACGCTTGGCGTCACGCTTCGATGCCCTGTACTTCTTGCGTCGGACTCTCGGGTCGAAACCCCCAATCGCAATAGCAAGCTCCTGGAAGAATTGGGCCGCTAATAAGGAGGTTGACATGAAATCGTGTGGTTCATGGGTACGCTTGCTCCGGCTACCACTAGCGTTTCTGGCGCTCCTGTTCCTGGCCGGACCAACGCTCTACGGTCAAGTCGACACCGGGGCGATTCTGGGAACGGTTAAGGACCAATCCGGCGGCGTTGTCCCGAATGCCAAGGTGACCTTGACCAACGAAGGCACCAACCTATCGATTGTAACGAATACCGGTTCCGATGGCAGTTATGTATTTACCCCCATAAGAATCGGTTCTTACGCGGTAGCGGCAGAGGTTCAGGGTTTCCAAAGGGCCAGTCGCACTCACATCACCGTGAACGTGCAGCAGCAGGCGGTGGTGGATTTTGAGCTTGTGCCCGGCATGCTAACTCAAACCGTCGAGATAACGGGGGCAGTCCCCTTGTTACAGACCCAGAACGCCTCGGTGGGCCAAGTCGTCAACGCGAGGGCCGTGAACGATCTGCCGCTCAACGGGCGCAACTTCACATTTCTGGCTCAGCTCACCGCCGGGGTGACGGTGGGCCAGCCCGACAATCGCGGCCTCATGAACAGTGGCAGCTTCACCGCCAACGGCACGCGGCCTGCCCAGAACAACTATCTCCTGGATGGCATTGACAACAACATCGATGTGGTGGACTTCCTCAACGGAACC
>Ga0315282_10015273_pt1 | contig 11345 bp, 8 predicted proteins | sample YL17G07_20_MG_FD_203693 | JGI IMG/M metagenome (GOLD analysis project Ga0315282, IMG submission 203693) | Sediment microbial communities from Yellowstone Lake, YNP, Wyoming, USA - YL17G07_20 | ecosystem: Environmental > Aquatic > Freshwater > Lake > Sediment | place: USA: Wyoming | collected...
CTCTCTATAATATCTCCCTCGGTCATGATAATCAATCGCTCGACGACGTTTTTGAGTTCGCGTACGTTCCCTTTCCAAGGGTATTTCATGATGGCCTGGAGCGCCTCATCGGAAAATCTTTTGGCCTTGGCATTGTTTTCGTCCGCATAGGCCAGGCAAAAGTACTCCACGAGAAGCGAGATATCTTCCTTTTTCTCTCTCAGGGGCGGCGACGAGAGCGGGAGGACGTTCAGCCGGAAATAGAGGTCCTCGCGGAACTTGCCTTCCCGGATCTCTTTGGGCAAATCCTTATTCGTGGCCGCGATCACCCGGACATCGACCCGGTTGATCCTGTTCGATCCGACCTTCTGGACTTCTCCTTCCTCGAGCACCCGCAGCACCTTGGATTGGGTCTTCAGGCTCATGTCGCCGACCTCGTCCAGGAAGATCGTGCCGCCGTCGGCCTGCTCGAACTTACCTTCTTTTTTCTCGGTCGCTCCCGTGAAAGACCCCTTTTCATGCCCGAAGAGCTCGCTCTCGATTAGCTCTTCCGGGATCGCCGCACAGTTGACCTGAACGAACCCTTCTTTGGCCCGCAGGCTCTTAGCGTGAATGGCGCGGGCGATGAGCTCTTTCCCAGTTCCGCTCTCTCCGTAGATGAGGACGTTGGCGTTTGAGCGGGCTGCCTTGAGGATCTCGTTCCAGAGGTTTTTCATAAGCGGATGGTTGCCGATGAGCTCATACTTCTTGTCCGCCTTCTTCCTCAGGTCTACGCACTCCCGCCGCAGGATGTTCTGGGACAGGGCGTTCCGGATGCTCAGCAGAACTCGGTCCCGGTGAAGGGGCTTTTCCATGAAATCAAAGGCGCCGAGCTTGGTCGCCTCGATCGCGGTCTTAATCGTTCCCTGGCCCGAGATCATGATCACCTCGGGGGAATAGGGCCTCTTCTTGAGTTCGGCCAAGACCTCCAGGCCGTCCTTACCCGGGAGTTTGATATCCAGGAGGATAAGATCCAAGCCCACGGTTTCAGCGGTCAGGTCCAGCGCTTCTTCCCCGGAGGAGGCCTCGAGGAACGTGTACCCCTCATATTCCAGGATCATCTTCAGCGATTTCCGGATGTTTTCCTCGTCATCGACGACCAGGATTCTTGCTTGGGGGACGCTTTTCACGGTGCAATCCTTTGCGTTAGATGGATTCTATCATAGACAGACTTATAAGAGAAGCCGGCGGCTCATCGACCAGACGGCATTTCTCGGGTCCGGAGCGCTATGATCGTCACCACTTTTGAAAAATCCTGCTGGGCCGGTTATAATAAAAAAAAATCTTTGTTTTGGGTTTTAAGTTTGACGAAAGCCTTGCACGCGGTTCCGGACAGCCAAACAGTCCTGCACGCCAATTTTATTTATCCTAAAGGGGAAATGATTGACATGATTAAGAAGGCAGGATCGGTCGCCCTTATGAGGTTTCCGTGATAAAACGAATCTCATCATTCATAAGGTATCACGGGAACCATCTTCTATTCGGATTGTCCATTCTCTCTCTCGCCTCGCTCTTGACATGGTGGTCGGTCTTTATCGAGAGGGCCATCCTCGAAAGCAGGGAACTCAGGTACGAGATCATCATGGCGGAGATGAAGATCCAAGCGTTAGAATTGGACAATAAGCCGTTCGCAGGCCTCAAGCCCGGGATCCTGGCCGAAGATGGCCGGTTTGAGATCGCCGGTTGCGGGCAGGCCGCCGGTCGTTTTTCAATTCCGCTGCGCAGCCTCAGCGGGTTCTGTCTGAGACCGCGGGGCGGAATCCTGGACCGGATCGATTCGAAGACCAATAGCCTTAAGGTGATGCTCATTGGAGAAGCGAGTTTATTGGCCTTGATCGTGCTCGTTTGCATCTTCTTCCTCTACCGCAACATCCAACTTGAGAGGCGTAGCCTGAGGGAAGTCCGGGAATTCTGGCAGCGCACCGCGCACGAAATCAAGACTCCGATTACCGGCATCAAATCTTTCCTCCAGAATTTGAAAAGCCAGCCGGAGTCAATGGGAGAAATGGGTCGGTCTGTCGACCTCGCCCTGGATCAGGTCGATCGCCAAGAGAAGCTCGCCGAGAATATACTTTCCGGCTATCGCTTGAACCTGGGTAACTCCTCGCTCCGGATGACCTCTCTGGATCTGAACCATTACCTAGACGACTATTTTCATCGAGATGCCCTCCATCTTTTTGGGACAAAATTGAATCTGAGCTTCGCCCCTCAGTCCAAGCTCCGTGTCCGAGGGGACGGCAGAGCCCTCAAGGTGATCCTGGACAATATTACCGTGAACGCGCGCAAATACGCGAATAGCCCTTTGGTTCTATCGGTGAATGTCTTCAGAGAAAAGACCGAGGCCATCGTTTCGTTTGAGGACAATGGCCCGGGTTTCGACCCGCGGCTGTCTGAAAATTTGTTCGAGGCCTTCAAGCATCCTGATCGTGAGCTCCCAGGGAGAGGACACGGCACAGGCATTGGGCTGTACATATCACGCCGGCTGGCGCGGGCCATGGGTGGAGATCTGCAGGCTTCAAGTCAAGGACCCGGAAAGGGGGCCAGATTTTGTCTCCGCCTCAAGGTGGACGGGAATGGCTGATAAAATTGCCGTCATTGAGGATGACACCTTGATCCGGGACATGGTTAGGTTCCGGCTTGAGAAAAACGGCTATGTCGTCCGCGCGTTTCCCACGGCCGAATCATTCATGAAAAACATGCAGGCGGATGTCTACGACCTCCTTATCCTGGACATCGTCTTACCGGGAATGCAGGGAGTCGAAATGCTGACCCAAATTCGTCATCTCGGCAATACTACGCCGGCGCTCATCCTGACTGTCAAAGACGAGATACCGGCCAGGCTGCGGGCATTTCGCGGCGGCGCTGATGACTTCATGGTCAAGCCTTTCAACTTCGACGAACTGCTGGCCAGAGTCAGGGCGATCATCCGCCGCAGCCAGGGGCAACGTCTTCTCCGCTCGAGCGAAGTCTTGGTGATAGGGAGATTCAGAGTCATCATCTCCACCCACGTTTCGGAGAGCAACCTGGGCGAGATCATTCTCTCCGACAAAGAGATCGGACTCCTTGTGTTTTTCGCCAGGCACCCTGGCCAGACGCTCTCCCGGGCCGACATCCTGGAAGAGGTTTGGGGAATGCACGTGGCCCCGACGCCGAGGACCGTCGACAATTTTGTCCTCAGATTTAGAAAGCTCTACGAAGATAATCCGGAGAAGCCGAAGCACTTTCTCTCCGTGCGCGGGCACGGCTATAGGTTCGAGCCTCCATCACCACTCCCCTGATCCGGCCCTGGCGATTTACCCGCCTTTGTCACGGGATTGTCATCTCGCCTTGATATCAGCCCCAATTCCTTTATCATGGAAAGCAGTGAATTTTCTTAGAACACGGTTTTTATCGATTAAAAATGGATCGAAGAGGAGTTGCCGATATGAAGAGAAAATCATCGCCGCTCATTTTGATAACGGCATTCATTTTGGCCTTCTTGCTAGCGGGGGCCGCAGCGGCCGCGCAGAGCACCGGGAAGACCGCGTCCAAGGATAAACCCGCCCAGGCAGAGAAAGGTTCCGGCCACCAGGAAAAAGAGAAGAAGAAAGTGAAGGAGAAAGATAAAGATAACAAGGCCCCGGTTATCCATGAGGAAATCACGGTGACGGCGACTCACACTAAGACGACCGTGTTCAACACACCGAGTCCTGTCAGCGTCGTCAATAAACAGAGAATTGCAGAAAAATCCCCCGACAACGTTTCCGAGCTCATGCCGGAAATCCCCGGCATGGACATCGTCGGCGTGGGGGCCAATCAGAGCCGACCGGTCATCCGCGGCCTGAGGGGGCAGAGAATTCTTCTTTTGTCCGATGGAATCCGGATGAGCAACTCGCGCCGGTCTCAGGATTTCGGAGAGATTCCGGCGCTGGTGGATATTGCGGGGGTCGAGCGCGTCGAGGTTGTCCGCGGTCCGGCTTCCGTGCTGTATGGTTCGGAGGCCATCGGCGGTGTGATCAATATCATCACCTCCGCCCCCGATTATTCTCAGAAAGGCACTCACATCGGCGGGAATGTCGGGTACCGGTATAGCTCGGCGGATGAACAGAACAAAGGCTTCGCCGACATCATGGGCAATTTCAACAATTTCGGATTCATGCTCAGCGGGAGCTTCCGGAATTCACGTGATTACCAGGCGCCCGCGGGCAGTTTCGGAAATATCACCCTGAACAAAAATACTTCGGTCCTGGACTCAGGGGTCAAGGATTATAGCCTCAATCTGTTCTTGGGCTACAGGCTGGCCACAGACAACAACATCTCTTTTAAGTATGAGAAATACAATGCCCGGGACGCCGGCTTCGGATATGTCGACCCCGCCATGTATGCTCCCGGTGATCCCACGATCCGGCTCCTCTATCCTAACCAGGACCTGAACCGCTTCACCCTGAAATTCGAAAACCGGGCGCTCCATTCTTTCCTCGCGAACGGCGTCAGTTTGACCGGCTATTATGTCCAGAATTCGCGACTCTTCGACACGAATATTACCATTCCGTTTTTCCCGGGAGCGGGACTCCTCATTCAGTCCCAGAATGACACTGATGTCAAGACCTGCGGGACGCGGCTTGAGTTGACCAAGGTCGTCTTGAGAGCCCATATCCTATCCTATGGACTGGATTTCTACCAGGACAATTCCGAGAACACGGACTCCAACACGACGACGATGTTCGGATTCGGTCCGCCTCACCCCATAACCAATGGCACGCCCAACATTCCCAATGCCTACATTCGCTATCTCGGAGTCTTCCTCCAGGACCAATGGCTGGTTTTTGGCCGGACCTCTCTGGTTCTCGGGCTTCGATATCAGGATGTCCAAGCTCAAACCAAGGCTACGCCCGGCCTTTCTGACCCGATCGTGAGCAGCAACGATGGAACCCTTGCCGGGGCGGCTAATCTGCTCACAGGATTGACAGACAACCTGAACCTGGTGTTCTCGGCCGGGCGAGGCTTTCGCTCGCCCAATCTGACCGAGCGTTTTTTCAACGGAGTGACCCCGGACGGCAGCGGGTTTCAAATCAGAACGCCCCATCTCAAGCCCGAGACCAACCTCAACCTTGAGGCGGGATTCCGTTACCGGCTGAGCGGTTTTTACCTGGAATCCTCCTACTTTCATAACACCGTCTATGACGGGATTGCCGTTATTCCCACCGGCAGTTTCGCGGGCCGCCTCCCTGAATACAAGAATGTCAATATCGACCGTCTGCGATTCCAGGGCGTTGAAATTCTCGGCCAGTACGACTTCAAATTCGGAGTAACCCTCGGCGCCAACTACTCCTATCTCAAATCCAGAAACCTGTCCAATCCCGAACTTCCCTATACGGATACCTTCGGCTCCAGGCTGAACTTGAATCTGAGATATGCATTGCCCAAAGGCCTTTTCTGGGTTGAATATTATGCGCGTCTGAGCGGGGCTAGGAAAGATGTCAACCTCGGCTTGAACCCGATTGGGCGCATTATCCCCAGCTTCACGGTGCACACGCTCCGGTTCGGAACAACGTTTTTCAAGAAAAGCACCTTCCCCCAACAGATCGCCGTCATCTTTGGAAACCTGACGAACGCCCTGTACAGCGAAGTATCAAACGCCAGCTTTTTCCGGCCCGCTCCCAAACGGCACATCGTCCTCAACTGGAATGCCCATTTCTGAGAGAAAATCAAAGCCGGCGTCCGTTCCACGACGCTGCACTTGTAAGAAAATTCGGCCTTGTGTAAAATCGATTCACGGATCGAAAAATGAGCAATGCCCAGCCGTCCCGGAAGGCTGCCTTGGCCATCATCCTCGGTCTCTTTGTCGCCGGGGCCTCGTGGGCCCAGGATAGTAGCCCGGGCAAGTCTATCGTCCTCGAAAACGGCCTCAAAGTCTTCTTCCTGGAAAAGCACAACTGGCCGCTCTTGAGCCTGGCGGCCGCCGTGAACCTCGGGATCAAGGATGAATCGGCCGAGACGAGCGGCCTGGCTCACATCCTCGAGCACTGCCTCCTCTTTCGAGGTTCGGACGACCCTGAAGGCAGGGGCCTTGAACTGGACCTGAGGCGGCACGGCGCCTATCTGAACGGAAACACCAGTCAGGATCTCGTCGTTTTCGAGATGTGCCTGTCTTCGACCGAGACAGATTTTGGACTCGCCCGGATGAAAGATGTCCTTTTCGGACGGCACATTTCGCAGGGTGGCCTGGATGAAGAGAAGGAGATTATTTTGGAGGAGATCAGTCAGCTCGAAGATGATCCGATCCGATTTGCAACCATCCTGCTCTTTCAGAATGTCTTCAAGAAACATCCCTACAGCAACTCTGTTTTTGGCTCCAAAGATACGATTAAGGCCCTGCCCCTGGAAAAGGTGCAGCAATGCTATGAGAAGTATTTCGTTCCGGGGAATTGCGCCTTCGCCCTCGTCGGTGATTTCGCCATCAAAGACATGGAAGAAAAAGTCAGAGTCATCTTCGCAGGGATCAAGGGGGAATCCCCGGCCCCGGTCCAATTCCCGAAGGTCTCGTCAGTTGATAAGAAAGTCGAGCTCAGACAAGAGATGGACGTCAAAGACGGATACCTCCTGGTCGGAGTCGTGGGGCCGGACTATAATGACCCCGACCAGTTCCGGGCCGACGTACTCACCGAGATCATGGGGCGGGGTATCAATCCCATGCTCAACCCTGTTCTCCGCGGCCGCTTCGACCTGGTCCAGACGATCCAGATGAACTACGCCGCTTTTGAATACGGAGGGGTGATCTGGCTGGTCTTCACGCTGGACCCCAAGAACATTAACCGGGCCACGAATGAGACCATCAATTTTCTGAAAAAAGCCAGGGAACAGAATTACTCCAGAGACGAATATCCCGGCGAAGATCAGAGGTACGTCTTTGATTATCTGGAGAGCGCCAAGAATCAGATCAAGTTTAATGTTCAACAGGCCCAAGAAAGAGGATTGAACCTGGCCGGCTCTATCGCCAGACACATGCTTTTGACGCGCGGCGGTTTTGAAAGGGGCTATCTCAAAAATATCGAAAAACTGAGCCCGTCGGACCTGAGAGCCATCGCGGGGAGATATCTCGGCAAGGGAGAATATGTTGTCGTTTCGGTCACGCCCCAGAAGAAGATCTAGTCCTTCTGGCCAGGGCCCGGAGAAGCGCCTTCGGGGCGGGGTCTGCTTGGGGTTGCTCTCGTTCCTCATTTCTCTTTTCTCTTCATCGCCTCCCTTGAGGGCCGCCGAGAACGCGCCGGAGAAAATCGTCCTCCCCAACGGCCTGCCCGTCATCTATCTGAAGGACGATTCTTCTCCTCTGACCGTCCTCAAGGTTCTGATCGACGGGGGGAAGGAGGCCCAACCTCCGGGACTGGAGGGCCTGGCTTTTCTCGTCGGGCGTCTGGCCCTTGAGATACCGGACGAGGATAAGGTCCAGAGCATGATGAGTCAGGCCTCACGCACGGGTCTGATCGTCCGGGAGGACTTCGTCCTGATCAGTCTTCACTGTCTTTCCGACAACTTTGAGGAGACCGTTAAAATCGTCTCGGGGATCATGAGGGATCCCCTGTTTTCGGGAATCCGGATGGACCGCATCAAGAGCTTCATGCGTCACCTCGGAGAGAGGGAGCAGGACGAATCCGTCAATGTCGGGCATCTTAAGAACCTTGCCGCCATCTTCGGACCGTCGGGTTACGGAAGCTCTGTCTTCGGCGACGAGAAATCTCTCAAGGCGATAAAGAAAAAAGACATCACGGATTTTCATGGGAAATATTTCACGGCCGGCCGCATGGCCCTGGCCGTTTCCTCGGACTTGGATAAGACGAGAATCCTGGAAGTCCTGCAAAAATACTTTTTGAAGATTCCCACGGAGAAAAGGGCCGAAGCTGGAGCTCAGGTCGTGCGGGAGCGTCCTCCGGCCGGTGCCGAGAAAGAGATCTTTGCCGAAAAAGACACCAAGCAGACAATGGTTTCTGTCTGCTTTCCCCTGCCCCAGGTCTCGGCCGAGAATTTCCTGCTTGCCTCCCTGGTTGAAAACCTCTTGGGCAAAGGCATCGGTTCCAGACTCTGGCCGCTCAGGGCCAAAGAAAAACTCGCCTATTCAGTCAACGCCCAAGCCTTGCTTATGAAAAAAGGGGGCCTGCTCGAGGCCTACCTGGAAACCGACGCGAAGAAAAGAGAATCGGCCAGAGAGGCCCTGCGGAAAACCGTTTCCTCGCTTTACGAACAGGGGATCACCGAGGATGAACTAGCCATGACCAAGGCGAACGCCAAAGGCGATTTTCTGAGGGAGAATGAGACTAAGGAGAGCCGAATCGGTAACATGATTGCCTTCGAAGGCCTGGGTCTCGGATATGATTTTTTGAACCGTTTTATTGACGACCTGGATGCCGTAAGGTTGGATCAGGTCAACGCCTTTATCAAGGAGTACCTCAAGCCTGAGAAGGCGATCCTCGTCTTCGTCGGCAAAAAAAATTAGCCGGCCCGGCTCAGAAAGGAAGGACCCTCGACCGTCTGACTTGGCTCGGTCACGCCCCGGAAAGCAATTGGACCTCGAACCAAGCTTTTATGGATTTTGGCATGGCCTTTTCCATACCGGATCCTCCCCAGGTTCCGCCCCTCATTCCACCTTTGCCCCTCATTCCACCACCACCCATCCCTCCGCCCGTGCCGCCCCCGCGAGGCCTTCCACTTCCTCCCATTTCTCCTTGATGGCGCTCCCGGTTTTCTCCAGACTCCGGCTTTCCAGTCTCAAAGCCTATTCCGACAGTCGTCCCCGGATTCACCCCGACTGCGAGTGGCTGGCTTCCTGATTCCACGAGAGGAATCTTGAGTTCGTACACAAAAGATTCCTCCGAAAAGTCGACCCGGACTTCGAGTCCTTTCTCCTGCGCTTGTTCCAGGGTCATTTTTTCCGGATACCCGGTTCTTATGACCTCTAGCTCGGCGCTGGAATCGGGGGTGGTATTCTCCTTCGTACCTCCCCGCTCGTCCGGCGCTTTTCGACCAGATCGGTCTGAACGTGGCCTTCCCAAGGGGTACCTTAACCCCAGGGTCTTTTTGTCCCTGCCTGCCGGGTCGAACCACACCGTCAGGCCTTGGCTCAGGCCTCGACCGGGGGCTTCATTCTTTCCCAGAACCAGAGCGACATAGAGGTTTTTCTGGTCGTTCAAAAAACCGACCGACAAGTTTTCTTTTTCATCGAAGGCCAGGTGTCCGGCCCAGTCATCGGCTTTGCCGTCGATGACGATCTCTCGCTCCGGGGCATGGCTCTTGACTAGATAGATCATTCCGCCGCAGGCTTGTGCCGCCAGAAGAGTGATGACTGACAAAAAAAACGAATATCGGATAATGATATCCTCCTCCCGGCCGGAGCTCTCCGTGACCTTCACGACGAGCTCATCTTCGTCGAGTTGACCTCTTTTGCTGCTCTTCATTCTGCTCTCCTCTCTGAAGCGCCTGTTTGGACTATCAAACCCGCTCCCCGCTCTTACTCGTAATAGAACGTTCGCCTATGTCGATTCGTTGCGTTCAAACACCGACAGTTTTTTCTCAACCGGCTCCGTCAGGGGGAGAGGAGCGGACCTTAACAATTCATATCGGGCATCTTTGTATTAGACACTAACCATGCCAAAACCTTTGTTCCGTGGTCTATGCGAACTAATGTGCAAAGGGTTGGAAGGCGGTCGGCCAAGAAAATGGGATGAGGGCGAAGTTTAGAAACCTACACTGGACCGGCTTTTTATAGTTTCTCGAGTTTATTCAGCTCGTCCCATTCTTTGTCGACTTCTTTCTGGATCTCATCGAGCATCCAGGCGTTTTCCTCTTTGAAGAGGTGGCGGAAGCGGCCCTGGGGTTTGAGCCAGTCAATCACGGGCTTTTTCTCTTTGGGCCGGTAGCTGATCTTGTACTTTCCGTTCTCGACTTCGTAGAGGGGCCAGACACAGGTCTCGAGCGCTGTCTGGGCCAGGCGGACACCCATGGACGCCTCGTATTTCCATTCTGTGGGGCAGAGGCACATCACATTCAAGAAGGCCGGCCCGTCAACCAGGAAGGCCTTCTGCGCCTTCGTATAGAGATCCTGCCAGCGGGCCGGGCTCGCCTGGGCGACGTAGGGAATGTTGTGGGCCACCAGGACCTTGCTCAGGTCCTTCCGGTGCTGCAGTTTTCCCGGGCTGTTCTTCCCTGCGGGGGCTGTGGTCGCTGAAGCGCCCATCGGTGTGGCCGCCGACCTCTGGCCGCCCGTATTGGCATAGCAGTTGTTGTCATAGCAGACATAAACAAACTGGTGGCCGCGCTCAACCGCCCCGGAGAGAGCCTGGAGGCCGATATCATATGTCCCTCCGTCGCCCCCAATGGCCAGGAACTTGATTTTCTTGTCCTTGGGGATCTTCCCCTTGTTCTTGAGGGCTTTGAACATCGCCTCGACACCGGCGATGGTCGCGGCGGCGTTTTCGAAGGCACTGTGGATCCAGGTGCAATTCCAGGCCGTCCTGGGAAAGATCGTTGTGCAAACTTCGAGGCACCCCGTCGCGTTGGAGACGATGATCGGATCATCAGTCGACCTCAGGACGACTTTGAAGATGAGCGGAATTCCACAGCCGAGGCACATTCCGTGCCCGGCGACCAATTTATCTTCCTGGTGGGTTAAGTCTTTGAGTTTTGGCATGGCCATGGTCGTTCTCCTTTTCTACTCTCTCAGGTTGAGATAGCCGCATATCTCTTCCACTTTTCCTGTCTCGGCTATCCGGGCGAGCTTGGAAGCGACTTCCTTGAAGTGTTCCACCCTGATATCGCGACCGCCCAGGCCATAGACGTAATTCACCATCTTGGGCCGCTTCTCATAATCATAAAGGGCCGAGCGGATTTCGGTGAAAAGAGGGGCTCCGAAGGCGCCGGGCGCAGAGGACCGGTCGAGGACCGCGACCGCTTTGAGCTTCTTCAGGGCCTCGGCGATTTTCTGATTGGGGAACGGCCGAAAGATCCTGGGCTTGAGAAGACCGATCCTCAACCCCTCCTTCCGGAGATCGTCGACCGCGTCCTTACACGTTCCGGCCGCGGAGCTCATGACCACGATGGCGATCTCGGCGTCGTCAAGCTTGTATTCTTCAAAGAAGCCGTATTCGCGGCCGAAGGTGCGGCCGAATTCTTTCGCGACGGCCTCGATGACCTTGGGGGAATTCTCGATGCCTTCGATCTGGCTTCGCTTGTGCTCGAAATAATAGTCTGTAAAATCGATCGGGCCGACCGTGAGCTTACGGCTTGTGTCGAGGAGAGGAAAGACGGGCACGTACTCGCCGATGAATTTCTTGACCGCGTCATCATCCTCGACCTGG
>Ga0315282_10015274_pt1 | contig 11345 bp, 7 predicted proteins | sample YL17G07_20_MG_FD_203693 | JGI IMG/M metagenome (GOLD analysis project Ga0315282, IMG submission 203693) | Sediment microbial communities from Yellowstone Lake, YNP, Wyoming, USA - YL17G07_20 | ecosystem: Environmental > Aquatic > Freshwater > Lake > Sediment | place: USA: Wyoming | collected...
TCAAATTCGTGGATGTATTCATGATTGAAATGAGTAATTTGGGATGTAAAAAGCCTGTCTAAAAAGATGAGGCAAACTTCCTTTGTGCAATTAAGATAATTATTTTTCTGGCAATATAGATTTTGGTGGAGTCTCAATCTGGAGAATTTGTTCTCGGATCTCCTTGCGAACTTGATACCTATAAGGCATTGCTACTGTATTTCTATCAACAAAACCTGAATCATATAATTTTTTGAGCATTCTGGCGGTATGCTCCCTCGTTAATCCTATCTTTACTTTAATCTCTGGAGCAGTTGCTTCATTTAGCCCTGCAATTTTTTTTAGAACATCTAATTCGGTATCTGTAAGATGCTGAAGAACATTTATTTGTTGGACGGGAATCGCTGCACTTACTTCTGGCTGTGGAATTACTAATCGCGTTCTGGATGCTGAGGCAATCTTCTGAATTTCTTTCTTTATTGACTCCACTGAAGTTTCAGTGGAATTCATTCGATCATTGATACTTTTTACAGCCTCAAGTCCTTGAAGTGTAGCCTGCTTTGCTTCAGTTGCTTGTTTCATAGCTTCCGTACTTGTAATTTTAGCTATTGATGCGTCATTTCCTACATTGCTAAGACCTTGTTGTAAACGATTTACTTGTCGAGTGAAGCCGGATGTAATGTTATTCACAATGTTTCTACTATTCTCATACTCTAATTGAGCGTCACGTATTCGACGATAAAGGATGATAGAAGCCGCAACCACAACGGCGAGAAGCGCAAGGGTTGTAACTATAAGCTCCAAGACTATACCCAGTTACTCTTATTATGTGAGGGTAATCACTTCCTTTTTACTCTTTGCTCTCAGACACTCGGTTTAATAACCTTGAATCGGCATAAACTAGAACTGCGTTGGACTCATCGACCTTTGCTGAGGCGTTAATTCAGGTCACCGGACGCGTTCAAGGCGTAGGTTTTCGACCTTTCATATACAGATTAGCTTTGTACTATAATCTCAAAGGATATGTAAAAAATCTTGGTGACGCAGGTGTAGAAATAGTTGTTGAAGGCTCAAAAAAGAAAATACAAAAATTCGCTGATTCAATTGTTAAAGATGCCCCCAAAGTAAGTGAAGTAAAAAGAGTTAGAGTAGATTTCAAAATTTTTACAGGTAGATTTCATGAATTTATAATCGAAAAGAGTAATAGCTCCGAAAAAGCTATTTCAGGTATTTTTCCCCCAGACATTGGAATATGTTCAGAATGCATTGAAAATATATCAAACCCAAATAGTAGATGGTGGGAATACCCTTTCACAGCTTGCGCTTGGTGTGGCCCTCGTTTCACGGCTATTCAAACTCTTCCTTATGATCGTGAAAGAACCAACATGAATGCCTTTCCAATGTGCAAAGATTGCGTTAACGAGTATATGGATCCAAGTGACAGACGATTCGATGCTCAAGGCATTACTTGTTCCCATTGTGGCCCTAGAATGGAGCTATTCGATAAAGAGGGAGCTCAAATCATAACAACTGATCCTTTTTCTTATACTGCGAAATCGCTTCAAAATGGCGCACTTGTCGCTGTAAAAGGAATTGGCGGTATACATATAACAGGACTAGCAACAGATGATGAGGTCATTAAAAACCTTAGAAAGAGGAAAAATCGCATAAGCCAGCCCTTTGCCGTGATGTCACCGACTCTCGAAGACGTGAAAATCTTTACCAGCCCAACCTCTGAAGAAGTGAAACTACTTACTGGATGGCAACGCCCAATTGTTTTACTTAAGAAACAAGGTAGAATTCTGTCTGAAGAACTTGCTCCTGGCCTCGATAGAATTGGTGTAATGCTTCCCTATACAGGCATTCAATTAATGCTATTTAAGAGACTAAAAACACCGGCACTTTTAATGACAAGTGGAAATCCGTCTGGCGTGCCAATGGCAATCAATAATAAGGCTGCTATTAATGAACTACATGGAATTGTTGATTTATTTCTTTTACATAACAGAGAAATTGTAAACAGATGCGATGACAGTGTTCTCAGAGTTAACGGTAAAAGAAAAGCATTCATCAGAAGGTCACGAGGATATGTGCCGGATCCCATCGAAATAACTTTGAAGGAAAAAATAGCAGTAGCCCTAGGGACAGAGATGAGTAACGCTGCAGGAATTTCCTTTGAAGGAAAATGCTACTTAACGCAATATCTTGGTGATGTTATAAGTCTAGAAAATTTTGATTATGAACAAAAAGCATTACAATTTTTGTATGACCTACTAAAAATCACATGTAATCCTGATGTGATAGCGTGCGATGACCATCCAGGCTATATGACATCACAGTTAGCTAAAGTGATATCACAGGAAAAGGATATACCGATTATTACTTCGCAGCATCATCATGCACATATTGTATCGGTATGTGCTGAAAATAAAATTGAATCAGATCAACCAGTCATTGGAGTTGCTCTAGATGGAGCAGGATATGGTTCTGATGGGACAATTTGGGGTGGTGAAGTTCTAATTTCGACATATAAAGAGTATGAAAGAAGAGGCCATTTAGAACAAATACCTATGCCTGGAGGAGATCTCTGTACCGAGTACCCGTACAGGATGTTAATTGCTGAACTAACAAAAACTTTTTCGAATAATGAAATTTGTGATATCACAAAAAATCACATTCAATTCGGCTTAAAAAATGGAATGAAAGAATTAGAATTAATATTGCATCAGTCCAGACACCCAAATATTATAAAAACATCAAGTGCAGGCCGTTTTTTAGATTCAATATCAGCGTTACTTGGCCTTAATTATCATAGAACATATGAAGGGGAACCTGCAATGAAATTGGAAAGTTTTGCAAATAGAGGAAACCCATATAAAATTCATTATCCAGTGGAAATTATACAACAAAAGAATAAGTATTATCTCGAAACAAGTAAATTAATACATTATTTAATATGTGAAAAAAAGTATAGAAAAGAGGACATTGCTGCATTTAGCCAAAAATATTTATCACAAGGTATAGCTCAAATTGCTTTATTATTAGCTGAAAAAGAAGGAATTAATACAATATGTCTTTCTGGAGGAGTATTTGTAAATAAATATATATCTAATACAATTGAAAAAATATTAATAAACCAAAAAAAGATAGTATTTTTTAATAAAAAAGTACCGTTAGGAGATGGAGGATTAGCATTAGGTCAAATATGTAAAGCAATCTGTGATATAATGTGATATCACATTATTCTTAAGCTTGTAGGCTTGGCTAAATTAATAATTCCATCTAGTAATTCGTTCTCCAATCGTTTTAATTGCTGTTTATTTTGAGTTGTATCTAATTTTTCTATTGAATTATAATATTCTCTTAATTTTTCGGCAAGAACCTGATAATCGTCAAAAGGTTGTGAGTCAAACACGCCAATATAACTCAGTAGTACAATAGTGTAAATTGAAGATATAATACGTCTTCTTGCTTGCCCCAAAGTTCGACTAAATGAACCCCTACTGACTTTATTCCTTCTGAAATATGTTTTTTCTTTAAATGAAAGCTTTTTATCAGACATAGTCTCAGTTAAAAGGTCAATTACAAATGTTTCAAATTGAATCCTCGTTAAATTGCTGTTTTTAAGTAATAAATCAGAAATCTTGTCCTGATACACTTTCTGTATTATATTTCCAACGCTTTCGTCATTAGACATTTAATATCCTTGTTCTACTTATGCATAATTTAATTAAATAAATCTGTCTACAGATCTGTATGCGGATTTCTCTCATTAGATGATTATAATCACATGATTATTTTATAAGAAAAAATAGTCAAAGCATAATTTCACTTATTTATTTAAAAAATATATTATAATTAGCTAAATTCTTAACCATAAACCTCAAAAACTTGCAGATTATTCAAAGATTATGATAACATCCTCTCATCTTAGGATTGAACCGGAAATTATTTCGAAAAAAATAAATGACTTCATAGTTTATACAATTAAAAACAGTCATTTGAATAGTGCTGTAATAGCCGTAAGTGGGGGAATAGATTCAGCTGTATCTTTAGTGACAACAGTAAAAGCACTTGGAAGAAAAAATGTATTAGCATTAACACTTCCTGAACGTGATATCACTCCACAGCAGGATCTAAACGATGTGATTCATCTTTGTGAGATGCTTGATGTCACATGTGAGCAAATAGAAATCACGCCTATATTGGATGTGATGAAGAAGAATATCACAAGGTTTGATCCAAGTAAAAAAGTGGCTTTTGGTAATATGAAAGCCCGGACAAGAATGTTGCTTACATATTATTATGCTAACCTGATGAATGCTCTGGTGATTGGCACAGGTAATAAGACGGAATTATACCTTGGCTATTATACAAAGTATGGAGATGGCGGTGTTGATGTTATGCCATTTGCCGATCTTTACAAGTGTCAGATGAGGCAATTGGGGAGATATCTTGGCATCCCTGCAAGTATTACTGAGAAGCCTGCTTCAGCTCGCCTATGGGCTGGTCAACTTACTGAAAATGAGCTTGGTATTCCTTATGATACTCTTGATCTAATCGTGTATGCTTGGAGTCAAGGTCTATCTCCACCCCTTATTTCCAAAGAAGTAGGCTGTGATGAGGAAACTACGCGTCAAGTAGTTTCACGTATCTATGCAAACGAACATAAGCGGACTCTTCCACTAATCTTAAGACTTAGTTAAGCCTTATGACGTACGCGAAGAAGGGATGTGGCCATGGGAAGAAGAAGAAAGAAAGAGGAAAAAATAATTAAAAAAACATTACCAACGCTGTTCCTATGCCCGAACTGCGCCAAGAACACAGTAAAAGTCACTCTAGATGTAAAAAACGGGTTAGCGGGTGTTCGATGTAGTAGTTGCGGTCTTCGTGGGAGAGTTCCTATCGAACCGCAGACAGCGGAAGTGGATGCGTATAGTGTTTGGGTAGACAGGTATTATGGTGCTGAGCAGGAAGTCAAGAAAGTTGAGTAGACGTGTCGAACAGATCATCTCAGAAAAAATATTGAAGGAGGGGTGTATTCATATGACGCTCCTTGATCCTGAGAAAGTCAATAGCCAAGACTGTGCGTTTATTGCTGAGGAAGCGGAAGCTGCAGGTTCAACCGCAATAATGGTTGGTGGCTCTACGGTTGCTTCAAATACCGAGATTGATGAAGCTGTTCAAAGGATCAAACAGAAAGTAAAGATCCCTGTAATTCTTTTTCCAAACAACCTCATTGGCGTAAGTAAATATGCGGATGCCATTTGGTTCATGAGCCTTCTAAACTCGGAAATTACATACTGGGTTATTGAAGCTCAAGCTTTGGGTGCATTCACAGTTAAAAAATATGGGTTAGAAGCAATTCCAATGGGATATATAATAGTTGGAGATGGAGGTACTGCGGGTTATATAGGGAGAGCTCGTGGGATACCTCTCGATAAACCTGAACTTGCATTAGCATATAGTTTAGCCGCTGAACAGTTAGGTATGAGATGGGTTTACCTTGAAGCTGGTTCTGGTGCCAAGAACCCGGTACCACCTGAGATGATTGCAGTGGTTAGAAAATATTGTAACTCTACTCTCGTTGTTGGAGGAGGAATACGTGATCCTCTCACAGCGAAGATCGCGTCTAAAGCTGGTGCCCAAATCATAGTTACAGGTAACCTAGTTGAGGGTAGGGAGAAGATCCGTGAAAAGATTGCTGAGATTGTCTCAGCAATATCTCGTTAAAGCTCATATCCTGCCAGATCATTCTATTCAGCTAGATTGAATCAGCCTAAGATGACTTCCACTTACCGAAATTACTTCGACTATCTAGAGGCTGATCTGGCTAAACAATACCAAGTTGCGATTAAAGCCCGCTCAAAGGGAATTGATGCTTCTACTGAAGTGGAACCAAAAGTAACCCATGACATAGCTGAAAGAGTAGAAAAGATGCTGGGCCCACCCGGGATAACTCTTAGAATGCGTGAACTCGAGCAGCTTGATAGACGGGACATTGCATTCAAAGTGGCTGAAGAAATTTGTTTAGGCAAGTTTGGAGAAATGGAAAAAGATAAAGCAGCTGATCAAGCGATACGTACAGCTCTAGCCATCCTCACAGAAGGGGTTACAATAGCACCTCTTGAGGGCATCCCAAAAATTGAGATAAAACGTAATCCAGATCACAGTCAGTTTCTTAGTGTCTATTTCGCGGGTCCTATTAGACCCGCTGGTGGTACAGCTCAAGCTCTAACTCTAGTAGTGGCTGATGTAGTACGCCATTCGTTAGGACTTGAAAAGTGGCAAGCCAATGAGCAAGTAGTGCAACGATTCGTAGAAGAAGTTAGACTTTATGAACGGACTGTCCGCCGATTTCAATACCACATTACGGATGACGATATAGAGTTAGCTATGAGAAGTTTACCAGTTGAACCTACTGGTGTAAGTACGGATCCTTTTGAAATAAGTAACTATCGTGATGTGCCTGGAATAGAGACAAATCGACTTAGAGGAGGGGCACTTATTGTCGTTGTTGATGGTATCATAGGGCGTGCCAGAAAGTTATATGGAAATTGCGAGAAATTAGGCATTCCTGGATGGGAATGGCTCACACAGATGGGTAGAAGGAAGCTGAAAACTGAGGAGGAAAAAGAGGAAGCACCCGCTGCTGCTTTCATGGAAGAGATAATTGTTGGAAGACCAGTTTTTAGTTTCCCAGGAGCAGTAGGCGGCTTCAGATTAAGGTATGGGAGAGCTAGAAACACGGGGCTAGCTGCAAATGGCGTACATCCAGCAACAATGATTATTCTAAACAAATTTCTCGCGACAGGTGTACAGATGAGAACTGAGCTCCCAGGAAAGAGTACTGCAACCTGTCCAGTTGACAGTATAGAGCCTCCGATTGCTCGTATAAAAGATGGGTCTGTGATACGCATAGATTCGGTTGAACTCGCAGAAGAACTCCTCCCAAAAATCGATAAAATCCTTTACCTTGGGGATTACCTTAGTAATGCAGGTGACTGGGTCCAGAACAATAAGCCACTTTTACCTGCATGTTATGACGAGAATCAGTGGCTTAATGACCTTGAAAAAATTATTAGTCTACTAGGTTTCGATAAAATTAGGGATCTTACAGATGTACCCATTGAGCGTATACAATACTTTTTAGCTAATACAGCAAATCATCCTTCAGCTGAGGAAGCCCTCACCCTAACTAAAATAAATCTAGCACTGCATCCCCGTTGGAATTATCTTTGGACCGCAATTACCAGTGAAGATGTATTAAACCTTCGGACTCAACTGCTTGATCAATGGAGAAAAGGGATAACTGAGATTGAGAATAATCCAAGTGTCAAGATTCTCTTAGATAATCTATTAATACCTCATAAAATAAGAGGCGAAAGAATCATATTTAGTGAAGATGCCAAAATTTTGGAGAGTGTATTAGCTCTTAATAAACACCTCCTCAAAATAGAATCAAAAAATTCTCTTGAATTAGTAAACAAGCTTGCAGGTTTTCAAATACGCAACAAAGCTCCTGTTTTTGTTGGTGCTAGAATGGGTCGCCCTGAAAAAGCAAAAGAAAGAAAAATGAACCCATATGTTCACAGCCTCTTCCCCGTTGCTGAGGCAGGTGGCCCACAACGAGACATCCTTAGAGCAGAGAAGGGCACAATTAAAGTCGAAATCGTGCAACGCCAATGTATTAGGTGTGGCAACTTCGGTTACACAGCTGTGTGTCAAAACTGTGGAGGTGAGATGGAAGAGCTTCGAAAGTGTAGCCGATGTGGAACACCATATGATGGTGAAAAATGCCCAAGATGTAAAGGCGAGATTGTTAGTTTCCAAAATATTGATGTTGACTTAAGACGAGAAATTGAAGATGCAAGAAAACTCATTGGTGGAAGCCTACCTACACGCATCAAATGTGTTAAACGTTTAATGAACGAGAAACGGGTTCCAGAACCTCTTGCGAAAGGTATTTTGCGTGCACGATACGATCTTAGTGTATTTAAGGACGGCACTCTTCGTTTCGATCTTACAGATTTACCTCTTACACACTTTAAGCCTTGTGAGATAGGCACTAGTATTGATAAACTTCGTTTAATGGGTTACAATTATGATATTCAAGGGAATCAACTTACATCAAGCGATCAAATGCTCGAGTTAAAGGTTCAAGATATCCTTCTTCCTGAAGAATGTGGCGACTACCTCGTCAAAGCATCAAAATTCATAGATGATGAGTTAAAAGACCTCTATAAAAATGATAAATTCTATAACGCAAAAACTCGTGATGATTTAATTGGCACTCTCCTTCTGGGTCTTGCTCCACATACAAGCGCCGCCATTACTGGCCGTCTAATAGGTTTTACAAAGGTTCGTAATTGTTATGCCCATCCATACTGGCATGCAGCTAAACGTCGAAACTGTGACGGCGATGAAGATTCCATTATGTTGGTTCTTGACGCCCTTCTCAATTTCAGCAAAAGCTACCTTCCACAACAAAGTGGAGGACTTATGGATGCTCCTCTATATGTGATTCCTGCACTTCTACCAGGAGAAGTAGATAAAGAAGCGCTTAACGTTGAAGCTGACTGGCGTTATTCCTCTGAATTTTATAAACTCTGTGCTGAGGGAGCAGGAACAAGTTCTTTTAGCCAAATTATTGATCTACTGGGCAGCCATCTAGGCACAGAGGCACAATTTGAAGGAATGGGATATACGAATGAGGTTTCTGACATAAATTTAGGAGCCCACCACGGTGCTTACAATACTCTTCATACAATGATGGAAAAACTAGACAGCCAACTTGAGCTCGCTGGCAAGCTTAGAGCTGTAGATCAAAAAACCGTCGCTTTAAAAATATTAAACAGCCACTTTATGAAAGACATTGTTGGAAATCTACGTGCCTACACAGCTCAGATATTCCGTTGCACCAAATGCAATAGGAAGTATAGGAGACCACCATTAACTGGAAAGTGTATTCGTTGTGGGGGACCTATCCAACTCACTGTTCACAAAGGAGGAATTGAGAAATATTTGAATCCAGCTCTATCATTGGTAAAGAAGTACGATCTCGACCAGTACTATTTAGACAGGCTAATACTGATAAAAGATGAAATCGGCTCACTCTTCAAAGAAGAATTAGAATCCGAAGACGAGACATCAAAACAGTTCAGTCTCACCGACTTCATGAAGCCTACAACTCCAAAAAAAACAGTGTAAAAATAGTAATCTTTTTCTTCTATTCCAACGCCTTGCAAATAGAATATAATGAGCGGCAAAAAGAAGAAGGATCAAGCGCCTGGTCTGCCATCTGGAAGTGCAGGGCTAATGCGGTTCTTCCAAGATGAGACAAACGGACCAAAAATTCGGCCTGAATTTGTTATGATTGCAGCTGTAATTCTTGTCGCAGCTGTTTTAGCTGGTAGATTGTTCTTCGCTGGTGCTATCATTTAAGAACGTTATAATAATCTAGGCTATCCTTTTAGCATTTCAATTATTCTGATTATTTCATAAATTTATTTGCTAATTTAGATAAATTTGACATTACCAATTTTTTAAAATGATATTATAAATAGAACAATTCCTCACATCTTTTATTCTAGTTGTGGCAAATAGAAATCTAGGAGAGTTTAACGGTTGAGTTACCCGAAGATCGTTGTCACACCTCCTGGCCCAAAAGCAAAGAAGATAGTTGAAAGGGACGCGAGGTATATTTCTCCAAGTTTTGGTCGAGCTTACCCCTTGGTTGTTAAGAAAGCAGAAGGCTGCATTGTCACCGATGTTGATGGAAACGAATTCATAGACATGAACTCGGGACTAGCAGTCACGAATGTAGGTCATAGTAATCCTAAGGTTCTAAAGGCCATTCATGAGCAAGCTGACAAGTTTCTTAGCTATAGTTACACCGACTTTTTTTATGAGAATTATATCGATCTTGGGGAACAACTCCACGAAATAGTGCCGGGAAAATATGAGAAAAAATTCTTTTATTGCAACAGCGGAGCAGAAGCAAATGAAGCCACGATTAAAGTTGCACGATGGCATACAAAACGACCGGGAATTCTTGCCTATATCAGCAGTTTCCACGGACGTACGATGGGAGCAGTAAGTTTAACAGCATCAAAACCAGCTCAGCGTCGTTATTTTTCACCTTTTATCCCAGGAGTAGAACATATCTTCTACCCATATTGTTACAGATGCCCCTTCCATCTTGAATGCCCAAGTTGCAATTTCTACTGTATCGATTACATAGAAGAATATTTGTTCAACAAATATGTACCACCTGAAGATGTAGGACTCCTAATCGCTGAACCAATTCAAGGTGAGGGCGGATATGTTGTACCACCAAAGGAATACTTTCCAAAGTTGAAGAAGATGCTAGATAAATACGGGATACTTTTCGCTGTCGATGAAGTTCAATCAGGTATGGGTCGTACAGGTAAATGGTTTGCAATAGAGAACTTTGGAGTTGTCCCTGATATTCTCACGATAGCAAAAGGAATTGCGGCAGGTCTCCCTCTGGGAGTAATGGCAAGTAGAGCTGATCTTCAAGATTGGACACCGGGCAGTCATGCATCAACATTCGGAGGAAACCCTGTTGCTTGCGCTGCTGCAATTGCTGTTATCAATGAGATTAAAGAGCATAAAATGTTGGATAATGCAAAGAAACAGGGTAATCATATAATGAAACGACTCAACGAAATCAAGCAAATTCACCCCATGGTTGGTGATGTTCGAGGAATAGGTCTCATGTGTGGAGTTGAGCTTATTAAAGATCAGAAAACAAAGGAACCAGCCAAACAAGAGACAGAGGACGTGATGATGGATTGTTTCCGAAAAGGGATAGCCCTAGTAAATTGCGGACAGAGCGTAATACGTCTTATGCCTCCTCTCATTATCACTCAGGAATTAGTTGACAAGAGCCTTGATCAGCTTGAGATGAGCATAGGAGAAGTAGAAAAAAGTAAATCGATCCATTAACCTTTTTTTAGGTTTACCAATAAAATTAATTATTTTTTTAATATTTTTATCTTAGTGAATCCTCCGCTGCTGAGTTGCATAAGTCCATCGAAAGGCTCTCTTACATTACAATTTTCTATTAACAGCTCTGCGCCAGCAACAATCCCTTCAACAGCTTTACCATGATCACGCCAAAGACTCACCCGAGCTTCGCCAGTACCATCATCAATGCGAAATGAAACAACAGATGAAGGCCCTCTTAGAGTATTTACCTCTCGAGTTATCGGATCATCCAGAAGTTGCCCCTTAACTGCAATGTTTTTCTGTCCTTCCTTTAAATTCCTAATCTCTGTGATTCGATCCTCTCCTTCTAGAATATCAATTTGAATGCCTTCAGGGTCAATCCTAATACGCCA
>Ga0315282_10015275_pt1 | contig 11344 bp, 10 predicted proteins | sample YL17G07_20_MG_FD_203693 | JGI IMG/M metagenome (GOLD analysis project Ga0315282, IMG submission 203693) | Sediment microbial communities from Yellowstone Lake, YNP, Wyoming, USA - YL17G07_20 | ecosystem: Environmental > Aquatic > Freshwater > Lake > Sediment | place: USA: Wyoming | collected...
TAGAGTTCGGAGTGAAAGTCTTGCGGACACGGACACGATAAAAGGCCGAAGTTAAACAGCAGTAGACGAGAGGTGGAAGGCAAAAGGCATAAACCAACAGGCAAAAAGCATGAGGCAATAGACGTGAGTTTGGGGTTAGGTCTTGCAATATAACAGTATAGGAGGACGAATTTAAAAGATATGGTTGCTTTTTGCGGGTTAGGTTGCTATGAATGTGGAGCATTCTTGGCGACGAAAGAGAACGATGATCAAAAAAGAGCAACCGTTGCTCAAGAATGGTCCAGGCTATTTAAAGTAGAAATCAAACCTGAAGAGAGATGGCCTATTAAAGAAAGGAGTTAGACATGGCTGCGAAGAAAATTTTGATGATCGTGGGTGATTACGTTGAGGATTATGAGGTGATGGTGCCTTTTCAGGCATTACAGATGGTTGGGCACACCGTCCATGCCGTTTGTCCTGGAAAGAAGGCTGGTGAAAGGGTTCGGACAGCGATCCATGATTTTGAGGGAGACCAGACCTACAGCGAGAAACCAGGCCACAACTTCACACTGAACGCAACGTTTGATGAAGTCAAGCCAGAAACTTATGATGCCCTGGTGATCCCTGGTGGACGAGCGCCGGAATACATTCGTCTGAACGAGAAGGCACTTGAGGCGGTTCGACACTTTGCCAAGGCGAATAAGCCCATTGCTGCCATTTGCCATGGCGCGCAAGTACTGGCAGGGGCGGGAGTGATTCTGGGCAAAACGTGTTCAGCTTATCCAGCAGTGGGACCCGATGTGAGAAGTGCGGGCGGCAAGTACATTGACATACCAGTGGATCAGGCTCATGTGGATGGCAACCTCGTCACCGCGCCCGCCTGGCCAGCCCATCCTGAGTGGTTGGCGAAGTTCTTGAAAGTGTTGGGGACGAAGATTGAACCATAGGGAGATTTTTTTCCTTACGCCCCCGGATGCTTCCTTAGAGAGGTGCTAAAGCCATTATGCCTACTGTTGCTTTGTCAGCCCTGCAGGTTCCTCAATCGCGCATTCGCGAACTGGCGGATATCGCCATGAAAATGGACAATGTGCTCAAATTGTATTTCGGGGAATCCAATATCCCTACACCGGAATACATCAAGCGAGGGGCTGCAAAAGCCCTGGAAGAGGGCTATACGTTCTATACTGAAAATGCGGGCTTGCCGGGCTTGCGACAGGATCTGGCCGATTACTACCATAGGGTACAGGACGTGGACCTCGATCCACAATCCGAGATCGTCGTAACCGCCTCCGGTGTGCAGGCCTTGAATGTAACTATTCGCTGCGTCCTCAACCCCGGGGACGAGGCGCTTGTTCTTACACCAGCCTGGCCAAACTCCGCTGCAAATGTCTGGATGGACAATGCAGTCCCTAAGGAAATTCCACTCTTGCTTCGGGGCGACCGCTACGCTGTTAATTTTGATTCGCTCGAAGCGGCGGTGACGTCCCGGACCCGTCTTCTGGTCTACACCTCACCATCGAATCCACTCGGCTGGGTCGCCACGGAGGATGAACAGGAAGAACTCTTAGAATTTGCTCGTCGTCACGACCTGTGGCTGCTCGCTGATGAGGTCTATGAACGCCTCTACTATCGAGGCACGGAACTTGGAGTCCCTGCGCCCTCGATTCTACGGAAGGCGAGCCGTGACGATGCCGTCATTGTTGCTCAATCCTTCTCAAAAACCTACTGCATGACTGGTTGGCGGATCGGCTGGCTTGTCGCCCGTCGAGATGTGGGGAAAAAAGCCACTCAGCTTAATGAATTCATCATCTCACATCCAGCCAGCTTCATCCAGCGTGCGGCTCAAACCGCCCTTGCCCAGGGTGAAGAGGAACTGAGAAGAATGCTTGCTCGCCTCAAGGAAAACCGTGATTTTTGCCTCGCTGCTCTTCGCCAGATGCCGGGAGTCACCGTTCCTTCCCCGGACGGAGCCTTCTACCTGTTTCCAAAGATTGAGGGATTGACGGATTCCTTTGCATTCTGCCGAAAACTGCTGGAAGGTACCCATGTCGGGCTAGCCCCCGGAGTGGCTTTCGGAGCCGGAGGTGAGGGATCGGTCCGTATCTGTTACGCTGCCGAGCGCGGGATTCTCGAACAGGCTATGGAAAGGCTGGCCCGCTTTCTATCCGGGGTTCTGGCTTAAGGTCAAAACTGGGGTTTGCGGAGAGACGTCCGCTCATTCTATTCCCTAAAATAAAATTTGGGGCCAGCCCCTATTCACTTTTACCCTCCTTCGCAGAAAGCCACGGGCTTTAGCCCGTGGGGCTCCACTATGGAGTGGCTATGATTACGATTAGGAAAGCACAGGAATCTGACTTCGACTCGATATGGCAGATTTTTCATCAGATCGTCGCCCAAGGTGATACTTATCCCTACGACCCTGAAACAACAAAAGACCAAGCTTATGCAATATGGATGTCGAAGGATGTCACGGCCTACGTTGCTTGTATTGATGGGGTAGTTGTTGGTACATATATTCTTAAGCCAAATCAACCAGGGCTCGGCTCGCACGTTGCAAATGCAGGGTATATGGTGAGAAGCGATTGTGTTAGAGCAGGCATAGGGAAAGCCATGTGCGAGCATTCAATGATGGAGGCTCGAAAAGCAGGGTTTCTCGCCATGCAATTCAACTTTGTGGTAAGCACCAATAAGACTGCCATAGCATTATGGAAGAAGATGGGGTTCTCTATAATAGGGACTTTGCCGAAGGTATTTCGATACAAAAGGTTGGGCTTAGTTGATGCATACGTAATGCATAGATTTCTATAATTTTACATATTTTGTAAAATGGGACAGCAGGCTGTCCCATTTTAATTTGTAAAACTTCCTGATTCGTCGTAAGGGTTCTGACTAAAGTGGCAGCCTGATCCCAGTTTTCCTCTCCAATGCTCGTTCATAGACTATCTTAGCTGTGACCATATCGTCAACGGCAATACCCATATTCAGGGAGAAGATCCTCTCCTTCGGGTCTTCACGGCCAGGCTTTAATCCGGCAACAAGTTCTCCCAGATCCGCATAAATGTTTTCTGGAATGCCACTAAAGTAAACTCCTTCTTCCTTGGTACTTAGCAACTGCCCGATGTCATCGGAGACGAACTTGTTGCATTCCTTCATGGCTGAACTGGCCCATGCAGAATCGTAATCGAGTGAGACAGCGAGGCCGCCTTCCTTAAGCATCCCAGCATGAAGAGGAGGTTTTGGCTCCTTAACGATAGGAATGGCTGTCACCACTACGTCTGCTCCTTTGATCATCTCAGCAGGACTTGAACAAGCCATCATGTTGAGCCTCGGGTAGATCAAGCTCATCTCCTCCATAAAGCGCCTGCTGGCCTCAGGATAGAGATCATAGCAGCGAACTTTGGATAGCTCCGGCAGGGTCTCAACGAGAGCTGCAAGACTCATACGAGCCTGAACCCCGCAACCCAAAATAGCGACAACGTTGCTTGTCTGCTTTGCGAGGTATTTAGCCGAGATGCCTACACTGGCCCCAGTGCGCATGGCTGTAATCCATGCACAGTCCATCACAGCGATTGGAATCCCAGTCTGTGGATCGTTAAGGATGAGCAAGCCTGTGATATAGGGCAGCCCCTTTTCAATATTAGAGGGGTAGCCACTGACCCATTTCAATCCTGTGGCTTCGATCTCTTTCACATAGGCTGGCATGGCGTGGATAAAAGCATCGGTTCTGGGATGGATACCGGGCTTCGGTGGCATCTCTGTCTTGCCCAGCCCCTTGAGGCGGAAGCCATGTTCCACCACCTTCAGCGCCTCTTTCATGGTGATGCCCAGATCCTCCACATCCTTACGGCTGAGGTAAAAAAGTTCCATGATCTCCTCCTAAATCATTTTCGGGTCTCGATGTGTGCTCATTCGGAGAAAGAATAGATGAACCCTTTTCAAATAGGGAGAGTGGAGTTTGACATCACCACAGCAATTATTATTTACTTCTTGCTTTGCTTTTGAATGAGTGCGCACCCTAATGATAGAAAGGATAACGCAGAACATATCCACGCGAAGACGTCCCCGTAAAGTGTGTAGAAGGTTTTATCTTTCATCAGGTGAATCGTTCCATTCATTGCCTCTTCTGTAAAGATTCCTCCCTGTTTCACAATCTTCCCTTTTGGATCGATGAAGCCACTGATCCCTGTATTGGCTGCTCTGGCTATGAAGACTCGATTTTCTACCGCCCTGAATGTGGCCATGGAGAAATGCTGGTAAGGAGCAGAGGTCCTGCCAAACCAGGCATCGTTCGTGATCGTGACCAGAAAATTGGCTCCCCCTTTTACAAATCTTCTACAGAGATTTGGAAAGATAATTTCAAAACAGATGAGGACCCCAAATTGACCTTGAGGAAGTGAAAAATTGAAGATTCCTTTTCCGGGTTTGAAGTTTCCAATTCCCTCTCCTATGGATGATTCAATGAAGAAGAGAAGTTTCTGGAGAGGAATATATTCTCCAAAAGGGACGAGGTGGATCTTATCGTATCTTCCCAATAAATCCTTGGAAGGAGAAACTAAATAGGCGCTGTTATAGTGGCTCACCTTTCCTTTTACTATTTTATATGAGGGGCTTCCAAAGAGAAGAAATGCATTGGTCCGAGCAGGAATATCAAGGACCATCGGTTGATATTCCTCTGCTTCTTGAAAGAAGAAAGGAGTAGCCGTCTCAGGCCAGATGATGAGGTCTGGTTTTCCTCCTGCAACCTTGAGAGAGAGTCTTTCATAGATCTTCAACGTCTCCTTCTGGAAGGATTCATCCCATTTAATGGATTGGTCAATGTTCCCTTGAACTAATCCAACTTTCAAAGGAGGGAGTTGAGACATTTGCCGATCCACAGACCTCATCCTTCCATATCCGTAGATCAGAAATCCCAAAAGGATGAGAGCAGTGATGGCGACCTCGCGAATAGGAAAGACCTTTTTTGACCACTGGCGAAGCACTTCGAAAAGGGTGGTATTGACCAAAAGGATGACAAAAGAGAGACCATAAACTCCTGTCACATCTGCCACCTGTATAAAAGGGAGATTAAGATATTGGGAATGGCCTAAGTTCGCCCATGGAAAGCCTGTGAGAAAGAAAGAGCGCAGGTATTCTAAGGATACCCAGAGAAGGGGGGGGAGAATAATGGTTTGAAATCCTAAGCGCATCTGGATAAGTCGGTATAGAAATGTGAAGGCTCCGATGTAGAGGCTCAGATAGATTACCAACAATAAGAGAATGAGGCCACTCAGAATTAAAGGAACATTACCATAAGTATGCATAGCAACGATGATCCAATAGAGAATCCCAAGAAAGAAGATAAAACCGGTTAAGAATCCCAACTTAAAGCTATGGTATAATCCTTTTCCCTCAATGGAATAAAAGAGGGGAACGAGAGCAAACCAGGCCAAAAATTCGAGATCAAATTTTGGGAAGGATAGGATGAGAAGAATGCCTGAGAAAAGGCTCCATAGAACATCCTTTTTTTTCATGCCTCAAATCTTAAGAAATTAAAGGGTATTTTTCAAGGAAGATTTGAATTTAGGATAGGATTTGTTAGAATTAGAAATGGTTTCATGGCTTTTTGGAGGAAAAAGGAGTTAAACTTTGCGAATACTGGTTGTAGAAGACGATAAGAAGATTGCCTCCTTTCTTATTAAAGGACTTAAACAAGAAGGCTTTGCCGTAGATCATGTAACTAATGGCGAGGACGGTCTTCGTTTAGCCCTTCATGAGCCTTACGACGCAGCCATCATCGACATTATGCTCCCCAAACTGGACGGTCTCAGTCTAATTGAGGAGATTCGCCACAATAAGATCAATACTCCGGTGATTATTCTGAGTGCGAAACGATCTGTGAATGATCGAATCAAGGGGCTTCAGACCGGTGGTGACGACTACCTTATCAAACCGTTTGCCTTTTCTGAGCTGCTTGCACGCATCCATGCCTTAATCCGTCGTGCTACCGGAGCCACAGAGCCGACGCGCTTAAGGATGGGTGATCTTTCGATGGACCTCCTTAGCCGGGAGGTCACCCGCTGCGGCAAACGGATCGATCTGCAACCCCGAGAGTTTGCTCTGCTTGAGTACCTGATGCGCAATGCGGGACGAGTCGTCTCCAAGACGATGATCATGGAACACGTATGGGATTACAATTTTGACCCGGAGACGAACGTGGTGGAGGCACGAGTGTGTAGGTTACGGGAGAAAATTGAAGGAGGTTTTGATAAGAAACTTATACACACGATAAAGGGCGTCGGATATGTTCTTCGAGAGGATTGATAGGTTTAGGCGTTCTCTCGCTTTTCGCCTGACATTACTCTATACAGTGATGTTCATGATCTTATCCTTTGTGGCCTTCGTCATCTTTTACGAGATGGCCATTTTCAGCACCCATGCTCGAATTGATAGGACCCTTACAGGGGAGGTGAAGAAGTTTTCTTCATTACTTGCCTCTATGGGGCTTGGAATCCTCAAAGAGGAGATGAGTTTGGAAGCCGAATCCACTGGGACTGGTAAGGTTTTTTTTCGGCTTCTAACAACGGAGGGGGAGGAGATTGTCTCTTCAGATCTTAGCCTATGGAAAGGAATTGGTATAAGCAGGATCGCACTGAGTCACCTTGCCGATAAGGGACCTCTATTTGAGACTCTAAAGCCACCGGGCTCGAGGCATAAGGTACGAGTGGCCTATGGGATCGCAGGACCAGGGATGGTTCTGCAAATCGGACACTCATTAAGGGAGGATGAACATCTTTTCGAGGACTTTATTGAGGTTTTCAGAACTGTAATGGCCATTGTCCTTGCCCTTGCAGCTTTAGGAGGATGGTTTTTGGCAAGACGAGGTCTCTCCGGTGTGGAGAAAGTAACCCAGACGGCAATGGCCATCGCTGATGGAGCGATGGAGAAGCGGGTCCCTCTGACAGGACGAGGTGACGAGATCGATCGACTATCAGGGATCTTCAACCATATGTTGGAGCGCATCCAGACTTTGATCACTGAAATGAAGGAGGTCACTGACAATATCGCTCATGACATTAAAAGCCCAATCACTAGGATCAGGGGTCTTGCTGAGGTGACACTTACCACTGAAAAATCTATCGATGAGTACCAGACCATGGCTGCAAGTACCGTTGAGGAGTGCGACCGACTGTTGGGGATGATTAACACTATGCTGGAGATATCTGAGACCGAGGCAGGGGTAGGACCTTTGAGTTCGAGCGAGGTGGATATTTCTGCACTCGTCGCAGATGCCTGTGATCTCTTTCATCCCCTTGCAGAGGATAAGGGTCTTTATGTCGAGACACATACTCTCCCTCAATGCCTCCTACACTGCGATAGAGGTAAGCTTCAACGCGTAGTTGCAAACCTCTTGGATAACGCCATCAAATACACTCCATCAGGGGGTAAAATCACCGTCTCAGTCCAAGAAAATGGCAAAGACGTGATTATCTCAGTCCATGATACTGGAATAGGGATATCCCCAGATGAAATCCCCCATATCTTTGATCGTTTCTTTCGCGCTGACAAAAGTCGTTCTGTGCCAGGTGCGGGTCTGGGCCTCAGCCTGGTTCGGGCTATTGTCCGAAGGCATGGGGGCGAGGTTCAAGTCAGAAGCGCCCATGGCATTGGAAGCACATTTACAGTGGTCCTGCCGCGATAAAAAACTGATAAAGATTACTTTTTTGTAATCTTCCCGTCATCTTCCGGTTAACTCTTTTGTGGTAAATAAAAGCATTAAAGATTTCACTCCCTCCTACAAGCAAGGTAGAAAGAATGAGTCGATTTGTAATGACAAAAAAGATCTTTAAAGAACACCCCATAAAGATAATATTGGCCTCTCTTTTTATCTTGCTATTTATAGGCATCAAGTTTTGGGATTACTATGCCCCATTGCCTATTCATGACTGGAACAAAAAGGAGATTTCACAGATCAAGGTTGCTAATCCCACAGAATTCACCTTCGCTGTATTTGGAGACAACAAAGGGAATTACTCCGTCTTTGAGCCACTTCTGCACGATATAGACCACGATACGGAGATAGTTTTCGCCGTTGACGTCGGTGACTTAGTCAGCAAAGGGAAAAGGGGAAAGTACCGGCGTTTTCTCAACCAGGTGCAAGAGAACCTTACGATCCCTTTTCTTACCGCCATTGGCAATCACGACCTTAACAATGGCCACTCTGGTAGTTATCTAGAGATCTTTGGTCCGACCTTCTATTCTTTTCAGATAGGCCAAAGCTATTTTATTGTTTTAGATGCAACCACGGAATCTGGTTTTGATAGAACAGAACGCCAGTGGTTGGAGTATGAACTGCAGAAGGCTCAGGCCTCAAAGGCTCGCTTCGTTTTCATGCATGTGCCGCCCTTTGATCCCAGAGGTAATGGCTTTAATAAATGCCTGCCTGAGAAAGACAGAGAGGACCTTTTAGATCTTTTCAGACGTTACAATGTCACCCATCTTTTTGCCTCCCACATTCATGGATATTTCTCAGGCGTATGGGAGGGTGTTCCCTATACGATAACAGGGGGAGCAGGGGGTGGACTCCAGGGGAGTGGTCCGGAGCATTTCTTCCATCACTACGTGAAGGTCCATGTCTCTAATGGGAAGGTAGACATAATGGTCAAGCGCATTGATAGAGAAGGGCCTATGGCAAGTTTTTTTGATCTGATGGAAGACTTTCTGCTCGAATGGGGCTTACTTGTTGGTGCGGGTATTTCCCTGTTTACCTTTGGGTTGTCCATACGGCGTAACCACGGTTCAAAATCCCATCATCTCCATGGGCAGCCAATAAAAATAGTAGAGAAAGGGGATTGCAGAAACTTATGAAAGGAGACGCGAATGTCACGCAGACTTAAATTTTCCGTTGCGATCATGGCCTTGTTGCTTCTTTTTAGCGCAAGCTATTTTTTATACATTGAGGAACAGGGAAACTTCCATCCGATCACATATGGTGAAGCATACAGGTCTGCCATACTCGATAGAGACGAGCTGGAGTATTGCATTGAAAAATATAACATTAATGGAATCCAGTGTTAGATTAAAGTGTGAGAAGACCTGTTACATATAAGTGAAGGACGAGGAGACCGATGATGTCTATTATGACACCCCAAACTTCTTTTGAATATGAATATGGAAAATTGAAGGAGTTATTCCAAAAGCCCTGGATCCAAATATTCATCCTCACAAGTTTCTGTTTCTTACTCTTTATGTTAGGAGTGGGACGCTGGGACCTCTGGGACCCAGACGAACCCCGTTATGCTGATGTGGCTAAAGAGATGGTGACGAATAGTGGGGATTGGATCCTGATGCATCTTAATGGGAAAGTATATGGGGACAAACCTCCTCTTTTTTTCTGGTTGATTGCCCTTTCATCATATCTCTGGGGAGGCTTCACTTCGTTTGCAGTAAGGTTTCCACCCGCTCTATTCGGGACGCTCACTGTTCTACTCACGTTTTTTCTCGGAAAGAGGCTTTATTCAGCTCGTGCGGGATTTCTGTCCGGTCTTATACTTGCAACAAGCATTGAATTTACTTATCTCGCCACCCGGGCCAATATTGATACCACCCTTACCTTCTTTACAACGGCCTCCATCCTGTGTTTTCTCCTATGGGTTCAACATAGAAAGGAGAAGAAGACCACCGCGGATCCAATGGGCGGTCTACGGTTTTTCGGGTTCTATATGGGTATGGCCTTGGCGACCTTAGCCAAAGGACCGGTCGGGTTTATCCTTCCCCTTTTGGTCAGTCTGATCTATCTCATCCTTCAAAAGGATTGGAAGGGAATTAAGGGGATGAGGCTCTTGCCAGGTATGCTCTTATTTCTAGTTATCGTACTTTCCTGGTATCTTCCAGCGGTACTTTTGGGGGGGAAGGCCTATCTCCAGGAGACACTATTTAAGCACACAGTCGATGCCTATGCGAGAGGTTGGACTCATGTTCACCCGTTCTATTTTTATTTCTTGAATTTTCCTGCCAACTTTCTACCGTGGACCCTGTTTCTCCCAGGTGTTGTGTTCTTTGCCCTTTCAAAGAAGGAAGAGGGAATCGGGAGGGAGTTTCTCTTTCTCCTCGTCTGGTTTGTATCGATTTTCCTATTCTTCAGTTTTTCCAAAGGGAAACGGGAAATTTATCTTCTCCCTCTTTACCCTGCAGCCTCCCTTATGGTAGGAAGCCTCTGGGATAACTATATTTCAAATCCAAACCGGGATTCAAAGAGAGAGGCGTGGGTCTCTCTTCCAATCTATATTATTGCAGTTCTGTTCTTTGTGATGGGAATCGTCTTATACTCCATTCCCGTGGTGGCCCATTTCTCCACGGATCACACATCAAAGTTGGTTGGAGCAATTCTAAAAGGCGCACAAACGGGAGAGAAGTACCTTTCTTATGTTCCGTATAAAAGTTACGCTCCCTTCATCTTCCTCCTCTTGGGCTCGGGCATTCTTCTCCTCTTTGCCTATGGTTTAAAAAATAGATTAGTAGTCTTTATGGCGATTGTGGCCACGATTGGAATTGGATTTTTTTACGGGACCCGGTTCATATTTCCTATGATTGATCCTTACAAATCCTCCCGTTTCCTCTCTCAGGAGATTCAACAAACCATGAAACCTGGAGATAAGCTGGCCATGTACGGAGGGTTTGCTATTGGTCCATATAATTTCTATACCGGGATCGTTCCTATTGTGGACATTGAGAGCGACGATGAGATGGTTACTTTTTTCCGATCCAAGGAAAGAGTATTCTGTCTCATCCAAAATCATGAGTATGAGACACTGAAGAAGAGAGATCTCGGAATTCCTTTACACCTCATAACCCGGAGAAAGGTGGGGAGTAAAGATATTGTCCTTGCGTCGAACCAATAAAAAAGAAGAATAAAAGAAGTTCCATTGAAATGAAGGATGCGAGAAAAATGTGAATCTGAATGATTTCGTAACCGAAGAGTCGGTCTTTATTTTTGATATGTTATTTGCTATATTTATTTTTTAATTTAGGTCCCAAAGGAATTCAAACATAGTGGAAACAAGGACCAAATATATACTCATCCTTCTCGCCATAGGGACCCTCGTCTTTCTCTTCAAGATAGGAGAAAGAGACCTCTGGGAACCTGATGAAACGCGATATGCCCTGATCGCCAGGGAGATGAGGCAGGGCGGAAATTGGATTGTGCCTTCTTTGGATGGGACCCTTTATCAAGAAAAACCTCCTCTCTTTTTCTGGCTGATTAACCTCTCGACTTTCTTCCTGGGTGAAAATACGGAAATGGCGAATCGCCTTCCCTCGGCTTTGGCAGGGTTGGTCACAGTTATCATCACTTTTCTTTTCGGAGAGAGACTCTTCAGTCTTCATGTGG
>Ga0315282_10015276_pt1 | contig 11344 bp, 9 predicted proteins | sample YL17G07_20_MG_FD_203693 | JGI IMG/M metagenome (GOLD analysis project Ga0315282, IMG submission 203693) | Sediment microbial communities from Yellowstone Lake, YNP, Wyoming, USA - YL17G07_20 | ecosystem: Environmental > Aquatic > Freshwater > Lake > Sediment | place: USA: Wyoming | collected...
CCCACTTACGCTTCTAATGAAAGAAACAAGAAGAAAGCCACAAGCGAAGACAGACAAACGCAAAAATGTAAAAGCCAATATGAATAATGGATATGTGTTTGCAGTAGTTCTGTTTTCATTGATTAACGTAGCTCAAGGCTTAGGCATAGGTGTGACTAGCCCAGTGATTTCAGTCTTCGCCTCCTCTCCACCTTTTTCAGCAGACTACATGTTTATAGGCATACTATACGCCATCGGTTTTGGAGTCGCCTCCATAGTTGTGCAAATTCCAGGAAGCAAGTGCAGCAATTTATTCGACAGAAGAAAGGTCATGTTTGTAACTTTCTTGGCTTCGGCTCCGTTTTTCTTGCTGTTCGCTTACTCGCGGAACGTATTAGAATTGATCTTCTTCATGTTTTTGTCAAACGCCATATTAAATCTTTCATGGCCTGCATTTCAGACTCTTATGATGGAAGCTACACCATCTGCGAAGTGGGGTCTCGTAAATGGGGTTTCAGCCACAACTTTCTGGATAGGGCAAATGATGGGAAACGCTCTAAGCGGCATACTTTGGGATGGCTTGGGCACATATGCACCATTTTACGCGTCTGCATTCGCTATAGGAGCGTCAGCTTTACTGCCACTTATGCTAAAAGAAACTAGAGTTAAAAAGGAAAAAGCCTTGATAGCGTAACTTTTGCAATTCGCTTAAGACCTTGTCTGCTATATTCTGTTATTGATCGGTTTGCTCGAAAATCCAAACAGCACGGCTGAGAATGTTTCTAATTGGTAACTGTTGGGGACAGTTTTGCTCGCATTTTCCGCATCGGACGCATCTTTTTGCTTGGTTTTCTGGCTTGATGCGTTCGTGATACTTTGTTTTGACTTCTTCGTTCTCTTGTTTGATATAAAACTCGTTCATGAAGGCTATAATTTCTGGTATACTCACCCCTTCATCACATGGCATGCAGTATTTGCAGCTTGTGCACCCAATGAAGCCTAGCTTCTTATATTTTCGTGCCAATTGATCGATGAATCGAAGTTCTTCTTGGCTGAGGGTGGGTGGCACGGAGCAGTTCGCAGTTTTCACGTTTTCTGTTACTTGTTGCATAGTGCTCATGCCGCTGAGGGCTACTGACACTTCGGGATGGTTCCAAACCCAAAGTAGAGCCAATTCTGCTGGTGTTCTCTTGATCTTTGCCCTTTTCCACAGGGATTGGACTTGTTTAGGAGGCGTGATTGCTAGTCTTCCGCCAGCAACAGGTTCCATTACGACAACTGCCAGTCCTTTTGACGCTGCGTACTTTAGTCCCTTTGTTCCTGCCTGGTTGTCAGCGTCCACATAGTTGTATTGGATTTGGCAGAGCGTCCATCCATCGTAGCTATCTATTATGTCTCTGAAAACATCGTACGTGTCGTGGAAACTGAAGCCAAAATGGCTGAATTTTCCTTCGTCTATCTTCTTTTCTGCCCATGCGGTTACATTTAGTTCTTCGAGTTTTTGCCATCGTTCCTTGTTTAGACCATGCAATAAATAGAAGTTGATGTTGGTTTTTAGTCTGGCTAGCTGTTCGTCTAGGTATTTGTCCATGTCTTGTTGGGAGTTGACAAGCCATGTGGGCATTTTGGTTGCCAGTTTCACTTTTTCGCGGTATCCTTCTTGCAGGACTTTTCTTACGAAGGTTTCGCTGTTTCCTCCGTGGTGAGAGTAAGCGGTGTCGAAATAGTTAACGCCGTGATCGATTGCGTATCTTATCATTTTTGTTGCTAATGGTTCGTTGATTTTTGCTGGGTCTCCGTCAATTGTGGGAAGTCTCATGGCGCCAAAGCCGAGTGCTGATGCTTTCCAGTTTAGTTTTCCGAAGGGTCTGCACTTCATTATAATCACTTTCTATATGTGAAAATGGCGTGGGCTTATTGAAATGCGATTAGGTTTGTTTTTTCTAGGTCGCGTAGAAATTTTAGCATGTGTTCTGGGTTGGTTTCGCCGTATTCTGCTGAAACGGCCTTAAGGACTTCGTAGGCGTTTCGTTTTCCATCCATAAAGTTCACAAACTCAGCCGCTTTATTGTCGAAATTGCGATCTTTTTCATCAATTTCTTGATACCACTCGTACTCTTTTTCGCCCAAAACCTTCTTCAGCAAGTCAAAGTTTAGCGTGCCCTTGAACAGGCGTTTGGGAATCAACCTTTTCAGTTCTGTGTCGGCTTCTGTTTCTTCAAGCTTGGCTGGGATTGTTATGGCTAGCGTTTTTGCGATGAAACTTGAGACTTCTTCGAGTCTTGCAGTTTTCTGTTGAGCTCGATTTGCTATGTCTTCGCACACCTTGTCTATTAGAGTGTTAAGTTCCTGGTTTTCTCCGAGTCTTTCTACTGATTTTATTGCTTGCTGTTCACGCCACATGACGTGTTCTATTTTGTTCTTGTGATGGAAAGCGGTTTTTGCCAGTTCTTTGGCTAGGTCAGCGGGTTTGTCTTGGAGTTTCAGGTCTTCCTTTTTCTTGAACAGTTCTTCAACGCCTTTTTGGGTGGCTTCCTCGATTCTGATGATGCCTTTTGAAGAGGTTTGGTTTGCTAGCTGGAATGCGGTTTCGTCCGTGGCGTTGGCGAGTGTTAGGGTGGCCATTGTGGTTATCCATCCGACTCGTTTGAGAGAATCTTCGCTGACTTTGTCGATGGTGTCCATGCTTGTGTGGTAGTATAGGTCTGGCCATTGGATTAGCATGACGCAAGGGACAGCTATAGTGGAGTTTGTGAATTCAGCGTGGTCGCTTCCGCCGCTGAAGGCAGTGGTGTTGTAGCGGAATGTTGATGAGGAGCCGAAGCCCGTTACCGTGTCGAATTCTTTGATTGACCGCTCTATGAGAGAGAAAACGAGGTCGTTCAGGTATGATGGGCAGGAGTCTGGTGTGCGGTCTAGGTTTAGCGTGGATTTGCAGAGCTCTTGGTTTTGGCCTACCATGTCTAGGTTTATGCCTGCTACAAATCGGCTGAACATGTCTTCGTGGTGGGATAGGTAGGCTACTGTGCCTAAGGTTTCGGGTACCCAGAAGAAGCGTATCGTTCTTGCTGGAGGTTCAATTTTTCCAGAATTTACCAGCGCCATGATGGTTCTTGCGATTTCTAGGAGTAAGCCGCTGCCTGAAGCGTTGTCATTAGCGCTTGGTTTTGGGTGGCAGAGGTGTGCGATTAGGAAGATTTCTTCGTTTGGTTTCTGTTTGCCTTGTATTGTGGCAGTTATGATGTCTTCGTTGCCTGGAAAGAGTTGGGCGTCTACTTGGGCTTTGAGTTTCACGGTTTTTCCTTTTCCTAGTAATGCTCGTAGTTGGTTGCCTTGGCGTTTGCTTAGGGAGAAGCCAAATGTTACTTTATCAAGTTCTTCGGCTGTGGGCCAAATACTTTGATATGCATGGGCGTCAGGTATGTCTAGGCTTTCGCGTACGTTTGGCATTTCGTAGGTGATCGTGTCTGTAATGACGCCTATAGCCCCGTATTTGTAGACGGCTTGTTCTTGTACAAGTTTGGCTCTGCCTGTGGCTAGGACAAATTTGCCTTTTACGTCTTTGCCTTCGTAGTCTTTGGGTTTGGTGCCGGTGCCGACGTCGATGAGTTCGGCTGTGACGCCTTCTGGAGGTGTGGCTTTGCTGTAAGTGTGCAAACACTGAGGCACGTCTTCGTATCGCACAATTAGCTTTTCTTCTGGTTCTACAAGGTGCAACTCAGCGCTTTTTACTGTCCAGCCGATTGGAGAAGTGTGAGTCCAGTATTTGGTTTTGCCGTCTGCTGGAAACTGTTCAATCGTTGCGTCCGTTAATCCTATCTTTAATAGTTCATTTTTGACGTATTCTGCGGCTTCATGGAACATTGTGGAGGCTTGAATCCTGTGGAACCTCGCGATTTGCTCCACAAATGATTTGGCAACACTTCCAGAAAGCTCGTCCTTAACAAGCTTATTCAAATTCATCTTGAAACCACACAATTTAAGTTACTATACTCATTTCATATTTTTATATGTGTGTTTATCTGATTCTGTTTAGGTTTAATTATGAGTTTTGAGATAAAAGAGAAAGATCTACTTGCAAGAATCGGGAAACTTAAAACCAAGAGCGGCACGGTAGAAACTCCGTTACTGTTTCCCGTGATAAATCCAGTCATCCAGCCCATCTCTCCAAAAAATATAAGAGAGGTATTCGGTTTTGAAGCCCTTATAGCCAATGCATACATTTTGAAAAAACGTTTCCAGAACCAGCCCATAGAAACTGGCTTACACAAGTTTTTAGGTTTCAATGGAGCCATAATGACCGATTCTGGCGCGTACCAAATCCTCGTTTACGGCGACATAGAAAACAGCCCAAAAGAAATCGTGGAATACCAAGAGCAAATAGACACGGACATAGCCACTATTTTGGACATTCCAACAGGCTGGAAAGTCACTGAAGAACATGCACAACAAACGGTAAAAGAAACCTTAAAACGCGCCAAACAACTCTTCACCCAAAAAACCCGCGACGACATCCTCTGGGTAGGCCCAGTGCAAGGCGGAAGATACCTAAACCTCGTAGCAAAATCCGCCAAAGAAACAGGAAACCTGCCATTCCAAATACACGCCCTAGGAAGCCCGACAGAAGTCATGGAACGCTACCGCTTCGACGTTCTCGTCGACATGATAATGACCGCCAAAATGAACCTACCCTCAGACAGACCTCTTCACCTTTTCGGCGCCGGACATCCCTTCATGTTCGCTTTGGCCGTGGCTCTCGGATGCGACCTCTTCGATTCTGCAGCCTACGCAATATACGCCCGACAAAACCGCTACATGACCGAAAACGGAACGTATAGGCTTAATGAACTAGACTATTTTCCATGCACATGCCCAAAATGCGCACGAACAACCCCAAAACAAGCATTAGAACTGTCACAAAAAGAAAGAGAGGTCTTTCTCGCCGAACACAATCTCTACGTCTGCAGCGCCGAACTGAAACGCATAAAACAAGCAATAAAAGATGGAAGACTTTGGGAACATTTAGAAATGCGAGCCCACGCACACCCCGCTTTACTTCAAGCCGTAAAAAAACTTGGCAAATACGAAGAATTCATAGAAAAATACAACCCCATCGTGAAAGAAAGTGGCTTATTCTTCTTCAACTCCATAAGCCTAATGCGACCCGAAGTTGTCCACTACAGAAAAAACCTAACAGAACGATACACACCACCCAAACAAGCCAAAACCTTTCTCCTCATACCACAAACCCAAACAAAGCCATTCCACAAATCACGAGAATACAAGCAAGTCGCAAAACTCCTCAACCACGAATTTAAAGAAGCAGCCAGCAAAGTTCACGTGTGCTTCTATGCGGCACCGTTTGGCGTAATACCAATCGAACTCGACGAAACCTATCCACTATCCCAACACGAAACCGTCCAACCACTAGACAAAGAAACAATAAAATATGTAGCCAATCAAACCGCAGACTACATCAACCGAACAAACTACAAAACAATCATACTCCTAAACGACCCAGAAAACTGGAACAAAAACATCTTAAAAACATGCAAAAAAACATGCCGACAAAAAAACATCAAATTCAAAAGCATCAACACAAAAAAAGCAAGCTCCATAAGAAAACTTCGACTTACACTAAAAAACTAAAGTTCAATCTATATATAAGGGAGGGGGTAGGTTCTTCTCAGAGAGCCAGAGAAAAGCAAGCCACTTATAGCCACTTCACGTAACATTTTGCACTAAACATGAGCGAATGCACATGATTCGAGTTGATTTGCACGTTCACACAACATACTCATCAGACGCATCAATACACCCAAAAATCATAGTGGATCAGCTCTACGCGCATCCATTCATAAAAGCCGTTGCCATAACAGACCACAGCACAGTTGATGGATACTATAAAGTACGAGAACTGGCTTCCGCATATCAAGATATTCTGATAATTCCCGGAGTTGAGGTAAGCACTATTTATGGCGACTTAATAGTTTTGGGCGTTGCAGAATTGCCACTAGAACCGTGGACTGTTGAAAATGTTATCAGTTTTGCAAGGGAAAGAGGAGCATTAACCATTGCTGCCCATCCCTACAGAGCTTATGGTCTGGGTGACTTAACCAAAAATTATGATGTTGACGCCGTAGAAGTTTTAAACGGCGCTTCATCGCCTCATATCAATAGAATGGCTGAAAATTTGGCTAAAGCGATGGGTTTGCCTGGTGTTGCTGGCAGCGACGCACATCAAATCAATGAATTATGGACTGCTTACACAGAAGTTCAAGCTTCTTTAGATATTGACGAAATTTTAAAAGCCATCAAGAAGGGACTGGTCAGAGTTGCCTTAACAGAAAAGTCAATACATTTTTAAAACAGCGATATGAATGATTACTGCATTAGCAGATGAAAAGATATGAGTTCATTACAAATCGGGTTTCTAGGCGGAACCCATGAAGTTGGCAGAATAGCCATAACGGTGAAAACTGAAAAAACACAGGTTTTGCTAGATTGTGGAGTCATGTTAAACCATGAACCAGGATTTCCAATGCACATACCACCGAAGGATGTTGACGCAATTATTCTAACCCACAGCCACCTCGACCATTCAGGAGCAGTCCCCATTTTTTACATTCAAGGGAAAAAGCCGCTATACACAAATAGACTAAATTTGGAATTAACCCAAATACTCATTTCCGATTTCATTCACCTCTCCAGCTACTATTTACCGTATGAATACCTTGAGCTAAGGTCCATGATGAGGAGCAACAAGCACGTTGATTTCGGCGCCGAAGAGGAAATTGGAGACATCAAATTTCAGCTTTTAAACGCTGGACATATCCCTGGAGGCGCACAAATACTAATTGAAGCTGAGGGAAAGAGACTACTTTACACAGGCGACTTCAACACCAGTGACACAAGACTTTTGGAAGGCGCAAAGATGGAATACGGAGACTTGGATGCAGTCATAATTGAAAGCACCTACGCAGACGAAGACCACACAGAACGTTTAGAACTGGAAAAACGCTTTGTGGACGAAGTAACCGATGTTGTCGAAAAAGGAGGCACGGTTCTAGTTCCAGCCTTCGGAGTTGGCAGATCCCAAGAAATCGCATGTGTTTTAACTGCACACCACTTTGAATATCCCGTCACCATGGACGGAATGGCACGCGAAGTAAGCAGAATAGTGATGAATTACAAGGAATTTCTCAGAGACCCTAAACTATTTACGGATGCCATGCATTCTGCTGATTGGGTCGAAGGCTGGAGAGACCGTAGGAAGGCTATAAAAACGCCTGGAGTGATAATTTCTCCTGCAGGCATGCTTAAAGGCGGTCCAGCGGTATTTTACACGTCAAAAATTGGAAAAAACGCAAACAACGCCATATTTTTAGTCAGTTATCAGATTCCAGGCACGCCTGGAAGAGAACTGATGGAGAAGGGAGTATGCCTCATTGATGGAAAAATGAGGAAGGTTAAGGCGCGCGTTGAGCATTTCGATTTTTCATCACATTGTGGAGCAAGCCAGCTCAAAGAAGCCGTAAAAAAACTTGGCGGAAAACCGAAAATCTATGCGGTTCACGGCGCGGAAGGAAACTGTGAACTTTTCGCAAAATGGATAAAGAACGAGTTAGGTTTAGAAGCCATCGCTCCAAAGGCCGGGGACATAGTTAAGGTTTAGAGTGAAATTATGAAAATTGGAATCTTACGCATCGGACAAGTAGATTCCTATGTAATAAGCAGAATTCAAGAACCCTTGAACATGATTTTTCCAAAAACAACATGCGCACTGATTAGTGAGACAATGCCAATTCCAGAGGAAGCCCTCAACAATGCGAGACAGCAATACCGTTCAGATATAATTTTGAGCAGAGTTCACAGCTATGCTGAGAAAGATAAAGCGTTAGACCTTGTTTTGGGAATAGTGGATGTCGACATTTTTGTTCCTGAGTTGAATTTTGTATTTGGAGAGGCAGAATGTCCAGGAAAAGCAGCGTTAATCTCGTTATGGAGGCTTAAGCCAGAATTTTACGGTAAGGCTCCCAGCATTGAGCTTTTTCTGGAGAGAACGACGAAGGAGGCTGTGCATGAGCTTGGACATGCTTTGGGTTTAAGGCATTGTTCTAACCCGTTTTGTGTTATGTATTTTTCCAATTCCATTTTCGAAACCGACAGAAAGCAAAGTTTATTCTGTACTAAATGTTACTTGAAGGCTGAAACGGCACCAAACAAACTAGGGTAAGAGCCTTGAGTAGCAAGTTCAAAACCGGGCTAATAAATTTGGCACCTATTTTAGTAAGCCTACTGTTTGGAGTGTTTTGTGCCTTCCTAATTGTAACATCTCCACTGGAAATTTACGGAATTACCCCCTTCCCCGAAGGTACCGTTGGATCCTTTGGCAACGCATTCTATTTTGTTATCCTCGTGGGAGTCGGCGCGTCAATATTATATTTGCTTTTGAAGTGGAAAAATCTTAGATTGATTGTTTGGATTACTGGTTTTGTTTTGACAGTTGCGGTTTTTATGCTTTCCATAATTTATATATTCGCAGCATTTTCAAGGTTTATTATTCCCAGCATGGAAGTTTTGACTTTGATTTTGTCCTTGTTCATAACAGCGCTAGCGGACTATGCAATTTACCGAAAGCACAGCAAGATTTGCGACCTAGTTGTTCTCTTTTTAGGAGGAGCTTTAGGTACGTTTCTGGGAGTTTCAATCCCCACTTTAAGCGCAATATTGATTTTAGGTTTTTTAGCGGTTTATGACGTGTTTGCTGTTTACCATGGACCTGTAGGAAAAATAGCCCGCAGTGGGCTTGATCAGCTTCGAGGTTTAAGCTTTTCTTTTAGGGACATCCAGATGGGGTTGGGCGATTTGACGTTTTATTCCATGCTTTCTGGGCATATGCTTGTCAATTTCGGCTTCATATCGTGTTTAGCATCCATCATCGGCATTTTATTCGGGTGCCTATTAGGTTTTAAAATGCTGGAGAGGAAGGGAATGTTTCCTGGATTGCCCTTTCCGATATTTATCGGTTTAACGGCAGGCCTTCTTGTTTCACTTACATAAAATCCTAAACTTTTTTACGTTCGATAGAACCAGATGTGCATGTGTATTTTGGATAATAGTTATAATCATGAGAATTATACGTTTCACAATTGCGAAATTGTTTAAAAGATGAAACAGATGTCCAAGAAACGTAAGCCTAGCAAGCATGTAAGCGTTAGCATACGCCAACTCTTAACTGAGAAGGTGGAAAAGGAGAAAAAGAAGCGAAGAGAGGAGCTTCTGGCATTGCTGGGTGTAAAGGAGTTTTTTGTTGAGGGAAGAATAACCATTAACAAGAGAACATGTAAGGGTGTTGAGTGTAAACTTTGCGTAGAGGCGTGTCCAACTAATGCTTTGTTTTGGAAGGCTGGAGAAGTTGGAATAGTAGAAGAGCTTTGCATATACTGTGGCGCATGTGTTTTAAGCTGTATTGTGAATGACTGTATAAAAATTGAGAGAAAAAGAGTAACTGGCGAAGTGGAAAAATTCAGCAAGCCGAGAGATTTCACGGCACTTCAACATGGCATTAATGTTAAGAAGCGACGCGGAAAAATTCAAGAAGTTTTTCCAAAAGTTGAAGATTACCTTAAAGGGTATAATAAGAAGAAAACATAGAAAACCTATCTGTGTGGTGCAGTTACTAGACCCCCTCTATATATAGGTTCAATTTCAGGTACTTCAATTATGAAAAACGTTTGATTTTAGGAAGCTTTTGAGCGCAAAAGATTATGTCTGGTTTTGCCATTTTTCTTGAAGGAACTTTGGAATGCCCGAAGAGTCTTTTGGTCCGACAAGAACTTGCCAGCCGCTCAGCTCTTCAATTTCACCGCTTAGGCGTGCGGATTTCCCCGGAATTATAAGTTTCCTATGCATAACCTTGTTTTCAATTCCAGAAGCCCTTATGGCGCTTGCAACTTTTTCTGCTGTCAGTTTTCGTCCAGCAACAGCGCTATCTACGGCTATTCCCTCCGTGTCAACGACTAGGAGATAGGCGTTTACTTTTGCGGATTCTATGTCTGAAGCAACTGTGTAATAAGTAAGCGCAAAGTTTGCCGTAAACATTACAGGCGAGTTTTCGTCCGGCGTCCCAAACACCTTTAAGCCCGGCTCTACTGCCGCTGGTTTTCGTGGGTCTGTATAAATGTTCTGTCGCAATATGACTGTTGGAAGGAGCGCCCAACCATCAACACTGTGCAATATTAAAATGTCTGCGAAGCGAACAATCAGCATAGCCGCCAAATAGGCTTCTCTCCACTTCACAATCTCCTCTGAAGCTTCACCTCTCTCCATCCAAGCAACCATCGGCACACCCATCAACGGAAAACCTAAAAGTTCATCCCCCCTCTTGCAAGCAGCCCGGCGAATCATTGTAAAATTGTTAAGCGTACTAGCCAAACCACCGCTTGGGAAAGTACCCGGATCCAATACAAGGTCTTCAACGCCATATTCAAGCAACGTCTTCGTCAAAGACTTAAGCAGTTTCAAATCGTTTGGTGCAAAAACTGTTAGGGGACATTCATACAGCAGCACGAGCTCAGCCATCTCCTTCCAATTTTCCTTTGTGACCGCATATAGAAGCGGTCGGGACTTTGAAACAACCTTCAATCCCGCTTCTAGGACATTTGAGTTTAGTGAGCACAAAATTAAGGGCAGATTTGTGTTTTCAGCCACCTTTCTAACTGTCGCCTTAAATTTGTCTGGGTCGTTTGATGTGGAGCGAACAGCTATCATATCAAGTTTTAACGTTTGCCCAATATAACCGAATTTGAACTGCTCCACCCTCTTTGTTCTATCAGATATTTCTTCTTCAGACATCTCATCAGTTACGTCGACAGCAATTGCCGTTGGATTGAAATAAGCTAATTCATGACGGTACATAACGAGCTTTCCGCCGATTTTCACAGCCCGTTCTCCAACGCCAATGACAACCTCTTTTATGGCCGGCTTAAGCAATTCCATCAACTTTTTGTAGGCGTTCCTATGCTCTTTAGTTAGGAGTGGAGGACAATTCTCGAGAGATACATCGCGACTCACAAGTTTTGTTGCGAATGCCATGCAGTTTTTCTCGCCGCATTCTTTGCAGTTTGTTTTGGGAAGAAGCTTGTAAACATCGATTGGGCTTAGTTCTTTTATGCCAGCCCTTCCTTCAACTTCTCTTTCAGTCATACCCACAACACTCCAAAGACTAAATATTCCTAGAAACCCATTCAATAAGCTCAGGAGCTTTAAGTGAGCCCCCACGCAACAGTTGGTTAATGATGTTCTTGAGGGTTTTCATGGCGGCTGGATGCATCATCATAAACAAGTCTACACCGGCAAGCAG
>Ga0315282_10015277_pt1 | contig 11344 bp, 11 predicted proteins | sample YL17G07_20_MG_FD_203693 | JGI IMG/M metagenome (GOLD analysis project Ga0315282, IMG submission 203693) | Sediment microbial communities from Yellowstone Lake, YNP, Wyoming, USA - YL17G07_20 | ecosystem: Environmental > Aquatic > Freshwater > Lake > Sediment | place: USA: Wyoming | collected...
ATCATTCTGCGCTGGAAGCTGCCTGGAAGTACGTGATCATTTGTACTGTAGGAGTTGCCTTTGGGCTGTATGGCACGATCCTCATCTATTCTGAAGCTGCAAACGTCTTGCAGCAGCCGGCCATGGCTGTTTTCTGGACGGAGATTGTAAAGAGCGCCGGATTACTCGATCCGACGCTATTGAAGCTGGCTTTTGTTTTCGTGCTGATCGGTTTTGGCACGAAAGCGGGCATTTTCCCGATGCACTCCTGGCTGCCCGATGCACATAGCGAAGCCCCCAGCCCGGTCAGCGCTCTTCTTTCTGCCGTTCTGCTGAACTGCGCTCTGTTGATCATCATCCGCTTCTCGATCATCGTTAGCGATGGCATAGGCCCCGCCTTCACACAAACACTGTTCCTTGTTTTTGGCCTGATCTCAATTGGCGCTGCGTCTTTCTTTATGTTTGTGCAACGGGATATCAAGCGTTTATTGGCTTATTCCAGTATGGAAAACCTCGGCTTGATCATGTTTGCCCTGGGACTGGGTGGCCCAGTCGGAATCCTGGCCGCCCTGTTGCAGACTCTGAATCACAGCCTGGTCAAGTCGCTCATGTTCTTCCTTTCGGGCAATATATTGATCAAGTTCCGCAGCCGGAGCCTTGATTTCGTCAAGGGGTCATTGCAGGCGGCTCCGCTCACCAGCATCCTTCTCACCGGAGGGACATTAGCGCTGGTAGGTTCGCCGCCATTCAATATTTTTATCAGCAAGTTCTTGATCATCTCTTCCGGGATTGGCGCGGGTTACTCGTGGTTGATCATTGTCTGCTTGCTTCTATTCATGGTGGCATTCGTTGCCTTCTTGCGTATGATCAGTTCGGCGGTATTCGGGGAGAGGCCGTCCGGCATCGTAAAAGGCGACGTGAATTTCCTGATCCTTACTCCGTCAGTAATCTTAATGACTTTAATCCTGGTTATTGGCCTGTATATCCCACCTCAATTGAGTACATTATTGACCGAGGCCACCAAAATCGTAATGTCTGCCCATCCTGCCATTCTGATTACGCAAGCGAATTTGTTTCAAAGCACTTCTGGGCAACCCACCGGCCTAATCCAGTCGGTGATCTTATTTACATCTAGTTTTCATGCCGGATGGTAGTCGCCAGGGCGGTTGGCTACAGGTGCGAAGGGATAAGTGAGCAGTTTCTGAAATGGGAGATTCTAAGATGACTTCACTGGAAGAAAAGAAGCCAAAAACCGGCCAAAAATATGTCGATATCCTCCACGCCCAATTCGGCGACGCAATCCTGGATGAATCCTGGCAGGCGGCTGACCAGGTGACGGTTACGGTTGACTTGAATTTTCTCCCCCAGGTAGTGGAAACGCTGTATTACCAGCATGGGGGGTGGCTTTCCACGGTTGCCGGAAGCGATGAGCGCCCACTGAATGGCCATTTTGCCCTGTACTATGCCCTCTCTGTGGAAGGCAGCGATCAGGATTTTGCAACCAATGGGGAAAAAGCGTTTGTCGTAGTGCGCGCTTTGATCCCACCTCATAAACCGGAATTCCCATCAGTGACCCCCAAAGTACCGGCTGCCATCTGGTATGAACGCGAAGTGCGCGATATGTTTGGTTTAAGGCCTGTAGATTTACCGGATGAACGTCGCCTAGTCTTACCGGATGACTGGCCCGATGGACTCTATCCCTTACGTAAGGACGCAATGGATTACCGTTTCCGCCCCACGCCTACCACGGATAAGGAGACCTACGATTTTATCGACCTGAAGGGTGAGGGGATCATTCAGGTGCCTCTGGGTCCGCTGCATATGACCTCCGATGAGCCCGGCCATTTCCGCCTGTATATGGAAGGCGAAACGATTGTCGATGCAGATTACCGCCTTTTTTACATCCACCGGGGAATGGAAAAACTGGCAGAATCCCGTTTGAACTACGACCAGGTCACTTTCCTGACCGACCGCATCTGCGGAATTTGCGGATATGCACATAACGTGGCCTATTGCACGTCCATTGAACGCGCCCTGGAAATCGAAGTGCCGGAGCGGGCTCAATATATCCGCACCATCTTGCTTGAGGTCGAACGCTTGCATAGCCATCTGTTGAACCTGGGGCTGGCCTGTCACTTTGTAGGATTCGATACAGGTTTCATGCAGTTCTTCCGGGTGCGCGAAAAAGCCATGAAGATGGCCGAGCTGTTGACTGGGTCGCGCAAGACGTATGGTATGAACCTGATTGGCGGGGTCCGGCGGGATATCTTGAAAGACGAGAGGACGAAAACCCTGAAGTGGCTGGCTGAGATACGTGAGGAAGTCAAAGAATTGGTCAGTATCCTGTTAGACACGCCCAACATCGTCCAACGTACGCAAGGAATTGGAATGCTGGAAAAGAAGGTAGCGCGCGACTATAGTCCTGTCGGGCCTACGTTGAGGGGTTCGGGCTTTGGACGTGATACCCGCAAGATACATCCCTATTGCGCCTACGATCGGATCCCCTGGAACATGATTTCTGAAGCGGGCTGCGATGTCTTATCCCGTACTCTGGTTCGCGCTCAGGAATTTTTTGAGTCGGTTGCCATAGTTGAGCGCTGCCTGGAAATGATGCCCGAGGGGCCAGTCCTGGTTGAAGGATTTGCTTATAAACCTTACCGCTTTGCCCTGGGATATGTAGAAGCGCCGCGGGGCGAGGACGTTCATTGGAGTATGTTAGGCGACAACCAAAAACTTTATCGCTGGAAGTGCCGGGCTTCTACCTATAACAATTGGCCTTCGTTGCGCTACATGCTGCGCGGCAATACTTTTTCAGATGTTCCGTTGATCATCGCCAGCATCGATCCATGCTATTCCTGCACCGAGCGGGTAACGGTTGTCGATATCCGCAAGAAGAAGGTCACGCTTGTGCCTTATAAAGAGATGGAACGCTACTGCATGGAGCGTAAGGATTCGCCTTTGAAGCAATTTTAATCGGAGGCTGGCAGGGGCATTTAGGTTGGTAAAGTGAGGTGAATGGTATGGTCTTGAAACTGATTAAGCAGGTTATTAAAGTTGGCGAAGCCACAGTACTCTACCCGTTTACCCCTGTAGAAGTATCGCCTGGGTTCCGTGGCCGGCCGCAACATGATCCCGCGTTATGCATCTCATGTGCAGCCTGTGTGCAAGCCTGCCCCTCGAACGCTCTGACGATGGAGACCGACCCAGACCGTGGCATTCAGACCTGGGGAATATTCTATGGCCGGTGTATTTATTGTGCGCGCTGTGAAGAAGTATGCCCGACCGGGGCTATCCAACTCAGCCATGATTTCGAGCTTGCCGTAATGAGCAAAGCTGATTTGTATGAGCGGGCAGATTACCGCCTGGCAGCGTGCCGCCGCTGTGGCATGTTATTCGCTCCAGCGAAAGAAATTGAGTACGTGATGGCCCTCTTGGAACAGGCCGACTTTTCTGGGCAGATCCTGGCTGAAAGTCGCTTGTTGCTTGAGCTCTGCCCGTCCTGTAAGCGGAAAATGGATCTTCACAAATTGGTAAACCTGTATCAGGAGGCAGACGAATGACCGGCAAGAATAGACATGAGGCTTACGGAATGAGTGAGGACCAGTACGCCATCCACCCTGACGCCCAGACAGGCCAGCTCAAGGCACTCTTACTCAAGGATATAAAACGTTCTGCATTTGTCTACCGTGTCGATTGTGGGGGATGCAATGGGTGTGAAATCGAAATCTTTGCCGCCATCACTCCCCTTTTCGATGCCGAACGTTTTGGGATCAAGGTCGTTTCCTCTCCGCGCCACGCCGACATCCTGCTGTATACCGGTTCAATGACACGTTCGATGCGTATACCGGCTCTGAGAGCTTATCACGCCGCCCCGGACCCCAAGATTTGTGTGGCCTACGGCGCGTGCGGGTGCTCCGGCGGTATTTTTCATGACCTGTATGGCGTGTGGGGAGGAGCGGATAAGTTTATTCCTATCGATGCTTACATTCCCGGTTGCCCGCCCACGCCGCTGGCCACCATCTACGGGTTTGCCATGGCGTTGGGCCTGCTCAGCCAGAAGTTGAAAGCGACTCACTACATCGAGGGTGAAGATGAACGTGTCCAACCTCGCCACCCGCAGGTGCCGCTTGACCTTCGTATCGCTGTGGAAAGGGAAGCCCGACGTATGGCTGGTTACTGGCACGGCAAAAGGATTGCCGAAACCTTTCTGGATTTCATCGAACCCGACGATGGGCAAGAAGCTGGACAAAAAATTCAAGTTTACCTGGCTCAGCAGGATGACCCCCGGCTGGCGGAAATTTTTGGCAAGTTACAAGAAGTGTGGACGACACACATGCGAGGCAACTGAGTGATGGAGCCGCAGATCGTTTTTTACCAGCTAGGCCAGAAAATCGTGAATAACCGGGAGAGCATCCCCGATAATGCCCGGCAGATAATCTATTACTCGCTGGCCATTGGTCACCACGTGGGTGTAATGGATTGTTTTTCCGCTTTCATGCAAATACCGGTCGCCGAGTATGTAAATTGGCTAGCCCGCTTGCCTGAAGGGACCGGTAAGCGCAAGCTGGAGGGCGTCTTGAAATGGGGCGAAATCGAGATCAACCGTAGTCACGTTGGCGAACTCGTCCCGGTTTTGAACGCCGGCTTGCCTGAAATGAGCGTTTTCGAAGCGCAATGGGCCCGCACATTGATGCAATGGCTGGAAAAAATCGTGCAGGAACCGGCTATATATCTTATGGTGAGAAAACTCACATGACGATGAAACTGGTCTTTACAGTTGGGAATGGGATGATGGGTGACGACGCCGCCGGACCATTGCTGGCCCAAAAGATGAAGTGTGCACCGCTCGAAAATTGGGAGGTGTTGAACGGCGGAAATGCGCCGGAGAATTGTATGGCCCAGGTGCGAGAGATGGCCCCGGCTCAGGTGTTGGTGGTCGATGCCGCGGATATGGACCTGGAACCTGGTGAAATCCGCCTGATCGATGAGGACCAGGTTGGCAACCCTTTTATCATGACCACTCATTCCTTGCCGCTGACTTTTCTAATGCAATCCATGCGTGAATTCGTGCCAAAAGTGGAATTACTCGGCGTCCAACCCAACATCGTAGCATTTGGTTATCCAATGTCTACCCAGGTGGTGCAAGCGGTTGAAGAGATTTACATTTACTTGAAACAGGATCGATGGGAGTGGGATCGCCTGTGACCGACCTGATCTTTTCTCAGGAGAAGGGAATGGACTCATTGAAAGAACAAGAAATTGCCAACGTCGTGCAGAGAGCAGTGGAAATACACGGGAAGACCCGCGAGGCATTAATCCCTATCCTGAGCGAGGTGAACCGGGCAGCCGGATATATTTCACCAGAAGCTTTGGCCGAGATCAGGCGGCAGGTTCACAACCCAGATGAGGGCCTTTTTTTATCCGACAGCCAGCTCTTCTCGATTGCCAGTTTTTATCAGATGTTTTCACTCCGACCGCTTGGCAAGCACGTCATTCGTTTCTGCGAAAATGCTCCATGTCACGTCATGGGAGGCCGCCAGGTAATAAAGGCCATACAAGAGGAGTTAGGTCTGAACCCTGGCGAAACCCGCGGGGATGGGATGTGGTCACTCATCACGACCAGCTGTCTGGGTTTATGCAGCGTTGGGCCGGTGTTCTTCGTCGATGACGACCTCTATGGGAACATCGCTCCCGATCTGGTGCGCGAGATCCTGGGACGGTATCACTAAGGCGTAAAGGATGAAGGGAACAGTCATATGCGGATGTTGGAGAAGAGGTGAGGGATGAAGGCATTCCGATCGATGGTCCTGGTATCGAGCGATTCGGCCAGTTTACAGCATGGAGCAAAGGATATCTATATCAAACTTCAAGAAGAAATCCGGGTATTTGGCTTATCTGAAGAAGTCGCCCTTAATACCATCTGTGATACCGGATGCAACGAGGGTCTCCCACTGGTTATCGTATATCCTGAAGCCGTTGTGTATGGGCCTGTAAAACCTGATGACGTGCACGTTTTGGTTGAAGAACATTTGAGTAAAGGCCAGATCAATAAAGACCTGCTGGCTCTGTTCCACGCGCCTGCCGCCGAGATAGCCTGGCTGGAAGCCCGCCGGGGCGCATTGCCGGCCGAGCAGCGCATTGTATTGGAGCGTTCCGGTGTCGTCAACCCGGACAGCCTGGAGGATTACCTTTCTTATAGTGGTTATCAAGCTCTGCACAAGGTGTTGGCTGAGATGACCCCGGCGGAACTAATTGGCGAGATTGACAAATCGGGATTGCAAGGGCGTGGGGGCGCCGGGTTCCCTACGGGTCGCAAGTGGGCCTTTGTGGCCGATGCGCCTGGCCAACCGAAATACGTCATCTGTAATGCAGATGAGAGTGAGCCGGGGACGTTCAAAGATCGTGTGATCCTCGAAGGCGATCCCTTCAGCATAATCGAAGCCATGACGATTGCCGGGTACGCGGTCGGCGCATCCGAAGGCTATATTTACGTGCGGGGCGAGTACCTGCGGGCTTACCAGCGCCTGGCAAACGCCATCCAACAGGCCCAGGCGCGGGGTATGTTGGGCGAGCATATATTTGGCAAAGATTTCGGTTTCCATATCTCCCTACACGCGGGCGCTGGGGCATACATCTGTGGAGAAGAGACTGCTCTGATCGAATCGATTGAGGGGAAGCGCGGCCTACCGCGTGCCCGCCCGCCCTACCCGCCTACATGGGGCTTATGGGGCAAACCCACCCTGGTGAACAACGTGGAAACATTGGCCAATATTCCTCCCATCGTTCGCCAGGGCGCCGAGTGGTATCACCAGTTTGGTACATTTAAGAACACCGGCACCAAGGTGTTCACTGTCCTTGGTAATGTCAACGCTACCGGTTTGATTGAAGTTCCCTTCGGTATTACTTTGCGTGAAGTGGTCGATATTTATGGGAAAGGGATGAAGAATTCGGGAAAGCTCAAGCTGGCGCAGGTGGGCGGATCCAGCGGCTCGATCATACCGGGCAATCTGCAAGATACACCTCTGGATTATGAATCGCTCCACCGCTTGGGGGCAGCATTAGGCTCCGGTGCATTGCTTTTCTGCAACGAGGATAACTGCGTTGTGGACCTGGCGAAAACATTGATGCAGTTCTTCCGCTTTGAGTGTTGCGCAAAATGCACGCCCTGCCGGGTCGGCACCCAGCAATTGTATGAAATACTGACCCAAATTTCAGAAGACAAAGCTTCTGAAGACGACCTCCAGGTGTTGCAAAGGCTCGGTGCAGACATGCAACAAATTTCCAACTGCGGCCTTGGTCAGGCTGCGCCGGTGCCAGTGCTCGATATCTTGAAATATTTCCGGGCAGAGGTGGAAGAACACATCCTATCTCATCATTGCCCAACCGGGATTTGCCCGATGGGAAAGCCTGTCCCCGTCGGGAGCATGGTTCAACTAACAGCTCTTTCATGAGACTGTTGGAGAAAAGCCTATGATCAACCTGACGATCAATGGTCAAACCCTCGAAGCTCAAGAAGGATCCACCGTTCTTCAGGTGGCCGAGAGAGCCGGAATCGTCATCCCTACCCTGTGCTACCACAAAGACCTTTCTCCCTACGGTGGGTGTCGCCTTTGCTTGGTTGAAGTACAGGGTACCCGGCTTCCTTCTACGTCCTGCAACCTGCTGGTCTCACAAGGGATGGCCGTTCAGACAGAGAGCCCAGCGTTGGCCCAATTTCGGCGCTCGGTCCTGGAGATGCTATTGCGTAATTTTTACGACGGCGGATATAAGCATTCCAATGGGATCGCCGCGTTGGATGACGATACGCAGTTTGCTTATTGGGTGAAAGCTTACAAGATTGACATGAAAAGCGCCATGGCCCAGCAGCCGTTCTACCCTATCGACAGCGACCCGAACCCGTATGTCTGGGTGGATAAGAATAAATGCATCCTTTGCAACCGCTGCATCCGGGCCTGTGCCGAGGTGCAAGGTCGCTTTGTTTGGGAGCAGGCTTTCCGTGGTTATAAGGCCAGCATCGTGTCAGGTACAGAGACGACCATGCTCCAGGCCAGGTGTGAATCGTGCGGAGCCTGCGTAGCCTATTGCCCCACCGGCGCACTGGACAATAAAATGTCGGTCAGCCTGGGTCGAGCGGATAAATCGGTTACCACGACCTGTGCTTATTGCAGTGTGGGCTGCCAGTTTAAATTGGAAGTCAAAACCGGTGTACTCGGCGGGCGCGTCATCCGGATAATATCCGACCCGGCGGCCCAGGTCAACGGGATGCACCTGTGTGTGAAGGGGCGCTATGGCTATGACTTTATCCACCGTAGCGACCGGCTATCACAACCGCGCGTTCGCAAATACTTGGTAGACGATGCGCCTCGTTCTAAAAACCGCGGGCCATGGGTGGATGTGGATTGGGATATGGCTTTGGATATTGTTGCCAAACACCTCGTTACCATAAAGAAAAATGATGGTCCAGACAGTATTGGCCTCTTGACTTCGGGAAAGGAATTGAATGAAGAGAATTACTTAATAAATAAGCTGGCCAGACAGGTACTGGGAACCCACAACATCGACTGCTGCACCCATTTACACTCCGCCAGCGTTGTCACCGGTTTAGAGGCGTCCTTCGGGCTGGCAGCCATGTCAACATCCCTGGACGAAATTCACAACCATGCCCGGTCGATGCTGATTATCGGGTCGAATATTACGGAACAACAACCCGTCTTTGGCGCCAAAATTCGCCAGGCTGTCCTGAGGCGCGGGGTGAAGGTAGTAGTGGCGTCCTCCAGCTTCATTAACATAGAAGAATATGCCTCGCTCCAGTTGCGTTACAGGCCTGGTACGGAAAGTGCGCTGGTGAACGGTCTGATAAACATCATCATGGAAAAGGGCTGGGAAGATGCGGCATTTATCAAGGAGCATACCGAAGGTTTTGACCAGATAGAGGCCGTGGTCGCCAAGCACCCGCCCGCTACTGTGGCTGAAATTACCGGCTTGTCCGTGGCATCCCTTTACCAGGCGGCAGAAACCCTGGCCACCAACCGGCCGATGGCCGTGATCTGGGGAACCGGCATCGCCCATCCCATTCTAGGTTCCCGCAATATAATAAGCCTGGCCAATTTGCAGATGCTTTTAGGTAACATGGTTGTGCCGGGAGGGGGCGTTGCTCCCTTACGCAGCCAGGCCAATTCCCAGGGTGCCTGTGATATGGGCGGCCTACCGGACTTTTACCCCGGATACCAGCCTGTGACTGGCAGCGCAGCCCGCCAGAAATTTGAAATGGCCTGGGGTGTAACACTGCCGGCGCAACCCGGGCTGCCAGCCGCCGGCATGTTAGCTGCGGCCAAACAAGGCACGCTCAAGGCTCTGTATATCCTTGGTGAAGACCTGATCACGTATGAAACGGGCATCTCGACCCGCTCTGCCCTGCAGGCGGCCAATTTCGTCGTAGTGCAAGAAGTCTTCCCCTCGCAGACGTCTTATTACGCCGATGTGCAGTTGCCAGGCGTGAGTTTTGCCGAGAAGACCGGCACGTTCACAAACACTGAACGCCGCATTCAGATGGTTCGCCAGGCAATTGAGCCGGTGGGCGAATCTCGCCCTGACTGGCAGATCATCGCAGAGCTGGCGCGGCGCATCCTTTCCGCCGAAGTGCGCCCGGTAGGAGTAGGCACTTATGCGGGTTGGGCTTATGTGGATACATCCCAGATCATGGAAGAGGCTGCAGCCCTCACACCCATTTATGCCGGCGTTTCTCATCAGCGGTTGGAGCGCGGCGATTGCCTGTTGTGGCCTGTGGAAGACCCCACCAAACCAGAAGCAGCCATCATGCCTCTCGGCCAATTTTCACATCGAAAAGGCAGGTTTATTCCTACAGAGTATATTTCACCAGATGATATCGGGGTTTTAGACAATTGAGTGCTGATGGAGGAAATTATGATCACAGTGCGAACTCTTCTAAGATTTAAAGGATATGATGTTTGGTCCGTAACTCCTCAAACTTCTACTTTAGAGATGCTTCTGTTCTTGAAAAAAAAGGATATCGGCGCTCTACTGGTGCTGGAGGATGAGAAAATCGTTGGGATCATATCCGAAAGAGACTTTGTACGCTCGATTGCTGCCATGGGCGAATGTGATTTAACGAAGCTGGTCCAGGATTTCATGACCAAGGACGTCTTCACCATCACACCAGACCTTACGATTGAAGAATGCATGCACCTGATGACCAACAAACACATTCGCCATCTTCCGGTTCTGGAAAATGAGAAACTGGTCGGCATGATTTCAATCGGCGATGTGATCAACGCGATCATCTCCGACCAGGAAATCATGATCACAAACCTGCAAAATTACATCGAGGGGCGAGGATATATCCGGTAAACGAGCGATATTCGGGAAGAGACCTCTCTTGCCCACTCTAATATGGCGGCCGGCTATTCTAATTTCCGGATGTAATAATTGCCCTTACCCTGTTGATTGCCTTTCCTCCTTCAGAAAGGGCTTGAACGGTCTCGCGTATCTCAATAAAACGCGGTTGCCAGAGGGGTAAGACGTTATCAACGACAAAAGGCACGTGCCCATGGTGGACTGCGTCGCCGTATTTCTTGGTTGAGGCGATAACTTGCCCGCTGATATCGATAGTATTCTCACCATTGGCATCGTAACTGTAGAAGAATTGCAGTAGCGAGGTCAACCAACCTACAACCAGTCTCTTTAACGGCATCTGTGGCGGTCAACAATGTTGATGCCACCATATATGGTGTACCTAAAGATCGGGCATACATGATCCACTTGGGGCTTGAACCCTGAACCCACAGATAAAAGTAGAACTGTTGAACATAGTACGTATGGGGGTATGGGCGTGATGCAGGCGTACCTGTGGTGATTTGCAGGTGTCAAAAAAATTCCCCACGTAAAACACAAGATTGCCATCCCGGACCATGTAGATACGAGAATCGCTAGGATTTCTGTTCCAATCAATAAGAACTTCGCCCAGAAATAGAGAAATCATAAAACATAGCCTCATGAAATCCATTGTTACAAATACCAAGGAATCCTGACTAAAAACTCTCTCGCGAGAAATTGCCGTTTATTCTTATATTCTTACCTCCTTTTTATACTCCATAAGATTACTTGAAAAAAATTCTTCTTCTGAATCTGAAACCGGTCTGTAACCAATCACCGGCTAAGCGGGAGCTGGAGCGATGCAGAGCCATCTGGATTTACCCGAAGGCCAATCGTCATCTTAGATTCCTCGTTGCGTAGCTGAGGTCCTTTAAGTAAATAAGCTTCAGCCTGATCTGTTTCGGAGTTGATACCATGTTTGTCCTCAAGTTTGGTTTTCATGCCATCCAAAAATCTAAGCACTTTTATGGCA
>Ga0315282_10015278_pt1 | contig 11343 bp, 12 predicted proteins | sample YL17G07_20_MG_FD_203693 | JGI IMG/M metagenome (GOLD analysis project Ga0315282, IMG submission 203693) | Sediment microbial communities from Yellowstone Lake, YNP, Wyoming, USA - YL17G07_20 | ecosystem: Environmental > Aquatic > Freshwater > Lake > Sediment | place: USA: Wyoming | collected...
GCCGGTGGAGAAAAAGGCAAAAAGATAACCCTTACCTGGTTAGGTGTAAATGGGGTTCCGGCAGGATACAAGGTTGTTCTCCTGGATGTAAAGAAAGGAAAAACTGTTGATATGAGAAAAATCAGTTCTTTTACCTACAAAGTGGATAAAAAGAAAGAGAGGGAATTTCAGATTTCGCTCATCAATAATTCTTCCTCCGGCCTCGTAGATGACGGATCAACAAACTTCCTGGAGGATGAGCTTGATGATGAGAACATGGAAGATTTAGACCTCTACTAACCACTTCGGATTGCGGAATGCGGATTGCGGAATTCTTTTTAAAGATTTAACGCAGTCCGCACTCGCCCTTCCGCAATAGGTCCTCAATGAAGATCTGGCTGAAAAGGTTCTTCAGAATTAACGCCTTCCGCTTAGCTACCCTCATCACCATCATCTGCATCGTTCTCTACTTCCTCAAGCCATCGTTCCTTGAACTGATGGAGCTGAAAGTCTTTGACCTGAGGTTCATCTCCCGCGGTGATAAAAAACCAGGGAGCGAAGTTGTCATTGCCACCATTGATGAAAAGAGCTTGGATGAGCTGGGAAGGTGGCCCTGGCCCTGAACCGTCATTGCTCGGCTTGTTGACAAGCTGCATTCCTGCCAGGTAAAAACCATTGGGTTTGATATTGTCTTTCCCGAGCCCGATGAATGCTGGGACTGCATCTGCACCTTAACCACGAAGTAAAGCCTTCTCCCTTTTTCTATCCATCAGCGTTATAAGCACAAAGATTACGGCAGCTATGGTCATGGGATAAAAAAGATACTGCATGCCCAGTATCCTTACCACCCATCCCGTAACAAGCGGCCCCAGGATTGACCCGACACCATATAAAAAGCTGAATGTAGAATTGGCTGTACCCATCCGGTCAGGAGGAACGAGGTCGCCAATCATTGAGAGGGCTATGGGATATACCCCGCCGGCAACTATACCTATGCCAAAGGTGAGGGCAACAATGGCAATGTAATTCGGTGTGAGGTTGTAGCAGAAGGTAATCACACTTAAGAGGATACCGAGGAGGTAGAGAGACGGCTTCTTGCCAATTTTGTCCGCCATCTTGCCTGCCGGGTAAGGAGAGATGATCCCCCCAATGGCAAAGAAGGTGAATGCCAGGCCCAGGGCAGCTCCCCTGAATCCCAAATGGTCGAGGTAAAGGGAGAGGAAACTCCCGATGGAAACCTCAACGACCGCATAACAGAGACCGGCGATAAGCGGTATTCTTATCACCCCCAAAAACTCATGCAACCGGGCCTTTGAACTCTGTATGGGTATGGGAACGTCTTCATAGCACATGGCCATGACCACGACCCCTACCAGACTGGATGCTGCCCCGAAAATGAAAGGGACTACCTGGTGTAACGCAAAAAGGTATGTACCCAGTCCCGGACCCAGCGCAAAGCCTATGGCAAAAACCAGTCCGTAGAGCCCCATGTTTGACGCACGCTTCTCCGGCGAAGAAAGGACATTGATTGCCGATTCCGTAGGGGCAAAAAGACAGGCGGTACCTACCCCCTGAAATATCCTGATAAGGTAGAAATAAAAAGGGCTGGGAGAAAATGCCATCAAGAGGACAGCCAGGGCATAGACTGAGAGGCCGGTAATGATGATCTTCTTTGACCCCACCCTGTCTACCAGCCTGCCGAGGAATGGCGTGAAGAGGGTAAACGATAGGAAATAGATGGAGGCGATTTGGCCGATGGTGGCAGGCGATCCTCCCACATCGCGGATCACCAGCGGAATGAGAGGTGCAACGAAGCTCATCCCGAAGGCGAGCAGGAGAACGGTAAGGAGGATGGGGAGTAATCCCTTATCCAGCGTGCTTATAAATTTCAACGTACAGGATCAGCCTTGTCGTACATGTTCTCCAGCAACGTTCTTACTCTATCCAAAGCATTCGAAATTACAGGTTGGGGAATCCTATCCTTTTAGAATGTTCACTCGCCTCATCCAACTTATCTGCCATCGCCATGAGCTTCGCAAAGACATCCGGCCTCTCTTCTGAGATGCGGGGGAAGAGCTCTGCATAGGTGCTTCCAATGGTATTGATCAGTTTGAAAAAATCCAGTGTCGCAGTAATGGGCTCTTTGGCCAGGCTGACCAGATAATCGAGATCATCGGCGTTGAGAAATTCATGGATTTCAATCGCCTTAAATTCAACTTGTCCACAGGGTTCGTAGAACACTTTATTCCAGAAGTCCAGGTAGCTCTGAACACCCTCCTTATTAATCTTTCCATCGATGATCGCCAAGGTAACAGCGTTCGCCGCTTTCCAACCGGAAATGAGGGCAGCACAATTAGAGAACTCCAGTATCCACGCTGCGTCTCCGCACAGGAGCACATTGTCTTTGAAGGGCTCTTTTATGGGTGAAAGCATGTTGACCACGCAGGTGCGCGTCCATGTCTTCTTCGCGCCTTTAAACCACTGGGAATAAAACGGATCTTCGAAGACGAACTTGTTGAGCTTGCCCTTGAGATCATCCTTGGTGTTATAGCTCATAATACCGACATGGTAATGTCTCTTCTCAGCCTCATTGATCACAGAGAACAACCCATATCCGGTGAAAATAAAGGTGATCCCTTCCACGTGAGGCAGATCAAGGTCCTCAAACCCCCATTCATAGGCCCTATTGGTAGCAAGAAATTTCCTGTCCTTGTTCAGACCCATGCTGCGGACGATGCGGGAGTTTACGCCATCAGCGGCAATGGCAAAGAGTCCCTCAAATTTTTCTCCATCCTCTGTCACCACCACCACACTGTCTTTTTTCTTTTCAACCCCTATCGCCTGCATGGCCGGAAAAATGTCCACCCCGGCTTTCTGTGCATCCTCCAGTAAAGCTTTCAATATCAATCCCTTGTCCAGAGCGACCGCTGTACGCCTCCTCTTGGGATCCTTTTTCTGCTCTTCGCGATTGCCAAAGGTAACCCGGTGTTTACCATTGGGAGACCACACATCAAATCCATAGATATTATTATAGGGGCCGTCATATCGAATGGAAAACCCTAAGACGGGAAAGCCGATCCGCTTTGCTTCAGGGCTGAAGGTCATGGTCTGTCCAAAGGTATACTCATTCATCGGCGATAGCGCGCCGCCGTCTACTCTGTATATTTGCGTAATATTGGCTTTTCTTTCCAACAGGGCTACCGATAGACCATTTTCACCGGCAACCTTGGCAGCCATTAAACCGGCAGGTCCGGCGCCAACTATGACCAGATCATATTTTTTCCCCATTTTTTTCTCCTTTAACAAGATTGCTCATCCCGGTTAAATAGCCTGTTGACTTTTCCCATTGAGGGAGATTGCCTGCGCTGGACATACAATCCTACAGATTTCACAGAATATGCACGTTGTCATGCAGCGCTCCGATTCTTCCCGTGCCTGTTCTACGCTATAACCTTGCTCTACCTCTTTAAAGTCTTTTACTCGCTTTTCAGATGGCAACTCAGGCATGCTCACCCTCTTCCGGGAGGGAAACCGCTTTTTGAGAGCGGCTATTTCCTCCTGGTTCAGCTTTTCTGGAACCCCTTTCTCTGCGCTTCTTACAGATTCTCCGTGGAGGTAACTATCAATAGAGCACGCTGCCTGCCTCCCGGAAGCCATGGCATCTACTACTGATAAAGGTCCCGTAACAACATCGCCTCCAGCGAATATGCCTTTTACATTGGTATTCATGCTCTTTTCATCAACGAGGAGCCTTTCACTCTGTGAAAGTTTCAAACCCAATCCTTTCAGCAATTCACCATCCGGGGCCTGACCGATCGCAGGTATGATGGTATCAGCATCAACCGTAAACTCTGAACCCTTTTGAGGGATCGGTGCAGGCCTGCCGCTCGCATCAGCAGGGCCCAATTTCATCCTGATACACTCTATTTTCGAGACCTTGCCGTTGGCAGCAATGATCTTCGTGGGGGCTGCTAAAAAAACGATTTCTACTCCTTCTTTTTCAACTGCTTCCACTTCAGCAGCATAGGCAGGCATCTCAGTGCGTGACCGGCGGTAGATGATGGTCACCTTACCTCCAAGGCGGCGGCTGACTCTGGCGGCATCAATGGCGCTGTTGCCTCCTCCAATGACTATCACGTTCTTACCTGGATTAACTTTTTTACCTGAATTTACATCCTGTAAAAACTCAAGGGCATAAACAACACCCGGAGTCTGCTCACCAGGAATCCCGAGTTTCACATCCTTATTCGCCCCGGCAGCAATGAAAACGGCATCATATGATTTTGTTAATTCATCAAGCTTTACCTGCTCTCCCACCTTCGCTCCGGTCTTTATCTGCACTCCCAAGTTCTCAATATACTTGATCTCTTTTTTCAATACTTCCTTGGGCAGCCGATATTCGGGAATAGCATATCGGAGCATGCCGCCCGGTTCTTTGAGGGCCTCGAACACAGTCACATCGTAACCAGCTAAAGCAAGGTCATGGGCAGCCGTAAGTCCGGCCGGACCGCTGCCCACGACAGCCACCTTCTTACCGTTCTTTGCAATCTGGGGCACTTCCAGTGTGTCACTATCAACCTGGTCTGAAATGAATCTCTTTAAAGAGGCAATGGCGAGCGGCTGATCGATGGATCCCCGATTGCAGGCCTCTTCACAGGGATGGTAGCATACGCGCCCGCATATGGCTGGCAGGGGGTTTGTTTCCCTGAGGACTTCATAGGCTTTTTTATAATCCCCCTGTTTGGCATGGTAGAGGTACCCTGGTACATTCATGTGGATAGGGCAAGCTTCCCTGCAGGCCGATTTACACGGCGGTTCCTTATACCATGACTTATCATCGCGTAGGGTTAAGGTTATGGTAGGACAGAGATCAATACATCCTGCACATCCGGTACATTCATCTTTATCAATATGTATCACGGTACACCTCCTCTAATGAGTGATAATTACTAACTATCTATCTTTTATGTCCGTAAACTGAATAATGCTCTTTTGTTGACCCCTTTTTTTCATCAGTCGAGATAACCATTGAGATCAGCAGGACTAGCATGCTCGATCACCACATTATTTTTCTCAGCCATTTTCCCCTCCGCCTCTTGTTTTATCCCTTGACAATATAACCCCAATATAATAAGTATGCTAATATTTAGCATTAGAAATATAGCTCTGTCAAGTCAAAGAAAACGTTAAAAATCTGAGCAGTGTTTTATGGTCATCATCGGGGAAAGGATAAACAGCAGTAACAAACTAGTGGCCTCCGCCCTGGAGAAAAGGGATGGAAAATACATCCAGACGCTGGCGAAAGAACAGGCAGAAGCCGGCGCTGACTACATTGACGTCAACGCAGGCATCTTCGGGGATCAGGAGGCTGAGATTCTTACCTGGCTGGTTAAAACCGTTCAGACTCACGTCTCAAAACCGTGCTGCATAGACAGTCCCAACCCCGACGCCCTTGAGAAGGCACTTGAGGTGCATCAAGGAAGGGCGATGATCAACTCCATCACCGGGGAAAAGGAAAGGCGTCAAAAACTGATCCCTCTTATAAAGTACTATCAGGCAAAGGTTATTGCCCTCTGTTTAGGAGAAAAGGGTATCCCTGAGACCGCTGATGAGCGAGTTCAGATTGCAGGAGCCATTATTGACCTCCTCCAGCAGGAAGGTATTCCCCTCTATGATATCTACATCGATCCTCTCGTCCAGCCAATTGCCACCGACTCATCTGCGGCCCTTGTCACACTCGAAATAATCGAAAAGATCATGAGTCGCTATCCTGGAATACATACCGTCTGCGGCATAAGCAACGTATCCTATGGTCTCCCGTCAAGAAAGGCAATAAACGCGGCTTTCCTGACCATGGCCCTGGCAAAAGGCCTGGATACTGCAATCTTTGACCCCTGCGATCCGCTCATGTTATCTTCACTTTTGGCAAGTGAAGCCTTGACCGGCAGGGATTCTTACGGTCTGAAATATATCGCTGCCTTCAGAAAAGGGAAGATCAAGTGATGGAGCGGGAATGGAAATCATAAAGAGGATTTTTGAAGAACTGTCAGAAGGAGAAGCTGACAAGACCGAGTTGCTCACTCAGGAAGCATTGCGACAGGGTCTGTCCCCGGAGGTTATCCTCAAGGAAGGTCTCATCGCCGGCATGAACATAATTGGCGAGAGATTCAAGAAGGGAGAGCTTTTCGTGCCCGAGGTACTTCTTGCCGCCCGGGCAATGCAGGCAGGTATGAATATCCTCAAGCTCAGGCTGATCCAGACCGGCGTAAAACCTGCAGGCAGGATCATCATCGGAACCGTCAAAGGTGACCTCCACGACATTGGGAAAAACCTTGTTGCAATGATGCTCGAAGGGGCTGGTTTTGAAATCATTGATCTCGGGATCGATACCGCTCCTGAAAGATTTATTCAAGAGGTCAAGGACAAAAAGCCGCAGATTGTGGCTCTGTCAGCCTTGCTTACCACCACCCTTCCTATGATGAAGGCCACCATCGAACTTCTGAAGGCAGATGGTTTACGGGGGACCGTTAAAGTTCTGGTGGGGGGTGCCCCCCTTTCCCAGAGGTATGCTGATGAGATCGGGGCTGACGGGTACGCCCCGGATGCTGTAAGTGCTGTGGCAAAGGCAAGAGAACTCATCAGCCTTATGAAGACTTCATAGTATTCCAATAGGTGAGTAAAATCCCCACTACCGTCTTGGCGTCGTCGATCTCGCCGCTTTTAACCTTTTCTACAGCCTCCTTTAATGGTAATCTGATAACCTTGATAATTTCATCCTCTTCCTGATTCTTTTCGCACGGTGTAAGACCGGAAGCGAGAAAGATATGAACCTTCTCGGTACAGAACCCCGGGGCACTGTAAATCGCCGTGAGCTTTTCAATATGAGAGCACTTATATCCCACCTCTTCGCCGAGTTCCCGCACAGCACAATCAAGAGGATTCTCTCCTTCGTCTATTCTCCCGGCCGGTATCTCCCAGATCTCCCCGCCAGCACAATGGCGGTACTGCCTGATTAGCAAAATGGAATGATCTTCAAAGAGCGGAACGACTCCGGCACCCCCAGGGTGCCTGATTACTTCAAGTTCAACCTCAACATCATTGGGGAGAGTAACCTTCTCTACATTGAGGTCAATCACCCTTCCCCGATAGATCTTTTTTACTGCTTTGATTCCTTGTGTCATGTTCTCCCTTTCTGTAGGCATTCTTCTTGACGCACGAATGCTGCTATTTTATACTTTATGCAAAATAAAGTGAACTATTCTCACCTAGAGAACTTTCTCTTGTTAATCAATATGTAGATAGGTTTTGCTTGATGACAACCAACCGTTAGACTATAGTGTGATAAAACTACAAGAAGATAGTTGGGGCAAAGGAGAGTTGAAACAATGAAAACATTTTACCAGAAAATAGGTCTTGTTATGGCTATTGCTTTTACTTGTAGTCTATTATTATTTCCACAAGCCGTTCCTGCACAGGACAAATCACTGGAACAGCGTATTTCTATTTTAGAATCCAGGACCACAGAATTAGAGCATAAAGTTGGTGAGCTCCAGAAAATGATCAATCAGCCATCACAGAATACTGCCCAAGCCCAAACTTCTATTGCAAAAGGGAACTGGAAGAATATCAGCAACTGGCGCACCGGTCTACAGAAGGGCATGACGAAGAAACAGGTGCGGGAAATCATGGGAGAGCCGAATAAGATAGAGACCTATACCAAGCTCGGTGAAGACTGGATCTACGGGTTTCAAGGCAGCGGTGAAATCCATTTTTCACCGCAAGGTGTCCTTGAGAGCTGGAAAGAACCTATCCCTGACGATCTGAAGTAAACAGAAGCCTGACACATGCAGTAATGTTAGAAGGAGGCACCTTTATGTTACGACGGAAGAGTCAATGGCTTATTGGGGTTGTACTGCTCGTACTTTTTTCCCTACATCCCGATAATTTCTCCTGGGCCGAAGGAGCAAAAAATAGCATCTATCCTGACTTTTTTTCAGCGCCGCTGATAGGACCACGGTTTGATGCTCAACCACAGCCAATTACTACGAAGGACGATGAAACTTCTCTGGACCAGTACATCGAGACCCGGCTTGTCCTCGCTCACATGCCGGGGCTCTCGGCAGTAATCGTAAAGAATGGCGAGATCGTCTGGACCGGTGCCTATGGCTGGTCACGTCTCTATACCAACGAGCCCATGACGAGTGAGACGCTCTCCATGCTTGCGAGCGCTTCAAAGACGGTTGTAGCGGTGGCCGTGATGCAGGTGTGGGAGGACGAGAGGTTAGACCTGGATGCAGACATCAATACCTACCTCCCTTTTCAGGTTGTGAACCCTAATTTCCCTGACACGTCGATTACCCCACGGATGCTCCTCACCCATACCTCATCCATTGCTGACAACTGGCCTGTCCTGTATCCATTATTCGTTCGGGGTGACTCACCTATCCCTCTCGGGCAGTTTCTCGAAGATTACCTTACTCCGGGTGGGGCATACTACGACCCCAGTAAGAGTTACTATGACTATAAGCCAGGTACAGAATTTAACTACTCTAATATTGGCGCCTCGTTAGCCGCCTACATAGTGGAGGCGATAACCGGAACACCTTTCGATACTTATTGCACGTCACATATCTTTGAACCACTCGGGATGACAGAAACATCCTGGCACTTAGCCGGCCTGGATCAATCTCATATCGCCATGCCCTACGGCTACAGCAGCATGGGCCATTTCTACTATCCCTACGGTTTCTATGGTTTCCCTATCTGGCCTGTTGGCGAACTCCGGACCAGCGCCCTTCAGCTTGCTAACTTCCTGAATATGTTCATCCAGTACGGTGAACTGGGCGGGGTACGTCTCCTCCAACTTGAGACGGTTGAGGAGATGCGAAGGGTCCAGTATCCCGATATTGCTCCACAGTTTGGCCTGATCTGGTATTACAAGAACCTTTCAGGATGGACACTCTTAGGACACAACGGAGGTGTTTTTGGTATAGCCACTGAAATGTTCTTCCGTCCTTCCGATGGCGTGGGTGTTATCCTCCTGATGAATGGGAACTGGACCAATATCAACATTCCCATTATCTATCAGATAGAGAGCCGACTCTTCAAGGAAGCTGGACATTTACCATGATCATTCACAAGCAAATGAAGAATTATTTTTCAATTATAGAAAGTGATAGAAGGTTACGCATTCCATCTTTATAACCGGTAACAAAACCAGAAACATGCAGCAAAATTAGAAGGAGACACCTCTATGGTACGAATAAAGAGACAATGGTTTATCGGCGTTTTACTATTCGCATTTTCTTCCATACATCTCGGTAATACCTCTTGGGCCGAAGGATTAAACAATAACATCTATCCCGACTCCGTTTCAGCTCCGCTGAAAGGACCGCGGTTTGATGCTCAATCAGAACAAATTACTACAACCGACGATGATACTTCTCTGGATCAGTATATCGAGACAAAGCTTACTCAAGCCCACATGCCGGGGCTCTCGGCAGCAATTGTAAAGAATGGTGAGATCGTCTGGACCGGCGCCTACGGCTTTTCCCGTGCTTACACCCAGCAACCTGTGACAAGTGAGACATTATTCATGCTTGCGAGCGTTTCAAAGACAATTGTAGCGGTGGCCGTGATGCAGATACAGGAGGACGGTCGTTTAGACCTGGACACTGACATCAATACCTACCTTCCTTTCCACGTCGTGAACCCCAACTTTCCTGAAACACCGATTACCCCACGGATGCTCCTCACCCATACCTCATCCATTGCTGACAACTGGCCTGTCATGCAGTCACTGTATGTACAGGGCGACTCGTCCCTCCCTCTTGGCCAGTTCCTTCAAGACTACCTCACACCCGGGGGAGCCTACTATTCGCCTACCCAGAACTTCTATGCCGAAGAACCAGGCACAGCCTCCCACTATTCCAATATCGGAGCTACCCTGGCTGCCTACTTGGTGGAGGCGATCACTGGGATACCCTTCGATACCTATTGCACATCCCATATTTTCGAACCACTCGGGATGACAGAAACATTCTGGCATCTGGCTGGCCTGGATCAATCTCATATCGCCATGCCCTACGGATACAGCAAAATTGGCCATTTCTACCATCCCTACGGTTTCTATGGTTATCCTGACTACCCTGACGGCGAACTCCGGACCAGCGCCCTTCAGCTTGCTAACTTCCTGAATATGTTCATCCAGTACGGTGAACTGGGCGGGGTACGTCTCCTACAACCTGAGACAGTTGAGGAGATGCGAAGGGTCCAGTATCCCGATATTGCTCCACAGTTTGGCCTGATCTGGTATTACAAGAACCTTTCAGGATGGACACTCTTAGGACACAACGGCGGGGATCGGGGGGTAGCTACAGAAATGTTTCTCCGTCCTGAGGACGGCGTGGGTGTCATTCTCCTGATGAATGGGAATTGGACGCACTCCAATTATCTGCTTATCATGCAGATCGAGATCCGCCTCTTCAAGGAGGCCGGATATGTACAATAACTGCTCATAATAAATATTATGCAGACCTGCGACCTCCTGATCAAAGGTGGAGCCATCCTCACCATGAACCCTGAATTCGAGATTATCGAGGATGGGCACATCGCCATCCAGGGGAACAAAATTATCAGTGTCGGGAATAAAAATGACTCTGAAATATATTCCCTTAGTGCTGCCAAAATTATTGATGCCTCTCATTCCCTGATTCTTCCAGGCCTGATCAACTGCCACACCCACGCAGCGATGAGCTGTTTCAGGGGACTGGCTGATGATCTCAACCTGCACGAATGGCTCAACCAGTATATATTCCCTGCCGAGGAAGCGTTTGTAACAGAGGAAATGGTCTACTTCGGGACGCTCCTCTCCTGTATTGAAATGGTGCGCTCAGGAACGACCACCTTCTGCGACGGTTACTTCTTCGAAGCTGAGGCTGCACGGGCAGCACACGGTATTGGAATGAGGGGAATCATGGGCGAAGGCATCTTCGATCTCCCTACCCCTGATCTTAAGAATCCGCGAGAGAACATCCGGGATGCTGAAAGATTTATCGGAGAGTGGCTGGGAGATGATCTCATCACCCCTACCCTGTTCTGCCACTCCCTGTACACCTGTTCTGCCGATACCCTCAAGAAGGCAAAGGCAATTACTAACCATCATAACATTCCCTTCCTCATCCACTTGTCTGAAACACAGGAGGAGGTCAGAGAATCGCTTAAACAGTTCGGGAAAAGACCGGCAGTTTACCTCGAAGAGCTCGGCGTGCTCGATGAGAGGTTAATCGCCAGCCACGTGATCTGGGTAAATGACGAAGAAATAACACTCCTTCAAAAACGGATGGCAAAGGTGGTGCACAACCC